>Ga0209158_1000994_pt1 | contig 19441 bp, 20 predicted proteins | sample GraSoiAngelo_140_FD_185897 | JGI IMG/M metagenome (GOLD analysis project Ga0209158, IMG submission 185897) | Grasslands soil microbial communities from the Angelo Coastal Reserve, California, USA - 14_0929_12_30cm (SPAdes) (version 2) | ecosystem: Environmental > Terrestrial > Soil > Grasslands ...
TGCCCAGCAGCCACGCGCTACGCGGATAACGGCTGAAAGCATCTAAGCCGGAAACCGCCCTCAAGACGAGGCATCTTATGGCCGTCGTAGTCGACGACGTTGATAGAGCGGGGGTGTACGCACGAAGTCCGCAAGGGCGACGTGTTCAGCCCGCCGCCACTAACCGCCATAGCCACATTTGCACCCGTCGGTGGTGCATTGGCGGCTTAGCCGTCAAACAGGACGCGTATGATCGGTCCCGTGATTTTCCCGCGCGAATCACACTTGATGAGCGGACGCTCGGTCATACGCCCGTGATGATTTATTAGCCTGAGGCTCGGTTGTGGCCGCATGGCGCTGCCTGCGGGGGGCGAACCAAAGCTTGGTGTGATCCCGCGGGTCGTGAAGTACGGTTTCGGGGGCATCCGGGAGTACTCGATCCTGCTGACCGATCGCCGCTTCATCTTCGTGCTCGCGTCCTTGAATCGGATGTTCTTGGTGGCTGCCGCGATCGGAGGAGCCATTGGCGCTGCAATCGCGGCCCCGGCGGCGCGCGATGCCACGGGCGAGAGTGAGTCGTACATCTTCAAGGACGACCCCGACACCCTCGCGTCGATGCCTGACAGTCTCGTAATCAGGTACGATGGCCTTCGACGCCTGCTGTTGAAGAAATATCCCGCCGACTATGAACTCGTGATCGACTTCCTTGACGAAGCCGGGAAGAAGGACCGACTTCGGCTCCAGTTGAAGCCGCCAGACAACGTCGAGGCGAGTGCGCGAGCGGCAGGTGTCAGCGGGAAGACCGTGATGAAGAACTATGCCGCGGAAACCCAGGCTTCCATCCTTCGGGCCCTTCCACAGACAATCGCGACGCGAGCTGAATGGAAGTTCTGACGGGCTGGCAACAACAGTCAGGCCGACGCGTGTGTAGCCGAAACGCGCCCGACTGCGGGCCGAGATTGGCGGAACGAGCGGAGCCGTCTCGTTCGAGGGCCAACAACCGAGGCACGGAGCGCCGGAACTGACTACTTCGGATCATCCACGGGCAAGGCCGCTGTCGGAGAGCCGCTCCGAACCTTCGGGGTCAAGGACGCCCGAGCGAGGAACGCGAGTCCGATCAAGGCGATCCAAGCGCTCGCCCAGATTCCGACCCCATCGTTCGATACGCTTCCGACCGCCGCCATCAGCGGAGCGCCGATCGCGACCCCGGTCACAAGAATCGCGTAGAAGAGACCCGTCACCAAACCGTGCTGTTCCGGATCGGAACCTCGTGCGACCAACGCGGACGCCGAGGGGAAAACGAAACCGTGTCCCACGCCAAAGAGGCCCATCAGGACCAGGAGGGCCGGCAAGTCATGCGCCAACGGGATCAGGGCCATGGCGGCCCCGGCGACGACGAGTCCCATGGCCGCGGGAGACACGGGTCCGTAGCGATCGGCGAGGACGCCGGCAGGATAATGCAGGAGGAGCGACAGGATCGCGAACGCGGTGAAGCTGAGGCCGATGACAAGCGCCGCGGTCGGCAGATCGTATCCGAGCTCATCCCGAATGTGCGGGGGCACCAGGGTGACGAACGCTCCGAGGATGAAATACAAGCTGAAGATCGACGCGTACCCGGCCGCAGGCGACGGACCGCGCGCATACGCAGCGAGGCGCCGCCATGGCATCGGTTTCGGCATCGCTTGTGCCGGCTCCCGGACGAAAACGGCGAACAAGAAGCCGAGGAGCAGCCCCCCGGACAAGACGTAGAAGAGGGCGGCGAATCCGAGACGCGCGACAATCGGGCCCGAGATTCCGAACCCAATCACGACCGCGAACCCGAGGGACATCCCGTAGATCGCCATCGCGCGTCCTTTCCGTTCGCTCGTCGACGTGTCAGCCATGAGCGCCATCGAGCTCGGTCCGACGAAACCGCTCCCGACGCCGTGGCTGATCCGGACGAGCGCGAGCAGGAGCGGCGTCGTCGCGAAGGCATACAAGAAAAGAGAGACCGAATCCCACAGAAGACCGATCTCGAGCGGCAGCTTTCGACCGATCCGATCCGCGATGCGCCCGAAGAACAGATTTGCCGGCGCGTGGACGAGAGAGAAGAGCCCGACGATGATTCCGGTCTGAATCGGGTCCGCCCCGACGTGCAGGGCGTACAGCGCGATCACGGGGACCAGCGCGTTCGAATCCATCGTGCCGAGCATCGTTGCCGCAAGGAGCGTCAAGGTCCTCCCGCGCGCCATCGGCTCGGGGCACGCGAGGGCGAATAAAAAGGATGCGTACCTACGGTTTGGCTAACGCCGATGACAGCCACCCTACCGGAACGTTTACGCCGCTCCGCCGATTCGGCGGGTCGTGCAGGTGCCCCTCGTCGTCGACGTGAATGAACCGGAGGATCTCGCCGAGCGGCTCCGCGACCTCAAAGTCCCAATCGAAGTCCGCCGCATCGCGCCCGGCGATTACATCCTCGGACCAATCGGCGTCGAGCGAAAGACCATCACGGATTTCTTCAACTCGATGGTCCGGAAGCGACTGTTCGAGCAGGTCCAGCGCCTCCGCGAAGCGTACCCGCAGCCCCTCCTCATCCTCGAGGGAGACCTCGCGGAGATCTCGACGTTCAAGAGTCCGCAGGCGTTCCTCGGAGCGCTCCTCGCCGTCGAGATCGGCGAGCGGGTCCCCATCCTGACGACCGTCGACAAGGACCAGACCGCGCTCCTCCTGAGCATCCTGTGGAAACGCGAGCAGCGAGGCGCCTCAGAGTACGGACTCCGCCACAAGCCGAAGACGCTGACCCTCGAGCAGCGCCAGCGCTTCTTGGTCGAGGGCTTGCCCAGCATTGGCGAGACGCTCGCGAAGAACTTGCTCGCAGGGTTCGGATCCGTCCGCGCCGTCTTCAACGCCACGGAGGACGACCTCAAACGGGTCCCAAAAATCGGCGAGGTGAAGGCGTCGGAGATCGTGCGTCTCGTCACCGCGGCCTACGAGGGGGAGCAGAAACATCTCGACGCGGACGCGTCCGACGACGACGAGGCTTGACAAAGTCTTATGGTGGCTCCGCTCGTTGAACGCGCGGGATGCACTCGACGGAGTGGGGTCGGAAGACTCATCACGAGTCGGCCCCGAAGACCGGCCTCCGTGCCCAGCTGGCCCGCGGGTTCCACCTGACGTTCGCAAGCCTACGCGTCCTCGAACGGGACCCGCGGCTGATGGCGTTGCCGTTCCTCGCCCTCGTCTTCACGGGCTTCGTCTGGCTGATCGTCGTGGTCAGCGTCCTGGCGCTCGGCCTCCCTCCGGCTTCTTCCTCGAGCGGATTCCTCTACCAGGAAGTCTTCATCGCCTACCTGGTGACATACTTCCTCTCCGTGTACTTCATGGCGGCCATTGTCGGCGCGGCGGCGGTGCGGCTCCAGGGACGAAGGCCATACGTGCTCGACGGCCTCGCGGCGGCGAACGCGAGCTTCTTCCAGATCGTCCTCTGGTCGTTGTTCGCGGCGACGGCGGGGGTGCTCCTCCGGATCACGGCGATTCGGTCCGAAGCGGGCGGACGGTTCGTCTCGCGGGTCCTCGGATACGGCTGGCCGGTCGCGACCCTGTTCGTCCTCCCGACGATGGTCATCGAAGGCCTCGGACCGTTGCGGGCATTCCGCCGGAGCCGTGCCCTGCTGAGAGAGCGGTGGGGCGGGCACCAGAAGGGCGTCCTCGGCACCGGAGTTGTCTTCCTCCTCCTCTGTTCCGTGGGCCTTGTCCCGTTCGTGTACGGGATCCTCGGTGACCCGGGGAACTTCGGATGGGCGGTCGGCGCGGTCCTGTATTGGCTCGTCCTTAGCGCCCTGTGGTCCGTCGTGCACGGGATCCTCGTCGCGACGTTGTACCACTACGCCTTGGAGAGCGAAGCCGCGTTCGGGTTCAGCTGGCAGGCATTGAACCATCCGTGGATCCGCTAGGCGCGCGGTCCCGGAACACGCGCCGGACGTCCTCCGGGGGCGCGTCGGTCTTGACCCCGCGTGGGTGAAAATGGGTTCGGGTCGCCCGGTAGCCGATTTCTCGTAGGCCGGCAATGAACCGCTCGAGCTTTGGCGGTGACCCGCGCTCCTCGGCCGCAAGTTCATCGGTCGTCACGAAGAACGGGGCCCCATCCGACTCCCCTTGCAACGACGCGAGGAGCCTCGCCGAACCACCGGAGGTCCACGCCGTCGGGGACAACTCAGCGAGAATCTCGGAACTCGACAGGGGACCGAGCCACAACGGACCGATGGAGTCACCCGCCGGCCCGGACACCGGCACAAAGCGACCGGGGCCCGCGCGGATCACACGGCCGAGGCTTGGGCGACGGGACTTCGGATCGACGATGAGCAGGACCCGGACGAAGTGTTCCGCGGCGAACGCCAAGATGGGCCGAATTGATTGCCCGCGAGTCGCGGCGAGACGGGCGCAGTAGCCGATCAGGATGCGGAGACCGATCTCCGCACCTTGCGGGCAGCGCAACGGCCGGGCGTCGTAGCGTCGCTGGCATGCATCCGGATAGGTGCCGCAGAGGACGGCCGTGTCCGTGGCCGTGACTCCGATTCCCCCAGCGACTTCGGGTGCTCCGAAAGCGGCCGGAAGGAAGGGCGTGGGCGGCCCGAACGGATCGATGTCCACGAAATCGTATGCGCCCTCGCTCAGCCGCCTGCGAAGATCGCCTGCCCGGATGTCTGCATCGAGATCGTTCCGGCGGACGTTCTCTCGGATGAGGTCCACGGCGACTTCCGACCGCTCGTTCAGCGTCAGGACTCGGACATCCGCTTCGAGGGCCATCCGGATCCCCCACGCGCCGGTCGCCGCCAGACCGTCGAGGACGGAGTTGAGAGGCTGCGGCCACCGCCTAAGTACAATCGCACTCAGATCGCGGTTTACCGCCATCGTGGGATTGTAGAACGGCCACGGTCCCGCGGTTGCCGGGCCGCTGCGATGAGGGACGTTCGGCACGAGAAGCCGCGCGGCGCCTTCCGTCGTCTCGACGACAGGGAACGGAAAATCCACGGAGGTTCGATGGGCTCAGACCCTGATATCCCTTCGGTCTCAGAGGACCTCGCCCTTCATCAGCTTCACGATCTTGTAGGGCAACAGGTTCCGATTCACCATCGTGACCTCAAGGATCCGCACATCGTCCCTCCGGCGGATGTCCTGGAGCAGCGGGTTCCGGGATTTCTTGTGCAGCGTGAGGAGCAACGGCTTGTCGGCGTCGAGGGCGTCCTTGACCGCCTGGACGAAGTTCGGGGACTCGACCTCCATCTTCCCGACCTCATCGATGACGATGACGTTGGCATCCGCCGTCGCGCTCCGGAGCGCGTTTACGCCGACCTCCTCGAGCGCGCTGATATCCACGCCGAATCGACCGACCATCGTCTTCGACGTGATCTCGCGGGACGCGAACACCCGTTTCTCCTTCGTCGCCCAGTCCATCACGTAGAAGCCTTCGCGACGGTTCCGCTTCACGATTGGCTCTGTGATCATGCCTCCGACTTTGAGGCCATCGCCCTCGAGCATCTCGATGACTTTGAGAAGGCAGTAGGTTTTGCCCGCGCCGGGGAGGCCCGTTATCCCGATTTTGAGAGCCTCGCCCATGCCACCCACGCGGCGCCAGAAATATGCGTCGCGCTATAAAAGAGTCTTTATAGTTTTCGCAGCGCGAAGCCACTCCGGCCCGAGAGGACCGGCGAACGGATGGTCGCGAGCGGCCCGCTTTACGTGGGCTGCGGCGGCGGGCCAACGGGGGTCGGCAACGGGCTTCGCAGGGGAGCTCGCACCTCTTGGCGGCGGACTTTGCGGACCATCAGGGTGGGCGTCTCGGTCCGGCGGGCAATCTGATCTTGCATCGGGCCAAAGGCGAACTGGGTGAGCCGCCACTCCGTCGAAGCTCCGAGGACGAGCAGGTCGTAGTTCTTCGCCTCGTCGACGACCGTGTCGACGATGTTCCGGATCTTCACGAACTTCTCCTCGAAGGCGACGCCATGGGTCCGACACATCTCCGCGAGGCGCGCGCTGTACCCGCGCTCCTTCTCGAGCTCCCGGTCCGTCTGGACGGCGCTGAGGATCGTAATCTTCGCCCGGTGCTTCTTCGCAAGCAAGATCGCGTATCCGGTCGCGTACGACACGTGCCATTCCGGCGCGTTCATGACGAGGATCCGCTCGATCTTCTCTTTCAGCCCCACGGACTTGAAGACAACGACGTCGCACGGCGCCTCCTGGACGAACCGATCCACATTCGAACCGAGGATCCGCCCCTTGCGCCATCCCCCCCTCCAGCCGAGGATGAGGAGGTCCGTCTCATCCTCCCGGACATTATCCAGGACGGTGTCGATCACCTTGTGGCTCACCTCGACCCGGGCGGTCGCGTACGCGCCGAGTTCCTCCGCGCGCTTCCGCAACTTCCCGAGGTTCCATCGGACCTCACTCACAAAATACCGGTCGATCGCGTCGATCGGAAGGGCGGGCGGCACCTCGATCACGTGGAGCAGCGTGAGCTCCGCGTCCTCGACTTGGGCGACGAGGGCGCCGAACTCGACAAGCTCGACTCGCTCGAAGTCTTCGATTGGAAGCAGGATCCGGTACCGGGGACGGCGACGCGGCAAAATCGACTCCACGACCTTCGTAACGCCGATCACGATTTCCTTCCTTTCGTGCAGATAGTGGATCGTGAGCCCGATCCCGATCCAACCGAGGGCGACGAACCACGCTTTCGGTTCAATCGTCCACAGGCTAAGGGCGAGTACGAACTTCGTCGCGATGCCCAAGATCGGGATGAGGGGGAAGAGCGGCATCAGGTAGTACCGCTTCACGTCCGGCATCGTCCTCCGGAGGACGATCGCCGCCCAGTTCACCATGAGGAACAAGAGGAGGAACATGACGTCGGCGCTCGCGGCGACCGTATTGAGATCGAGGGTCAGCGTGATGAACACGATGATGAGGCCCGAGACGGCAATCGAAATGTGCGGAGTGCGCTTCCGAACATGGAGCTTCCCGAGGGCACGGGGCAGGCCCCCGTCCCGGCCCATCGCGAACGCGACCCGGCTCGAGGAGAAGATCAGGGAGTTCAGGGCCGCGAGTGCGCCCAGGGCCACGCCGAACACAATAATCTGGGTACCATACGGCATCACCTGCGCTGCGATCTCGGCGATCGCATTGTTGTTGCCGACCTGTCCTACGGGGGAAGGCTGCAAGAGTAAGCACGATGCACTCGGACCCCCGCCGCAATTCCCGGAAATCCCAATCGCGACGAACGCCACCAAGACGAAAATGAGGGTCGAAAGGCCGATCACGATGAAGTGGGCCCTCGGGATGTTTTTTTCCGGGTGACGCACCTCCTCCCCGGTCTGCGCGATGATCTCGTAGCCTTCGAACACGATGAACGTGAAGCCCATCGCTCCGAGGAGAGAGACGAACTGGAGCAGACCCGAGTCGCCGCGGAATAACGGCTGGAAGTTTGCCGCTGGCACGCCGGTGTGCGTCAAGTGCAGCAAACCCGCGACGATGAAGGTGACCACGACCGCAACGAGGGCAATCGTCACGGCGGTTTCCGATCTCCCCGTGAGCTTCGTCCCGCGATAGTTCAGTACAATGAAGACGCCCGCGGCGAGGACCGCGAAGAGCTTTGTCAGCGCTCCTTCATCGAGGCCGTAGAGTACCAAAGACGGTGCATTGAGGATCGTCTTCACCGCGAGGACGAGGCCGAATCCAAATCCGTAGATGTAGAACGACGCCACGATGCAGTGGCCGAACCACGACATCCAGCCCCCGAGGAAGCCCCACGGGTCTCGCATCGAGCGGCGAATCCACAGGTATCCGCCACCCGTCTCGGGGAACGCGGAGCCGAGCTCCATGTACGCCATCGCGGTGAACATCGTCACCACGAAGTTGAGGCCGAACGCGAGGACGAGGGACGGACCCGTGATCGCGAAGCCGGGGCCGACGAGCAGGAAGATCGTCGTCCCGATCGTCGGGCCGAGCCCGATCATCGTGATTTCCAGGAGCCCGAGGTCCCGGCGGAACTTGACCTCAACCTCGCGGCCCTGCGCCATCGGCCGCCGCAGACAGGGAGCGCCTTATTAGTCCTTGGTCCGCCCGGTGATGGCCTTCAAATACATGAGCGGATAGTCGAAATCCGGTACGTAACGCAAGGCACCGACGGCCCGTGCGGCGCCCACCCGCACCGTGACTTCGACATCCAACGCATCTTCCGTGACCACGCCGTATCGGTACGGCCCCCGGATCCGCAGACGCTCTCGGTCAATGCGCACGCGGACGCGCTCGACGAGCGGCTGCACCCGCGTCGCCGCCTCGATCGCCCGCTCGAGCGACCCTGCGCTGGCCGACGTCAGCGGCGTCCCCACGTACTGGTGGAGGATCGAGCCCAACTTGATGCCTGCCTCGAACGCGGCTCGGTCCCGGTCGGTTCCGGCGAAGTACGTGCGCGTCGGGTCGTCGGCCATCTGGATCCTCGGCGCAGGATGGCCGTCGGCGGGATAAGGGCGACGCAAGGCTTTTCGGACCGTGTTCGATGAAGGACCGCGATGGGATTGAAGTCGGGTTCTGCGCGCCGCGACGAGACGCTCGAGGACGTGAGCCACGTCTTCCTCGACGTGGGCGGGACGCTTCTCTATTCGGAGCCGTCCGCATCGGAGATCCTCCACCGCATCTTCGCGGCTCGAGGCCATTTCATGGACCGCGAGCGGATCGTTCGCCTCCTCCGGACGCCGGAGACGATCGTCACGTTGATCCGCCCGTTCCCCGCGGGCCGGGAGAACGAGTTCTTCCGGGAGATGAATGCGCGGATCGTCGAGCACCTCGGCCTGGAGCCTGACGACACGATGCTCGACGAGATCCATGCCGAGTTCGACCGCGGGGTCGCGTGGCGGACCTATCCGGAGGCGATCGACACGCTCAAGGCGCTCCGCGGGGCGGGCTTCCGCCTCGGGATCATCTCGAACGCGTCCCACACGCTCCCGGAAACGCTTCGAAAGATCGGCCTCTCGGAGTACTTTGACACAATCACGTACTCGTTCGACGTCGGCGCGGAGAAACCCGACGTCCGAATCTTCCGCCGGGCCGTGGCCCAAGCGGGCGTCCCGGAGGAGCGGAGCCTCCATGCGGGCGACAGCTTCCAAGCCGACTACCTCGGCGCCCGCCGCGCGGGCCTCCATGCGGTGCTCGTGTGCCGCGAAGGGGAGCCGCCGGCGCCATGCCCCCAAGTTCGTTCTCTCGAAGGCCTCGCGGACCTGCTCGGCGTCCGTCGTTCTCCCCCTTGAGAATGTTCCGGCAAAGGCTTAATGCAGGCGCGGTCGTGGCGAGGGATTCCCCATGTCAAGGAAACCGGCGATCGGTGTCATCGGTGGCGGCAGCACCGCCTCCCCGGAAGGACTCGCGCTCGCCGAAGAGGTCGGATTCCTGATTGCCCGCGCCGATGCCGTCCTCATCTGCGGGGGCTTGAACGGCGTGATGGAGGCGTCCGCGAAGGGGGCGAAGCGCGGCGGTGGCATGACGGTCGGCGTCCTGCCCACGGGGAATAAGGCGGACGCGAACCCGTTCATCGATCTCCCCATCGCGACGTCGATGAGCACCGCGCGGAACCTCATCATCGTCCGCACGGCCGACGCGATCATCGCGGTGAACGGGTCGTACGGCACTCTGAGTGAGATGGCCCACGCGTTCGATCTGGGGAAGACCGTCTTTGGACTCCGGACCTGGCCGGTCGAGAAGGCGGGGGTGGAGGCAAAACTCTACGTGCCGGTCAGCACACCGCGAGAAGCCGTGGACCGCGCCCTGGAGTACGCGCGAAAGGCGATGGCGGCCGAGACGCCCGGACCCGGTTTCAAGAAGTGAGCGTCCACCGCGCCGGACGCGGTTTTCTCGGAAGGTCCGCAGGCTTAAGTGAGTCTGCGGGATTTCGTTCGTGTGCGGCCGACGCTCGCCGTAGCCGACGCCGAGTCATGGGGATTGCGGCCGAGGCTCGCACACGATTTCCTCTCGCGAGTGAACGGGGTCATCCATCGCGCCGCGGGGCCCCTCGACGGACGTGGGCAGGAGCGGCTTTGGCGAGAGCTGTGCGGGCTCCTCATGGCGGACGCCGATGTACGGTGGCGATTCGCGGCCCACATCGCGCTGTTCCACCTGGCGTACGCGAATCGCGGCGCCGAGGACGGACCGGGGCCCGCCTGGTTCCCCGCGGAAAAGGACTTGCGCGAATCGAATATCGGGAAGCTGCTCGCCGAGCATCGGCTCACGACGTACGACGAGCTGCATCGGTGGGCGAACGAACGACGGGAGGAATTCTGGGCCACGATGGTGCGCAGGCTGGGAATCGTGTTCCGACGAGATCCGTCCCGGATCCTGAATCCGACGTCGGACCCGCTCCACGCCGACTGGCTCCCGGGCGCCGAACTGAACATTGCCGAGAGCTGCTTCCGCGCGGATCCGAAAAAGACGGCGATCCTATCGGGCCGCGAAGGGTCAGGGACGATTCGCCGCATGACGTACGGCAATCTCCGGCGCCTCAGCGCGCGCGTCGCGAATGGACTCGACGCCCTCAATCTCCGCCAAGGTGCGCGGATCGCGCTCTACCTGCCGATGGCGCCCGAAGCGGTTGCTGCCTACCTCGGGATCATCCTCTCGGGACGATGTGTCGTCGGGATCGCTGACTCCGCCGCGCCACCGGAATTCCAGAAGCGGGTCCAGATCGCAAGCGCGGAGGCGGTCATCACGGTCGACTCGTATGTCCTCGGGGGGAAGCGACACCTCATTTACGACAAGGTCGTCGAGGCGGACGGCCCTCTCGCCGTCGTCCTCCCGCGCGTGAGATCGGCCCGCGACCTCCTTCGAGACGATGACCTCGCGTGGGAGGATTTCCTCGGCGACCGCGACACGTACGACGCCGTCTCGTGTCATCCGGGGGAACCCACGAACATCTTGTTTTCCTCGGGGACCACGAAAGATCCGAAAGGGATTCCCTGGACCCACACCACGCCGATTAAAAGCGCGGCGGACGCGTATCTCCACCTCGACGTACGGCCGTCCGATGTCCTCGCATGGCCGACGAGCTTCGGTTGGATGATGGGGCCTTGGCTCACGTATGCGAGCCTGATGAACAACGCAACGATGGCCCTGTACGTCGGATCGACGACGACGCGCGCGTTCGGGGACTTTGTCGCCGGCGCGGGCGTCACGATGCTCGGGGTCGTGCCGAAGCTCGTGCGGAGCTGGAAATCGGACGGGGCCATGGAAGGCCTCGATTGGCACCGGATCCGGTTGTTTGCTTCCACCGCCGAGCCTTCCACGCCGGAGGAGATGCTCTACCTCATGTTCCTTGCGGGATACCGGCCGATCATCGAGTACTGCGGCGGGACCGAGATTGGAGGCGGATACATCACGGGGACGGTCGTCCAGCCATGCGCCCCGTCGACGTTCACGACCCCCGCCCTCGGCCTCGATTTCGTGATCTTGGATGACGGACATCCCGCGCGTCGAGGCGAAGTGTTCCTGGTCCCTCCGTCGATCGGCCTCTCGACGGACTTGCTGAATTACGACAACGACAAAGAATACTACGCCGGCGTCCCGAAAGGTCCGCACGAGGAGCGTCTGCGTCGACATGGAGACCAGATCGAGCGCCTCGGCGGTGGCTACTATCGTCACCTCGGCCGAATCGACGACATGATCAACATCAACGGGGTGAAGACGAGCTCGGAAGAAGTCCGGAGTGCAATCGGGAACGATCTCGTGTACGACTCTAAGCCAATCGCAGTCGATCTGGACGGATCTGGACAGCATCGCCTCGTCGTTTATGCCGTCCCGCGTGATGCACGGCTCCTGGGCTCCGACGAGCTCCGCATCCAACTCCGCGGCGAATTCCAGCGATCCATCAAGGCGAACCTCAATCCGCTCCTGGCCCACGTGGAAGACGTCGTCCTGGTGTCCGAACTCCCCCAGGCGGGTCCGGGCAAGACGCGGACGATGAAGGACCTCCGGAAAGACTACTTGGCCCGAAAGGCACGGTCGTGATCGGGACAGGGATCACGGACGATCGGTCGGCTCGGGGGGCGGGGGCGGCTCGGCGCCGGCGGGCCGTGGGCGAACTGGTCTCTCCAACGCCCGATTGATCGTGATCTGGGCGATGCTGCCGTAGTACTTCGCCACGTGCTCGAGCGGTCGAAGGACGATCTGGAACAGGCCGTTCGACCGCGGAGGACTGCGGGCCTGTGGGCTTCGCGACCGAGGACCGGATTCTGCGGCCGCCCGGATATCCCGGATCAACGCCGCTTGGCGGTCGAGCGCCGTGTTCGCCTTCCCGAGATCGTTGGCGAAAAACGCCGTCATCGTCAGCTCGATGACCTCCTCGAGCTTCCCCTTCAGGTTGCCGACCGTCTTCGCGAACTCCCTCGGAATCCGTCGATTCGGCTTCAGAAACGGTCCGACCCCGGCTGCCGCTTCCTCCCACAAGTCGCCGACATTCTCCAGGGCGACCGTGACCACGCGATCTCCGAGGAGGTGTCGCGGCTCCGTCACCCCGATCCGCCCGGAGATCGTGCGGTTCTGCGCCGCGAGGAGGAGCTGTCGCACAACGAGCCAGTACAGCCGATCGACTTCGAGTTCCATGCGGCCAACCTCCTCGATGTTCCCCTTCGCATCCCCCGAGATGACGCCGAGCGCGAGCTTCTCCATGCGGGACGTCAGGTAATGGAGTCGCCGGAGGAGGCCGTCGATGGGGAACCGCGTCGGCTCGACGAAATTCTCGATCGTGACGAATTTCGGGCCCTGGTTCACAATCGTGAGTCCGGTGAGGCCGCGGACCGCCTCGTGGATTTCCTGCAGCTGACTCGGGGACAGCTCCTCTCGACTCCGAAGGCGGATCGTGTTACATCCAACGATGTAATTGCCGGTAATCATTCGCGTGAGCGACTCCGACCCGCTCCATTCATCCGCGTCGATCGTCGCCTCCGCGGCGACCGGATATTCCTCCAGCGGCCCGACCCGCACGCGGAGGCTTCCGTCGTCCTCGATCGCGAGGCTCAGGAGGGCGCCGGGGCGAATCCCGTTCGACGCGGCCCAGTCTTTCGGGAGCGAGACCCCGAGGCTCGAATAGCCGAGCTTTTGGACCTTGCGGGTTTCGAACTCCATGGATCCGCATACATACGGGCTCGAATAAATACATACAGCGTTCGAAGCCATGGGCCGTCATGGGTACCGCGAGGGGCAGGCGCCGCGTCCCGTCGGGAATCTGAAGAAGCACCCAAAAGGCTCAAGAGGGATCGAGGAATCGGATAGGTCGGATGGATCGCGAGGTGGATGTCCTCGTCGTCGGCGCGGGACCCACGGGCAGCACGGCGGCGAAGTATGCGGCCCTGGGGGGCGCCGAGGTCCTCCTGATCGAGAAGCGATCCGAAATCGGCACGCCGGTCCGATGCGGCGAGGGCGTCGCGAAACGATGGCTCGAGGAAATCGGACTGGCGCCGAGCCGCGAGTTCATTTGTCACGAGGTCGACGGCGCCCGGGTCATCGCTCCGGACGGAACGACGCTCGTCCTCGACGAGACGCGCGCAGGCAACGAGTGCGGGTACGTCTTAGAACGAGACCTCTTCGATCGGTTCCTCGCGCGCGAGGCGGCGAAAGCCGGCGCGGATATTATGATCAAGACGAGTGCGGTCGACCTCCTGCGCCAGGATGGCCAAGTGGTCGGCGCCCGCTGCGAGCACATGGGAGACACGTTCGACGTCCGCGCCGACGTCGTGATCGGCGCCGACGGCTTCGAAAGCCAGGTCGGGCGCTGGGCTGGGCTCGAGACTCACCTGCGAGCAAGGGACATCGACGCGTGCTTGCAGTACACGCTCGTCGGCGTGGAGGGGGACCCGCGGCTCAACGACTTCTACCTGGGGAGTTGTGCGCCGGGAGGGTACGCGTGGGTGTTCTGGAAAGAAGCGGACGTCGCGAACGTCGGCATCGGCGTGAACCTCTCGAAGATCCGGGATCGCGCGGACGCGAAAAAGTACCTCGACGCCTTAATTGAGAAAACACCGAGTCTGGCTCGCGGTGAAATCGTGGAAGAAGTCGCCGGCGCGGTCAGTGTGTCGCTGCCCCTCGAGCGGACGGTCGCTCCCGGCGTCATGCTCGCGGGCGACGCTGCACGCCTCATTGATCCGCTCACGGGGGGCGGCATCTTGAACGGCTGCCTCTCCGGCAAGTATGCGGGCGAGATCGCATCGGAAGCTTCGAAGCTCGACGGGGCCGAAGACCTCTTCCAGGCCTACGAGAGGCGATGGAGAAGCCGCATGGAGGAGGAGCTCGCTCGGCACTATTTGATCAAGGAACGTCTCATCCGCATGGACGATGAGACAATCAACAAGGTCATCCGGGCCGTGTCCGAAATCGGCGTCCAACGGATTTCGACGCAGAGCGTCCTCGATGCGATTCGCAACCGGTACCCCGAAGTCCTCCAAGCCTTCGACGGCCTATTGTGAATAGCCGGGCCGTCCCGAGGGCCACCGCGGCTAATCCTTCGAAAGATCTTCTCCGCCCTCGAACGCCAGTTGAACCTGGCTGTAGATCTCCTCGAATCCGAAGGTGATCTCGGACGACACGGGATGGACCCGGCGATACACGCCGATCGTCTCCAGGCTCTTCAGAAATTCCACGTCAAGGAGGGTCTTCGCGGTGGCGGCCTCCTCGAAGAGGGCCTCGTACAGTGCGAACGGATCGACGGACCACTTCACGATTCGTTCGAGTTCTGCCTCCGGGAGAAGGTCCGCCTTGCTCAGGACGTTGATGAAGGGCAGGCTGTGACGGAACTGGACGGTGGCGTTCAGGAGGACGGACGAGATGAACCCACCCGGATTTCGCACCAGCGCAGGGTCATTCAGGTAGACGAGCGCGGCATCCTCTCGGCCGAAGGCGTCGATCAACACGGGACCGGAGGCCCGGAACGTGAACAACTCGATCTGCCCCGGCGTGTCGATCAGGACGTAGTTCGTCTCGAACGTCTCGAGGACATCCGCGAGTTCTTTCGCATTCATGGCGACCATGTCGGCCGCCGCGACCTGCGCTCCGTTGGGTCCGAGGCCCTGCTCCGTCATGATCTCATCGATGTTCACGTAGTCCCGGACGTCGAGATCGGGCGAGTACTGGAGCGCTTCCGCTCCCGGGTCGAGGTTCACCGTGATGCAGTCGAGGCCCTGGGAGTTCATCCACAGCTGGAACGCGAAGACCATCGTGGACTTCCCCGATCCCGCGGTCCCGAGGAAGTACAGGTTTCGAGCCATGGCCGTCCCGCGTAGGTAAGGGGACGAGATGAATCTTCGCGGCGCGCCGAGTCGCAGGCGCGACTATGGAGCCTCGCCGTCCCCCCTCTTCCACCGAGGTCGAACGAAGGTTGAAAGCCGACCGAGGAACTGCCATGGCCATGGCGACCGAGCGGAAGTTCTCCCGTTTCGCCACGAGCGACCGATCCCTGCAGACGCGAGAGATCCCGGAGGGAGGCATTTGCCTCTCCGCGTTCTTGGTGATCAGTCTGACCGGTCATCCGGAACGAGTCCTCATGGGCCACCTCAATCCGAGCGGACCGTGGGACCACATCGGAGCCCTCGATGCCGAGCGGGCCGAGATGAACAGCAAGGGTTGGATGCTGCCGTCGTCCCACTTGATGCTGGGCGAATCGCCGCAAGGGGCCGCCGAGCGGATCCTCAAGGAACAGCTCGGCCTCCCCTCCCAGGCCCTCACCGGACCGCACGTGTTCTCCGAGGTGTATGGGGCCAAGAACCACTGGGACCTCGAGTTCGTGTTCGCGGGCGAGAGAGATCAAATCGCACAACATCCGGCTTGGACGGATCTCGCGTTCGTCGACGTGAACGAGACCTCTCGCGATCAAATCGCCCGGTACCACGAGGACATCTTGGCCCACGTGGGCCGCTGGGGTCTGGCCCGGGGTTGAGGCGTGCCGACGCAGCGAGGTGGGGCGTTCCCGCCGATACGAGAGACGCTCGGCGAGTGGGCGTTGCGCGATGCCGGGATCACCTGGGTGTTCGACTTCGAGAAGTCCGAGGTACCCCGACTGGAGCTGGAGACAATCGCGCGGGCTGAACGGCGGAAGTTCCTGCGCCTGGCGGTCACCTTCGGGTCTCTTGACCGAGCTTCCCGCGAGTACCGGAGCACCACGGCGGTCCACTTATGGCTGATCGGGCGCTTGCCTCGGACGATCACGTGGCGCAAGATCTTCGTCCACGTGTTCATCCACGAGCCGCTGCACCATGCAATCGGCCGGTGCTTGGCCGAGATCGGCGCATATGGAGATCAGGAATGGGTCATCGAGCGGCTAGGCGACGGGCGTTGGTGGTAGGGCTCGAGGCGGACCCGATCTCCAGCGGGCAGAACTAACTTATCGCCATAGCCGATTTGGATGGCCGTGAGGGAGGGCCGGAAGCTTGACACAGTTCTCTGGGCCGTGCTCATGTTGGCCGGGGGCGCGATGATCTACGGCGGTGTCGCCGTCATCAACACAGCGCACACCTGCGACCCGTACAACGGATGTTCGAGTTCGGCGGACGCATGGCTCGGTTTCCCTCTGGCATTCATCGGCCTGGGCTTGCTGCTGTATGGCTACGCCTCGTTCGTAAAGTCCTGGGGTGCCTGGCGACCGTACGTGCCGGAGAAGCGTGGGGTGGTGGATCCCGCGAACTTCGATCCGGTCAAGGCGGCCCGTGCGGAAGTGCAGGCTCGGTTCCTCATCGTCGCATTGCTCGGCTTGGCCCTCGTGGTTGTCGAGGCGTTCCCACTCTATGCGCTGTACCAGGAAACGACCAGTTCGCCGTATCCCACCTTCGACCCCGTCGCGTTTGCGCTGGACCTCGGCATTTTCGCGATTGCCGACTTGCTGGTCCTAGCGCTTGCCTATGTATACCTTGACCAATGAGATGCCAGCCAAGTCCTGTGAAACACGAAAGGGAGGGCACGGCGCCCCGGTTCACTGATGAGAGGCGGTCCAACAAGCGGGCCTGAAGGGAGTCGAACGCTCGGTCGGGACGAGAATCGTCGGCTATGTACAATTCAATCACACCATGGAATTTTCGGCGAGGCACGCCGTCAGTGGCGGTGTATTTTCTTAGCGCCGCGGCGCCTGTATGACGGGCGGTGTCGTGTTCATGCTGCCCCGGAGCTTTCCAGCCCTCCGCGCGACTGAACGGGACTCCGGGGTCGTGAACATCATAGCCAATGAGATTCCACGTGTCTTTGACGGGGCCATTGGAACCATCAGGGCTGACGATGGCAACGGCCACCGGAGCGAAGAGTAATCGATCCGACTACCGGATCAAGTGTGTGCTTGAAATCCGATGGATTGCTAACAGCTCTCATTGCAGCGAACCCTCTGATCGGGATGGACGGGTACGACTCAAGCAGCTTGTTAGCGCAGCCGAGGAGGGTGGCGCCAGTCGTCACGACATCATCAATCAGAACGATTTCCTCTGCAGACGTGAGTTCCGTTTGGACGGACAGGGTTTGAATGTGGTCGAGAACAGTCGGCCGCGGTCTCCCCGATGAGAGGCTCGTCGCCGCCTTCGCTATCGCTCGGGTCCTAACCAACAGACGAGCTGATCTGCCTCCAAGGCCAGACCGGACAAACGAATTAGCAATCTGTTCGGGTACCCAGAGAGACCCCTCTTTGAACAAAGAGCTCTTTGGCACAGGGACGAGCAACGTCGTGGGGGGAAGCATCGAAGCGACGTCTGCAACCTCTGGAACGCCGCTCTTGATGAGACTCGCAATCAGGTCCGATAGTGGCGTGGGGGGCGAACCAATCATACGCCCATCTTTGAGGATGCGCATCATGTCACGAGATTGGTTACCGAGGTCCCCTCCTCCCTCCCGCGGAATGTATGAGAGAAGGGATGCAAATTCAAGCTTGGTCAAACGCAGCGACGGCAAGGCTGAGCCTCGCGCTCGGGAGGAAGTCTAGGATGTCGCTAGGTTCCTTGAACTCCACCGCGCCATAGTTCGCCATCTCCCGCGGCCATGCAAGCCTCGGTTTCGCAAATTCGTGGGTGTGGATGAACAACGGTCGCCCGAGGCGCAAGGCTTCCCAGCCTTGGTGCAGCGAGCCGCCGCCCTCGCCGCTCTCAACGATTACGGAGGCATCCGCAATCAGAGCCATCGTTCTGTTCCGAAGGACGAAGTTCTTTGGGGATGTCGGATGTCGGTCATCGAACTGAGTGACCGCGAGGTGACTTCTCATGATTATCGATTGAAGCTCGGCGTTCTCGGGGGGATAGGTCTGCGAGATTGGAGTTCCCAAGACCGCGATCGTCATTCCGTCGGCGTCAATCGCCGCCTTGTGCGCCACCGTATCGATTCCACGAGCCAGGCCGCTCACGATGATGACCCCTTGCCGAGCGAGCCTGCCGGCAAGCTTCGACGCGATCCTCCGGCCTTCGTCAGAAGGGGTTCTGGTGCCGACGATGGCAACCCGCGGGTGAGGCAATGGAAATCCGAACCTTCCAGCGACAAAGAGTCTGGGCGGCGCGTATTTGCGCTCGATCTCGTTCAGTGGTCCTAGGAGTTCCTCTGACGAGATCGCGATCGGTGAGGTCGAACCCTTCCCCGGCACTTTTCCTCGTCCCTCCGGTGTAGCACACTGCGTGAATATATACCTCCTTCGATAAAAGGACGCCACGCTCAGACGACACCTGCCCGGAGGGACGGCTGTGGCCGACACCTCCTGAGCGAAGGACATGAGGCGCCAGGGGTGAATCCTTCTCCCGGAGGGGTCGGTGAAAGTGTCACCACTCCTCACACGCGTCGAGGAAAGGGCGCTACGCCTCCTCAGATCCGAGGAGGACGCCGTAGTGTGCGCCGATGCTCCAGTTCTAAGGTCGGGCCCCGCGGAATGTCGAGGTGCCCGGGGCCAGGTTTGAGGTCTGTGAGCTGACTGCCGGTCCATGTGAAGGGTTCGGGCCGGCTCGGATTCGAACCCAGGTCCAAAGTGTCGAGGGAACAGGTCGACTATGGACGGGCATCAGGTAGTCGAGACTCCGTGCCTCGCTCTTCGGCCGCTCTTTGGATTGTCACTGCTTGAGCGATGAGCATACGCACGATCGCTGACCGCGATGTGCGATGGAGTCGTGCCAACCGACTCAAGTTGGTCCATGTCGGGGCATCAAGAGTCAGTTGGTGTGCACGTTGACGCTCACTCGCAGCACGTCGTATTCGACGTCGTCTCTTGGTGCGGGCCATTTCGTCACCCGCTCCTCCGTCACCACGAAGGCCCTATAATACCCACCCATGGCCCCAAGCTTTCTCCGTTGCGGCTTTTTTTCGTGAGCTTTGGCGCGCGAGCGGTTGACTTAAGGGGAAGAACGAGGTCGTCCTAGGCCAACGGGATGGGCGCTAGCGCTGCACGGCGAATCCGGGCGGATTGGGGAGGAGTCTGAACTGCCGACAAATCACTCACGACCTCACGCGC
>Ga0209158_1000996_pt1 | contig 19427 bp, 19 predicted proteins | sample GraSoiAngelo_140_FD_185897 | JGI IMG/M metagenome (GOLD analysis project Ga0209158, IMG submission 185897) | Grasslands soil microbial communities from the Angelo Coastal Reserve, California, USA - 14_0929_12_30cm (SPAdes) (version 2) | ecosystem: Environmental > Terrestrial > Soil > Grasslands ...
AGGACCCTTCGACCGAAGAAGGATCCTGTTCTGCTCGTCTGTGACACCGGTATTCACCATGCGACCAGAACCCTCGTGGGAGGCGTTGTCCAGAAATCCAAAAAGGAGAAGACAGATTTTCGAGGCTACCTTGCCAAGGTTCGAGAGATTTCCAGTGGGGTTGCCAAGTCGTTGAGGGAAGGCGACCATGAAGATCTGGGCACGCTCATGTATCAGAATCATGAACTTCTCCGAAAAATCGGAGTCTCACATCCAAAACTCGACCACCTGGTGGAAGCAGCCAGGCGAGCTGGCGCCTTAGGAGCAAAGCTGACTGGGGCCGGAGGGGGAGGCTGTATGATTGTCCTTAGCCGGAGCACAACTGCGCGAGACAGGATCGCTCGCGTTCTCCGGAGAGAAGGCGGGACGCCGTACAAGATTTCGATGGACACTGAAGGAGTCGAATCATGGCCAGCCTAAGCCTAGATTGTCAGGAGGCTACGATAGAAGATCGAGAGCTCAGTCTCATGGCAAGCTAATAGACGCCCAACCGATAGAGCGTCTTGGAAAGATCCTTGGAGTTCCTCTATCATGTGGCAAAGGACGATTCTGTTCTTGGATCGATAGAAAGATCAAAGGCTCATCTAGACCAAATTCTTCACCGATCTGGAATGATATTCTTGGTCCGCTCCGATGGCAAGGTACTTCTTCAACGTCGCAGTCCTAGCAATGCAACTTTCCCGGGCTGCTGGGACTCGTCCAGCTCTTTCCATGTCACGTTCGGAGAGTCCTACGAACAGGCAGCAAGACGTGAACTCAAAGAAGAGACGGGAGTCTTAGCATCCCTCACGTATATTGGAAAATTCGCCTACCATGTCCCACCCGAGAACGAGATCGTAGCGGTATTCTCGTGCAGAAGTGATGACCCTATCAGAATTGATCCCGCGGAATCGTCTGAGGCATCATTCCACACAACGGACGAAGTTAATGCAATAGCTGCGTCCGAAAGGGCAGCGCCCTGGCTTAGGAGAGGATGGAAGATATTAGCAGACGTGGCTATTTCTCCAGAGTAAACAAAAAGGACCGAATCATGAATCCTCGATGGTGAAGAAAGGTTTTATGGTCTCAGACAAATGAGTTGAAACATGTCAGAGATTGTTGTGCTCGTAGACGAGAAAGATCATCCGGTCGGTTATGAGGAGAAGATGAAGGCTCATTCCGATGGTGGAAAACTGCACCGAGCATTTTCCATTTTCATTTACAATTCCAAGAATCAGATGCTTCTTCAGCTGAGGTCAAATACAAAACACCATTTTCAGAACCTTTGGAGCAATGGATGTTGCAGTCACCCCAGGCGAGGGGAAGACTTGGAGACAGCTGCTCACAGAAAACTGAAGCAAGAGTTCGGATTCGATACCAAGTTGAAGGAGGTCTTCAGCTTCGTGTACAAAGCGGACGACCCAAAGAGTGGGCTAACGGAACACGAGTTTGATCACGTGTTCGTTGGAGAATATAATGGAGTTCCAAAACCCAATCCTGAGGAAATTGACGATTGGAAATGGGTCGCCCCGACTGAACTCAAACACGATCTCACCAAGAATCCTGAACATTACACCCCATGGTTGAAGCCCGCCTTCGACGGCCTGGTCGAGCGAAACGGGATCAAGCCATAGACCAAGGGCATCTTCAGTTTTAGTCCGGGCTTTGATTCTAGGAGAAAGCTAGATTGGAAGTGAAGAATTTGGCTAGAGGCTCGAACATCGGTTCGTTTTACAAGCTATCGGTCGAAGAGAGACTGCGCATCGTCCAAGAGTTCTCCGGACTCTCCGATGAAGAAGTAGACATACTCAAAACGGGAGCTTTGCCAGTTCCATCCGCACAGCGAATGATCGAAAACGTCGTAGGAGTTCTACCCATACCACTAGGAATCGCCGTGAACTTCCTCATCAACGACAAGGACTATCTCATACCAATGGCAATCGAGGAACCCTCAGTGGTTGCGGCAGCCAGTCACGCCGCCAAGATAGCGCGGGCCAAAGGTGGGTTCAAGACTAGCAGCACCGAGCCGATCATGATCGGACAAGTACAACTTGTCAAGTGCCCGTCACCGAGAGATGCGGAGAAGGCAATTCTCTCTTCCAAGCAGGAGATCCTGAACAAGGCGAACCAACAGGACCCGACACTCGTCTCTAAAGGCGGGGGCGCGAAGGATTTGCGTGTCAGAATACTGCCTAGCCTCACCGGCACGATGGTGATTTCTGAGCTACTAGTAGATTGTCGAGACGCTATGGGAGCTAACGTCGTCAACACGATGGCAGAAGCAATAGCTCCCATCTTGGAAAAGCTGTCTGGGGGCAATGCAAATCTTAGAATCATATCCAACTTAGCCGACAAAAGAATCGCAAGGGCCACAGCGCACTTCTCGAAAGATGATTTAGGCGGTGGGGAAGTTGTGGACGGAATCGTGCAGGCGTATGCTTTTGCGGCCGCGGATCCGTACAGGTGTGCAACTCACAACAAGGGAGTGATGAATGGGGTCACAGCGGTCTGCCTAGCAACAGGAAACGATACTCGCGCGATAGAAGCGGGTGCACATGCTTACGCAGCTAGGACCGGCCACTATTCGCCTCTAACCCGATGGAGTAAAGATGAGGATGGTGATCTTGAAGGATTCATAGAGATACCCGCTGCTGTTGGGATAATAGGCGGAATAACCGCTGTACATCCAGCAGCAAAGATCAGCCTAAAGATACTGCGAGTTAAGACTGCAAAGGAACTAGGGGAAATTATCGCGGCGGTCGGCCTAGCGCAAAACCTAGCGGCGTTGAGAGCTTTGGCCGCTGAGGGAATCCAGAGAGGTCACATGTCTCTCCATGCAAGAAACATCGCGGCAATGGCTGGGGCTGAGGGAGACATGATCGATGAGGTCGCTGCAACGATGGTAGAAGAGAAGAAGGTGAGATTGGATCGAGCGAAAGAGCTGGTCACAGAGATGGGGTCCTCAAAGAGCGGGGATGCCTCCCACAAAGAACCCCACCAGGCCAAGAAGCATCCAAACTAATACCTGACTTTTCACCTTACGAACGGTTGTGGTTGTCGGGTCACGGATCAGCCGGTAGGATGAGTACAAGAAACCAAGATCCGCAACGACGACTATGGGATAGTAGAACACTGAGACTTTCTGATCGAAAACAGGAGCTAAGAAGCTGAGGAGAACAGCTACGACGAAGAATGCAGCTGCAAGTTCCGCGGCACGCTTCGGTCCTTGCGTAACCGCGATAGTCATGACTCCCTTGGAACTATCACCTGCCACATCTGCAATCCCTTTGGCAACCTCGCGAGCAGTGTTAGCCAAGAAGGCGAGGAGAAAGAAAATGCAGAGCAAAGGGCGCAAGCTATTGACCGCTAAGCCGCCAAAGAAGAAAGGCAGAGCGACATTGAAGCTTACGACGACATTTCCCAACAGACCAGTCCTCTTCCCGCGCGTATTATAGTAAGCCATCAGGGCCAAAGCAACCAGCGCAGTCAGGAAGGCAGGGATACCTAATACCAGTGAGGATACCAGTGCGAGGGCAGAGAAGACGATCGACAATCCGTAGGCCTGTCGGATCGTCACCTTGCCTGAAGGGATCGGCCGGTCAGGGCTGTTGACTCTGTCCACTTGAACGTCCTGAATGTCGTTAAAGACCATCGTCCCAGCTAGAAGCAAGAACGCTGTAAGGAAGCCAAAGACTGCCTGTACGAGAGATGGTAGGCTACCAAGGCCTATCGTCTCCGCCACGAGAACAGCCAACCCAATCATGAGGCAATTCGGAATTCTGACCAGCGTCAAGAACGGAGCTAGTCGAGCGGAAGATACAGGGCTTGGCGAGTTCAGTCGCCGCTCGTCCGACGGATTTGTGCTTTCCACAATTATATTGTTTCAGAATAAGCCTAAATAAACTGGCGAGGCATATGCCGATATCGACATATGTCCGTCAAGAAAGAGTCCACCTTACTGGAAGACCTAAACCAGGCCCTGGCGGGGGAAACCCTGGCTGCCTTCCGGTACCTCTACCTAAGCAAGATCGCCAATGGTATCAACTCAGCCCATTTGTCGTCAATCTTTCAGGAGATCGCCAAGGAAGAATGGGCTCATGCATCGACACTCATGGGAAGAATCATTCAGCTAGGGGGCGTTCCTCTTGCAAGGCCGGCAGAATGGGAGAAGAGAAGTTTTCTTCCATATTATGAGCCTCCAAGGAGAGGGAACGACTTGAAAGCTCTAATCAAAGACAGTCTAAAGTTGGAGAGGGCTTCTATTGACTTCTTCCAGAAGCTAGCTCTGAAGACGAGAGACACCGACCTGATAACCTACAGAATGGCCATGGATGTCATGGCCGAAGAGGCCCGGGACGAACAGAGAATCTCTGCTCTAGTAGAATAGCACTGTTCCTTAGCTTCTAAACCCATCCGCGAATCCTCATCGCGGCGGTCACCTTTCCAATAGCGTAGATGTAAGCCCCAGTCCGCATATCGACATTATTCTCTTGACTAGTCTTGTACACCTCGGCGAAGGCCTTCTTCATTATCGACTTCAACCTCTGATCAACCTCCTCCGCGCTCCAGTAGAGGTGCTGCAGATTCTGGACCCATTCGAGATAGCTGGTGCTGACTCCCCCCGAGTTTGCGAGTATGTCGGGAATCAGCGTGACGCCTTTCTTGAAGAGAATTTCATCGGACTCCGGCGTAGTCGGACCGTTAGCCCCTTCCGCTACCAGCTTCGCCCTAATTTTCGACGCGTTCTTCTCGGTGATAACATCCTCGAGAGCCGCGGGTACAAGAATGTCGACGTCGAGCTCGAGTAGTTCTTCGTTAGTGATTGGTTCACTCTCTGGCATGTTGACGATATTGCCAGTCTTCTTCTTGTAAGCTGACACTTCGTTGAACCAGATTCCATTCTTCTTGTAGGCTCCGCCCTTAGAATCGGAGACCGCCACGACCTTCACGCCCGCTTCTTCAAGGAACATGTGAGCAAAAGATCCAACATTGCCAAAGCCCTGAATTGCACACGTCGCCTTTTTCAGGTCCATCTTAAGGTGCCGAGCTGCTTCCTCGACATTGATGGACACGCCACGGCCTGTGGCAGAATCTCGGCCAAGCGACCCCCCGATTATCAAGGGTTTCCCAGTGACGACAGCGAAGGGATTGTTTCGTTCATTCTTGCTGTACTCATCCATGAACCATGCCATGGTCTGAGAGTCTGTGTAAACGTCGGGTGCGGGAATGTCTCTGAAGGGACCAACTATCTCGCTGATCAAGGAAAAGAATGATCTCGACAGTCTTTCTAGTTCCGAGTGAGAGAGTTGCTTGGGGTTGACTGTCACTCCTCCCTTGGCTCCGCCGAATGGGATGCCCGCAACCGCGCACTTCCAGGTCATCCACATTGAGAGTGCCTTTACCTCGTCTATCGTGACGTTAGGATGGAATCTTATTCCCCCCTTGTAGGGTCCAAGGGCATTGTTATGCTGGCTCCTGAAGCCTTGGTAGAGGAGAATTCGGCCATCATCCATCTTGACTGGAAAGTTGATACTAAGAATTCGTCTGGGCTTTCGCAGGATCTCCTGAACGTTCGGGTCTAGTTTCATTATGTCGGCGGCCTTCTGGAATTGTTCCAGCGCCATGTCATACTGGGTCTTCTGCATCCCCATGCTGACTGGGGCAGCGTCGTGTTTTGATGTAGTCTCCAGCAACAAACGAGCCCTCTAAATCGGACACGCCACCGAGAAATTCTGCATTTAGACCTTTCTTCACTCACAACCGAAAATGTTTGAAGGAAAAGTTGTCGGCGTTTTTGCAGATGGACAAGGCTTTTTATAAAGACCCCGGACTTTCTTCGTTCTGTTTCACGTAAGGAGAGAATGAACTAGACAATGTCCGCAAAGCCCCATCTCAACTTGATCGTGATGGGTCACGTAGACCATGGCAAGAGCACGTTGACAGGCCACTTGCTCTTCGATGCTGGATACATCGATCAGAAAACCATTGATAATTACGCAAAGGAATCAGAGAAGACTGGAGCAGGCGATACTTTCAAGTTCGCCTGGGTCCTAGACACGATCAAAGAGGAACGAGAGAGAGGAGTCACAATCGACCTCTCATTCCAGAAATTCGAGACACCCCACAACTTCTACACCATTATCGATGCGCCAGGACACCGCGACTTCATCAAGAACATGATTACCGGTGCCAGCCAAGCGGACGTTGCCATACTCGTAATTTCCGCTAAGAAAGGAGAGTTCGAAGTAGCCATCGGACCTGGAGGCCAGGCGCGAGAACACGCGTACCTCGCAAGGACCCTGGGCGTTAAACAAATGGTTGTAGCCATCAACAAGATGGACGACCAGACAGTCAAGTACACTGAAGAGCGCTACAAGGAGGCAAGAAAAGAGCTAGAGGGATTGCTGAAGACTGTCGGCTACGACGTTTCCAAGATCAACTTCGTTCCTACAAGCGGATGGCTGGGAGATAACCTCGCGAAGAAGAGCTCGAATACTCCGTGGTACAAGGGTCCCAGCATACTGGACGCGTTGGACGCTATTGTTCCGCCCGCTAAACCTCTCGACAAGCCATTGAGAGTTCCAATTCAGGACGTTTACACGATAACTGGAGTCGGGACAGTCCCTGTGGGACGGGTCGAGACTGGAGTGTTGAAGGACGGGGACAAGGTGATCTTCATGCCGTCTGGCAAAGTCGGCGAGTGCAAGACGATCGAGACGCACCACGTTAGAATGACGAAAGCTGAACCTGGAGACAACATAGGGTTCAACATCCGTGGTGTTGCAAAGAATGAGATTGGGAGAGGCGAGGTAATGGGTCACACTGACAACCCACCCACGGTCGCAAAGGCATTCGTCGGCCAAATCATCATCATTTACCATCCGACCGCTATCGCTGCAGGCTATACTCCAGTACTGCACGCACACACGGCTACTGTCGGGGTGACGTTCGAGGAGCTGATACGCAAGCTGGACCCGCGAACCGGTCAAGTGGTTGAGGAAAAGCCCTCGTTCCTCAAAGTCGGGGACAGTGCTCTAGTCAAAATGAGGCCGCTCAGACCAATGGTGCTTGAAAGCTTCAAGGACATTCCAGAGCTTGGAAGATTCGCAATCCGCGACATGGGTGCCACAGTCGGCGTGGGAGTGGTTCAAGAGATCAAGGAAAAGGGCGAGATTCCGAAAGCCTAGAATCCAACACGAACACTTCCCGTTCCATATTCTAAACGGATTTTCGTCATTTGTTCAAGAATAGCGTAGCAGCTATTTTCATGAACAAGTACCTGACCAGAATGGATCATCGTTGCTCTCAAGATACCAATGTTTTTAACAGTACAAGGGCGGGCTGTGAACTCCGCGAGAAACGTAGAATCATGAAGGTATCTTGGAATGGTCTCCAAAGCTAGAATACGGTTGTCCAGCACGGACCCCCAGGATATCAACACAATATGCGCGGAAATCAAAGAGATAGCGGACAAGACGGGCGTCAAGCTAAAGGGTCCGATTCCCCTTCCGACCAAGAAGCTGATGGTCCCAACCCGAAAATCTCCCGCGGGCCAAGGCACAAACACTTTCGACAAGTGGGAGATGAGGATTCATAAACGACTTATCGATGTCGACCCGAACGAACGTTTCTTGAAGCGACTGATGAGAATTCGAGCCCCGGATGACGTTTTTATCGAGATTGAACTCGTCTAGCCTTCGCGCCGATCTATCTTATTCGTTGCAACGTAAGAAGCGTAGACTCCAACGGAGAGCAGGATTAGAGATCCGGCTATTGCGAAGGGTATTCGCGCCACGAAAAATCTGACTGACATAGGCGATATGTTCTTTAGAGGTTCGAACCCTAGTCGAGGGTAGCATTGGAGAGCGAGAAGTGTCCCATTTGCGGGACCTCTGTCAAGAAAGAGAATCTGAAAGGACACTTGGAGCGAGTGCACCCGAAGCGAGCCGGGCCCATAGCTCAGGGTCAACAAGTCGTACAGACCGTTCCAGTTTTTAGGAGTCATAGAATGAGAACCGTCATGATTCTGGCTCTAGTGGCATTAGTTGTCATCGGAGTCTCGGTGGCGGCGGCTCAGTTCTCTGCCGCGAATACTATGCGGATGCACTGGCATCCAATCCTCACAATAACCGGTAGCCCAGTAACAGTTCCAGCCCAGATCGGGATAGACCAGAGCCTCTGGAAGGACCATACACTCGATCAATACGGCATAGGCGGCTTATCGCCTCTCCACACCCACGACACTTCCGGCACGATTCACGTGGAGTCTAATACTGTTCGAGACTTTACCCTCCACGAGTTTCTTGCGGTTTGGGGTCAGCCAGGTGACGGGAGCGCCATTGATGGGCATCCGGTGACTTCTCTTACCGTGGATGGGGTCCAGCAGACATCGCCTACAGGCGACGTAGTTCTCAAGGACGGCCAGAAAATCGTAATGACCCTCTCACCGTAGACAAGTAGAAGAATCCACTCGCACGTTATCACGAGGCTATCGGGTACGCAAAGTGTGGGGAACGGGCGTTGTTGGCCAGTTTGAGCATTTCGAAGAAGGACGTAGTTCTGGAAGGCTGTCCTTTTTTTGTCCGTTTGCTGTCCTGTTAGATGACTGGTCGAGTCTGCTGTCCACCGCGGAGAATTGCACCTGAGCACGTGACCAATTCTGTCAGGTTTCTGTTGGACAGCCCTGGTCCTCAGATTTTCTACGTGTCTGCTTTCATGTGGGAGTCAATTTTCGTTGCGACCTTTCCCCTATCCTGGTATTTCTGAGAGTTCTTTGGCAAACTAAACAGATAGACCGCAAGGCTTCCGACACCGATGCTGGACGCGAATCCTACTGAAACATAAGGAGCACTTGTCCGGAAGATGAAGGGAAGGGTGGTTCGGGTCACATTAACACTCACGAAGGCATTCACGGCAATGTTACTGTTGTAGGCTGTAAGAGTAACGTACCTCTCTCCAAGGTCCGCGTTCAAGGCAGCAAAGATCCTGTAGGTGGCGTTTATTGGGTTCGTAGTCAGCTCGATCTGGCTCGGGACGGCGAATCCGTATAATAACGGTGGGGACCCAAATGGCGCGTCGTGGCCGTTAGCTGAGACGTTCAGATAGACGGGACCGCCTGCTTGATCCGTGATGGATGCAGGTATAGCCTGAGATGTTCCCTGTTCGACTTTGACAGGCTGGACTCCTGCGCTGATCGAGATAGGAACAGGTAGGCTAGCATTGACGTATCCAATTTCTCCGAGTCCAAATGCTGTGAACCAGACCAGATTCCCAGGCCCAGGCCACATCCACCAAACGTACGGGATCGTAGTCGCAGGCACGAAGTACTCGGTTAACGATCCAATAGTTGGATCGTACTTAGCAACTCTACCGGAAAAATGTTCAGAGAACCATATCATCCCATTGGAATCGAGAGATATCGCATTGGGGAGCCCGACCGGGCAGTCTGGATCATATGACTCAGAACAATACCCGATGCCAAACACTCTCCACTCCCCGGTCCAAGGGTTGAAGCTACCGAACTGGCCCCGGCCGTGATCGGTAAACCAGACTACGCCCACACGGTCGACTGCTAATTGAACAGGGAAGGTAATTTCTACGTTAGGGGGCGGGCCGTAGTCGGTAACGTTGCAAGAGCCTGTCTGGCAGGGAATTATGTGTCCCAGTTTTTTTGCGGTCGTCTCGGCAAACCATATTGTGCCGTCAGGTCCGGTTGTAACTCCTTGTAGCGAGGAGTTCGCCACCGGCACATTGTAGGAATTGACGAATGTCTTTCCTATAGGGTCGTATTCAACGATTTGGTTGGTGCCTAGAAGCGTGATCCAAATCCTCTCTTTGTTGTCTATGGTCATGTACTGAGGACTGCCTCCTGGGAAAGTCTGTTCAATGGTTATGTTCCCAGGTGCGGTCGAATTGTAGTAAGCGAGACTGTTGTTTTCGAGGAACCAAACTCTAGTTAGGTTATGATCATAGACTATGTCTGACGGAATCGCGTTTACTAATGTGATAACGGGAGTGACAACAGGTTTGCCGCCTGCACCGATCGTGAAGTTTACTATCTGGGCTTTGGAAGGTTCAACGACATTATCCACAATTTTGCCCTCCTTTATCGTTACAACCCAGACAGTCTTGTTGCTGGCTGGATAGAGGACAAACGGAGTAAAGTCTGACGAATTCTGCGAAATGCGAAACGTAGTCACGTAAGGATTGGTTGATGAGGATCCAAGTATGACATTGGACGCCATGGTGCCAGCGGCTCTTGTCGTGAAGACTCCAACGAATTGAAAGGAGATTGCTAGGAGTATGATTGAGATCGCTGCCGTTCCTGCGCCGCTCGTCGGAGCCCACTCTATCCGACGTTCAACAATCCGTTCTGCATGAATGTATGGACAGTACAAAAGGAGATGCAGAACACTCTGAACTGGCCATTCCTAGATGCCAAGAACGGGGGCACTGAAAGGGTTTGTCCGCCCTGAATCTCGGTCCCCCGTATTGCATAGTTGTCTATTGCAAAACCGTGTGTTTGAGTATCACCGTTGATGATCGTAACCTTGACGATGTCGCAGCGATGCACGCTCATGATCGGCCATTGTCCTTGATGATTCTTGCTGTCGTTGAACCCGTTGATGTTGGCCACGATAGTGAAATTGCGGGTTGTGCCGGCTATCCCTTCGCAAGGTGAACCGGGAAGACCAACGGCGAACGTCAAGATCCCGCCTCCCAGAGCCGCAGCTACTACGATGACGATAACTGCAAGCATCTTATTCTTCAGCACTATTCTGCCTCGTACCTCGTAAGGGAGAACCAGAGGGTCTTGGAGGAAAACTCGCTAATAGGGTCTTCGCCCATATCATGATCTAGATCAATATTGTTTCGTCTAAGACCATCGTGCGCCGGACTTCCTGATCAAAGATATCTCTCACGCTCACCATCCGTTATCTCTGTCCAGACGCATTTGCATGTTAAACTGAGCTAGGTGATCATCGATCGTTGCCCCACTCAAGATATATTTGCATAACAAGAGGGCCTGTCTTACAGCGGGGGTACCAGAGTCAGGTCAAACGCTGACCATATGGGCGGGTCGCGCCCTAGCATGCGCGCGCTACACTCAAGACCCGTACAAGAGGTGTCGAGGACTGCTTGATGCCTCTGGGAGCGCGGGTGTGTTATCCCGTGGCGTAGGCCTTCGTGGGTTCGAATCCCACCCCCCGCACCAATGGAAACCGAGTGGTCTGCATAAACAGGGGGCCCTATTGCATGTGTTCAATTCTTCATCCGATGGGTTTTTCTCAAGGTTTGAGATCCTTCACTGTCGTTAATCCGAGCCTCCTCGAGTAAATCGTCGCGCTAGCCACTGATACTGAGCTGAGTGCTAGCGCTGAAACAAGTGTCGAGAGTTCTAGGTCAGCGACCGATACGCTCGGATCAGGAAGGAGAAAGAAGATCGAGACGGCCCAAGCAACAGGTATAGCGATCAGCATCGAGATCGCGAGGACTCCCCATGATTCCCACAGCAATAGTTTCAGTCTGTACCAGACATCGGCACCTAAGACCTTCAAGACAACGTAGTCATTGAATCTTCGAGAGAAGTTCGTTGCCAAGTAGCTCAGCAATATTCCGCATGTTAGCGCCAATGCAAGGATTGGAATGAGGAAGATGTGGGACCATGTGCTGTTCAAGAATGCCAAGTTTGAATTGAGGATCGGATCTTGGGAACCAACTACTAGCCCGAACGAACTTGCCAGACGCGTGACTGCGGACAATACTGCTGGATCACTATTCACCTTCAACAACAGGACGTTGTATCCGTTTACCGCAAGATTCTGCTGAACGGTTTGGACGGGCGCATATAGAACTCGTCCAGCGTTGAGAGGATCCACTAGCGCACTCTTAACGTCATACCGAAAGCCGAACGCGCTGACCTGGGATAGATTCAGGGGCATCTGGACGATATTCCCCACGAGCGAGTCGCCCGCAATCATCGTGTACCGCGCATCACTATGCAGAAATCCATCAGAAGTGTACCAGTCTCCTATCGCATTACTCGGGTCGATTCCCACTATGAGGGCTTGGGCTGAGCCAGTATCCACTTCTGGAATGATCTGAGTGTTGATGTTTTCTCCAGTATCTTGGTTGCTCGCGAAATGCGCCTTGACGAAACCTGTTATCGAACTCATCGTCATCAGTCGCGTGTCGACCGTTTCAACGCCGGGAATCGCTCTGAACGCAGATGCGTTCTGACGACTAATCATGTAGGATTCGTTCACGTAGTCTAGCGAAGGAATAGGAGCTGTTCTGGAGAAGGACGTTCCGAGGGTAACGTACTGGTTGTAGATGTTGATGTTCGCCACGATTATGATATGAGGAGGCATGGCCCGGACCACGTAGCTCGTTGACGTGTCAGCCGAAACCAGTGCCCCGGATAGTACAACCGTGCTGAGAAAGATGCATATGCCGACGCTGAGTAGGGTCCTGTTGAACCCGCGGTCCCGCGACACGTTCCTCGTCGCCAGGTTGAACGCAGAACCAAACCTTTTGGTCCGGAGAGGGTTTCCAAGACTCTTCAGATCCAAATTGTAGAGTTGTTTAGAGATCGCGTTCACACTACTCGACCCAACAATCCTCCTCACCCGAACGCTCGCAACCACGTAGCAGAGCAGAAAAGAGATTAGCGGCACTACAATCAGAACGCTTGCCCCAGCATTTGGAACAGGCCCGACCTGCTTGAACAGTGAAACGGATGGCCAGGACCAAGAAGCATAGATCAAGAGCGCGGAGAGTGCGCCTACCAGACAGCTTGAGAAAATCACGACAAACGCCTCGAATGTTACGTATGAGAGCAGTCGTCTAGGGAGAGCACCGGCAGCCTTGATCACACCAATATCCCTCATTCGCTGGTTGATCATGGATGACACCAAGTAAGAACTGGACAGCAGGCCCACGATGCTAACGAGAGCGAGAGCGAGGACCAAGTAAGCAAGGATGAGCCAAGATATGCCGAAGGTCGATCTCATCGACGAATCAATCCCGAGTCTCGTAGCTAGGTCTTGACCAAGGAGAAGCAGGAACGTCGTCGTTGCTACGGTGAGGGCCAGCCCTAGGAATGCTAGGTAGGAGTGGAAGCCTCGGCGTCGCAGGCTATTAACTGCGAACCCTAGTGGGCCTATCAACGCTCCCCAAACTTCCATTCTCTAGCCGGTAGATCACGTCTGCCATCTCAACGATCCGATCATCATGGGTCGTGACGACAAGCGTCTTACCTTTCTCTCCCTTCAACCGCAAAAGAAGTTTGACGATTTCTAGCCCGGTCTTCTGGTCAAGGTTTCCCGTAGGCTCGTCGGCCAGAATAAGAGCCGGATCATTAGCCATCGCGCGAGCAATCGCGACGCGCTGTTGTTCTCCCCCGCTAAGTTGGGCCGGAAGATGCTTTGCTCTATCGGTTAGCCCGACCATGCTGAGGAGTTCCGCGGTCAAGTTCTCATTTCTCCCGCTATCGCTCCATCCGGCCAGTTCCATCATCAATTCCACGTTTTCTTCCGCGGTCAGAGTTGAGACGAGGTTGTAGGATTGAAAGATGAAGCCTATGTTTGCGGATCTGAAGGTTGAGAGAGAGTGTTCGTTGGAGGTAGCTAAGTCCAATCCTAAGACTCTCACATCCCCCTCGGAGGGTTTCTCGAGTCCCGCGATTAAGTTGAGTACAGTAGTCTTGCCAGCTCCAGACTGTCCGACAATTGCGGCGACCTCTCCTTCCTTGACATTGAGGGTTATTGACGCGAGAGCTTTGATGGGTTTTCCGTTCACGAGATATTCTTTGGACACTCCTACGAAGTCAACCGCGGGCGTCGGGGCTCTAACTTCGGTCTCTTCGTCTTGAGAGTCCATCAGGGTTTCATCAGGCGTGGAATCTAACCGGTCGATCCGGCTTATACCTACCGATGGAAAGGTTCGGCTGGAGAGCTAGGTGCGATCCTGGCCTCTTAGCATGAAAAGTTCTGCGTAGCGTTCTGGCTCGATGAACTGAATATACTTGGATTAGGTGTGCAGCTATAGAATGAAACGGCCCCGGCCGTGACGTTCGTCCATTGTATTGTGACAGCGTAGTCTCCAATTGAGAGAATAGGGAGATACACCTGGTAGGATTTGTCAGGAAGAACGCCGGAGCTCAGGTTACCTGTCACTGCGCTGTTGAAGAGTATCTGGTTCGGGGTGCCATGATACTGGTTAGCGTAGAGATTTCCAAGCGAGACTGTCCCTGTCAGGTCTGTCACGTCGGGTCCTATGAGGAATGTGCTGGCGACGAGTCCACCCACAATTAGACCAATTAGTCCCACTATGATGATTGCAAGAATGTACTTTCGATGGCTGTGAGGTTGGATGGCCGTTGGCATTCCAGCGCCCGGCTGAGGAGAGTAATAGTTAGGGAGTAGGTTCCGCTCTGCCCGGATGAACCGGGACTGGTCTGCTTGAGACTCGTACCACACGCCGGGCAGTAGGCTGTAGTTGATTGGACTTTCTTCCCGCACACTGGACAGTTAGGCATACGCTGAGTTCCGATTCTGATTATTTCAGGCTATTCCTAGATCGAACTAGCCGCTAGCTCAGATCTCTCGATGACGGGATTTGATTAGGCAGGTTTCTGACATCGGCTTCTTTCTAATCATAGTCTGGTGTACCAGAGATAACAGAGCGCCCCCAGCATCGCAAACGCCAGCGATGGTCCGATCAAGACCGAGATCGCATACAATGTCGACCCTTGGCTCTGTAGAGCTCTGAACGCTTGCATGGCCCATGTCATGGGGTTCGTTTGCACGATCGGCTGCACTATTGTGGGGAAGAGGCTGACATCATAGAATATCGTACTCAAGAATGAGAGGTAGAGCTGTATCGCACTTCTTACTGTCGCGAACACCTCGATGGTAGAGGCGAAAGCCGACACTGCTATGGAGAGGCCGACTATGCCCAAAGAAAACACCGCGACAATCACAAACGCTTCGATAAGCCGAGGACTGAACAGGATGCCGTAGAGATACGAAATGACGAGCGTGCCCGGAAACGTCGCGATGACACTCCGTGCAACCCCACCAGTAATCCTGGACAAAGCGAATATTCTGCGAGAGATGGGAAGGGTCAAGAGGTATGACGCGAGGTCTTTGATGTACTTCTCCCGCCAAATATCTCGACCTGATTGAAAAGCGGCGACCATGGCGGTAATGAGGTTGGAGCCAGGAGCGATTCTAAGGAAGTAGCTAGAGCCTATGAGATTCCCGAACGTGGCAGCGGTGACAAACAGGTCTATGCAGAAATTGGCGAACATTATTCCGATCAGAAACGAGTCTGAGAAGAGTATCTTGACATCCCTCTCGATCACTCGTGGGATCAGATGGATCGAGCTCACGCGTAGACGCCTCCCTCTAGGCGGCGGAAGTAGAAGGTCGCTCCTAGACCCAGGAAAATGGCAACAAACGCCAATAGGCCAGCCAGCCCCAGAATGTCCAGACTGGATCCGGACAACGCTGCCCTAGTACTGTCGGCAGCAAATGTAACAGGGGAAAACGGCGCGAGAGCAGCAACGTAGCTGGGCATGAAAGCCAAAGGATAGAGCGCAGTGCTAGCCCTTGAAACGGCTAACTCCAACAGAGCTAGCACCACGTCAAATCTGTTCGCGCTGCGGACACTAACCGCTACGGTTATTGAGAGCCCAGTGACGCCGAATGCGAGAAGGAACAGGTCGAAGACGGCGGCTATGAGGGACAGCGGGTTCGAAAAGTTCTCCAACACGGCGACTATGGCAAACATCGGAATCGTGTATATCATCGCCCGGACCGCCCCTCCCAGGGCACGACCTATGATGAACTCACGTCTAGGAATTGGTAGCGTCAACAAGTAATCTAGCAATCCTTCTTCAGCTTCTTCGAAAATGTCGTATCCGATGATGAAAGAGATCGAAGCGACGACTGAGACAACGCTTCCGACGGCGTAGTAGGTGAAGAAGCCAGGGAACTTTACGACAAGGCCGCTGATCAAGTAGGCGAAGACGAATAGTTGGATGATGAAGGCTAGGCTTCTTGAGATTATGATCCATGGGGTCCGGAACAGGGTGGCGATGTCTCTCCGGGCCATCTGGAGGACGAGCCGGAAAGTCGATTGACCCGAAAGGTCACTCGAGTCTGTGACCTGTATAGTTGAGGAAGACATCCTCCAAGGTGACCTCCTTAAGATGAACACTATCAATCTTGACGCCCCGGTTTGTGAGCGTCTCGACAATCTTCGGTAGGAGCAGTCTTCCCCCGCTTAAGTAGACAGTGACTTTGTTGTTCTCTTGACTCACATCCTGCACTTCGCTAAACTGCGTAAGGCATTCGTGTGGAAACTCCTGTCCGTTTCCTACCGTAAGTTCTAGGACTTCTCCACCCTTCGTCTTGCCTTTCAGCTGTTCAGGCGTATCGATCGCGACCAGTTTGCCAAGGTTTACGATGGCTACTCGGTCGGAGAGTCTCTCAGCTTCGTCCATCATGTTCGTCGCAACAATTACAGTAGAGCCTTCGTCTCTGAGTTCCCGAATCATCTTCCACATCAGCAACCTACTCGGAACGTCGAGGAAAGCGGTCGGTTCATCAAACACAGCAATCTTCGGACGCTGCGCTAGTACCTTACAATCCTCAACCTTCTTTCGCATTCCGCCGCTCATCAGCCAGGTTCTCTTGTTCCTCGCATCCCAGAGATCGACAGCCCTCAGGACCTTCTCCACGCGGTCCTCGCGCTCCACCTTGTCGAGGTTCGTCGTCATCTTCAAGTGCCAGTTGAGCACGTCAAACGCCCCAAGTATTCCATCTACCCGAGGATCCTGGAAGGCGATTCCAATCATCTTTCTCACATCGTTCGGATGCTGAACGACGTCCAATCCATTCACGGAGATCTTGCCGCTCGTTGGGCGATAGACTGTACCCATCATCAGCATCAGGGTCGTCTTGCCCGCTCCATTCGGACCCAGGAGCCCAAGAATTTCTTCATCCTTAATGGTCATCGAAAATTCCTTGACGGCGTCAAGAGTCCCGAATCTCTTGCCAGCCTTATCGAAGCCGATCAAAACAATTTTCCGCCATGGAAGGATGAGATTTGCTTCACAGTTTGAGAGACGCATGAAATCTCGATATTTCAACGATTGCCGGGCAGACCCGAACAAAACCCATTTTTCGAGGGTTCAGAATTCAGAAATCTCAACTGAGACGTCTCATGCGCTAAATTAACAGATAATAGTCGATCCGGAGTGTATCAGGCGTTCGCGACATCATAGTACAATCGGCGATTCGTTTTTCCCTTGTTTTCCAGCTTCAGAAGCTCGATCCGTCCTATCTCGTTCAGATGTGCTACGTGGAGTCCACCATCAGCCTGTCGGTCTATCCCGGCGATTTCGACGATGCGGAGTTGAGCTTCGACGGGCGGAGCCGCTTCCGCTAACTTCACCATATCCGGTATCTTCAGAGCCTCGCTTCGATCCAGGAAGTAAGATTTCACAGGCGCGTCATTAATAATGAGCTTGTTGGCGTCTTTCACAAAGCCCTCAATCTGGGATCGATCGAATACCTCGAGGCTAAAGTCCATCCGAGATCTGTCAACGTCAATCTGGTTACCGGTGATGAGACATTTGGCGCCAGAATAGAAGAGAGCGCTCAGTAAGTGGCCCGCAGTGTGCATTCGCATCAAGCGGTGCCGTCTATGCCAATCTATTCGACCGGTGACCGCTTGTCCGACCGCAAAGCCTGCAGGGGACTCTAAGGTGTGGAGAATCCTGTCTCCCTCCTTCGAAGTCTCCACTACTTTCATACCGCCTAAGACCCCGGTATCACAAGATACGCCTCCACCCCTGGGGTAGAACAGGGTCTGGTCAAGCTCGACCCGCGAGCTATCGGAACCGACTATGTTCCCTGTGAAATCTTGTGAGTAGGGCTGCTCCCAGTAGAGCTTCTTCGTCAAACGAATGTCACCATAGAGTTACAAGACCGAAAAAGTCGTGCGATCAGCATTCATGCTTTGAAAAAGAGTTTACCTGACGGGATTCTTCGTTAAGATAGGCGTTTTCGTTTTCTTGGCTTCCTCGAAGGCTTGCTGAGCTTCCCTGACGCTTGATCCATTGTGGACTATTTCTCGAATGGAGGTGATCATTGCAACTGGATGTTCTGACTGCCAAATATTCCGTCCCATGTCTACACCGATCGCCCCGTCAGCGATTGCGTCGTGGGCGAGTTCGAACGCGTCCAGTTCTGTCTCTAGCTTCGGTCCCCCCGCCACAACAAGCGGGACAGGGCATCCTTTGACGACTTTTCCAAAATCTTCACAGAAGTAGGTCTTGACGAAGTGAGCGCCTAGCTCTGCGGCAATTCGACAAGCTAGCCCCAGGTACCTCGCGTCCCTCTTCTCCAGCTCCTTTCCGACGGCTGTAACTGCGAGCACTGGAATTCCATAGTCCTCTCCGAGGTTCACTAGATGACCCAGATTCCTAAGGGTCTGATGTTCATGCTGGGTCCCAACGAAGATGGATAGAGCAACTGCCGCTACGTTGAGCCGGATCGCGTCTTTGAACGAGGTGGTAGTTGTCTCGTTCGTAAGTGACTCTCCAATGACACTCGCGCCTCCAGACACTCTCAAAACTATCGGGACGCTGGTCTTGGGGTCCACAGAGGTGCGGAGGACTCCTCGAGTGCACATGATCGCGTCAGCATATGGGAGGAGGGGCTCGATGGTCTTTCGAGGCTCTTCCAGTTTATGTGTCGGTCCCATGAAATAGCCATGGTCTACGGCTAACATCACGGCGTGACCAGTTGACGGCTTGATGATTCGTGACAGACGATTTTTCATTCCCCAGTCCAATGTGAAAACCTAATTGCCAATCATAGAGCAACGAAATATTATGGTTTCTTTTGCAGTTACAACACTCCTATATCATTTGAGACTCGGACCCCAATGCACTCATCGTTAGTCTCCGAGGGCGTCTGACCAGATGATAAGGCAGGGGTGGCCGTACTTTGAGGGTTGGCCGTTTCAAGAGCGTTGGCTCCAAATCGACGGTCTCGGAATCCACTATGTAGACGAAGGCTACGGGAGCCGCCCGGTCGTAATGGTACATGGCAATCCAGCTTGGTCGTACATGTGGAGGAATCTCATCCCCGCAGTATCATCCGGTCACCGGGCCATAGCCATGGACTTGATGGGGTTCGGTAAGTCTGACAAGCCTAACCCTTTGCTCCATGACTTTCCGCATCATTCCCGGATAGTCTCTGGGCTGATCCAGTCTTTGGGACTCAGGAATATTGTTCTGGTTGTTCATGATTGGGGGGCTCCCTTCGCATTGCAGTATGCTGTGCGTAATCCTCAGAACGTGGCTGGGCTGGTTATTCTCAACACATTTCTCA
>Ga0209158_1000998_pt1 | contig 19408 bp, 20 predicted proteins | sample GraSoiAngelo_140_FD_185897 | JGI IMG/M metagenome (GOLD analysis project Ga0209158, IMG submission 185897) | Grasslands soil microbial communities from the Angelo Coastal Reserve, California, USA - 14_0929_12_30cm (SPAdes) (version 2) | ecosystem: Environmental > Terrestrial > Soil > Grasslands ...
CCGGCCGGCTTCCGGGGAACCCGTGCCCGCTCTCTAAGGATGAACCGCAGTTCCTGCCGTTCGTCAAAAGGCTGAGCTATAAAAGCCCCCGAAATCCGTAGGACCTCCCGCTTGCCACCCGTGACCCGACATATTCCGACTGCGCTGCTTCTCCTCTTCGTGAGCCTGGCCGCGCGATCCCCGGCCGCGCCCCCGGATCCGACTCCGGCCCCCGCTCCCGCTTCGGCCGGCAAGGGGGGCCTCACGGCGCTCATGGACTCACTCAAGCCGAGCGGGGACGAGTTTCTGCAGCCGGACCAGGCGTTCCGCTTCGATGCGCTCGCCGATGGCGCCGACCGCGCGCGGCTCAACTGGGAGATCGCCGAGGGCTATTACCTCTATCGCACCCGAATCAAGGTGAGCACGCCGAGCCGTCAGGCCCAGCTCGGCGCGCCCCAGATGCCGGGCGGCGAGTTCAAGACCGACGAGTACTTCGGCAAGCAGGAGATCTACCACCACGAGCTGGCCGCCACGGTGCCGGTCGCACGCTCGGGCGGAGGAGCGTTCGAGCTGCCGCTCGAGGTCACGTACCAGGGCTGCGCGGAGGCGGGCCTCTGCTACCCGCCGATCACCAAGCGGGTGAGCGTGACGCTGCCCGCGGGCGGCGCCTCGACCGGCACGGCTTCCCAGGGCTCGCCCGGCGGCTCCGCGGACGGCCGCCTCGGCGGCAGCTCACCAGGACCTGCCGAGCAGGACTGGTTCGCCTCGCTCGTCCGCAGCGGCAGCCTCCTCAGCATGCTCGGCTGGTTCTACCTCGCCGGGCTCGTGCTCGCCTTCACGCCTTGCGTGCTGCCCATGGTGCCGATCCTCTCCGGAATCATCGCGGGCGGCGGCAGGCACATCACCCCCGCGCGCGGTTTCGCCCTCTCCGCAGCGTACGTGCTCGGCATGGCGCTCACCTACACGGTCGCCGGCATCGCCTGCGCAGCCGCGGGCCGTCAGGTGCAGGCGGTGTTCCAGCAGTGGTGGGTCCTCGCCTTGTTTGCACTCGTCTTCGTGGCGCTCGCGATGTCGATGTTCGGCCTGTTCACGTTGCAGATGCCGGTCGCGATCCAGACACGCATCGCCAGCCTCAGCAATCGCCAGTCCGCGGGCACCTTCGGCGGAGTCGCCGTCATGGGCGCCTTGTCGGCGCTCATCGTCACCACCTGCGTGGGGCCCGCGCTCGTCGGAGCGCTGCTCGTGATCAGCCAGAGCGGTGAGCTCGCGCGCGGGGGCGCCGCGCTCTTCGCCATGAGCATCGGCATGGGTACGCCGCTTCTCGTGGTGGGCGCCTCGGCGGGCCGGCTGTTGCCCAAGGCAGGCCCCTGGATGGAGCTCGTCAAGAAGCTCTTCGGCGTCATGATGCTCGCGGTGGCCGCGTGGATGCTCGCACGCATCGTGCCGGAGCGCGTGGCGCTCCTGTTGTGGGCCGTGCCCGCCCTCGTTCTCGCGGCGCTCCTGTGGGCCGAGTCGCGGGCGCGCTCGGCCGCCGCCTGGGGTTTGCGCGTGGCGGGTGTCGTCGCGGGCCTCTACGGTGTGGCGCTGACCGCCGCCTCCGCGCTCGGCGGAACCGATCCGCTCGCGCCCCTTCCCGCCCTCGGCGCGAGGGCCCACGCGCTGCCGTTCCACGTCATCAAGTCCGTCGCCGATCTCGACCATGGCGTCGCCGAGGCGACGGCGAGCGGGCGCACCGTGCTCGTGGATTTCTCGGCGGACTGGTGCACCTCGTGCAAGGAGATGGAGCGTTACACCTTCACCGACCCGGCCGTGCAGGCAGCACTCCGCAACACGGTGCTGCTGCGCGCCGACGTCACGCGCAACGACGCCGACGATGAGGCACTGCTCCGGCGCTTCGGGATCTTCGGACCCCCGACGATCGCCTTTTACGGGGCGGACGGCCGGGAACGCAGCGGGTATCGCGTCGTGGGATACATGAAGGCGGACGCCTTCGCCTCGCGCACCCGCGCGGCGTTCGGCTCGCCGCCGTGAGCGAAGGCCAACCCCCACACAGCCGCGCCGGCGCGGGCGGCGCGTCGTTCGCGGCCGCCGTGTTGATCGCGTGCGCCGGCGGCGGTTTCCTCGCCTATCGTCTCGCGCACCCGACGCGCGCCACGCTGCATGCGGCATCGCCCGTGCCGGCCGCTCCGGCAGCGGCCCCTACGGGGCCGCCCGCCGCCGAGGCGACGCCCTCTGCTGCCGTGTCGGCCGCATCCCCGGCACACAAGATCCCCGAGGTGTTGCCGGACCTGACTCTGCCGGGACTCGACGGCACACCCCACCGGCTCACCGACTGGAAGGGCCACGCGCTGCTCGTGAATTTCTGGGCCACCTGGTGCGAGCCCTGCCGGCGGGAGATCCCGCTGCTCAGGAGCCTGCGCCGCGAGCGCTCGGCCGACGGCCTGGAGGTCATCGGGATCGCGATCGACTATTCCGACGCGGCCGAGAAGTACGCCCGTGAGGCACGCATCGACTATCCTGTGCTCCTCGGCGAGCAGGGAGGCTACGAGGCGGCCGCCGCCTTCGGGATGGAGCCGGTGCTGCCCTTCAGCGTCTTCGCCGATCGTACCGGGAGAGTCGTGACGCTGAAGGTGGGCGAGTTGCACCCGGATGAGGCAGGCTTCATCCTCGATCGGGTTCGGGATATCGAAGCCGGGCGCTTGAGCCTTTCGGCCGCGCGCGAGCAGATCGAATCGGGAATCGGCCGCCTGAACGTCCGGCGGGCCGCCTCCGTCCGGGACGGGGCGCATTAGACCAAGTCCTGCCAGATCCTCGCAAATCGCAACAAGAAGTACCCAAATACCGGCGAATTAGGTTACATTCGCGCGGTTTCGCAGGTCCGAAGGACTCTCGAAGAAGTCGCGCGCATGGCCCGAGTGCTGCTGCTGAACGGCCCCAACCTGAACCTCCTCGGCACCCGGGAACCTGCCCTGTACGGCACGGACACGCTCGTCTCCATTGAGCAGCGCGCCCTGGAGGTGGCCCGGGAGCTCGGTCACGAGCTCCTCGCCTTCCAGAGCAACGCCGAGCACGAGCTCATCCAGCGCATCCAGCGGGCGCCCGCCGACGCCGTCGCGTTCATCATCATCAATCCGGGAGCGCTGACCCATACCAGCATCGCGCTGCGCGACGCGCTCGCCGGCGCGGCCCTGCCCTTCATCGAGGTGCACCTGTCCAACATCTTCGCCCGCGAGCCGTTTCGCCGGCATTCCTATGTCTCGGACATCGCCGTCGGTGTGATCACCGGCCTCGGTGCCTGCGGCTACGAGGCGGCGGTGCGCGCGGCCGCGGCGAGACTCGCGCGCTCCCCTTGAGCGGGCGCGCATCTTCGCAGTTTCCGATTTTTCCCGAGGGCATGAGCGGCATGGACATCAGAAAGATAAAGAAGCTCATCGAGCTCCTCGAAGAGTCGGGCATCGCCGAGATCGAGATCAAGGAGGGCGAGGAGGCGGTGCGTATCAGCCGCATGCCGACCGGCACCGGCGCCGCTCCTCAGCTCACGCACGTGGTGGGCCCCGGGTCGCCGTCCGCCGCCGCCGGCAGCGCCGGGGGTGCGCCCGCGACGCCGCCTGCGCTCCCTGCGGCCGGGAGCGCGGCCCCGAAGCCGAACGAGCATGTGATCACCGCCCCGATGGTGGGGACCTTCTACGCCTCGCCCACCCCGGGAGCCAAGCCCTTCGTCGAGATCGGCGATGAGATCAAGGTCGGGCAGGTGCTGTGCATCATCGAGGCGATGAAGATGATGAACCAGATCGAAGCCGACAGGGCCGGGCGCATCACCTCGATCATGGCGCAGAACGGCGACCCGGTCGAATTCGGCCAGCCACTGTTCGTCCTCGAATAAGCCGCTCATGATCGAGAAGATCGTCATCGCCAACCGCGGCGAGATCGCGCTGCGGATCCTGCGCGCCTGCCGCGAGCTCGGCATCAAAACGGTCGCCGTGCACTCGACCGCGGATTACAGCCTGAAGCACGTGCTGCTCGCCGACGAGTCGGTGTGCATCGGGCCGCCGCCTTCCCTCGCCAGCTACCTCAACATGCCGGCGATCATCAGCGCGGCCGAGGTCACCGACTCGGTGGCGATCCATCCGGGCTACGGCTTCCTCGCCGAGAACGCGGACTTCGCCGAGCGCGTGGAGAAGAGCGGCTTCGTGTTCGTCGGCCCGAAGGCCGAGACCATCCGCATCCTGGGCGACAAGGTCTCCGCGATCCAGGTCATGAAGTCCCACGGGGTAGCGTGCGTGCCGGGCTCGGACGGGCCGCTCGGGGACAACTCCGACGAGAACCTGCGCATCGCGCGCGACATCGCCTACCCGGTGATCATCAAGGCCTCCGGCGGCGGCGGCGGGCGCGGCATGCGCGTGGTGCACGCCGAGGCCTCGCTCCTCAATGCGATCGGCATCACGCGCGCGGAGGCGCGCGCCGCCTTCGGCAACGACCAGGTCTACATGGAGAAATTCCTCGAGCGGCCGCGGCACATCGAGTTTCAGGTGCTCGCGGACGCGCACGGCAACGTCATTCACCTCGGCGAGCGCGACTGCTCGATGCAGCGGCGCCACCAGAAGGTGCTCGAGGAGGCGCCGGCGCCCGGCCTCACGCCGCGCCAGCGCCGCTTCATGGGCGAGCGGTGCGTGGAGGCGTGCCGCGCGGTCGGCTACCGCAGTGCCGGCACCATGGAGTTCCTCTATCAGGACGGGGAGTTCTACTTCATCGAAATGAACACGCGCATCCAGGTCGAGCATCCCGTCACCGAGCTCATCACCGGCATCGATCTCGTGAAGGCGCAGCTGCTGGTCGCCGCGGGTGAGCGGCTGCCCTACAGCCAGAGCGACGTGCAGATCCGCGGTCACGCCTTGGAATGCCGCATCAACGCCGAGGACCCGAAGACCTTCATGCCCTCGCCTGGGCCGATCCGGCTGTGGCACGCGCCGGGCGGCCCCGGCATCCGGGTCGACAGTCACGTCTACTCCGGCTACAACGTGCCGCCCTACTACGATTCGCTGGTCGGCAAGATCATTGCGCACGGCGATACGCGCGAGACCGCCATCGCGCGCATGAAGAATGCGCTCGCCGAGATGGTGATCGAGGGGATCAAGACCAACGTGGCGCTGCATCAGGAGATCTGCAACCACGCGGCATTCCAGAAGGGCGGCACGGACATCCACTACCTCGAGCGGCGTCTGGGACTGCGCTGATCTAAGCGCTAAGCGCCGCGCCTCGAACAACCCCGCGCGCCGGGTGCGATTCCGATGCCGGCGCATAATCCCCCCATGTATCTCGAGCTCTCGTTCGATCTCGGGGCGGTGGACAGCCAGGCTGCGGAAGGGGCCTGCTGGGCGTGCGGCGCGAGCGCGCTGACCTTCGTCGACGCGCGCGATGATGCCGTAAACCACCCCACGAAATCCGGCCCAACGTGCGACGCGAACTCCTCGCCACTCGACAAGACGCCGTATTTCGTGGGGACCCCGGTGCTCGAGCCCGCCCCCGGGGAGTTTCGTCTCTGGCCGAGGACGCGCTTGAGGTGCCTGTTCGCCCGCGAGTGCGATGCGCCGGCCATCGCGCGCGCGCTCGGCGCCGCGCTCGGGCTCGACCCGATGAGCATCGAGGTGCGGGCGGTGGCCGACCGCGTCTGGGAGCGCGAGTGGCTCGAGCACTTTCATGCGATGCGCTTCGGTCACCGGCTCTGGATATGTCCGCGTCACGAGCGCGTCGGCGCTCCCGGTGCCGTCGTCGTGGCGCTCGATCCGGGACTCGCATTCGGCACCGGCACTCATCCGAGCACCGCGCTGTGCCTCACGTGGCTCGATGCGCACCTCGCGGTGGGTGCGCGCGTCATCGACTATGGCTGCGGCTCGGGAGTACTGGCGCTGGCGGCCGCCAAGCTCGGGGCGGGCGAGGTCCACTGTTTCGATATCGACCCCCAGGCGCTCTGCGCGGCGCGCGAGAATGCCGCAGCGAACGGCGTCACTCGGGAGGTGCTGGTCCACGAGCACGCCGGCACGCTGCCGCCCGCGGCCGACGTGGTGCTCGCGAACATCCTGTCGGGACCGCTGTGCGCCCTGGCCCCGCGGTTCGCGTCGCTCCTGCGTCCCGGTGGGGAGATCGTCCTGGCAGGGCTCATGCAGCACGAGGTCGAAGACGTGACAGGTGCTTATGCCCCGTGCTTTGATGTTGCTCCGTTCGGCGAGAGCGACGGCTGGGTGGGCCTCGCGGGACGCCGCCATTGATGCCCCGGACGGGGCGCGGCTCAAGCCCATGCTTACGATCTGTCCGAAGTGTGCCCTGACTCTGCTGGTGACGGCAGAGGACCTGCGCGTTGCGCAGGGTTACGTGCGCTGCGGGCGCTGCTCGAGCGTGTTCAACGCGCTCGCGCGGCTCACCGAAGAGCGCCAGGAGCCGGAAGGCCCGCCGGAGAGTGCGCCGACGCAACCCTCGGTCGAAGAGAGCCCCGCGAGCGCCCTGACGTCTGCCGCGACCGTGCCGGCTCGGGCCCGGGAAAACGACGCGCCGCCGCCACCACCCCCACCGGCGGTGAGCGATGAGGACGCCATCCCGGACGATGCGCTCGAGTTCGATCCTGCGAGGACGGATGCGTCGTCGGTGTTCGTCGAGCCCCCGCCGAGCCCTGAGTGGTCGGCGGCGACCGGCACTTTCAAGGCCATGATGGCCGCGAACCAGGAGGCGGTGCAGCCACAGGAACCGCACCCCGCAAAGCGGGAGCAACCACCCGCGGGGCGGCCGCCGGAGGCCGCGCACCCGCCGCCGCCTGACGCCACCGCCTCGCCAATCGAGCTTGCTTCCGCGCATGAGGAAGGGCGCGCCCCGCGGCGGGCGCAGGACACGCCGCGCCCGAAAGCGACGTCCGCGCCGGATCCTGATCCCGACATCGAGGTCGAAATCGGTCCCGAGATGCTGGCTTCCATATTGCACGTCGAGACGGCGGCCGAGCCGCGCGCGCCGGCGAGCCCGAAGCCGGCGCCCGGCGTGCCGCCTGTGCCGCCCGCGCCGCGCGCACCGTCTGCGATGGTGAGGTCGCTGCGCTCGCGGCTGGGCGAGCGGCGGCCGGAGAGGGAGCCGCGGCCGGCCGCCGCGGCCTCGCCCGACTCCGAGCGCAAAGCGCCGCCGACGCCGTCGGCGCGATCCGCGCCCCCGACGCCCCCGCCCGCTGCCACCGCGCTGACGCCTGCGGAATCGGAGGCGCCACCCGCGCCCGCGCCGTACAGGCGGGTGTTGCGTGTCGTGCGGCCTCCCAAGGGCGAATGGCTCGTGTCGGTCGCCTGGGGCGCCGGCGCAATCGTGGCGGCGCTCGCCCTGCTTGCGCAGATCGTGGACCACCATCGGGACGAGCTCGCCGCGAACGCACGCTTCAACCGTCCGCTCACCGCGCTCTACACCGCCCTCGGGGTGCATCTCGTGCCGCGCTGGGACGTCAAGGCGTACGACGTGCGCCAGCTCGGCGCGTCCGTCGAGCCGGGGGCCTCGGGTCTCATCACGGTGCGCGCCAGCGTCAAGAACGCGGCGGCGCAACCGCAGCCGCTGCCACTGCTGCGGGTGACGCTGCAGGATCGCTTCGGCAACCGCATCGCCGCGCGCGATGTGGCGCCGCGGTTCTACCTCTCGCGCAGCGCGCCCGCCTTTTTGTCGGCGGGTGAGCGCATCGACGCCGAGATGGGTTTCGTGGATCCGGGCGCCAATGCCGTGGGCTTCGAGATCGACGCCTGCCTGCCAATCCGAGACGGCGCCGTCACCTGCGCCAACGACGCCGCGGCGCGCTGATCCCGTAAGAGGCGCGCTTGCGGATCGGACCTTACGTCCTGCCCTCGCCCGTGGTGCTCGCGCCGATGGCCGGGGTAACCGATCGCCCGTTCCGACTGCTGTGCCGCGCCCTCGGCGCGGGCCTGGCGGCGTCCGAGATGATCACCTCGGACATGCGGCTGTGGCACACGAGCAAATCGCGCCAGCGCATGGACCACGAGGGCGAGCCCGAGCCGCGTGTGGTGCAGCTCGCCGGCGCAGACCCCGCTACGCTCGCCGCGGCTGCGCGCGCCAACGTTGCCCTCGGCGCCCAGATCATCGACCTGAACATGGGCTGTCCGGCCAAGAAAGTGTGCGGCCGGCTGTGCGGCTCGGCGCTGCTCAGGGATGAGGCGCTGGTGGCGCGGATACTGCATGCCGTAGTGAGCGCCGTGGACGTGCCGGTGACGCTCAAGATCCGCACTGGCTGGGACCGTGAGCACACGAACGGCGTGCAGATCGCGCGCATCGCGGAAAGTTGTGGCATCGCCGCGCTCGCGGTTCACGGGCGCACACGCGCGGATTTCTACGCAGGGTCCGCCGAGTACGACACGATCCGCGCCATCAAGTCGCAGCTGCGCATTCCGGTGTTCGCGAACGGCGACATCGCCGCGCCGCAGAAAGCGCGCGAGGTGCTTGATTTCACGGGTGCCGACGGAGTAATGATCGGCCGCGCGAGTCATGGTGCGCCATGGATCTTCCGCGCTGTCAACGCCCATCTGAACTCCCATCTGAATGAGCGAAATGCGCCGCCGCCACTTCAGCGCGCCGACCTGCGTGATATCATCCTGGCGCATCTTGAGTCCCTGTACTCCTTTTACGGCGAGGAGAGTGGGGTGCGGATCGCGCGCAAACATCTCGGCTGGTATTGCGAGCTGCTGGATGAGCCGGCGCAGATTCGCGGGGAGCTGATGGGGGCTGCGAACACGGTCGTACAGTTCGCGCAGGCGCTTAAGCATTTCGAGCACTGGGTGGGCGCGGCTGCCGCGGCTGCCTGACGAGTCGTTTTTCCGTTTTCCAGGGGGACCCGCAATGCCGGCAAAGAGAAAGACGCGAGCTCGCGAAGCCATCGTCGCCAGGGTGAACGGACGGGAGCTGCCGCTGCGCAATCATGCCGAGCGCGCCCTGAGCGAGTACTTCACCAGCCTGAACGGCCACCGGCCGGCTCAGCTCTACGAGCTGGTGCTGCGCGAGGTCGAAGAGCCGCTGTTTCGCGTCGTGCTCGATTACGCCCAGGGCAACCAGAGCCGCGCCGCCGGGATCCTCGGCATCAATCGCGGCACGCTGCGAAAGAAACTGAAGCAGTTCGGACTAGCCGGCTCCTGACAGCGGAATGCCCCCGCCGGTACGCCGCGCACTCCTCTCGGTTTCCGACAAGACCGGCCTCGTCGAGCTGGCGCGCGAGCTCGCCCGGCGCAACATCGAGATCCTCTCGACGGGCGGCACCGCGCAGCTGCTGGCCGCCAATGGCGTGGCGGTGCGCGAGGTCGCGAGCTACACCGGCTTTCCCGAGATCATGGGCGGGCGTCTCAAGACGCTGCATCCGAAGATTCACGGCGGGCTCCTCGGGCGGCGCGGCATGGACGACGGTGTCATGGCGCAGCACGGGATCGCGCCCATTGATCTGCTGGTGGTGAACCTCTATCCGTTCGCGGCCACGGTGGCCCGACCCGGCTCACGCTACGCGGAGGCCATCGAGAACATCGACGTGGGCGGGCCGGCGATGCTGCGCGCCGCAGCGAAGAACCATGAGTCGGTGCTGGTGGTCGTCGACCCCGCGGACTATCCGAGGCTCCTCGCGGAGCTCGACGCGCATCAGGGCGGGAGCGCCGCCGAGACTCGCGCGCGCCTCGCGGCGAAGGCCTTTGCCCATACCGCCCGCTACGACGCCATGGTCGCCGGCTACCTGAGCGCGGAGCACCCCGAGCCGGATCAGGGCCTGCCCGCGACCCTGCAGCTGATGCTCGAGAAGGCGCAGGATCTGCGTTACGGGGAGAACCCCCATCAGCGGGCGGCGCTCTACCGCGAGCCCGCCGCGCGCGGCGCCGGGGTGGCCGCCTCGAGCATCCTGCAGGGCAAGGACCTCTCCTTCAACAACATTGCGGACGCGGACGCGGCCATCGAGTGCGTGCGCCAGTTCGGAGACTGCGCGTGCGTCATCGTCAAGCACGCGAACCCCTGCGGAGCGGCGCTCGGCGCCACGGTGCGCGAGGCCTACGAGAGCGCGTACCGGACCGATCCCACCTCGGCGTTCGGCGGCATCATCGCGTTCAACCGCGAGCTCGATGCGAGTGCGGCGGAGGCGATCCTCGAGCGTCAGTTCGTCGAGGTGCTGGCGGCGCCCGCGGTGAGCACGGAGGCCGCGCGGGCCCTCGCCGGCAAGCCCAACGTCCGCCTGCTGGAGCTCGGGGACCTCAACGCGCGCGGCGGCGGCGAGTTCGAGCTGCGCAGCGTCAGCGGGGGACTCCTGATGCAGTCGCGCGATGTGGCGGACCTCGCTCCCGCAGAGCTCGAGGCGCCCACGCGCCGCAAGCCGAGCGAGGCGGAGCTCGCGGATCTCATCTTCGCCTGGCGGGTGTGCAAGTTCGTGAAATCCAACGCCATCGTCTTCGCGCGCGCCGGGGCCACCATCGGCATCGGCGCAGGTCAGATGAGCCGCGTGTACTCGACTCGGCTCGCGGCGATGAAGGCCGCGGATGAGAAGCTCACCATCGCCGGCGCCGTCATGGCCTCGGACGCGTTCCTCCCGTTCCGCGACAACCTGGATGTCGCCGCCGCCTACGGCATCCGCGCCGTGATCCAGCCGGGAGGGAGCGTGCGCGATGGCGAAGTGATCGCCGCCGCCGATGAGCACGGCATGGCCATGGTGTTCACCCGCATGCGGCACTTCCGACACTAGGGTGGGCCTCGATGAAGGTTCTAATCGCAGGCGGCGGCGGTCGCGAGCACGCCCTCGCCTGTAAATGCGCCGCCTCGGACCGCGTCGCGGAGGTGTGGGTCGCTCCCGGCAACGCCGGCACCGCCGGCGAGCCGAAGGTTCGCAATGTCAGCGTGGCTGCCGAGGATGTCGCAGAGCTCCTCGCGCTCGCGCGCTCGGAGCGCATCGACCTGACGCTGATCGGTCCCGAAGCACCCCTGGTCGCGGGCGTGGTCGACGCCTTCGCCGCGGCGGGTCTGCCCTGTTTCGGGCCTCGGCGCGCGGCCGCCCGGCTCGAGGGCTCGAAGGCCTTCGCCAAGGAGTTCATGCGCCGCCACGGCATTCCGACGGCCGCCTCACGCACCTTCACCCGCGAGAGCCTCGATGCGGCATGGGTGCGCGGCCAGCGTGCACCGCTCGTGGTCAAGGCGAGCGGGCTCGCCGCAGGCAAGGGCGTGGTGGTCGCCGGTACGGCTGAGGAGGCGCTCGCCGCGGCGAGCGCGATGTTTAGCGGCCGGTTCGGCGAAGCCGGGCGCGAGGTGGTGATCGAGGAGTTCCTCGAAGGCGAGGAAGCGAGCTTCATCGTCATGGCGGACGGCGCGCACGTGCTGCCGCTCGCGAGCTCGCAGGATCACAAGCGTCTCAACGACGGCGATCGCGGACCCAACACCGGCGGCATGGGCGCCTACTCGCCGGCGCCGGTGGTCACGCCGGCGATGCACGCGCGCGTCCTGCGCGAGGTCATCGAGCCCACCGTCCGCGGACTCGCCGCCGACGGCACGCCTTACACGGGGTTCCTGTATGCCGGGCTCATGATCGCGCCCGATGGCACACCGCGTGTGCTCGAGTTCAACTGCCGCCTCGGCGATCCGGAGACGCAGCCGATCCTCCTGCGGCTCGAGTCCGACCTGACCACGCTGTGCGAAGCCGCGCTCGGTGGCCGGCTCGACGCGCTGAGCGTGCAATGGGATCCGCGTGCGGCTCTCGGGGTGGTGATGGCCGCGGCCGGCTATCCCGAGCGCGTGCGCAAGGGCGATGTGATCGAGGGCCTCGAGCGCGCCGCGCAGCTGCCGGGCAAGATCTTTCACGCGGGCACGCGGCTCGAGGCCGGCAGGGTGCTCACTAACGGCGGCCGCGTCCTCACCGCGACGGCGCTCGGCGCGAGCGTCGGCGAGGCGCAGCGGGCGGCCTATGCGCTCGCCGATACGGTTCGCTGGTCCGGGGTGCAGTACCGGCGCGACATCGGTCACCGTGCCGTGGAGCGCGAGCGGGCCGGATAGGCGCGAGCCACGCACGGCCATGGACTTCGATCATCCCGCGCCTCACGTCGTCGAGATCGCCGTTCAGCCCGAGGACATCGACGCCTACGAGCACGTCAACAACGCCGTCTACCTCACCTGGCTCGACCGCGCCGCCTGGTCGCACTCGGGGGCGCTCGGCGTGCCGCTCGAGCAGTGTGTCGCGCTGCGTCGCGGCATGGCGGCGCAGCGCATCGAGATCGAGTACCTGCGCGCGGCGGTGAGGGGCGACGTCGTGCAGGCCGCTACCTGGATCGCGGACAGCGACGGGCGGCTGCGCGCCGAGCGGCGCTTCCAGGTGCGGCGCAAGGGCGACGGACAGACTCTCGCCCGCGCCCGCATCGACTACGTGTGCATCAATCTCGACTCGGGCCGTGCCGTGCGGATGCCCGACAGCTTCGCGCGCGCCTACGTGCCGACGCCGCACCTGACCCGGAAGATCAGAAGCTGACGCGCACGAACGCCTCCGGGCCGCTGATACTCATCCCGAACACCCCGGGAGTGGACCCGCCCCGGCGTACGAGCGAAGTGCGCATCGAGGTGTACCCCAGACCGAGCGCCAGGTTGGGGTTGAAGCGGTACTGCACGTCCTCCTCGAGATCGGCGTACCAGCCGCGGAAGCGGCTCAGGTTCACCCGGAGAAACGCGGCGCGCGCATTCGCGGCCCAGCGGCTGGAGACGCGCCACGTGAGGTCGAGCGGCACCGCGGGAAACGGGGTTGCGGTCGTGACCTCCTGGCGCTGATTCTGCGCCGGGGCCTGCGCGATCGCGTCCACCTGGAGGAAGTAGACGCCGAAACCCGTTCCCAACTCGAGGTGGTCGTTGCGAATGGGCGAGTAGGTGTAGGTGATGTCGAACTGGCGCCAGTCGAGCGAAGTCTGGGTCAGCTGGCCGGCGGCGAAGGTCTGGTTGTTGAAGACGACATCGTGGGCCAGGACCTCGCTCCCCGAGCGGTCGGCCTCGAAGTAATCGACGCGCAGGCGGCTGCGCTCGCGCAGGCGGAACATGACGTCGACGCGCCCCTGGCGTAGCCGCCCCGGCATGCCGAGGTCCCGCTCGCCGCTCACCGGCGTGCCGGTCACCCCGGGGGACGCGAAGGACGGATCGATCCGCAGGTTGGTCCGCAGCTGCGGGTCGTAGAAGGTGCCGCGGATGTAGAAGCGATCCCGGATCGGGCTCGGGGTCTCTCGAGCGCGCGGCGGCAGCGGCGCCCCCGAGTACGGATCCCGGTCGGCCTGGGCCCACGCCGGGACGACGGCGGTTGTCGCGATGATCGCCGCGGCGAGCGCGAGCGGGAAGCGCATGCGGACCGCCGCGGGTGCGAGCGTCAGCGCTTCATCGCCTCGAAGAAGTCCCCGTTCGACTTGGTGTCCTTCATCTTGTCGAGCAGGAACTCGATCGCCGCGAGCTCGTCCATCGGGTGCAGGAGCTTGCGCAGGATCCACATCTTGGCGAGCTCGCCCTGGTCGGTGATGAGCTCTTCCTTGCGGGTACCGGAGCGGTTGATGTTGACCGCGGGGAACACGCGCTTCTCGGAGATGCGCCGGTCGAGGTGGATCTCGCTGTTGCCGGTGCCCTTGAACTCCTCGTAGATGACGTCGTCCATCTTCGAGCCCGTGTCGATGAGCGCGGTGGCGAGAATCGTGAGGCTCCCGCCCTCCTCGATGTTGCGGGCGGCGCCGAAGAAGCGCTTGGGACGCTGCAGCGCGTTGGCGTCCACGCCGCCGGTCAGCACCTTGCCGGAGGACGGCACCACGGTGTTATAGGCGCGCGCGAGACGCGTGATCGAATCGAGCAGGATCACGACATCCTTCTTGTGCTCGACCAGCCGCTTGGCCTTCTCGATCACCATCTCCGCCACCTGCACGTGCCGGGCCGCGGGCTCGTCGAAGGTGCTCGAGACCACTTCGCCCTTCACCGTGCGCTGCATCTCGGTGACTTCCTCGGGCCGCTCGTCGATCAGCAGCACGATGAGATAGACCTCGGGATGGTTGGAGGTGATGGCGGTGGCGATGTTCTGCAGCAGCATCGTCTTGCCGGCCTTCGGCGGCGAGACGATCAGGCCGCGCTGGCCTTTGCCGATCGGAGCAACCAGGTCGATGGTGCGCGCGGTCAGATCCTCGGTGGATCCGTTGCCGCGCTCGAGCTTGAGGCGCTTGGTCGGATGGAAGGGCGTCAGGTTCTCGAACAGCACCTTGTTGCGCGAGCTCTCGGGCGAGTCGAAGTTGATTTCGCCCACCTTGAGCAGCGCGAAATAGCGCTCGCCGTCCTTCGGCGGGCGGATCAGGCCGGAGATGGTGTCGCCGGTGCGCAGGTTGAAGCGGCGGATCTGGCTCGGGCTCACGTAGATGTCGTCAGGACCGGCGAGATAGGAGCCGTCGGCCGAGCGCAGGAAGCCGAAGCCGTCCTGCAGGATCTCGAGCACACCGTCGCCGTAGATGTTCTCGCCGTTGCGCGCGTGCGCCTTGAGGATCGAGAAGATGATGTCCTGCTTGCGCGAGCGGGCCAGACTCTCCAGGCCCATCGATTCGGCCTGCTTGACCAGCTCGTGGATGGGCCTGGACTTGAGCTCGGTGAGGTTCATCGAGCTGCGCGACTGCGTCAGCTCGGCCGGACTGATGATTTCGGAGTCGTCGACCTCGAACACCTCCGGCTCCTGCATCGGCTCGTCGGGGCGTCCGTTGCCGCGATTGCCGTCACGATTGCCGTGGCGCGGGCCCTTGTTGGGCCGGTTGCGGCCCTGATTGCCGAGATAGCCTCTCACAGGTTGCTGTCCAGAAATGCCGAAAGTTGGGATTTGGATACGGCGCCGACTTTCTGAGCCTCGACCGTGCCGTTCTTGAAGAGAATCAGCGTCGGGATGCCGCGGATACCGAACTTGGGCGGTGTCTGCGGGTTCTCGTCGATGTTGATCTTGGCGACCTTGATGCGGTCCTGATACTCGCTCGCGATCTCATCGAGGATCGGGGCGATCATCTTGCACGGACCGCACCACTCGGCCCAGAAGTCCAGCAGCACCGGCTTGTCGGACTTCAGGACATCCTGGGAAAAAGTGGCGTCCGTGGTATGCACTATGTGCGGGCTACTCACGCGGTTTCAACCTCCGTCAAACTGCAGAGCGCGTCAAATCGATCAGGTAGTTTCCGGGAATCCGCGCGCGGGCCGCAGCTGGGCCTTATAAAGAGGTCCCAGAACGCCGCGCCAAACGGTTAAACTAATAACTCGCGAGAGGTAATGACCTTACGGGAATTAAGGAAACCGCGGGGGGCAAGTGGGACCCAAGTTGGCCCCCTGACTAGGACACTTTGTAGCGCTTCCGAGCCCCTTTTGCAAGCCTCGAGCGCCCTTTTGCAACACACTCCAGATCCATTTGATGACTGAAGCACACTTAGGTCCCGTCGCATTTGCCTCGCTCGGGCTGCACCCGAAGGTCATGGATGGCATACGGCAGGCGGGCTTTACCCAATGCACACCGATCCAGGCTCAGACGCTGCCGATCGCGCTCGCAGGCCGCGATGTTGCCGGCCAGGCGCAGACCGGAACCGGCAAGACGGCCGCGTTCCTCGTGGCGCTGTATCAGGCGCTGCTCACGCGTGCCCCTGCAGCGAGCCGCAGCCCGACCTCGATCCGCGCCCTGATCGTGGCGCCGACCCGCGAGCTCGCGGTGCAGATCCATCGCGACGCGCTCACCCTCGGCGCCCATACCGGCCTCAAGCACACCGTCGTGTTCGGCGGCATCGACTACGAGAAACAGCGTCTGGAACTCGGCCAGGGATGCGATGTGCTGATCGGCACACCGGGCCGGCTGATCGACTACTTCAAGCAGCGCGTGTTCGATCTGCGCCACGCGCAGGTTCTGGTGCTCGATGAGGCCGATCGCATGTTCGATCTCGGCTTCATCGCCGACATCCGCTACATCCTGCGCCGCCTGCCGCATCCCGAGCGGCGCCAGTCGATGCTGTTCTCCGCCACGCTCTCGCACCGGGTGCTCGAGCTCGCCTACGAGCACTTGAACAACCCCGAGCTGGTGCGCATCGAGCCCGACAAGATGACCGTCGATGAGGTGCGCCAGCTCATGTACTACCCCTCCATGGAGGAGAAGGTGCCGCTGCTCATCGGGCTGCTGCACCAGGCCGAGGCGGTCCGCACCCTGGTATTCGTGAACACCAAGCGCACCGCCGAGCGGCTCGAGAGCACGCTCAAGGCCAACGGTTTCAACGCCCAGGCACTCTCCGGCGATGTGCCGCAGAACAAGCGCCTGCGCTTCCTGCGCGATTTCCACGACGGCAAACTCGCAGTCCTGATCGCGACCGACGTGGCCTCCCGCGGCCTGCACATCCCGGATGTCAGTCACGTGTTCAACTTCGACCTGCCGCAGGACGCGCCCGACTACGTGCACCGCATCGGTCGCACCGCCCGCGCCGGCGCCGAGGGCGATGCCATCAGCTTCGCGTGCGAGGAGTACGCCGTCTCGCTCCCGGAGATCGAGAGTTATCTCGGCCACAAGATTCCCTTCTCCCCGATCTCCCCGGAGCTCCTCGCCACCGGCGTGGTGGCCGGCCCCGCGCATTCGCACCGGCCGCGGCACGCAGGCGGGAACCGTCACGATGGCGGGCGCGGTCACGGGGGTGGTGGGCGCGGTCACGGCGGCGGGCCGCGCGGGCGCCGGGGCGGGCACCCTCCCCGCGCGCACCGTGGCGGAGGTAGTTGAGCCGTCCGATGACAGCCGTGGCACTCGGGACACCGCTTGCGCTAAGCTTCTTTCTTTGGAGGCCGCCGCCAGCAGCCTTGAGGCCGTCCCAAGCCCATCTAGCGTCACACCGTGGGCCGTTCCCGCATGGCGGAAATCGAAGATAACGTCGACCGCGAGCTGTTCTCCGGAACATGGAAAAGCTGCGGCAGCTGCGCATCGAGCATCGTGATCTCGACGAGGTCATCTCGCGGCTGTCGCTCGATCTGCACGTCGACGAGTTGCAGCTGAAGCGCCTGAAGAAGCGCAAGCTCATGCTCAAGGATCAGATCGCGCGACTCGAGAGTGAGCTGATCCCGGATCTCAACGCCTGATGGACAGCGCCGACAGCGCCGTCAGCGGCGCCCTACAGCGACTGACGTCGCCGCCCGTGCTGCTCGCCGTGCTCGCGTTGATTGTCGCGGGCGTGATCGCGTTGCTGGTAGCACGGGCGCTGCGCACCCGGGCGGCGCGCGCCGCGGGATCGCCCCCGCCGCCGGTGCACTGGCTCGACCACTCCCTGCGTGGCGCCGTGATCCTCGCGCCTTTTCTGGCGGCAGTCGCGGTGCTGTTGGGCTCGCACGTGGCGCTCGCCGCGCTCGGCGGCTCTACCGAGGTCATCGACGGCGCCGTGAGGATCGTCGGCGCGCTGGTGCTGGTACGCCTCGCCGTGTTCGCGCTGGGTCTGATGCTCGGACCCGAGTCCTGGGTGGGCACCCGCGAGAGTCGCATCACCCTCATCCTGTGGGCCGTCGCCGCGGTGGCGATGCTCGGCTGGCTGGACGCGCTCGAGGCCGCCCTCAACCGCATCAGCCTGCTCCCCGGGAGAACCACCCTGAGCGTATGGGGCCTGCTCAAGGGGCTGGTGGTGGTGACCGCCTTCGTGATCGTGGCCAGCCTGGTCGCGCGCGCCATCGAGCGGCACGTCATGAAGCTCGACCAGCTGGCGGTCTCGACCCGGGTCGGCGTCTCGAAGTTCACCTACTTCCTGCTGCTCGGGCTCGGCGTGCTGCTCGGGATCAACGCGGCGGGGGTCGACGTCACCACCCTCAACGTGCTCACCGGCGCCATCGGCCTGGGGCTCGGTTTCGGTCTGCAGTCGGTCGCCAGCAACTTCGTCAGCGGCTTCGTGCTGCTCATGGACAAGTCCATCAAGCCCGGTGACGTCATCAGCTTCACCGGCACCGCCGGCGCCAACACCGCGGCCAGCACCGGCAATTTCGGCTGGGTTCAGGAGCTCCGCGGCCGCTACGTGGTGGTGCGCGACCGCGACGGCGTCGACACCCTGGTGCCGAACCAGAACCTGATCACGAGCCCCTTCATCAACTGGAGCTACTCGGATCAGCGGGTGCGGCTGAAGCTCCCGGTGACCGTGAGCTACGAGGACGATCCGGAGATGGCCCTGAAGCTGCTGGTGCAGGCGGCCGAGAACCATCCGCGGATCCTGCGCGACCCGCCGCCGGTCTCGCGCCTCATCAGCTTCGAGCCGAACGGCATGCTGCTCGAGGTGCGCTTCTGGATCGCCGATCCCGTGAACGGGGTCAACAACGTGCGCTCGGACGTGAACCGCGCGATCTGGCGCATCTTCCGCGCCCACAGCGTGACGATTCCGGTCGCTCAGCAGGACACCCGCATCCTCAGGTCGCGCCCGGTGCAGGCGGCGGCCCCGGCGGTCACGCAGGGATCGGTGGGTCTCGACCGGGCGGCCGACTAAAGTCCGCCCCTGAAGAGCTCCGCTCTTGTCGCTGCGCGTCGCCGACGGCGTCGAGATTCCGGACAGCGAGTTGTCGCTCTCGTTCGTGCGCTCCGCCGGTCCCGGCGGCCAGAACGTCAACAAGGTGGCGACCGCGGCGCAGCTGCGCTTCGATCTCGAGCGCAGTACGGCGCTCGCGAGTGGCGTCAAGGCACGGCTGCGCGCCCTGAGCGGTCGACGGCTCACCACGCAGGGCGCGATCCTGATCGTCGCGCGCAGCCACCGCACGCAGGAGGGGAACCGCCGCGATGCGCAGGAGCGCCTGATCGAGCTCATCCGCCGCGCCCTCGTCGCCCCCAAGCCGCGCAAGCCGAGCCGGCCCCCGCCGGGGGCGCGCGAGCGCCGGCTCGATCACAAGGCGCGGGCGCAGCGCACCAAGCGCCTGCGCGCGAAGCCCGCCTGGGACGAGTGAGGCTCGATAGCCTCGCTAACAAGGAGTGCCGGACATGTACTCATCCGCCCTGATGGCCTTCCTGCATCACCTCGCCGCCTTTACCCTGGTCGCGGCGCTGGCGGTGGAGGTCGCCCTGTTCAAGCCGCCGCTTTCCGTGGTGCAGGCGCGGCGGCTGCAGCGCACCGACCTCATATTCGGCATCGCCGCGGGCGTGGTGCTCGTGGTCGGCATGCTGCGCGTCGCGTTCTTCGAGAAGGGGCCCGGGTACTACTGGCGTGACGCGTTCTTTCTCATCAAGCTCGGCGCCTTCATTGTCGTGGGGCTGATCTCGATTTACCCGACGCTGACCTTCCTGTCCTGGAACAAGGGCCTGAAGGCCGGAGTGGCGCCGGAGGTAGCCGGGGCGCGAGCCCGCTCGGTGCGCATGTGCATGATGCTCGAGCTCACGGGAGTCGTGGTGATCCTGGCGTGCGCGGCGCTCATGGCGCGTGGATTTGGTTAGCGG
>Ga0209158_1001006_pt1 | contig 19334 bp, 14 predicted proteins | sample GraSoiAngelo_140_FD_185897 | JGI IMG/M metagenome (GOLD analysis project Ga0209158, IMG submission 185897) | Grasslands soil microbial communities from the Angelo Coastal Reserve, California, USA - 14_0929_12_30cm (SPAdes) (version 2) | ecosystem: Environmental > Terrestrial > Soil > Grasslands ...
GTGTGCGCGTCTCCCGGATCTGCTGCTCCTTTTTGAATTCTGCGCGGGCTTCGTCGGTGGCTCCCTGGGCTTTGAGGACATTCCCCAAGGCCTGATGGAAGCCGGCCGACGTTGATGAATAGACAAGTGCGTTACGGAATTCCCGATTCGCCTCGGTGAGATTGCCTTCTGTTTGCGCCATAAGGCCGAGGTGGAAGTGAGACAAGCCTTTCACCCGCTTGTCTTCGGCGACGGACAGGGTGTGCGTGAAGAATCTCCGCGCGTCGTCAAACTGCCGCTTGGAGAAGTAGATTAGGGCCAGCGAGTACGAGATGGTCACGGATTCCGGATGCCGATTGTAGCCGGCAAGCAGAGTATCAAGCGCCTTCTGCCCCTCTCCCCGTTCGCAAAGGGCACCGGCGTATCGCGCGCGGACTAGCATATTATCAGGAGCTTTTTCCATGCTTCGTGCGAAGATCTTCACGTCGCTGTCCCAATACCCGCTGGCTTGGTATGTACCCACGGTAAACGCAATGGCGATCACCAACACCCAAGCCGCTGTTTTATTAATGCTCAATCGGCTCAGGCACTCGGCGATGATGATGGCGACTGCGAAAGACGGCAGGTAGAGGTAGCGGTCGTGCGGTTGCAACACAAGTATCGCGCCAACCGGAGGAATCAACGTCAGGATAAACCAGAGCCCCATCAGTTGCAAAGTTGATTTGCATGTGAACCAGGCGTATGCGCCTGCCAGCACCAGCAGTCCAACCGCCGGAAGGATGAACCTCGTAAAGCTTGCCGTTCGGACGATCATCTCCGGATAGTCCAGACTCAATCCGAACGGCCACACGGTGTGCAGGATGTACCACCAAAACGCAAGCGGGATTGTGTAGATGGTCTTCGCGACGGAAAGCGTGCCGCCCAGTTCCGCCACACCGCTCAGGACATCGACGCGAATGATCCAGTAAGCAAGGCCGACAACGAGATACGGTGAGATCAGTGTGGCGGTGCTACGGAAGCGGTTAGTTTCTGGCGCGCTCGTCAGCCAGCGATGTGCTGCGATCAGCACTGGCGCCAGGATCGCCGTCTCTTTCGACAAAATCGCACCCGCAAAACACAATACCGAGACTACCAGCCACTTCATCGCCCGATTTTCGCTCTGCTGCCAACGCAGGTACGCGAGCACGGTTCCCAGGAAAAACGCAGCGTGCACAACTTCAGTTGCTCCCGAAACCCAGGCCACAGCCCCCACCTTGCTCGGATGCAGCGCGAAGATCAACGCCGCGATGACTGCCATCCGATCGTCGCGAAGCAAACGCCGCGCCGTCAGATAGGCCAGGTAAACCACTACAAGATGTAGGAAGACAGCGGACAGATGGAACCAACCGGGTGTGCCGTGGAATAGCTTGTTGTTTACCAGCAGCCATACCAGATACATCGGTCGATAGAACTTCGCCGGCATAGTGAAGTCACTGAACGCCCAGGACTGCAGCGTGAACATCAGCTTCAGCGAGCGCCACGAATCCAGCCACGGATTCATGGCCACCTGCAGATGATCATCGAAGACCCAATCGAATGTGACCGTGCGAGCGTATACAAGGAACGTTAGGGCAAAGGTGATCCGAAGCAGAACACCGGGGCACATGAGCCGGCCGGTCCATGAGGGTGGTCGCCCTTGGGCTTCACGCTGGTCTTTATGCGCAATCTCCCGGGTAGCAGAATCGTGGGCGGGTGTTGGTGTTAGGTCCATGGCCGGATAGAGACTATCCGTGTTTTTACCCCAATCAACCCCCAGAACGCTATGGACTTGCCCCCCAATTGATACAAAAAGTTAGTCCGAATGCCTCAGACGGGCCGAAAATCCCCTCGAATGGAGGATGAGTCAAGGGTTTGTCTCAACGGAGGTCACGCGGGAGTTCAAGCTGGCCGCGATCTAGCGGTTGGAGAGGGGGGTGCCCAGAATGGACCTACTGCGACTCCGCAGCTTGCGAAACTGCTCTGGGGATCCCCGCCCGGCTGTCAGGAAATCGGCGGGTCGCTCGGGCCGGCGGACCCCGTTTGATTCTGGCGGATCACCGCGGTCTGATCGCTATAGAAGTGCCGCTCACCAGTGACGCCCGGGTTCACCGGGTCCACGTTGACGCCATAGTCCAGCACATTGCCGTTCGGGTCCGTGCTGAGGACCTTGTAAGTGAAGATGTAGCCGGTCCTTGTGCCGGAGGCTAGAATGTCGTCAATCAGTCCGGCATTGTTCACATCGGCCAGGATCAGGTTGCCACCGAGCTTTTTGAGGTTGGAGGAGAAGCCGATGCCGTAAGTGGTGCAATAAACCACCTCGGCCGTAGTGATGTCGCGCAGGTTGGCCACCGCGGCCCCCTCGTTGGCCCGCATCCTCGACCGGATAAAGCTGGGGACGGCGATGGCCGCAATGGTCAGGATCACTGCAACCACAATAAGCAGCTCAACGAGCGAAAATCCTTTGCGCCCGCGAGTTGTGCTTCGGTTGCCTGATTGTTTTGCCCGCGCTCGCATGACTCTACCTCTCGCATTCTTTTCGGCACACCGCCGAAGGCGAGGAAGCCTGTGGCTTTCTCGTCCGGAATCAGCCAAGTTTCTAGCTGATGGGCGGGTCGGTCGCGGTGGGGCTCGCACCGCTCGTGTTGGCCCGGATCACGCCCGACTGATCGGTGAAGAAGGCCCGCTGCCCGGTTGTCCCAACGGTTACTGGAATTGCCGTGATGCTGTACGTGGCCCCACCGCCGGCAAAGGTGAACGAATAGCCGCTCTTGGTGCCGCTGGCGAGGACGGAGTCAATCAGGTCCGCCGTGGTGGATGTGGCTGGGCTGCCAGGACCCAAGTTCGATAGGCCCGCCGGATAGCTGCCGTAGGTGGTCGAATAGGTGATGCAAGCCGTGTTCAGAGATCGCAACGAGCCCACCGCCGAGGCTTCATTCGCAGCCATCTTCGAACGCAGCAAGTTGGGGATGGCGATCGCCGCGATGATCAAAATGATTGCCACGACGATCAGAAGCTCAATCAGCGAAAATCCCTTTTGCTTTTTACCCATGACAAGTTCTCCCGGATTTATACTTCCTGCGCTGACACGCAAAGCGAAGAGGAATCAACAAAATTTCTAGATGGGCGGGTCGGTCGCGGTGGGGTTCGCACCGGTCGTGTTGGCGCGGATAACGCCCGACTGATCGGTGTAGAAGGCCCGCTGCCCGGTCGTCCCAACGGTTACTGGAGTTGCCTTGATGTTGTACGTGGTTCCACCACCGGCAAAGGCGAACGAATAGCCGCTCTTGGTGCCGCTGGACAGGACGGAGTCAATCAGGTCCGCCGTGGTGGATGTGGCTGGGCTGCCAGGACCCAAGTTCGCCAGGGACGTCGGGTAGCTGCCGTAGGTGGTCGAATAGGTGATGCAAGCCGTGTTTAGAGATCGCAACGAGCCCACCGCCGAGGCTTCATTCGCAGCCATCTTCGAACGCAGCAAGTTGGGGATGGCGATCGCCGCGATGATCAAAATGATTGCCACGACGATCAGAAGCTCAATCAGCGAAAATCCCTTTTGCTTTCTACCCATGACAAGTTCTCCAGGATTTCCTACGCCGGCGAAAAGAGGGAGGGGGAGGAAGCCTCGGGATCCGATCCCTCCCCCGGAATCAACAAAATTCTAGCTGATAGGCGGGTCGGTTACGGTGGGGCTCGCACCGGTCGTGTTGGCGCGGATAACGCCCGACTGATTGGTGAAGAAGGCCCGCTGGCCGGTTGTCCCAACGGTTACGGGAATTGCCGTGATGCTGTACGTGGTCCCGGCGCCGCCGGTAAAGGTGAACGTATAGCCGCTCTTGGTGCCGCTGGCCAGGACCGAGTCAATCAGGTCCGCCGTGGTGGACGAGGCCGTGGCCGCAGGACCCAAGCTCGCCAGGGTGGTCGGGTAGCTGCCGTAGGTGGTCGAATAGGTGATGCAAGCCGTGTTCAGAGATCGCAACGAGCCCACCGCCGAGGCTTCGTTCGCAGCCATCTTCGAACGCAGCAAGTTGGGGATGGCGATCGCGGCGATGATCAAAATGATCGCCACGACGATCAAAAGCTCAATCAATGAGAAACCTTTTTGCCTGTTCCGCATAAACTCTCCTTCGAGGTTTGAAGTCCGTACCGGGATTCGGAGCATAAGAAGCGCAAGCATGATACCAATTCTAACAGGTGCCAGCTTCAGGGTGTACTTTCACGGCACTTTTGGCGGAACGTACGTTGAATGAGTGATTTGCCGGAAGGCACCGGGAGCGAACCGGCACCGATCGCTCGCAAGCTATGGCGGAGCGACCCGGAAAGATGAGAAAAACCCTCACTCCCGAGTAACGAAAAACACTGAATTCATACTAGTGCGAATCATCGAATCCTCTGCTTCTTTGACGTAACCGCGGAAAAAGTAGTAGCCCCGCCGAAGCGCTCCGCAGTGCCAAGTTGCACTCTGCCCTGGAACGTCGTCCCCATTCGCGGGCTTGCGGAGCGAGTATGCGTGCGTCCCAGCTCCAGTCCGGAGTGTAACCGACTGGACAAAGACGCGCGGCTCCGTGGGACAATGGAATTGAAAGGGCGAGCCGGTGTTTGTAAACTATCGACTTAGTTCGAGCCAAACTTTCGGCCCTGTTCCCACCAGGAGTCAGGAGTACGGTTTCGTTGCGCAATTCTTTGAGCCGCGCGCTAAGTTCGCCTGCCGTAATAGTAGCGGTGGCCTTTGCCCTCCGAATGGGGCTGCTTTTCTACTTTACTAGTTCCTGGCCTGCGGTGCGATCGGGCTCTTCTACATTTGGATACGAAACTGGCCGGGTCGCGCGTGCGATTGCTGCTGGCGAGGGCTTCAGCTCTCCCCTAAATGTGAACACAGGACCGACCGCTTGGTTCACCCCGGTGTATCCCTACTTGCTCGCGGGAGTCTTCAAACTGTTCGGGACGTACACCGCTCAGTCCCTCCTTGTGATTCAGACTCTCAATTGTGCGTTTTCAGCGCTCGCTTGCCTACCGGTCTTCTTCGTGGGACGCAAAGTCTTTGGGCCTACTGTGGCCGCCTGGTCGGGTTGGGTCTGGGCCCTCCTGCCCTCCGCCGTGATCTTCCCGATTCTATGGGTTTGGGATACGAGCCTCTCGGCCCTCCTGATGGGTCTGCTCCTTTGGGCCACCCTGTCGCTGCGGCATAGCACTAATGTTCAGTCGTGGGTCGGCTACGGGCTGCTCTGGGCCCTAGCGGTGCTCACAAACCCATCTTTCCTCTCGTTGTTGCCGTTCTTGCTGAGTTGGCTTGCGTTCCAGGCCAGCAAGCAAGTGGCGAACTGGCAGCGACTGGTTGGGGCGGCGGCGATGGTATTTGTCCTCGGCGTCAGCCCTTGGATTGTGCGGAACTATCTGACCTTCGAGAAGTTGGTCTTGTTCCGATCAAACTTTGGCCTGGAACTCTATTTGGGGAACAATGAATACGTGCCGGACTCTTGGTCGTGGTGGCTACATCCCAATGACAACGATGAGGAGAGAGAGAAATTCCGTCGCATGGGGGAGATAGCCTACATGGCGGAGAAACAGCGTGAGGCTCTCCACTTTATCGCCAATCACCCACGCGACGTGTTGCGGTTCCTATTTCATCGGTTTGTGAACAATTGGACGGGCGCCTGGGATCCGATTGCGGATGTCTGGTCAACCGCGCCTTGGTATCTAAGAGGGAACTATCTCCTTAGCTGGCTTTTTTCTGTCCTGGCGTTCCTAGGGCTTTTCTTTGCGAGCCGCGCTCGCAAGAGAGAAACCGTTCCCCTTGCCGTCGTCCTGCTAGTCTTTCCGCTAGTGTATTACATTACCCACACGTCTCTTCGCTATCGTCACCCGATCGACCCAGTGATGACCGTGTTGGCCGTTTATGCGGTCGCCTACCCAATCTCCAAACGGGTGCAACTGTTTGCGGATGGTCCCGCGAGTGTTTCGGGGCCGCCAGCGACTGAAGAATTGAGTGCAGCCAAGTAGCCCGAATACCCACAGTCAATAGTCAAACCTGCCCCCCAAGTTCAAAAAGATCTGTCGGGCTGAAAGCGTTTAATAGCGCGGCATCTTGCTACTGGATTCTGTGCTTCTTGGCGTAGTGGCGGAAGGAGTGGTAACTCATCTTCAGAAGTTCTGCGGCGCGCCTTTGCACGCCGCCGGCCCGTTCCAGGGCCGCCAGCAAATAGCGCCGCTCGGTTTCGTCCAGGATCTTTTCGAACTCGATTCCCTCCTCCGGAATTGCCGGCGTCCCATCCGACGCCGATTTCGCGGCGGCAAGCGCCGAAGCGAAGCTGCGAATCTTCTCCGGTAGCACGGTGAGGGTGATCTGGCGACCGGTTTCTAGAGCAACGGAGCGCTCGATGGTATTCTCCAATTCGCGGACATTTCCGGGCCAATCGTATTCCTCTAGCCGCAACATGGCCTCCGGCTCAATGGCTTCCACGGGTTTCTCCATGGCCTTACGAAAGCGTTCCAAGAAGGCGCGGGCCAGCAAGGGGATATCTTCGCGGCGCTCGCGCAGCGGCGGCAGATGGACGGGGATGACGCTCAGGCGATAGTATAGGTCATCGCGGAATCGCCGCTCGGCAATCTCCTTTTCCAGGTCCTTGTTGGTGGCGGTGATGACGCGCACGTCTACATCAGTTTCCTCCGTGCTGCCCAGCGGCCGCACCTTTCCTTCTTGCAGCACGCGGTAGAGTTTGACCTGCATGGTCAGGCTCATGTTTCCGATTTCGTCCATGAAGAGCGTGCCGCCGTGCGCGGCCTGGAACAGCCCCTGGCGATTCTCGCTCGCTCCGGTGAAGGCGCCTTTCATATAGCCGAAGAGCTCGGATTCGAGCAGGGTCTCAGGGAAGGCGCCGCAATTGATGGTGATGAAGGGGGTCAAGGCGCGAGGGCTATTCTCGTGAATCGCGCGAGCCACCAGCTCCTTCCCCGTGCCGCTCTCCCCGGTGATGAGCACGCGGCTGGACTGCGGCGCGATGGTCTGGATCAGATCGAAGATGGCGCGCATCTTTGGGCTGCGCCCGATAATATTGTCGAGTCCGGTCAAGCGGCGCAGCTCGCGGCGCAGGTAGCCGGCTTCTTTCCGCCACTTCAGGTTCTCGGACACCTGCTGGACCGCCCGGCGCAACTGGTCCACCAATTCATGGTCCTTGATGACGTAGCGGTCAGCGCCCGAGTTAATCGCCGCGATCGCGGTATCGATGGTGGGCACGCCGGTGATCAGCAGGAATACGGAAGACGGAGCAATCTCCTTCGTGAACTTCAGCAGTTCGACGCCGCTGGTATCCGGCATGCGGATGTCGGAGATGACGATGTCAAAGATTTGGGATTCCAGCCGTCGCCGCGCCGATTCGCCGTTGTTGGCCACCTCGACACGGTGACCTTCCTTCCGGAAGGTGATCTCCAACAACTCGCAAATCGATTTTTCGTCGTCGACAACCAGAATGTGAGCCATGCTGCTCTTACCTTCCAAACTCTGCGCTGTTTCTCCCGCGCCTACCGTCTAGCCTCGATCTCAGCTCCCGGCGCTCCCGGGCAGGCCTCACCACTTACGCTACGCGGGGCAGCTCGACTGTGAACTCCGCGCCGCGATCCTTCTCCGAAGCCACGCTGATGCGACCGCTGTGTGCCTGCACAATCTGGTAGACGATCGCCAGGCCTAGGCCGGTCCCTCCGGGAAAGCTCGACTGTAAAGGCTCAAAAATCTTGAGGCGCTGCTTGGAGTCCAGTCCCACGCCGGTGTCGCGAAAACGGATCCGGACCCAGAACGGCGCTAGCTCGAGCCCCACGGTGAGTGTCCCGCCAGCGGGCATGGCGCGCAGCGCGTTGTCGCACAAATTCCAGAAGACCTGCTTGATGCGGTTTGCATCTACCCTCACGCGTACCGGCCGCGCGGCGAACACCCGTTCGATGCGGCACTTGCCATTGAGTCCGGGATGGCGCTCAAGCAGCGTCAGGGTCTCGTCCAGTAGACCGGCGATGTCCTCTTCAGAAAACTCGTAGGTCTTCTCGTGCGAATAATTCAGGAAGTCGCTGATGATCTGGTTTAGGCGTTCCGACTCTCGGCTCACGATGCCCACCAGATGCTTCTCGTCCTCTTGCAGGGGAACCAGGCGGGCTAGCTCCTTCACCGCTCCTGCCATGGCCGTCAGCGGCTGGCGGATCTCGTGGGCGATGGCGGCCGAGAGCCGCCCCAGAGCGGCCATGCGCTCCTTGGTGGCGACCTCCTGCTCAAGCCGCCGCAATTCGGTGAGGTCCTGGAAGTTAAACACGTAGCCGGTGATGCGCCGCTCGCCCGTCCGCAGGGGAGAGACTGAGATTCCCAGATAGCGGTGGTCCCCCGAGGCGGTGTGGAAATCCACCTCCTTCCGCGGCACCAGCCCGCTGCTCCCGCCCGGCTGGCCGGGCAGCCAGAGGTCCGGGAACAGCTCCGGCAGCGACCGGCCGCGCACGTTCTCGAAGCGGTAACCAGTAATCTCCTCGCCGGTACGGTTGAGCAGCAGGATCCGTCCGGCCAAATCGGTGGTAATCAGACCGCCGCGCATCGAATGGATGATGTCTTCGTTGAAGGCCTGGAGGTCTTGCAGTTCCTCGCTCTTCTCTTCCAGCTCGACGCCCTTGCGGCGCAGGCTCTGGGCCAGCAGGCTAGACAAATAGGCCACGGTAAGAAAGCCGAACAGGTTGCTGAACACCCAGATTTGCAGCATCTTGACGCTCGGCATCGCTACCGCGGTCCGTGGGATCTTCTCGTAGTAGGTCAGCTCGACGAGGGTTCCCAGGAGGACAAAGCTGAAGCCGGCCACCAGGAACGTGCCCTTCGGCGAAAACAAGATACTGGCCACGATAATGGCCAGCAAATAGAGCGAGATGAAGTAGCTTTCGTGGGAACCAGTGATGTACACCAGCCCGGTGACCATCAGCACGTCGCACACCATCTCCAGCGGGGCATGCCAGCGCGCCCCGGGGATCCAGCGCAACAGGATGACGTAGAAAATCGCCAAGGTGTACCAGAGCACGATCAGCGGCAGAAAATACTTGGTGGGAACAAACAACTGCGTAAAGTCCCGCAGAACCAGGACAATGCCCAGCAGGAAAGTAATCAGCAGGAAGCGGACCCGGGTCAACCACTGCAGCCAACCGACGACGTTCTGGGAGAATTCCATCAGGGATAAGCTTTAATTCTCTGAAGCCCCAAAAGAACAGACTCAAGCCGGCAAGATGTGCCCATTGACTGCGGGCGGCAGCCGGGAGCCTCCCGCTCCGCCAATTTCGCTGCACGAAAAAGCAGTTTTCTAGTGGCTGCTCAGCTTGCCGATCAGCGAGAACAGCGGCAGGTACATGGAGATGACGATGCCGCCGACTACCACGCCGAGAAACACGATCATCATCGGCTCCATTGCCGCGAGTAGATCCTTGACCGCCGCATCCACCTCATCCTCGTAGAAGTCGGCAATCTTCTGCAACATGGCATCCATGGCACCGGTTTGCTCGCCCACCCCGATCATCTGGGTGACCATGCCCGGGAAGACCGCGGTTTCCTTGAGCGGATCAGCCAGCGTGCGGCCGGCTTCGAGCGCTTTGCGGACCTGCAGCAAGGCCTTTTCGATCACCGCATTTCCGGCGGTTCGCGCGGTGATGTCCAACCCCTCCAGGATGGGCACGCCGCTGCTGATCAATGTGCCTAACGTACGGGTAAAGCGCGCCACCGCAATCTTGCGCAAGAGAATTCCGATCAACGGAAGCTTTAGCAGCGTGGCATCGATGGCCATCCGACCCTTGGGGGTGCCATGCCATACCTTCAGCATCACTGCGATTCCTACGAAGACCGCCAGGGTCAAGAAGCCGAAGATGCTGCCGACGAAGTGGCTCAAGATCATGACAATACGCGTGGGCAAGGGCAGGTCTACTCCCAGGCCGGTGAACAGTGTGGCGAAGATCGGCACCACCTTCCAGAGCAACAGGATGATGACGCCCGTGGCCACCAGCAGGACCGCGACGGGGTAAACCAACGCGGACTTCACCGCGCGCTTTAACTTGACGTTTTTCTCGATGTAGGCCGACAGGCGTTGGAGAATAGTGTCCAGAATACCCCCGGTCTCGCCGGCTTCGACCATGTTGACGTAGAGCTGGTCGAACACCTTCTCGTGCTGGCGCATGGCGGTCGAGAGAGTCGATCCGCCTTCTACGGCGCCGCGCGTTCCGGTCAAGACCTTTTGGAAGGTCTTATTCTCCTGCTGCCCCGCGAGGATTTCCAGGCACTGCACCAACGGCAGGCCCGCATCGATCATCACGGAGAACTGGCGCGTGAAGATGGCCAGTTCCTTGGAGTTGACGCCACTTCCGAAGGTGGGGAGGTTGAACTCCTTGCCCTTCTCGGACATCTTGGTGACGTTAATCTGCTGGCGGCGGAGCTGGTTGGCCAACTCGGTCTTGCTCGAGGCTACCTGCTCCCCGCTGACGGTGACCCCGGCGCGGTTCGTCCCGCGATAGGTGAATACCGGCATGGTCGTTCCCTCCTAACCCTCAACTTCTGTGGGCAAACTCCCGGACGGTTGTCCCAGCCGCGCACCTAGCGGCGAACCGGCGCATTGGCATGCGCCAGCGGTGACGTGACGCCCCGGTTGATCATGTCTTGCAACTCGTCCGCATTGGACGAGCGCGAAAGCGCCATCTCCAAAGTGATGAACTTGTTGAAATACGCGTTGGCCAGCGACTGATTAAACGTCTGCATCCCGGACTGGCCGGTGCCGGTCTGCATCGCGGAATAAATCTGGTGGATCTTGTCCTCGCGGATCAGGTTGCGGATGGCCGGGGTGGGAATCAAGATCTCCATCACCATGATGCGACCGCGCCCGTCGGCGCGGGGCAGCAGCGCCTGGCAAAGGATGCCTTCGAGCACCATGGAAAGCTGCGCGCGGATCTGCGGCTGCTGGTGTGCGGGGAAGACGTCCACGACGCGGTTGATCGTGGACAGGGCCGAATTGGTGTGCAACGTAGCAAAGGTCAGGTGGCCGGTCTCCGCAATGCGCAAGGCCGATTCGATCGTCTCCAGGTCGCGCATCTCGCCAATGAGCACCACGTCGGGGTCCTCGCGCAACGCGGCGCGCAGAGAACTCGCAAACGAGTGTGTGTCCGAGTGCACCTCGCGCTGGTTCACGAGGCACTTCTTGTGGTTGTGGAGAAACTCGATCGGGTCTTCGATCGTGATCATGTGCTCTTCGCGCTCGTTGTTGATCTTGTCGAGCATGGCGGCCAGCGTGGTGGATTTTCCGGAACCGGTTGGTCCGGTCACCAGCACCAGACCGCGCGGCTTATCGCACAGCGTCTTCACCACCGGCGCAAGACCCAGCCCATCGAAACTCTTGATCTCCCAGGGAATGGTCCGGAAGACCGCGCCGACGGCGCCGCGCTGCTGGAAGACGTTGCCGCGGAAGCGCGCCAGGTTTTTCAGGCCAAAGGAGAAGTCGAGCTCGAGATTCTCCTCGAAACGGTGCTTCTGGGCGTCGGTGAGCACGCTATAAGCCAGCGACTTGGTATCGGCCGCGCTCAGTGGCGCCATGTCGATCGGGCGCAGCTTGCCGTGGACCCGGACCCGCGGCGAGCTGTTGGTGGTGAGGTGCAGGTCGCTGCCGCCCATCTCGATCATTTTTTTTAGCAGTTCGCTCAGCGTAATGCCGGCCATAACTCGCCTCTCGTCACAACACGGATTCCCGCAGAACTTCCTCGAGCGTGGTCAGCCCGGCGGCAGCCTTGATCAGGCCGCTGCGGCGCAGCGTGATCATTCCCTGGTCGAGCGCCTTCTTTTTCAATTCCACCGCGGAAGCCCCAACCAGGATTAGCTCGCGGAGTTCGTCGTTGATCTCCATCACCTCGTACAGCCCGACGCGCCCTTTGTAGCCGCTTTTGTTGCAGGGCCCGCAACCCCTGCCATGATAGATCGTGGTCGCCTTGGCTTCCTCCGGGGTGAAGCCGCCGTCGAGCAGCGCCTGCTGCGGGATGCCCAGCGGCTCCTTGCAGTTGGTGCAGATGCGGCGCACCAGGCGCTGCGCGCAAATCAAGTTCACCGAAGTGGCCACCAGGAACGGCTCAATACCCATGTTCATCAACCGGCTGATGGTGGAGGGGGCGTCGTTGGTGTGCAGCGTGGAGAGCACCAGGTGCCCGGTTAACGCCGCTTTCACGGCGATCTCGGCAGTCTCGAAGTCGCGGATCTCGCCGACCAGGATGATGTTGGGGTCCTGCCGCAGGAACGCGCGGAGAGCCGCAGCAAAGTTCAGCCCGATCTGCTCCTTCATCTGCACCTGATTGATGCCCGGCAGTTGGAACTCGACCGGGTCCTCGGCCGTCATGATGTTGGTTTCCGGGGTATTGAGTCGCGCCACCGAGGAGTAGAGCGTATTGGTTTTGCCGGAGCCGGTCGGCCCGGTGACCAGCACCATGCCGTAGGGCCGCAGAATCGCGCGCTCCAGCTTGCTGAGCGATTCGGGCTCGAACCCCAGCTTGGTCATGTCCAGCCGCAGGTTCTCCTTGTCGAGCAGCCGCAGCACGAGCTTTTCGCCGAACAGCGTGGGCACCGTGGAAACGCGGAAGTCGAGGTCCTTCTTCTTCCCTTCCTTGCGGTACTTGATCATGATCCGACCGTCTTGCGGCAGCCGCTTTTCGCTGATGTCCAGCTTAGACATGATCTTGAGGCGGCTGATCATGGCATCTTTCAGCTTCAGCGGCGGGTTCATCACCGCCTGCAAAACGCCATCGATGCGGAACCGCACGCGCAGCTCCTTCTCGTACGGCTCGATGTGAATGTCGCTGGCGCCGCGCTTGACCGCATCGGTCAGGATCAGGTTCACCAGCTTGATGATCGGCGCTTCCTCGGCCGCCCTCTCCAGCGTGGCCAGGTCCGTCTCCTCCACTTCGGCGGCCAGCTCCAGATCCTCCGCCTCCGCGCCGGTCAGGTCCTTCATCACCTTGCTGAGCTCTTCGACGCTCTCGGCCTCCCCATAAAACTTGGCGATGGCCTCGGAGATGGCTGATTCCGACGCCACCACAGGCTCCACGTTGAAGCCTGTCATGAACTTGATGTCGTCCATCGCGAAGACATTAGTGGGGTCGGTCATCGCGATAGTCAGCGTCGAGCCCACTCGCGAGAGCGGCACAATCTGGTAACGTACGGCGGTATCTTGCGGAATTAGCTTGATCACCGCAGCATCGACCTCGTAATACTTCAAATTGATCGAGGGGACCCCGTACTGGCGCGAGAGCACCGCTGTAATCTCATCGTCGGTGATAAACCCCATCTTCATCAGGCAACTACCGAGCCGTCCACCATGCTGTTTTTGGTATTCCAGCGCCTGCTTGAGCTGCTCGGACGTGATGAGGCTTTCTTTGATGAGGATTTCGCCCAAACGAGCCGACATCCAGGAGTCTCCTGGGACACGACTGCCTGAAAGGAAAAGGTAGCAGAACCCCATGAAGCCCCTTGCACTCAATTCGGAATGGCGTGGTGAAAGGGGCAACACCCTGTACGATGGGACAGTGTGGGCATTCCACCACACCCTGCCTTGACTTGCCCGAACGGCCCGGCTATCGTCAACCGAGGGAAATATTTCCAGGATTGCCTTGCATGACTACAACTGTGCCATCAGCGCCGCGCGTCGCCGGCCTGGGCGTTCCCGCACAAGTGCCGCCCGGGGCTGTAAGTCCCCATGAGCTGTTGCCGCAATTCTTTGACACGCTGACGGCGGCGCTGGGGCCAATGCACTGGTGGCCGGCGAAGACCCCGTTCGAGGTAATTGTTGGCGCGATCCTGACCCAGAACACCGCCTGGATAAACGTTGAGCGCGCCATCGCCAACCTTCGCCGGGAGCGTATGCTTACTCCCCGCGCCATAGAAACGGCGCTGGCCGGAAAGCTGGCGCGACTGGTGCGGTCCTCGGGATACTTTCGCCAGAAGGCGAAGAAGCTGAAGGCCTTTGTGCGTTTCCTCCGCCAGGATTTCGGCGGGTCGCTGAAGCGGATGTTTCGCACCCCGACCGCGGAGCTGCGCGAGCGGCTGCTCGCCGTACATGGCATCGGGCCGGAAACGGCCGACTCGATTCTACTTTACGCCGCTAGTCACCCCGTGTTCGTTGTGGACGCCTACACCAAGCGCATTTTGCTGCGGCATGGGCTGGTCGGCGAGAAAGCCGGCTATGAAGAGATCCGCCAGCTTTTCGAGGGGAATCTGCGACCGGACGCCAAGCTCTACAACGAATACCACGCGCTGCTGGTGAATGTGGGTAAGAACTGGTGCCGTTCGCAGAAACCGCTCTGCGACCAGTGCCCCCTCGGGCCCTACCTCATTCCCAATCCCACCCCAAACCCTGCCCCACGGAACGATTCGCCGGGCGGAGATCCGCCGGAGGCGCAACGGTGACGTCGCGCAGCAGAAAAAGCCAGCTCTGGCTGGGCTTCGGCGGCCTGCTGGTGGCGCTGCTTCTCGCCGGCGTGTTCACGCTGGGCTCGCTGGACCTGCCTTTTGAACCGGGGCAGCCGAACGAGGTTGTCATCCTCTATGCCCTTTCTACTTTCATCGTCGCTGCCCTTCTGGTCTTCGGCCTCATCCTGACGCGCAGCCTCCTGCGGCTGTGGGCCGAGCGGCGCGCCAAGCAACTGGGCGCCCGCTTCAAAACGAAAATGGTCTTCGGCGCGATGGCCATTTCCCTTTTGCCGGTGATCTTTCTTTTTATTGTCAGCTATGCCTTGCTGAACCGCACGCTGCTTCGCTGGTTTCCACGGCCGCTGGAAATCGCCACCGAAGAAAGCCACAAGCTGCTCGATGACTTGGTAAGAAACGAGCGTGAGCGGCTCCTGGCAACGGCGTCTGAGGTGCGGCTTTACTGGAATGTTCAGGCCATCAGGCTCGTTGAGAAGGCACTAGAAATAGGCGCTGACGCGGCCTGGACCTTGGGGAAGAATGACCGGGTTCTGGACGGAGTAGCCGTCTGCAAAGATCAACCTGACCTGCGGCCCAGCGGCCAGTTTTGTTTTGACAAGGTGGAAGGCAGACGAATTCGGTCGCTGGCAGGCAATGTCGAGCTCTGGGAAGCGAATGGCACTTGCTTCCTGGTTGCTCGAGCTCCGGTTGTGGACCACGGGCAGGTAGAGGGCGCCGTTTTAGTAGGCCGGCGTATGCCGAATGAATTTCTAAGGCGATATGCCGAAATCGAAACGCAGACGCTCGCCTATGTACAGCAGAAGCAGCAGCTCCGCGCCTACAAGACACAGATGCTGCTGGCGCTGCTGCTCTTTACCGTCCTGCTGCTGTTCGCCGCCACCTGGTTCGCGCTCTTTCTCTCCAAGCAGGTGACCGTGCCCATCCAAGCGCTGGCGGAAGGCACCCGCGAAGTCTCGGCAGGCAATTTCAATTATCAAGTCGAGGTGCAAGCGCAGGACGAACTGGGCATTCTGGTTCGCTCGTTCAATCAAATGACCACTCAGTTGGGCGACAGCCGCCGCCAGATTGAGGAGTTCACCCACAGCCTCCAGAAGGCGGTCGAGGAGCTGAATCAGCGCCGCCTGCTGATGGAGGCTATTCTCGAAAATATCCCCACCGGCGTGTTCTCGCTGGACAACACAGGCGCGGTAGAACGCATCAACTCCGCCGCGCTGAAAATCCTGGGCGAAGCTGCGCGCGACGCCCACACGCTCGGGGCCCTGGTGGGAGAAGACGCCGCACGGGGCGTGCAGCAGTTGATGCGGCGCTCGCTGCGCATGGGCGTGGCGTCCAAGGAGCTGGAAATCGCGCTCCCCGGCCGTGTGCTGCACGCGGCCGTGACGGTCAGCTCGCTCGGACCCCGCCGCTCGAATCCCGGTTTTGTGGTCGTGGTGGACGACCTGACTGAACTGCTCCGGGCGGAGAAAGCCGCCGCATGGCAGGAAGTGGCCCAGCGGATCGCGCACGAGATCAAAAACCCGCTAACCCCGATCCAACTCTCCGCGCAGCGGCTTAGCCGCTTCCTTGAGCGCCAGCGCGCCGCGTCTGCCCAGGACGCCTCGATCGCACCCGGCGCGGCCCAGCCAGAAGGCGAGCTAACGCGTCTGGTTGGCGAGTGCGCCAGCCTCATCGAGCGCGAAGTGGCCGCGCTCAAATCCCTGGTGGATGAGTTCTCGCAGTTCGCGCGCTTCCCCACGGCGCGGCTGATGGCGGCCGATCCCAGCGCCATTGTCGCCAGCGCCCTGGAAGTCTTCGGCGGCAGGCTGGAAGGCATCACCCTGCGCACCGCATTAGCCACTGACCTGCCGCCGATTAAAGCCGATCCGGAGCTGCTGCGGCGCGTGCTGGTGAACTTGATCGACAACGCCGCCGAGGCGCTTGAAGACGCCGCAGTCAAGGAGATCGTGCTCGCGACCCGCTCAGGCTTGGACGGCGAAACCGTGGAAGTCAGCGTCGCCGACAGCGGCCATGGCATCTCGCCCGAAGACAAAGACAGGCTGTTTTTGCCGCATTTCTCGACTAAAGACCGCGGCACCGGGCTGGGCCTGGCTATCGCCGGGCGCATCATCGCCGAACACCACGGCACGATCCGCGTCGAAGACAATCAGCCGGTAGGCGCGCGCTTTGTAATCGAGCTGCCCGTGAGCGAAGTGCCGGCCACAGTGTGGCCGCCAGAAATCTAGCTCCTGAGTCGAAACCCTATGGCGCGCTCCATCCTGGTCGTGGACGACGAAAGCGGCATTCGCCAGTCGCTTACCTCCATCCTGGAAGAGGAAGGCTACCGCGTCGAAGCTGTCGGCTCCGGCGAAGAATGTCTCGCCACCGTCGCAGCAAGACCGTTCGATCTGATCCTGCTCGACGTCTGGCTGCCTGGCATGGATGGCCTAGTGACACTGGAGCGGTTGCAGCAGAGCGTTCCTGCGCCAATGGTAGTGATGATCTCCGGCCACGGCAACATTGAAACTGCGGTGCGCGCCACCAAGCTCGGCGCCTTTGATTTCGTCGAAAAACCGCTTTCCCTCGAAAAAACCATCCTGGTGGTGAAAAACGCGCTCGAGTACCTGCGCCTGGAGGAAGAAAACCGCGGGCTGCGCGCGGAGCTCGAGCAACGCTGCCAGGTGATCGGCGAAAGCGTGCCGATGAAGGCCCTGCGGCAGCAGATCGCGCTGGCCGCCCCGACCAATGGTCGCGTCCTGATCTATGGCGAAAGCGGCACGGGCAAGGAGCTGGTCGCCCGGGCGTTGCACGCCGCCAGCCTGCGCCGCGACCGGCCGCTTGTGGAAGTCAATTGCGCCGCCATTCCCGAGGAGCTGATTGAATCGGAGCTGTTCGGCCATGTAAAGGGCAGCTTCACCGGGGCGAGCGAAGACAAGGTCGGAAAATTCCAGAAGGCCGATATGGGCACGCTCTTCCTCGACGAAGTCGGCGACATGAGCCTGAAGACGCAGTCCAAGGTGCTGCGCGTGCTCGAAGAGCAGCGCTTCGAGCCTGTTGGCTCGAATCAGGCTGTAGACGTGGACGTGCGCGTGATCGCCGCGACCAACAAAACACTCGAGGGCGAAATCGCTAGGGGAGCGTTTCGGGAAGACCTGTTCTATCGCCTCAATGTGATTCCCTTCTACGTGTCTCCACTGCGCGAGCGCATCGAAGACCTCCCCATCCTGGCGCGGTATTTTCTTGCCGAGTTCAGCGGCGCTTACGGGCGCAAAGTAAAAGAACTCAGCGAGGGGGCGCTCGATGTGCTGATGCGCCATCCCTGGCCCGGCAACGTCCGCGAGCTCAAGAACCTGATCGAGCGGTTGGTGATCATCTGCCCGCAGCAGCGCATTGAGGCCCACCACCTGCCGCCCGAGCTCTTCCGTGGCGCGGCGCGCAGCCCGCAGCAGCCTTACGCCACCCTGCATGAGGCGCGCGCCGCCTACGAGCGCGAGTTCATCCTCCGCAAGCTGGAAGAGCACCAGTGGAATATGACCCACACCGCCTCGGCCTTGGGCCTGGAGCGCAGCAACCTCTACCGCAAAATGAAATCGCTGGGAATCTCCTCAGCCGAGCCGTAGTTACGAGGACCCGGGGCCAGCCATCAGATCAGAGGGGTCAGTTTTTGGCCTTCAGTGGTCAGTTTCACTGTCACCTGCCAGCCCTCTCCAGGTGATGCCCTTTCGAGCCCGCCGCGGCTGGGGATCTCTCTGCAGGGTTGTCATGCCGAACCTTCGGCTTCGCACAAGATGAACTTCGCGAGGCAACTCCAAGTTGAGATTCTTCGCGGAGTTTGCTCAGCGGCGTCAGGGGCCTCCGCCTAACTCCAGGACATCCATTGAGTCGCTTGCGCCCCTGCCCAAAGGAAGAATATTCGGGACTGGATGGGAAGCCCGCTGCATAACACAACAGGCTAGGTTGCCGCTCAATGAGCGCAATCATCAATATCCTCAAGAAGTTGAGGGTCTACTCTGAATGCTTCTCTGTACGCCTCGTTAGCTTCTTGTTCGCGGCCAAGCTTTCGGAGTACTTGACTGAGACAGAAGAGTGCCTTAACAAATTTCGGTCGCAAACAAATGGCCTCGCGAAGTGCAGATTCGGCCTCCATGCTTTCATCCATCATGAACAACACCACTCCCAATCCGAAATGAGCCTCTGCCATTTTGGGCTCCAACGCAATGGCCTTGCGTTGCGACTCTGCTGCTTCCCGCAGGCGACCAAGCTCTCCTAGCGCCCTACCATAGTATGAAATAGCCCGTGCAAAATCCGGTCTGAGGATGACTGCCTGACGAAGGGCAGATTCTGCTGCCTGCTTGTTGCACATCTTGCGCAGTACCAGGCCCAATCCGAGGAAGGCTTCAGCATCGTGCGGATTAAGGATGGTGGCCTCTCGGTAGGCTTCTGCTGCTTCCTCAAACTTGTCAAGCTCTCGAAGCACCCGACCGAGCCTTGTGTAGCCTTGAACAAAGTCAGGCTTCAGAGAAACGGCCTCCCTGAATTCTCTCTCCGCCTGATGAAGTTGTCCGAGCTTGACCCATGCGAGGCCGAGCCCAAAGTGTGCCTCGGGCATCTTTGGATCGAGATCTGTGGCTTTCTGGGCAGCTGCGAGGGCCTCTTGGGTGCGGTTGAGTTGTGCTAAGACGCTGGCCAGGTACGAATAGGCCCGGGCAAAATCGGGTTTAAGCTCGATGGCCTTCTGAAATGCCGCCGCAGCCCCCTCCTTGTCGCCCTTCTCCAGCAGCACAAGGCCGAGCCCAAAGTGTGCCTCGGTTAGCTTCGGCTCAAGAGCAATAGCGTCTTCAAGGACCTTTTTCGCCTCTTCGATTCGCCCGAGTCGGTGAAGAGCTACGCTATGACTCAACTTGATGCCGAA
>Ga0209158_1001009_pt1 | contig 19283 bp, 20 predicted proteins | sample GraSoiAngelo_140_FD_185897 | JGI IMG/M metagenome (GOLD analysis project Ga0209158, IMG submission 185897) | Grasslands soil microbial communities from the Angelo Coastal Reserve, California, USA - 14_0929_12_30cm (SPAdes) (version 2) | ecosystem: Environmental > Terrestrial > Soil > Grasslands ...
CCTCAATGGCCGCGGCTACTACTTGCTGGCGCAACTCACCCCAGGAGCCGCGCAGTTACCCGGCACCGGCAACGTGCTGCGCATTCGCCCGGAATACATCAATGGAACCACGATCAGCGGCATTCGCGGCCGTATGATTACCTACCTGCTGGACGGCTTCGACATCACCGAGCAACACCAGGGCGGCACCTATATCCAGACTTCCATTGATGCGGTGCAGGAATTCAAAGTCCAGCAGAACGGCTATACCGCCGAGTACAGCCGCTCGGGCGCTATCTTGAACGCAACTTCCAAGGCGGGTGGCAATACGCTGCACGGAGGCCTGCTGGAATTCTTTCGCAACGACGCCCTGGACGCGAAGGACTATTTTGCCACCACGCGAGAACCCCTGAAGCAGAACCAGTTCGGTGCGGATATCGGCGGACCGGTCACGATTCCAGGAATCTACCATGGCCATGATCGTACTTTCTTCTTCTTCGACTATGAAGGCATGCGACAGCGCCAAGGACTGGTTTTTAACGATATCGTGCCTACCCCCGCCGAAAAGATGGGAGACTTTTCAGCTCCCGGTCTGCACCCGATCTACGATCCTACGACCACCACGACCAGCGGGGGCGCCACGACTCGCACCGCGTTCGCTGGAAACAAAATTCCAACCGGACAGCTATCCCAGGCAGCCCTGTTCTTTCTGAAATACCTCCCCGACCCGAACAACGCCTCCGGGACGTTTGAGTATGCGCCGGCTCGAAGGCTCACCCTCGATCAGTTTACCGCCCGCATCGACGAAACCTTGACCCAGTCCAACCAGTTGTACGGCCGCTGGAGTTTCTTTAACAATAATCAGTCCGACCCCAATGCCTACCCTGCGCTGGGCTACGCTCTTCTGCACACCCGTGGCCAGGACATCGCCGTGAATCTGACGAGCACGTTTTCCTCAAACAAAGTCAACGTGGTCCGATTCAATTACCTTCCTTCCATTATCAGACTGGACGCCTTCCAGCAGGGCCCGAATTTCAACCAGCAGGCGGGCATAACCGGTTTTGAGCAGACGTTGCTCCCTACCACCGGCGGATCGTTTCCTGATTTCAGCTGGTCAGGTGATGTTTCCAGCATGCAGGGTTCACAATTCGACCAGAGGCCCAAGACTCAAGACCGAAAGGCATACAGCGCAACCGACAATATGACGTGGGTCAAAGGCCGCAATATTTTCAAATATGGCGTCCTTTATCGCTATTATCAGTGGCTGGGCACGGATAGCGCTGGCTACGTGGGATCGTGGACTTTCAGCGGGATTAACACCAACAATCCCGCCAGCCCCGCCGGGACCGGCTCTCCTTTTGCCGATTTCCTGCTCGGGTACCCCGCGTCAGGTTTCCGCGCTTATCCAGGAGCGACCTTCGGCGGCCAGGCGAACTACTGGCAATTTTTCTTTCAGGATGACATAAAGGTCACCAATAAGCTGACCTTGAATGTCGGCTTGCGCTACGAGCATTCGCCGTGGGCGAGCGGTTACCGCGGCCAACTTGGAACCTTCAATCCCAGTCTTTATCCCTCGTCGAAACCCGTCATCGACGCCAGCAATACTGACCAGTTGGACCTGGGCGCGCAGTATGCGGCGCCAACGGCCTTTCAATCCTTCGGATTCTTGATCCAGACCAGCCATCAGGCCGGCCTGCCCTACAACATCACCCACAACGACAATCGCCAGTGGGCGCCACGCATCGGACTCGCGTGGCAGCCTTTCGGCCCGAAAACCGTCGTGCGCGGAGGGTACGGTATTTACTACGAACCGGAAAATACCGATGGCCGGGTAAACAAAAACATGATTCCCTATTCGCTGCAGGAAACTGAGTTCAACACCGCTAACTCGGTGCCACAGCGAGCCTTTGATGATTTCTTTCTGGGCCAGCCTCTGGGGCCGACATCACCACCCAGCATTACGCCCACGCCTGTCAACATGCGGATGGGACAAGACCAGCACTGGAGCTTTGGCATCCAGCAACAGCTGAGCGAGAACATGGCGGTGGAAGTCAACTATGTCGGCAACAAGTCAACCTTCCTGAACTCGAACATCCGCATTAACGACCCGCCCGCCGGTCCCGGCAGCGTCCAGACGCGCCGGCCTTACAATATCTTTGGCACCATCAATTACGATGGCCAGGATGGAACCAGCATCTATCATGCCCTGCAAGCCTCCCTGCGCAGGCACTACTCTTCTGGTTTCTGGTTCTTGGGTTCCTACACTTTCTCGAGTTGCCTGCAGCGAAATCAGCAGGCCGTCCTGGGAGGCGACGGGTTCTACGAAAAATATATTGCCGACATTGACGTGCCCCAAAACTTCGCTTTCAGCGCTGGTTATGAACTGCCTTTCGGAAAGGGCAAACCTTTTATGGGAAACGCCGGCAAGCTGGCAGAGGGCCTGATCGGCGGCTGGCAGGTTCAAGGCGTCCTCGATCTGCACACCGGCCGGCCGTATACCCCGACGGTCGGTCGCGACGTCGCCAACATCGGGTTGGGCGGGCAGAGGCCGATCCGCAAGGGTTCGGGCAAGTTGAGCCATCCGACTTTAAGCAAATGGTTTGACACATCAGCCTTCACGGTTCCTGCGAATTACACCTATGGAAATTCGGGCACCAACATTCTGTTCCGTGATTTCAATAAGGACTTCGATTTCTCGCTGTTCAAGAACTTTCAAGTCACGGAAAGGACGCGTCTCGAGTTCCGCGCAGAGTTTTTCAATCTGACAAACACTCCGGTGTTCGACGCCCCCGTCACCAATATCGACGGCGCATCGGCCGGAAGAGTGACTAGCACCGCGAACACTCCCCGGCAGATTCAGTTTGCGCTTAAACTTAACTTCTGAGGTGCCTCGAAAGATGGGAAGGAAGAGCCTGGTTGCTTTACCGGTTGTGATGCCGGCAACCGTCCGACTGCTGGCCCGGCAGGGCGCTGCGATCAAGGTGAGCGCATCGGAACCGCAGCCGGATTTCCAACCCGTCTGGGCATGGGTTGGGCATGATGACCCAATTACACCTACGACGAGGAAGGGCCTTGGGCTTTTTACCCAACTCTCGCGCCTCAGTCCGTCCTCTCCGCTACCTGCTCATCCACGAATCGTTCGCAGCCATCGCCACCTGGGTTCCGGGCGACGGGACCAGCCTCGTCCTCTGCGCCGGCATCTTGAAGACCTTCTGCAATTGACGTTATCCGGCACGGAGGAATCGCTACTTGCAAAAGTGGCCGACATCATCCCCGAATATGCTCGCTACCGCAGACCTGGGCAACCGGAACCGGTGGAATGCCTGGAGCGCAGTCCAATCGCTGACACTCCCCCGCTTGTTCCTGCTGGAGCAGGAGATTAAACCTTTTGCCTACGGGTGGGAACGCTCGTGAACGCAGCGAAGCATTGAATGAGCTAATCCAATGACCCTCACCAGTGAGGGACTGCAAGGGTCGGAGCAGATGCTCCGGCCTTTTTTGCTTTTGTGTGTATCCTCATTAGAGCTTATTGTTGAACCCTGGAAAACTGCCAGGCACTCACTCTAGCAGCTGAGGCGGCGGCTGAGAGCCGTAGCAGCGGAACTCGTTGAGATTGAGAAGGGGGCGGAACGAACCCTGCGCAGTGAATCCGCCTAAGGCGAGGCACGAAGCCAACCTCCGCATTACCGCACCATGTACCTCAATGCAGAGACTACGCCGCCTCGGTCGCTGTTTTACGGGATCTGCCAGTTCCGGATGTTTTGCGGCACGGGATCCGGCTCGAGCACGTGTCGTGTACCTATCCGGGCACTTCGCGCCTGGTGTTGAATGATCTGTCGGTAATACTCCCCGCAGGCACGGTCGTGGCCGTCGTGGGCGAGAACGGCGCAGGCGGTTGTAGGATTCAGAATCTCCGGCAGTGCTCGCCCGGTTCCATACCGTTCCCGCAACTCGCAATCGACATCCTTGTCCCTATGTGGTCCGCGATCAGCCTGTCGAGTGCTTCCGGGTGGGCATTGCGAGCATTCGTCCAATTTCTCGCCGACGCTATCCGAATGGACTTGCAGTATATCTGACCAGATAGCTTTTCCAAGGACAGTCAGCTTTTGACCGCGGGGCTCAGCCTTTCCCGATCGGAAGACGATCTATGCAAACAAATGCTTTAGGCGCGAAAAATACCTAGCTCAGGCCTGCTCCGCCACGGATGGCAGACGAGTTGCACGTGAGGTACGCAACAAAGGTCACCTAACCTTTGGAACTGTATCGGGGCGGGATTAAGCGGAAGCTACCCAGCTTTAACTGTCCTCGACACAACGAGGAGGATTTATGAAAAAGCAACTGTTCACTCTGGCAGCCGTGGTTGCACTGCTGCTCACAGTCGGCTCGGCTTACGCTCAGATTGGTTCGGCTCGCATGCTGGTGGCGAATGTCCCTTTTGATTTCAGCGTCGGCACGGCCCTACTGCCTGCCGGTCAATACACTGTCCAGTCCATCGGAACGTCGAACAAGACGCTGCTGATCCGAGGCTCCTTGCCAAAGGCATCAGTTATTGTCTTGACCATCGACACGCAAGCGTCGAAAGAGGCGGCCCAAAGCCAGTTGGTTTTCCATCGCTATGGCAGCCAGTATTTTCTCTCCCGGGTCGCGGTAAAAGGATGCACTCGCGGCCATGAACTTGGCAGGAGTAAGCGAGAGGTAGAAATGGCGAGAAATGACACGGCTCAGGAACTTGTGTTGGTCGCGCAAGCGCACTAGAGAACTCGCTTCGGAGATCACAGCTGACCGCAACGTTCCACAAGCCCTCAATCCGACCGGGAACCTGAATCCTTGGGTTCCCGATTGGACGGGCGGGGTCGGTTTGGAACCGGCGATCCGGGCCGTCTCGATTCTGCACCTTACGGCCTTCAACGCGACAAAGAATCCAGGACGATTGTGGACAATCGAGTCCACCTTACTAGGCTTACTGCACTGCTTAGCTTCGGTCAGCCAGATTCAGAGTAACTCCCAGCCGTTTCAAATCAAGCCCACCATTGATTAGCTGCTGGCTACAACCTCCCATGCTCATCTCATACGAGTGAAGCCCCACGGGCGATCGGCGAAACCATTTCGCACAACCGCATCATCAAAAAGCTTGGCGGCTGGATCGCGTATGAGGGCCATCGACATTCGTCTTATGCTCGCCTATGAAGGATTTGTATGCAGCCGCCTGCAGCGCTCGATTTGGATTCGGCTTTTGCCTGGGCCTGGGTGCAACCAGTATAGGCAGCTTGCGCGTCTGCGTGTTTGTGCACGTTCGAGATTCTACGAGTTCCCCCTGCCTTTAAGAGGTCGTCATCGGCTGGGAACCGGCCGAAGAGGATTTTCGCTGGCACACCTTGGAAATCTTGCCACCGTTGACATGCTCCCCTCCGTGAATGGAAGGGGCCGGATGCCAAGAGCCTGAGGGGTGACCGCCCGCCCAGTTCTCGATGATAAGGTCCTGAACGCGCCCGAACTCGTGCGTGTTGTTCGTGACCAGTGTCAAGCCGAGACTCCGGGCGTGCGCAGCAATAAAAAGATCGTTTGCGCCGATCATCGTTCCACGCGTCTTTAGATGCGCGCGGATCTTTGCATAGTGCGACGCTGCTTCATCAGGAAAATCCAAAACTTCAACATAGCCTAGAAAAGCATCGAGCGCCAACTCATCTTGGTGTCGGCGCGGAGACAATTCAACACCAAAGAGGAGCTCCGACTTTGTGATAACGGAAATGCACACGTCGCTCACTCGAACTTCCTGAAGTCGCTTGAGGACCGCATCGCTCGAGCGTTTCATGATGTAGGAGCAAGTATCAGTATCGAGCATGTATCGCGGCATTATGGCTCACGCTCCTGCACGGGGAGGTCTTCCACTCCTTCCATAAAGCCCTCGGAGGCGACCGGCCCGTCAGCTACGTAGGACGACCAGTCCGTTGGTCTAGGCGAGAGGATCACGTCACTTCCTTCTTTGCGGATGAATACTTCCCGTGTGTTGAACTGAAATTCTTTGGGCAGCCTGACGGCTTGACTGCGGTTGTTCATGAAGATCTTTGCGGTTCGTCGCATGTTCAGGCCTCTAGATACGGAATTCCCACCGAGACATATACAATAGTATATGCCATCGGGGTTATCTCTGCTGCACCAGTGCTAAGTGACTGCGGATCAGTTGGATAGAATCCATCCGCAAGGGGAGTAATTTCTGGATGTCGAGCGAAGAGCGGCTCTGCAACTGTGTCGATGCCGGATCAGCAGCGGCCTTCACAGCAGCAATGATTGTTCGTCCACAGCGGGGTTGCTGCCGAGATAGCTATTGAGCTGGCAGACCAGGGCATCGCGCTCTTTATTAGCCCCAGTCAGTCAAATGTGCGCCAACTTGGACGGGCGACAGCATACGCCCGAACAAAAACGTGCACATTGCCGTTGTGGTGGACGGGGAAGGCCAGCGCAGGCGCCATAAAGAAAAGAAGAGAGATTCTCTGCTGTTTGCTATCTCACCGGTGATGGCGTATCCGAACGGATAGTCGCAGGAAACGAAAACTCGAGCACCTGTGAGGCAAGTCACTCGATGCGTTGCTCTGCCCTAGCAGCGGGATCAATGGCTTAGCTGGAGAAACGCGATTCGCACAACCGCCGATCCAATCTGGCGTTACGAGTGCTGCTTACTTCGCAGGCCAAGGTCAAAGCACCTGACGCCCAGCTGTTTCGAGACGTAGTAGGCAAGCGAGAGGGGAACGTCCTCGATGCAATGCTGTCAACGCAAAATGAGGAGGATTTATGAAGAAGCAACGTTTGTTCCCTCTGCTCGCAGGGCTCGTTCTGCTGGCAGCGGGATCGGTTCAAGCTCAGAATGGCGGAGTGAAGGCTAACATCCCATTTGATTTCACTGCAGGAAGCATGACTCTACCCGCAGGGGAATATAGCATCACTCGTATGAGCGACTTCGGCGGTATTCTCTTGGTCGCCGGTAGCAGTTCTAGCAAGGATTTGGTCCGCTCTCAGGCAGTTGAGAATATTGCGGCACCGACCAGCACTCAGCTAGTGTTCCACCGGTATGGCAACCGTTATTTCCTGTACCAAATCTGGGTGCGAGGTGAAAATCGCGGGCGCGAGCTGCCACAGACACGCTTGGAGCGGGAACTTGCGAGCAATCGTCAGCCCGCCCCGGTCGCGGTACTCGCATCGAAGTAAGGTGTAAACGGCCGATCCTTCGCAACGCCTGATTCACAGCACACGCTGACTCAAAACGTGCCAAACATCAGGGATTCTAGCGAACCTGCCAGATCCCTTGCGTTTGGCTGGAGCTGCTTCGATCGCGGGTATTTCCCGCGGTAATTGGCTTTGGCCATGGTGACTTTACGCTTTTGCCTCGATTTCAGTAGAGGCTTCACGGCTGCACCTGATCGCTTGCCAACCTAAGGTCACGACCCACAGCATGTACGCAAAAAATGCGAATCGCGGAGGCCAGCCGATGTTAACGCCCGGGCCATAAGCGCCCGGGCCTAACGGAAACACAAAAATAGCCGAGTAGACCGCAAAGCTTAAAAAGCCAACCAGCGGTAAACTGGCGGTCCAGAGTAGCACTCACCGCGCCGGCCCCCATGCTTCATTGTTGCAAGCCAGGCTGAGGTTGAAAAGCAGCGCTGCAAATGGAAGGAGCACCAACTGACTGGTGCCGAATATCACGTGAAGTGTGCCCCTGGTGGATAGCGGGAAGTGAAGCGGCATAGGATCTGTCGTAAATATTCCCACGCCAGCCGCGCCAATCGCACAGATCAAGAGTATTCCGAGTCCGATACGGCCAGGAATTCCACGTAGCTGCGACTTCAGCATCAGGAGCAAGGCCGCATAGCTCAGTGCCGAGATAAGAAACGCCCCTGACATAATCCAGCCGTGAGGCCCGATGGCCCATTCGCTCATCGTGCGCCAGGAAGGATCTAGGTCCGGTCTGAGAAAGATCATCACGATGAGTAGAACCTGATACGCAGCGATCGCTGCTATCGCCAGCCGGGCTGCCCTGGTTGAAATCGCTGCCGGTGTGTTTGCTACCACCGCTGTGCTCGCCATGTGGATGCTCCCGTGGTGTGAATTTTGCCGTTCGGTGCCGCGTGCGAGCAAACATGGAACGCGAACGCCCAAGTCCCAAATGAGGATCGGGACCACGTGACCAACCTAGATCATTCCTTCTAGTCGCACATAGCTCGCTTCCATTCCACGTTCCATACCGGTTGCAAGCATGGCCGCCCGCGTCTGAGCGTCAGGCAACGTCATTCGCATCGTCATCAGTGTGCCTGTACCGTCCGCATCAAATCTCGTTTCAACATGGTTGTCTGGCGTAGGATCTGGCAGATGCATCCGCTCGACGTGGACAATCCTGCTGTAAGGCTCAAGTCCCAGATATTCGCCAGTCAGGTAGAATCCCCCGCCTTTGCCATTCGTCCACTCGTAACGGATTTTGCCGCCCGGTTTCGCCTCGTTGATGCAGACGGGCATCGTCCAACCTTCAGGACCGAGCAACCATTTCTGGATTACTTTCGGATCGGTGTGGGCGCGATAAACGGCTTCAGGAGGCGCAGTGAAGTGCCTGGTCACGATCACGTGTTTATCCCCTTCAGTCTTCAGCGTCAACTTGCTCATCGATTTTCTCCTCTTTTTATCTTCGGTTGTTCCATGCCAGCGAGAACCTCGTCCAGCCGGTCGTAGTTCTTCTCCAGCGCCTTTCGCAACATTGCGAGCCACTGGTCCATTGCTTCAATGCCGGCCTTTGCGAGACGACGCGGGCGCTTCGCGCCATCCACACGACGTGCAATAAGACCTGCGTCTTCGAGCACCTTCAGGTGTTGAGAGATCGCTGGTTGCGTCACCTCGAATGGCTTGGTCAGTTCCATCACAGTCGCTTCGCCCTTGGCGAGACGCGCAAGAATTGCACGACGCGTTGGATCGGCCAAAGCGGAAAAGGCGGCATCAAGATTCACTGTTACCATAAGCAATACATTATATAACTACATTCTTATTGTAAAGGAGAATCTGCCCGGACTTCAGAGGCATCCCGAGACTTAGCTCAGAATTTAGGCTGATTTTTTCTGGAACGTCGGTCTAGAGGTCGCTGTCTCCTAGAAATTGGCCGTAGTGCCAGCCGGCCGGGACGCCGGCCGTTACCCCCGATGCTGTCCGCTTCTGGACACGACCTTTCACCAGCGAACATTCTCTATGGTCCCCATCACCGTGGGTTCAACCGCAGAGCGCCTGCAGTCCATGGTTTACAGTTCTGTGAGGATGGCAGGAAAATTGCACCTTACACCAGCACGCTTCCGGGGTCCTTCTTCCCGCGGGAGGAGGTTGTGTGATGAGTGGGCTAGTTCAAGATCTCCGTTATGCGCTGCGGCAGTTGCGCAAGTCTCCAGCCTTTACGATCAGCGCCGTTTTAACACTGGCGATGGCCATCGGCGCCAACGCGGTCGTGTTCAGTGTAATAAATGGGTTAATCTTGCGCCCGCTCCATGTCCCGCAACCTGAAAGTCTCTACTCGCTTCAGCGCACGAGCCGGAAAGACACCAATCAATCGTATCCCGATTATCTGGACTTACGTGACCGAAACCACAGCTTTGAGCATCTTGTAGCCTACAGCATCTCTCAGGTGGCACTCGACACGGGTGAGAGTCGAACACCTACATGGGGTTTGGAGGCGAGTGGAAACTATTTCGACGCCCTTCGGATTCAAGCCTATCTCGGCCGTTTTTTCCATGCCTCCGACGAAAACGGCCCCAACAGCGCTCCTTACATGGTGCTCAGTTACGCCTATTGGCACTCCCATTTTCATGATGATCGTGGGGTCCTGGGGCGTGTTGTCCAGGTGAATAAGCATCCCTTCACCATCATCGGCGTCACGCCGCCTACGTTTCGTGGGACTTTGGTGTTCTTGTCTCCTAATTTCTTTGTGCCGCTAGTGGACTGTGAGCAAGTGGACGGTACCAATTACCTCAACGACCGTGGGAACCGCTCTGTGATGCAGGTGATGGGGCATCTGAAACCTGGGGTCACTCCAGGCCAGGCGACTGCCGACCTGAACTCCATTGCCGCGTATCTGGAAAAGACTTATGCCAAAGACGATGGGCAACTCAGCTTCTCTTTGGCGCGGCCCAGTTTTTTTGGCGATCAGTTTGTGGGACCCTTTGCGGCCTTCGTGGGCGGATTGATGCTGCTGGCTGGATTGATCCTGCTGGCCGCCTGCGCCAACCTGGGCAGCCTGTTCGCCGCGCGTGCCGCCGACCGTTCCCGCGAAGTGGCTTTGCGGCTCGCGCTCGGTTCAAGTCGCAAACGCATTTTGCGGGGTCTGTTTAGTGAAGCTGTGCTCGTTTCGCTCATCGGCGGCGCCGTTGGACTCTGGGCCGGCGCGGCCCTGTTACGCTGGTTGAGCGAGTGGCAGCCATTCGGCAACTTCCCCGTGCACGCGCCGGTAACTCCGGACGCGACCGTTTATGCCGTCGCTCTGCTGTTGAGCCTTGTCAGCGGATTCTTATTTGGCGCAGTTCCCGTTACCCAGGTGCTTCGCACAAATCCATACCAGGTCGTCAAAGCGGGAGCAACGGCTGGAGCTGGGCGGCGCATCACTGCTCGGGACGTTCTGCTCTCCGTGCAGATTGCTATCTGCGCTGTGCTGGTCACTTCGTCGATGGTGGCCGTCCGTGGCCTGTCTCGTTCTCTGCACGCCCATTTCGGGTTTGAACCGCACGACACCCTGTTGGTGAGCGCCGACTTGCACATGGCAGGCTACACTGGCGATCAAGTGGCGCCCATGCAGAAGCGCATGCTCGATGCCGTGGCCGGCATTCCTGGCGTGGAATCAGTTGGATTGAGCGATCCCCTCCTTTTAAACGATACCGAATCGTCCGATGTCTTTAGCGACCAAATGGCCGATCTGCGATCCGCAAACGCCGCCGCCAATGTCTACATATTCCACGTCTCCCCCGATTACCTTCGCGCCGAAGGCACCACGTTGCTCAGCGGTCGGGATTTTACCTGGCATGACAATAAGAGTGCGCCACGCGTCGCCGTCGTGAATCGCGAGTTTGCACGCAAAATCTTCGGCTCCGCCGAAAACGCAATCGGCGGCCACTTCAAAATGCCGGATGGAACTCGCATTCAAGTGGTGGGCATCACGGAAGACGGGAAGTACAGCAGTCTGACGGAAGATCCCCACGCGGCGGTCTTTCTTCCGATTATGCAATCACCTTCCGGCAGCGCCTATCTGGTCGTGCGGTCGAGCGGAGCCCCCGAACTTCTAGGCCCAGCAATACGGAATACGCTGCACCGCTTGGATGCGGCCTTGCTGGTTGACATGGAAACTCGCTACGACGAAATGGTCACCGTCCTATTTCCCGCTCAAATGGCAACGATCACGCTAGGCGTAATGGGCGCAATGGGTGCCGTGCTCGCGATCACGGGCATCTTTGGGATGGCAGCATATTCCGTCAGCAAGCGGCTGCGCGAGTTGGGTATTCGCGTCGCCCTGGGCGCGCAGCGTAAGGAAGTGTTAAAGGCAGCCTTGGGACGCGCCTTCAGGTCGCTAGCTTTTGGTTCGGCCGCAGGGCTGCTGCTGGGAATTCTGGCGAGTCGGGTGCTCGCTTTCATCGTGTATGAGGCAACTCCTCGGGATCCGCTGGTATTGGCGGGCGTTGTGGTCGCGATGGCGATGCTGGGTCTAATCGCTACGTGGATTCCGGCACGACGCGCGCTGTCGATTGACCCTATGGTCTTGCTTCGTGAGGAGTGAACTGGCTGAAGCACCGCATAGACTGTGTTCTTATCCTGAGGTATCGCACTGCAAGCCAATGACGCAGGAAACGGTCTGTAGTCCCCAATTTAGTCCCCAGTCCCTCATTGGTCCCTCGTTTTTTGGGGATCGGTACCCAGCCAACCGTTCGGCGCCGCTTGTGTGCAATCGTGGCCCCGTATGCTTCTTTCTCCCAGTGCCCTTCGTACGGAAGCACTGACGGAACGCTCGGGTCTTCGCGCCCGACCAAATCAACGAACTCTCAGGTGACCTTGGCAAGCGAGTACCTTGTGCTGCGCCCACCTTCGGGATTTCGCACTAGGATACCGCGTCCAACAAGTGCGGCGATGTCACGCAATGCAGTGTCGTGTGAACATTTCGCGCGCTTCCCAGCTAGATCACGTTATGTGAACAGCCGCACCTCCAAAGTGAGGGCGGCACGTGCGAACGATAGGTTACTTCTGGCATGCTGGCGACCGCTGACGGGCAAACCTTCCGAAATCCGGTAAGGTAAGGTTTGCCGACAATCCGCGAAGTACAGATTCTGGGATCGCGGCACTCTTGCGAGTAGGCCGCGACCCCGGTTGCCATAGGAGCGGGCTTTGTCAGTTCTTGCAGTAGCACCAAGCGATGGCCTGCGTTTAGGGCTGGACCGCCGGGAGCGTGGAAGAACCGGAGGTGTTGAGACAAGTGGGATGACCGAAACCACCTGCGCTGATGCCCGTGCCGCCATTGGGATTGGGCGTGATGTCGAAGATGATGTTGTCGGGACGCGCGGGATCACCGGACACTCCGCCGACACCCGGCAAGGAGCCCGTGGCGGCCATGTGGTCCAATCCCAGAAGGTTGCGCACGCGCCAAGCGATATTGTGGTCCGCACAGGAGGTGTCCCCGCTCACGCCGACACCGCCCACGATGACGTGACCCGCGGCGTAGAGAGCGAGTCCTCCGCCGAACACATTGACGCCACCGATCTTTTGCCCAACCATCGGGTCGGAAGCGGTACCATAGTTCGACGACGGTGACGCGTAGGCCACATTTGTATCGACGGGATTGCTGTGTTGCAGTCCATACAAGCTGCCGCCGGGCTGCACAGCCGAATATAGATTTGCTGTGGAGAGCGCCAAGCCTGCGGGCCGCCCGGATCCGTTGCTAGACGACGAGCTGTCCAGACTGAAGGCGTTGGCGGTGTTGGCTTTCTGCGCCGAGATGACCCGACTGCCTGGCCATTGTGCCCCGCGATTCACACCGGAGAATGCCACGGCGCACACGACGCCATCCCGATTCACGATGGTCGCCCACATCTGATTGTTCAAGCCGCTCGCTTCCATAGCCGTGGCTGCGGTGATCGCAGACTTCAACGCGGAAAAGGATGGCAGACCTGTGCAGGCACTGGAGTCTTGATCGTTTTGCGGAGCAGCGGCAATTGCTGCCCGTGGGGGCGAAAGGTGTGAAATGAGCACGGTGCCGAGCGTAGCCACTGCCAATGCGAATACGACTCTCTTTGCATTCATGTTTTTCTCCTTCTTTACCAGAATCGAACTCCGTTTGTCCCGCCGGGTGGAAAGACTTATTTGTGGTTTTTGCTGGGACCGAATGGGACAGTACGTCGCAGAGTAATCGCTGTCAAGCTCGGTACAGCGCCACAAAGATAAGGAAGCAGCTTTCGAAGTGGGGAACTCTTTGGTTGGATGGTTGGCGTACGAACCTCTTATTGCAACGCAAAAACTTGAGTGCCAAATATAGCCGAGGTCGATTCTCAGCACTACAAAATAGCTTTCGAGATCGCCGAGGTGCGCGTACTGCGCATCATCTACGGCCTCACGAGAAGTCGGTAATTCACGACGTTCGCGGCGGATAGACCCTCCATCACCGCGACTTATTGCTAGTGTGCGGGAAACCAGAGTTGCGCTTAGGTCGGTCTTGGCGATCGTCCCGGATGACGGGCAAGCCTGAAGTAATCTCAAGGTAAGGGTGGCCGACCACCCGGAACTTGCCCCGATCAGTCAATACAAGCGCGTTTCCCGATACCTTCCGTAGCAGAGGCGTTGAAGTTGTACGCGCATTGGCGTTTTAACACATCGAAATAGGCTATGAACCCTGCAAACAGGATCCTCGGCTTGGTAGCGCAAATGCAGTTCAATGGAGACTCGATGCGCCCAGAGCGCTCAGGCGCATGCGTTAAAATGTCAGGATGCAAGACATCGACGAGCAGATTCATGCCGTTACAAATGAACTGAGTGCGCTCTTGGGAGAACAGCAGAAGGTTGCGCATGAGATCTCTCGAATTGAGCGTGAGCTAGCCTCAGATCCAGAGAACGCAGCGGAGTTGAACGAGCTTCTTACGACCCTTAAGTCGAGGCGGGAAAGTATACCGTCGGCCCTCAAGGACGCGCAGACACGCAGACGAATGCTCGTCGCCGCGAAGGAACAACCTGGGCGTTGAGAACAGCGTGATGTGCCAGTCGCAGTCGCCTCTTTTGCGCGCTTCAAACCCCATCGCTCACGTCCCAACGTCTCATACAGCTGGTGATCCAACGTGGTGAACTCAAGCTCGGGGAGTGGATATTATCCAGTGTTGACATGGACCGATCAACCCTATGCGACGATGTGGGCTCACTTGAGAGTTCTGTCTCATGTGAATAACGCCAAGCGTCTTCTTCTAAACCAGCTCGGCGGGAAGAGGAAGGCGGCTCCACGAGCAGAACAACTCCTGGACAAGAAGGCCGCTCAACTTTCATACTGCGTTCTGCAAGCGGATGAGTACTTCCGCGCCGCGGAATCGGTTTCGATCAACACAAGCCCTCTACTGTACTTCTACGGCATGCTCTCCCTTGCAAAAGCCACCGTAGTTGCGAATGATCCCCAGAAGTTGCTCGATGACGTCAAATACCATGGACTTCACCACGATAAACTGCAGCGTGCAGCGATTGTAGAGGACCAGCTCGCCCTCGTGAATGGCGGCGTTTTCGATGAGCTGATGAATCTTGTCCTAGGGTATAGGGTTCCGAAAGGATCTGCCTTCCGTTTCAGAGACGTTCTGGCAATTTCTCCAGAGCTGTCTGACATGTATGAACGTTACTTTGCTACTTCCCCGCGCTGGATTTATTTCTATTCACAGGACCTGACATCGAAAGATCCCTACGGGTTGAAGGTTTGCGTAGTCGCAAAGGATGAACAGCGCGTGCTCTCTGCCTTACCGGAACTTGCGCAGGACTTTGAGCGTCAGCCGGGGCTACTGCACGGGCAGGCAATCTGCTTCTTACCAAAAGCCAGTGTTGAAGAGACGCCGAACTATTTTCGTGTTTACACCCCCGTTGTAGGCGGAAGGTATCTGGTTGGATCGCTCAAGTATTCTCTCAATGGATCCATACAAACACGTTACATTAGTCCACCAGTCTCCGATTACATCTTGATGTACATCCTGAGCGATTGCGTGCGATACCAGCAAGAACTGTGGGGTAACGTCGTTCAGGGACGTGAGACTGGAATTCTGGGAGTGATTGAGCTTGCAATTGCGATCGCCAAGCGGCGCTTTCCGAATACGGCGCTAAATGAACTCTTCGGGGAGCCATTTGAGTATGGGGCGCCTTCCCGCATGATGTAGGCAAGCTGTCGAACCGGTGTGCCAAACGGTGCTCGAAGAGGGCGCCCCTCATGAGACTCAATGCACTTGGGTGCCGGTTCGAGTTCCATGTCATGAGCAGTTGAACGAGCGCCGAAGTGCCGAGCACCCGAGCACCGAGGGATACGGATTAGGACCGAGATGTCGGCATGGAATTATGGACCATGGGCTCATGATGAGCCCGGTTCCAAGCCGATGTGATCGTTCACTGCATTGCGAAAGCGTTGTTTACATCCCAGGTAGCGTAAATGTGCTGCAGCACATTTACGCTACTATGTGCGGAAAGTGAACATGTGCGGTGGGTGGTCCTAAGTCGTCTGTTGTCATGTCAACGGAGGCGCTTGATTTGACTCAGCATAATATCCTCGGTTGTGAGTCTCCGCCCAGAGAGCAAGTCATTGTCAGCGTCTTGAGTATAATCGGACTCCTGTTGTGTACATGCGATTTGAACTCGTCTATCGGCTTAAGTTGTACCGCTCTAAGGATTGTCGGGTGCTACCTGCTTTGTATCGAGATCGCCTGGCGTAGTCGTACGATACTATCCTATAAGCCATGCACTTAGAGGCATCTTGTCGAAGACTCGTAACATAATGGTAATCCTTGTTCTGATTGTATGATTGTGTAACACGTCTAGTATCTGGACACGAATTCCGGTATTTTCGTCAGCTGCCTACAGTATTTACCCGATAGGCATCTACGCTGGATTCTCTTAGCTTCCACGCGGGTTGACAAGGAAGCGTCAGACACTCACAAGATCTCCCCTTTACGGAAGACCTTTCCCCGGTGCTGGTCCTTCGCATCCTTGCAAAATAATCCTGCCTTAATTCTGCCCTGGGATATCGGACCGGAGTCGTGGAGGAGCCCATGTGTTCCTGTGGAGGAGAGTAGACGTTTTTCGGCTGACAGCCATACGCTCGGGCTCTACTCGGGCCGCCCAGCAGCGACGGGTCGCTGGTCGTTGCGCTCTCTTTGACTCGTTACTCGTTTCTCTCGACCCGGGTAAACACCGTACGTTGATCTCCATGTCTGGGATGCCATCTTTCATGAGGAACTGAGCGCTTATGCCACTCTGTGATCCGGCCAGGGAATCACCGCTCAGGGGCGGGGACAGCCTGCTGGGCGAGAGCCGGGCTGTGTGCGACATCAAGTCACAACTTCAAAAGATCGCCAAGACCGACAGCAACGTCCTTATCACCGGCGAAACGGGGACTGGAAAGGAGGTTGTTGCTCAACTGATTCACAAGAACAGTTCGCGAACTGGCAAGCCAATCATTTGCATCAACTGCGCCGCAATACCTGATACCTTGCTGGAGAGCGAACTCTTCGGGTACGAGCGCGGAGCCTTCACGGGTGCGCACACATCGCAGCAGGGCAAGCTTAAACTCGCCGATGGCGGAACAGTTTTCTTCGATGAAATCGGCGACTTGAGCCTCTTCAATCAAGCGAAGGTGCTGCGGGTAATCGAAAGTAGGGAAATTCAGCGTCTCGGGAGCGCTAAACCCCTGCCAATCGACTTTCGCTTGATTACTGCGACGAATTGTGAGCCGGAATCTCTCGTGGCAGAAGGGAAATTCCGAAAGGATTTGTTTTTCCGACTAAATGTCGCGCGAATCAACTTACCACCATTACGTGAACGCAGGGAAGATATCCTCATTCTTGCAAACTTCTTCAGGGAAACTTTCAATCTCACTTTCGGAATGCAGACTGCTGGCTTCACCCCAATCGCGGAAGCGATGCTACTGAGCCATGCTTGGCCCGGCAATATTCGTGAACTCAGGAACGTCGTTGAAGCCGCATTTGTCAACCTCGAACCAGGAGTGAAAGCTGTCAATTTGCCAGTTCCATTTTGTCAAGCTCTGACTGACTGCCGTAAGCTGCAAGGGAGCGGCCTGTCGGAGCTTGACCGGATACTGACCGCATTATCAGAAACGCACTGGAACAAGAGCAATGCAGCGGCGAAGATGCATTGGTCCCGAATGACCCTCTATCGAAAAATGTCACGGTACCACATTCCCGAGGGCTCGCCAGATAAATAATAGGTATCTCTTAGCCAACCGCAGTCGCCCCGATATCCCACACTCTTGCGCATCCCATATTGCACTGCTGTTGCTATTGCTACGTTAAAGTGACACAGTGTTACAGCCTTGTTACAGTTTGTAGCATGTTTGTTACACTCTGTCGCAACGCTTGTCACAGCTGACCGACGCCAAGCGGCGTAGCCTCCTATAGCCGCAACGTAAACCTCGTGGTGTCAGTCTGTCTTATCAGTGGCCACGCAAATGCACACGCGGATGCGGTGGCAAATCCTGAAAGAGAAGATACTCCGCCGGAGGCACGCTATAGCAATTGCTTCCGCGTAGGACAAAATGCCTACGAGTTCGTTTTTGAGTTCGCGCAGTGTGATACGTCGGGGAGGGAATACGTGCACACGCGCATCGTGAGCAGCCCGCCACACGCAAGAGAGTTTTACGAGCTTCTTCGGGCGGCTATTACGGAACACCAGCAGAGATACGGGGCTTCAGGTGACGCACATTAATTCCCGTCCCCGCATTGCGCGCTTCGCGCTTCTCCCCGGCGCACACCGGTTCTTCTTATTTCGCTCCCAGTCGGCCCTTGGTGACGAGTTCGGATGCGTGGTTCCCCCATGGAGGAAACTATGATCAATGCATCAATACCCCCACATGCTGGTGCTGCTCCTAGAGACGGCGACTTGCCGAGCCACACTCGCATTCTTCTTCGACCTATACGTAGTAAGAAGGCACATCGCTCTTCGACCTATGACTGTGCAGGCCTAAAACGACTTTGCCGTGGGAGAGATTGCACCGTGAAAAGGTCATTCTGGCTGATTTTGGCTTTCTTTGCATTCACGAGCGAGAGTCTTGCTCAACTTCCGGGGACTGTTGGCGTCCAACCGTTTGAAGCTCAGCACAACGAAGTGTCTGTCGATACGCTGAACGTCCATTTGGACATTCCAGTCGTCTCGAAGGCGGGTATCGGTCTGGCTTTCAAGTACGCACTCTCTTACAACAACAATTTTTGGACTGTCATCAATACTGGGAGTAGCAAGTACTGGCTTCCGGGGCCTAATTCTGGTGGTCGCTGGGCTGGCGGCGGCTGGTCGTTCAATCAGGAGTACGGTAGTCTCCCGCTTGTTGGTTACTCTCAGACAGTTCAGGTCTCTCCACCAATCGCGCAATGTCCGATAGATCAGGTTACAGGGTATCTTGAACCGAACGGTACGACGCACGATTTAAGCGGGTACAACCTTACCTTTAACGCTGGTAGCCCTCCTAATTGTACTCCAACTAGCGTATCCTTTCTGCTCCAGGATGGCTCGGGACTTACTATAAATGTTGGAGGCACTGGAACAAACGCTAATAGCGCGCTTACACGAGGCGGCGATCTGTTTGACGGCACACACAATGAGATAACTGATACCAATCGAAACACAATATATGAGACATTTCAAACAGGCGTCCAGAATTTTGTTGATACTCTCGGTGTCACCGCCCTGTCTCTGTCTGGCTATGGAACCAAAGCTTCGCCTTCTAATCCATATGTCCTCACTTACCCGACAGCCAATGCCTCTGCGACCGTAACCATAAACTTTGCCCCTTATACTGTGCAGAGTAATTTTGGCTGCTCCGGCGTTTCGGAATATCCGGCTCAGGCCGCTAGTCTTGTAGACAACATCACCTATAGTGGTGACGGCAGCAAGTATTCTTTCACGTACGAAGTGACCCCAGGCGACACACATACTCCACACTATATTACTAATCCGGAAAATGTTTGCGACCTGCGAAGATTTTTGGGGTGCATGGCTCTAGGCAGCAACGGCTGTGAGTTGAGCTGTGGCAGGGGTGAGTTGGGCAAGGGTGGATCGTAAAGCACTGA
>Ga0209158_1001010_pt1 | contig 19265 bp, 16 predicted proteins | sample GraSoiAngelo_140_FD_185897 | JGI IMG/M metagenome (GOLD analysis project Ga0209158, IMG submission 185897) | Grasslands soil microbial communities from the Angelo Coastal Reserve, California, USA - 14_0929_12_30cm (SPAdes) (version 2) | ecosystem: Environmental > Terrestrial > Soil > Grasslands ...
CCCGGGTTCCCGTTTCCGAATTCGATCGCCGCGTAGTCGGCCCCCGTCCCGGATAGGGCGACCTTCAGGTTCTGGATCTCGATGTACTGCATGTACCCGGCGCTCCCGAGGAAGCGGAGGCCCTGCTGGTTCGGCCGCGCGGTCGGGTGCATCGAGATGTCGCGCAGGACCATCATCTGCTGGTTCCCGGTCCCGTCGAATTGGAGCTCGCGACAATGCAACCCTTGCAACAATCCGCCGCGGACGTTGCCGGTGTACTGAATCTTCTGGATGTGCGGCCGCGGGATGTTCCAGTATCGAGGCGGGGGATCCCGGAGCGCGACCAGGGAGACGCTGTCCTTGCCGATCGTGACGACCCCGGCCGTTGCGTCGAGGTCCTCCGTGACCCAGATGATCCCGCCCGTGTCGGACGGGAGGGCGTCGATCGCGCTTTGGACGACGGCCGCGCCGTCCCCTTGCGAGAATTCGTCGGTCCCGGTGATCAGGTTCCGCCGTCGAAAGAGGTTCGCGCCCTTGTCGAACCACACCAGATGGGATCCGATCTGGGGAAAGGAGGCGGGACCCGGCGAGGCGACGGACGGCCGCAAGCTCGGTCCCAGGACCGCGGTCCCGACGACGGCGGCGGTCGCTCCACCGACAATCGCGGCCTTCACGAAGGACCGTCGAGAGGTCGGCTTAGGCTTCTCCTCCATGGCCCAGCTGACAACCCGGCCGGCTCGGCATAACCCTTGCGTTTCGAAGCGAACTCAACCTGTAGGGGCATCACAGGAACAGGCGACTGGTCATGGCCTGCAACCCGGCCACCTCCCCGACCTCGCCGGACCATCGGGCCATCATGGGCCCGTACCGGCGCTCGGCGCGCTCCAAGAAGACCCTCATCTCGTCCCGCATCTCCGCAGGAGCCGAACCGGCGACGGCGACCGCGAGGATGAAACGCGGGCTCCGCTCGATCACGACCGTCTTCTGGCCGAGCTCGAGCCGCCGCAGCTCATCCGAGCCTTCCGCGAACGAGACGCGAGCGAAGTTCATGATTGCCGTGAGCATGCCGGCCATCACGTCCGGATCGGTGTCGCTCTCCTCGACACGGGAGGCATGGGTGAGCAAGACCCCGGAGCCGTCGATCACGAAGACGTCCTCGACGCGACGACCGACGTTCGCCGGCAACTCGAGGGGTTCGAAGTCCCGTTCCAACGTGGACGTGATTCGCTCCTGGACGGAACCGAGGTCGGCGCTCATCAACAAGACGCCCCCACCGGAGGTCACCAAGTCCCGCACGGTGTGGAGGCAACGGACGAGCCTCTCCGAGCTCACGTAGTTCGACATGTATTCCACCCCTTCGAGCGCGACGACGGCGTTCGGTTGCTTGGTGACGAAGTCGCGTACGACCCGCTCCAGCATCTCCGGTGGCATCGGAGTTAGCCGATTCTGTCCGAGCGAGGACGTGAGCCAGACGATCGGGGTAAGCGGCAGGTCATAGTCTTCCCGCACCTCCATGGGTGCGCGGCGTGTGATCACAAGTCCGATCGACCCGTGCCGAACCGCCTCCGCCAGCGCCAAGAAGACGAGCTTTGGCCTCCGCTCCCGAAACAAGTACGCGCGGCCGTCCTTCAAATTGAAGCGACGCGGGAGGGCCATCGGCTCCTCCTTTTGCGGCGTGACGACCAGCATCTGGTACCGTAAGACGGCGGTCGCGAACAGCACCGCCATCGTGAGGGCGGTGACCGTGAGAAAGGGCGGCGGATAGATGTGCAAGAAGATCTTTGAGAACGCATACGTCTCCGCGCCCACCCCGTGGATCACGACGCCCGCGGTCATTAGAAGCGTCTGCTTCCGGACGATCGGATCTTTGTTCCGGACCAACGTGCGTGCAAGGACCGCGAGGGCGGTCGACATGAAGATCGTCGCGAACAGGACGAGGCTGCCGGTGGCGGAAGCGTCCGCGACGTGGACGCCTATGCCCCCGTAGTAGTCCGACACGGTGTTAACCTGCGTCGTGACCCCGACTGCGACCACAAGAACCGAGACCTGCAGGAAGAGGTTCACGACGCGTCGCCGCATCAGTTCGAATCCGAGGAAGTATTGTCCGATGAACGAGGCGGTGAAACCGACCGCGAGCATGTGGAAGAAGTAGAACAACCGGGCGATCGCCACAGGCCCGCTGTTCGAGCCGTAGTAGTTCAAGGTGGAAGTACGGAGCAGTTCCGCAAACGTACCCGCGAGGACGAAGAAGACCATCGCCAGGACAAACGTGTCCCCCGCGCGGCGGTTCGGAATCTTGCGGACGACGTAGGCGGAGACGGCGACTGCGACGGAGCTGCTCGCGATCGAAATGAGAGAGTACCATTGGGAGGCTTCGACCATGCGGCAGGTGCGGAGCCGAGGCAGCGCCTAAAAGACCTTGCCCGAGACTCTCGAATTTGAGGATGAAGGCGGCTCCCGCGACGGGATTCCCCGCTCCCGTAGGAGGACAACTCATTTAGGCAGGGCGGCCATCCATCGGAGGTCATGGCCGCGATTGGGACGACGCCGCTGCAAGACCGAGTCTGGGTCGTCACGGGCGCAACCTCTGGGATCGGCAAGGCGACCGCCCTCGGGCTCGCCCGGCTCGGCGGGACCGTCGTCCTTGCATGCCGGGACGCGGCTCGGGGCGGGGAGGCCCAGCAAGAGATCGTCCGGGACGCCAAAAACCCGAAGGTCACGTTGATGATCGTCGACCTGGCGAGCCAGGCATCGATTGTCTCGTTCGCCGAGGAGTTCACCCAAGACTATCGGCGACTCGACGCCCTCGTGAACAACGCGGGCATCTTCACCCGGGAACGGATGACCACGCCGGACGGCCTCGAGCTGCAGTTCGCCGTGAACTATCTGGGCGGTTTCTTGCTTAGCCATCTGCTCCTGGACCTGTTGCTCGCCTCCACGCCGTCGCGGATCGTGAACGTCGCGTCGAGCGCACACAAGGGCGCGACGATCGATTTCGACAACCTTCAGGGGGAACGCGCGTACAAGGGGTACAAGGCGTACGGCCAGTCGAAGCTCGCGCAGATCTTGTTCACGGTGGAATACGGGCGGCGACTCGCGGGGACCGGCGTGACCGTGAACGCGGCCCATCCGGGCGTCATCAAGACGAACCTCGCCTCCACGGAGATTCCGAAGGCCTTCCGTTTCGTCCGGATGTTTTTCAAGAGCCCCGCAAAGGGGGCGGAGACGCCGATCTTCCTCGTCGCGTCGCCGACCGTGGCGAATCTGACCGGACAGTATTTCGTGAATCGACAGGTCCAGGCTCCGTCCCGCGAGGCCCAAGATCCCGCCGTCGCTCGCCGACTGTACGACGTCAGCGTGAAGCTCGCCGGGCTCGGAACTGATGAGGGCCGAGGAACGCCTCCCTGACGGGCGGGGAATTCGCCCTCGACGAATCATCACGGAACGGAAACGTTATGCCAAACCTCTCCGTGCGTGCGGAAGAAATGGAAGGCGCGCGAATCCTCGTGACGGGTGGCGCGGGCTTCATCGGATCCCATCTGGTCGATCACCTCGTCGCACGGAACGAGGTGACGGTGATCGATGACCTCTCCACCGGGACGCTCCGAAACCTAGGCAGGGCCCGTGGAAGGGTTCACGTGAAAAAGGTCTCCGTCCTCAAGACCGACACGCTGGCCACCGCGATGAAGGACCAACAGATTGTTTATCATCTCGCCGCGAAGACCTCCGTCCCTGAAAGCGTCGCCAAGCCCGAGGCATATTGGCGCAACAACGTGGAAGGGACCGTCCGTGTCCTCAGGGCCGCGGCGGATGCGTCCGTTCGCCGGGTCGTCTTCGTCTCGAGCGCCGCTGTCTACGGGGACTCGCCCGAGATGCCGAAGGTAGAATCCATGCGACCGGATCCGAAGTCGCCGTACGCGGTGACGAAGATGGTCGGAGAATTCGCTTGCGAGGAGATCCGCGGGATGACGGGGATGGAAACCGTCGTCGTCCGCCTCTTCAACGCTTACGGTCCGCGGCAGGACCCCTCCGCACCCTACTCCGGCGTCATGGCGAAGTTCTGTGCTGCCGTCGCGGCGAATCGGCCCCTCGAAATCTATGGAGACGGGGATCAGACGCGGGACTTCCTCTTCGTCGCCGACATCGCCGAGGGGCTCGAACTCGCGGGCGTCAAATCGGTCAACGGAGCCACGCTGAACCTGGGCAGCGGCGAGGCGATCACCGTGAACGACGTGGTCCGGAACCTTTCCGAGATCGTGGGCCGACCGATTCGGGCCCTCCGCGAGCCGGAGAGGCCCGGCGACATCCGCCATTCCCGCGCGGACGTGTCGAAGGCGAAGGAGAAACTCGGTTTCACGGCGAGGACCTCCGTGCGGGAGGGACTCAAGAAAACCCTCGAAGACGCGCGGAGGCGAGCCGCGCACGCGTCGTAGGTCATCGGCCTTCGCGGTTCAGCCAGTTCTCGAACGCGTCGAAGGAGAGCGGTCGCCCGAGGAAATCCTCGATCAACTCCGACGCGGGCTTCCGGCTGCCCGCAGCGAGGATCGTCTCGCGGTAGCGTCGGGCGACCTTCGGGTCGAGGATCGTGTCTCCCTCCTGGAACTTCGAGAAGAGGTCCTTCGCGATCACGAGGGACCACATGTACGTGTAGTAAATCGCGGAGTAACCGTTCAGATGGCCGAAGTTGCATTGGAAGTGGGTGCCCGAGTGGAAGGGCACGAGCGGGAACCGCCGGAAGACCGCCTCGAGCGTCTTCGTCGTGTCGACTCCCGTCGGGTCGCCGTGGTAATATTCGAAGGACAGGGCGCCGAGGACGAGTTGTCGCTGGACGTCGAGGGCGCGCGAGACGGAGTCCGCGCGTTTCAGCTTCGCGACGAACTCCGCGGGCACCGGTTCCCCCGTCTCATGATGGTGGGCGAAGCGCCGCAAGGTCTCGGGATCCCGGATCCATTCCTCGAGCATCTGCGACGGGGCCTCGATGAAGTCCCACTCGATCCCATCGTCCGTGTTCTTGATCCATCGACCGTGGCCCATGAACATCGCGTGGAGCAGATGCCCGAACTCGTGGAAGAGCGTCTCGACCTCGAGGTACTCCATGAGGGCAGGTCCCTCCTTCGGATCGGGGAAGTTGCACATGAGGGCCGCCTGGGGGAGGGCGGTCCCCGCGATCCCTCGGACGAGGATCGATGCCGCGGCATGCGTGTACTTGTCCTTCCGCGGATGGAGGTCCAGGTAGAATCGACCGATTCGCCGGTCGCCATCGACGACGTCGTACACGGCCACGGACGGATGCCAGACCGGGATGCCGGACACCTTCTCGTACCGGACTCCGAACAGTTCGCGGGTGATTTCGAACAGGCCCTCGAGGACCTTCCCGAACGCGAAGTACGGCCGGAGGAGCTTCGTGTCGAAGTCGAAATTTTCCGCGCGCACGAGTTCGGAATAGAAGTTCGTGTCCCACGCTTGCAGCGAAGTCGCGTTCGGCACGTCCTTTCGCTTGCGGGCGATCAGGATCTCCGAGTCCTCCTTCGCCCGTTCCTCCGAGGCGGCGCGGACCTTCGCGAGGAAGTCGCCGATGCCCTTCGCGGATCCGATCATCTTGTCCTGTACGATGTAGTCCGCGAAGCTCTCGTATCCGAGGACCCGCGCGAGGTCGTGGCGCGTGGCCATGAGCTTGGACAGCGTCGCGAGGTTCGCGGGATGGCCGCGGTTCAGGTGCTCCCACTGGAGGCGCCGCCGGACCTCCGGGTCCTGGGCATATCGGAAGACGGGGATGATGTCCGGGTACTTCGTCGTGATCGTGACCCTGCCGTCGGGTCCGGGCGGATGCGCCTTCACGAAATCGGCGGGCAGGCCCGCGAGGTCCGCCGCTCCGTCGACCTGGATCGAACGCTCGTCCTCGCGGATCGTGCGGTCGAAGTCCTGCCCGGTCGCGGTCATCTCGTCCCGGAGTCCCTTGATCCGCTCGCGGGTCGCGGCGTCTCGGTCGACCCCGGCCAAACGGAAGTCCCGGAGGATCTTGCGGACCGCGTACTTCGTCTCGGGATCCTCCTGCGACACATCGAGGTCGACGAACGCATCATACAGCGGGCGGTTCAGGGCGAGGTCCGTCGCGAACCGCTCCGCCTCCTGGTACCACTTGTCCGCGGTCTCGCGGACCGCGGCATCCGGATGGACGTCGAACAGGAATCGACTTTGGCCTTGAAGTTCCGAGAGTCCGGACAGGAGGCGGTCGTACGGCACGAGGAGGTTCTCGATGGTCCGCGGACGGCCGCGTGCGAGGATCTCCTCGAGACGTTGGCGACATTCCGCCAAGCCCGCAGCGGCCTCTTTAGCCAGGGACTCCGCGTCGGACGCGAACAGGTACCGCGGGGCCGTGAGAGGACTCACGTCCGGTCGACGGTCTCCCTCCGCCTTCGCTTGGCTCGCGGGCATGGAGCGACGGAATGGTTGGCGGGCTAAGTAATTTGTTTCCCAGGAGGGGAAGCGTCTCCGCAAAGGCTTTGTCCGAGAGGACGTGATGGCGCCGATGGATGATGACGACCGTCCTAGCGGCATCCGGGGTCTGGAAATCCTACGACGGACGATCGGTTGTCCTTCGAGACGTGAACCTGGAGGCGCGGGCCGGGGAGGCGGTCCTCATCTGGGGCGCTAACGGAAGCGGCAAGACCACGCTCCTCTCGATCCTCGGCGGACTCGATATCCCCACGAAAGGCTCGGTGGTATTGGGAGGGCGTGAGATCGCCCGCCTCAAGGAATCGGCGCTCGCGAAGGTCCGCCTCCATGACGTCGGCTTCGTGTTCCAGACGCACAACCTGATCGACGACCTGACCGTCGAAGAGAACGTGGCCTTGCCGTTGCGCCTCGCGCGCCGACCTGCGGACGACCGCGTCGCGGATCTCCTCCAGACGTTCGAACTCGTTCGACTCGCGGCCCGCCGACCGAACGAAATTTCCGTCGGGGAGGGCCAGCGGGTCGCCGTCGCCCGGGCTCTCGCGAACGGTCCCAAGGTGATCTTGGCCGACGAGCCGACCGCGGCCCTGGACGCGAAAGGAAGCGCGGCGGTCCTCGTGGCGTTCGAACTCGCGCGCACCTCCTTCCACGCGGCGCTGATCGTCGCGAGCCATGACACGGAGCTGCCCGGGTTCTCCGCCGAAGCCCATCATCTCGAGGAGGGGACGCTCCGTCCGAGCGGCTGAGCGAAGCTTTTATCCACGACCGCGATTTGCGACGAAGACGACGTAGGCGGCCGGATGAATAACGCGCGGGATCGGGTGGTCCAACTCGTCGGCCGCGGGTGGGACCAGGTCAAAGGATCCCTGTATCGCAACGCGATTTTCATCATGCTGACATCCGTGATTTCGAGCGGACTCGGCTTCTTCTTCTGGCTCGTAATCGGAAACGCGTACGACAAGAATGACGTCGGGTCCGCGATCGTGTTGTTCCAGACGCTAGGGTTCATCGGCACCCTCGGGAGCCTCGGAATCGGGGTCGGCCTGATCCGATACTTGCCGGAGACGAAGGACCAGACTGCCCTCGTGAATGCAGGACTCACGATATCCGGCGTGGTGACCCTCGTACTCGGCCTCGCGTTCCTCGCCCTCCTCCCGCTCGTGCTCCCGAACCTCGCCTTCGTCCTACAGTTCCCGCTATACATCGCCACGATCTTGGTGGCGACGGTCGCGCTCGGGCTGGCCCCGACCTTGGACAGCACCTCGATCGCGGCCCGTCGCGCGGAGCTGCAGACGTGGCGGAACACGATCTTCGCCTTCCTCAAAATCCCCCTCGCGCTCGGAGTCGTCGCGTTCCTGCCGGGACGAGCGGGCGTCTTCCTCTCGCTCTCCCTCGCCTTCGGCGTAAGCGTCGTTGTCCTCGGGGTCTGGCTCCTTCCTCGAGCCGTGCCCGGCTACCGCCCTCGGCCGGAGTTTCGAATCGAACGAGTTCGGCCCATCCTGCGATTCTCGCTCGGCAATTATGTCGCCATCGTGATCTCTGCCGCGGGGAGCCTCCTCCCGACGCCGCTGATCTACGACGTGCTCGGACCGATCCAAGGACCTCCGAACGCGGCCTATTTCTACATCGCGCTGATCGTCGCGAGCCTCCTCTACATCATCCCGGGTTCGGCATTCACCTCCTTCTACGCGGAAGCGTCCCAGAAGAACATGGACCGCCGCCGAGGGGAGCGGGACGCGACCCTGCTCAGCGTCGGCCTCCTGATCCCGGCCATCGCCGCCATGTGGTTCTTCTCCGGACCGATGCTTCGACTGTTTGGCGATCCCGCCTACGCGGACCAGGCCGTCACGCCGCTCCGAATCCTCAGTTTTGCCTCGATCCCCGTCTTCATCAACGGGATTCTCGGGACGCGCGTGCGGGTCCGGAAGCGGACCCTGCCGTTGATCATCTCCGCGACGATCGCCACGGTCATCACGTTGGGTCTCGGATTCGTGCTCCTCCAGAATCCCGACCTCGGAATCGACGGACTCGCCTATGCGTACGTGCTCGGCCAGGTCGCCGCGACTCCGTACCTGTACTACGAGGCCCGCGAGGCGTTCGACGCCGTCCCGCAGGAGCCCCTTTTGGGGCAACCACCCTTGGAGTGAGCCATGGCCACCGCGACGGCGACGGCCGAAGTCGTCCCCGCCAGGACCTCGCGGTGGACCTACCTTCTCGCCTACCTCGCCCTCGTGATTGTCGCCGAGATCCTGATCGCGGTCCCGGGCGGAGCGACCGGCCAAGATCGGCCGCTCCAACCGATCGGGCTCGCGATGCACATCCTCCTCGTCTTCTCGCTCATGTTCCTCTCCGTGCTCCTGCAGCCCAAGGATGCGCCCCTCGCAAACCTCTTGGTCGCGGTGAGCCTCGCGTCTCTCGTCCGCGTGTTCTCCCTGGCGGTCCCGCGGTTCGCCTTCCTCACGACGCCGGAGTCGAATGTGTACAACACGATCCCCTGGCTCGGGCTCGTCAGCGTGCCGCTCCTCGTGTCTGTCGCCGCGGTCGCGTACGTGCAAAAATTGCGTCCGAGGGATCTCGGCCTCGTCATCCGTCGATGGCAGGAGGTTCCCCTCCAGCTGGTAGTCGCGATGACCGGGATCCCGCTCGGGCTGCTCGAGTTCGCGATCCTGCGACCCGCCGCATGGATTCCGCAGGAGACCGCGGCCCTCCTCCTCTCGGGCGGGGTCGTGATCTTCCTCGCGACGGGCCTCTCGGAGGAACTCATCTTCCGCGGGGTCCTGTTGAAGCGGGCGGTCGAGGCCCTCGACGAACGCTACGGACTCCTCTACGTGACCGCGATCTTCGCGAGCCTCCACTTCTATTTCCTGAGCGCCACCGACATGGCCTTCGTCTTCGCTGTCGGCCTGTTTTACGGGTTCGTCGTGCTGAACACGAAGAACCTCTGGGGCGTCATCCTAAGCCACAGCCTCGGAAATGTGATCCTGTACCTGGTCGCGCCGTTCCACTAGGCCCATGGACTTCCGAGAAGCGTTGGCGGTCCGAACCGGGACGGACCTAGAGCACTTCGACGACTTTCACCGCGACGATGAAGGCGAACACGACGAGGAGCGGGGTGATCGGGATGAGCAGGGTGTGGGAGAGGACCTTGGACTTCAGGCTCCCCGTCTCCTCCGCGTGGGCGCTCGTGAGCTCCCGCATGATGAGGAACAGGATCAGGGACGCGACCGCGGCGGCGCCGAAGCTCCCCGCGAGAAACGTCGACGTGACTGCCACTACGGTCGTAATCATTGGGGACCCTCTGCCCTAATACTGGACAATGATGTACGAACCTATTTAAATGCATTCCCCACGCGTCGTTTTTTCGAGAACGGGAACATCCGCGCTTCGGAGGGAGGGGCGGTCGTCACCGCCTTCGAGGCGCCCCTGCGCCGCCCACGAGCCCGTACACGGTCAGGGCGACGTACCATCCGACCCCGACCCAGCTGTATCCAATCCCCAGGATCAGGGCCGTGTTCAGGTGATGGTTGAACTGCGCGAAGCCGTCGGCCCCGGGGAGCATCATGCCGGAGAGGCCGAGGATGAAGCCGGCGACCAGGCCCGGTCCCATCAGGTAGCGGCCGAGGAACTTGCGGCGCGCCGTGAGCCGCTGGCGTTTGGAACCGAGTTTCGTGTCGTCCTCATCGCCGCCGTACGAGCGGGGACCCGAGCCCGGATTCGAGTCCATCGCCTGCACCTCCCGGTTCGCAGTCGCCTCGACCTCGCTCAGGCTTTCGAGGAGCTCGTCGATGTCGCGGTCCACGGTGTCGCGCGTGTTCGGCTGCGTCTCCGCCAACGGCGGGGGGAGGGCCTCCCGCGAGGACTGCCGCACCGCCGAGCCGAGTCTCGTATCGACCTCGCGGAGCTGCCGGGAGAACGAGGCGCGAATGCTGAGGCCGAGCCCCGCGAGTCCCACGAGGAAGATCGCCGCGACGAGCATGTAGGTCGTGTAGACCCACCGGGTGATGTCGGCCGGATACCAGGGACCCGGAAGGCTTTGGGCGAACTGCCAGGAACCGATGCCGATGATGGCGAAGTAGATGCCGAATCCCACCGCGAGGACGCGCGGTCGCAACTGCCGAGCCATTCGCACCCCGCCTGATTGGGGACCGGATATATTTCATCCCCTCCTTCTCACTTTTGATTCCAGCGAAGAGTCCGGCCAAAGGTATATCCGACCCCGGTCCCCTCTCCCGGTTGGAAGAGGCTCAACCGCGGTGGTCGGGCCTTTCGGAGGGCGGATTGGATGGGATTTCAGACGCGTTCGTCCCGGTTTGTCGTTCGTGAGATCCTGTTGGTCGGCATCGCGGCCGCCGCGTCGTTCGTCTTCATCAACCACGACAACCTCTACCTGTCCCACCCTTTCCGCCTCTCGGACGCCCGGATCGAGTCCTATTTCCTCGCGACCGCGATGGTCTACCTGTTCCTCCGCCTCGTGATCGTCGCGTTGGAGTTGCGTCCCCCGCGGGGGCATGGCGAACTCGTGCGGTGCCCGGAGTGCGGACAATGGCTCGACGACCCGAGCGCCGCGGGCTTGCAGGCCCACCGCCGGATCGAGCTCACGCCGAAGCCGTCGCGGAAGGAGATCGTCTCGGCGGTCGCCTTGCGGAAGGCGGTGGACGCGGCGCGTTTCGGCAACCTGACGCATCCGATGGAATCCCAGGACCCCAATCCCGCCGCCCGGATTCCCGTGAACGCCACGAGCGAGGATCTCGTCGCGGCCCTCGACGATCCGGACTACCTCGAACGGATGCGGCACAGCCCGCGGCCGCCGGCGGATCCTCGCCTCAAGCGCTGAGGCCGACGAACACGAGCAGCTCCTCGAGCACTCGATAGGTGAAGCCCCAGATCAGCCACTCGCCGAATGTGTACGAGGGCACGTGCAGTTCGCCGAGGATCGTGGGGACGAGCGTCTTGCCCTGGGTCGCCGGCAACGCCTCGAGGGGCGTCCAGAACACGGACGTCATCTCGGGACCCGGGCTCGCCTCGAGCGGCACGATCGCGATCGCCACGAACGGCACGACGAGCAACTCCGGCTTGTTGCCCGGAGCCCGAGGAGCCATGTGGCCGAGGACCTCCGCGCGGCCGTCCAGGTCGATCCCGACTTCCTCGTGGGTCTCGCGGATCGCGGTGCTCAGCAAGGTGCCGTCCTCTTCGTGATGCCGTCCGCCGGGGAGGCCGACCTGGCCGGACCACGGATCTCCCTCCCGTTTCCTGCGCTCACCGAGTAGGACCTCGAGCCCTTGCCCGCCTTCCCTCAGGAGGATCATGACCGCAGCCGCGGGCTTCGCCCTCAGCTCCGCCTCCGCCAATTCGAGGGGGAGGAGGAACTTCCGCAGCCGCTCGATGGAGGCTTCGGACAATGAGAAATGGCAAGGCATCGTCGGTATTAGGATTCGCGGACGACGACGGGACCCGATGCGTTCCGGGCAACGTTGGACCGCCCGACTCTCGACGACGCAAGCGGATGTCCGAGGTCCCGGGACTTTTTCGGGGAAGCCTTATCGCCTCCCATCCCTCTCATGATTCGTGGGCGTGATCACCGGCTGGGAATTCCCCTGGGTGGAGCCCACCGTGTCGACCGGGCCGATGGAAGACTCGGCCATGGTCCGCGAGCAAGGCGGCTGGGTCCTCGTCGCCGCGTTCGCGAGTTCCTCCCTCGGGTTCGTCTTCTGGGCGTTCGCGGCCCGATTGTTCAGCGTGAACGCAGTCGGGATCGCCGGTCCCCTCGTGGGGCTCTCTTCCTTGGCGACGTCGATTGGCATCTTGGGACTGGACAACGGACTCGTCCGGTTTATCCCGCGAGCGGATCGACCCCGGGCTCTCATGCGGCGACTCATGCTCATCGCCGGCGCGCTCTCGGCGGTCACGGGGCTCATCCTCTCCGCGGCCGTTCTCGCGGTCAGCAGGGACCCCGCACAACAGTTGCCCTTCCTGGTCCTGCTCACCGTCGTCCTCGCGACATCCCAGACCTGGTTCCAGATCACGGACAGCGGGATTCTCGCCGCCCAGAAAAGTCAGTTCCTAGGAACCCGCGCCATCAGCTTCGGCGTCGTGAAGATCGGAATGTTGTTCGCGGTCGTCGGGGCGGGGGCGAGCGGCCTCTTTGCGGCGTATGTCCTCCCGCTCCTCGCGATCGTCATCGTGAGCTTGTTCTTCGTTGACCGTCTGTGGCCGGAACGGAACGAGAGGGGCACCCCAGTCCACCTCCGGGAGCTGGCGAACCTCTCCTTTGGGAATTGGATCTCGGGGCTCGTGTACTCGATTCCAAGCCGGGTAGGACCCTCGATCATGCTCATCTTCCTTGGCGCGAGCCCGGTGGCGTACTTCTTCATCGCCTTGCAATTGGCGGAGGTCCTCAACTACATCCCCGAGGCGGTCGCGAAATCCCTCTTCGCCCACGGCTCGATCCAGGACCGCCTGCCGGCGTCCTTGACGTCGAGCATGCGGCGTCTGCTCGCGGTCATCATGTTGCCCTTGGTGGCCCTGGGCATCGTCCTCGCGTCCATCGGCATGACGATCCTTGGAGGGACGCAGTATGGAGCGCACGGCCTCGCCTTGCAGTTGTTCCTCCTGGCGACCCTGCCGAAGGCGGGCATCCAACTGTACAAGGCGCAGTTCAACGTGGACCGCCGCCCAGTCGCCCTCATCGCGATGGGGAGCACGCTCGGGCTTGTGACGCTCGCGGCCTTCGTGATCTTCCTGATCCGCGGCGTGCCGGCCGATTGGTTGCCGCTCGCCTGGGTCATCGGCGGGACGTTGGCCCTGGGAGTCGGTTGGCTCTTGTCGCGGCGGCGGACGCCGACCAAAGCGGAACCGCAGGCGACCTCCGCCGAGCCGAGGGTCTGAGCGGAACGTTCCGTCGCCCTACGGTTTCGGGTTGCGCTCCTTCGCGATCCGGGCCAAGGCCTTCCGACGCCGGATGAGCAAGACCACGAGGATGGCCGCCAACAGGAGCGCGATGCCGCCGCTCATCGTCTCCGACAAGACGGAGACGGAAGCTCCCTTCACGGTGATCGTCACACTCGCGGACACGTCCGGGGTCAAGGGAGTGTGATCGTTGTTCACCAACCGCGCCGTGATCGTGTTGTTGCCGTCCGGCAGGTCCACCAGGAACCCGGTGTCGTAGCGGCTGAGGTCCTGACGGAGGACCCCCGCGAGGAAGAGCTCGACGTGGCCCTCGTTCGGGGCGTTCGGTTGTCCGTGCGCGTCCACGAAGGTGAAGTTGGACACCTCCACCGAGACGTACACGTCGTGGCCCGTCAACTGGCCCGGCCTCGGGGAGACGATCGCGATCGTCGGGATGCCGGCCGCCGGCCCGTGGGTCGCCACGACTCGCACGGACGCGCTCACGTCCGGAGTCAGGGCGGTCCCATTGTCCATCACGAGCCGCAACAGGATCGTGTGAGGACCGGAAGCGAGCGGTAGCACGATCGGCTCGACCTGGGTGGCCATCCACGTATATGCTCCATCCACGTAGACGTCGACGTGGCCCTCCGTCGGGCTCCCGATTTGCCCGACGCGACCGGGCTGGGCGAGGACGAAGTTCGAGACGAGGAAATCCACGGTGATTGGGGTGCCGTTACCAACCACGGTCCCGTCCGCGGGAGAGACGACCACCAAGGTCGGTCCCGCAGCCGCCACGAAGGGGTTCGCGACGCAGAACCCGACGAGGCCGAGAAGCAGGATCCACGCGACCGCGATCGCACGGTCGTGCGGAATCGCGGTTCGACGGGTCGGCGTGAGGCCTCGCGCCATCGCTAGGCCTCCAGCTTGCGGTACATCAGGGCGATGATCGCGAAGGCGAGGCCCACGTTCGTGACACCGAAGTAGGTCGTGAAATCGACCAAGATCACGCGGCCGACCAACGCCCGGACGGTGAAGTGCGCGCTCGCGGAGACGTCGGGGCTCAGGGGTCCATGGAGGCTGTCGACGAGCTGGAGCGTGACGTTGTGCGGCCCGTCAGGCAATCCGAGGTGGACGGGCTGGTAGTCCGTGAGTTCCTGGAAGAACGCGCCGTCAACGAGCACGTGGATGTGGCCTTCGTTCGGGGCGGCAGGACCTCCCGGTGGGACGAGGACGAAGTTCACGACGCGGTAGGACACGTACAAATCCGTCCCGAGGACGGCATCCTCCTTGGGGAACGCGATGGAAAGGCCCGGTGGGCCCGCGGCCGGTCCCCGGGTCACCGTGACGGAGACGAACTGGGCCACGTCCGGGGTGAGGCCGGTCCCATTGTCCATCACGAGCCGCAGGAGGATTGTGTGCGGACCGGAGGCGAGCGACAAGCGGAACGCATTCACGCTGACGTGCGAGGTCCAACTTCCGTCGACCGAGACCTCGACGTGGCCGGCATTCGGCGAGGACGAACCGGTGCCCGGTGCGGTGAGGTTGAAGTTCGACGCGACGAAGACGACGGCGACCGGACTCCCGTTTCCGATGACCGCGTTGTTCGCGGGTGACACGATCGACAGGGTGGGAGGCGACGCCGCCCGGGCATTCGATGCGGCCGATCCCGAAACCAGGATCAGGCCCATCGTCGCGCAGACGCAGGCAAGGGTTCGCGCGTTCATGGTCCGGTCCCGTGCGGCTACAACTCGTCCCTCGGCGGGAGCGGCGTTCGAACCTCCGCCTTTCGCCGGCGGAGGATCAGGATGATCAAGACGAAGACCTCGAGGAAGAGCACTCCGCCATTGAGGACCAGGGGCAGCGTCGCGGACGTCGATGCGGTGACGTGGAAGGTGATCGAGGCCGACACGTCGGGACTCAGCGGCGTGTCGTCGTTGTTCACGAGTCGCATCGTGAGGACATGGTCCCCGTCCGGCAACGAGACGAGGAAGCCGGGCTCGTATTGGGCGAGCTCCTCCATCACGCCCCCGTCCAGGACCGGAAGCGAGCGGCAGCACGATCGGTTCGACCCGGACGAGCAGGCGTGCCATCGCGCCGTCGACGAAGACGTTGAGGTGGCCTTCGTTTGGGGCGAGGACCTGACCCAGTCGTCCCGGTTGGACGAGCACGAAGTCCGACACGAGGAAGCGCACGATCACCGGAGTCCCGTTCGCAGCGATCGCGCCGTCCGCGGGGGAAACGATCGCCAGCGACGGTGCGGCCGCCCGCGCGGAGGAGGTCGACAAGGAGAACGCAGAGAGGCAGGCCAACAGGAGGAGCGACACGACCGCGGACCGCGGTCGCTTGGACCCGTTTCGTCTACGCGGGGCTCTCGGGCGTCTCATCGCTTCCGCCTCCAATCGTGGACGTACAGGACGCCAACGATGGCGGCTCCCAGGCCGAGCTGCGCCGTCAACAGATAGGGGCCGAGGTCTGGGATCGGGGCCACTTTCTGCTCTCCTTCCACGCGGAAGCTCGTCGAGTCCGAGGCGTCCGGGTTCAGCGGCTGGCCCGCGCCGTCCACGAGCCGCATCGTGACCGTGTGGTCCCCGTCCGGCAGGTCGGAGAAATGCACCGGTTCGTACGACGTAATGTCCTTGAAGACGAGTCCGTCGACGAGGACACGGATACGGCCTTCGTTCGGCACGCTCTCCCGCCGACCGGGGGGCACGAGCGTGAAGTTCGAGATCCGGAAGGAGATCGTGATGTCGTCTCCCCACAGGTCCCCGGGAATCGGGTAGAGGATCTCCACGTACGTGATCGCGATCCGCGGCGTGCCCCCGGCCGGCCCGCGGGTCAGGGTGACGGTGATCGAGGCGCTCACGTCCGGGGTCAGGGGCGTGCCGTTGGAGGAGACGAGGCGCAACTGGACCTGGTATGTGCCCGAATCGAGCGCGAGGACCACGGTCGGCTGGCTGACCACCGCCGCCAGGTTGCCATCCACGGACACGTTCACGTGACCCTCGTTCGTGGCGGGTCCCGCTCCGGTCGTTCCCGGCTCCGTGAGATTGAAGTTCTCGACCGCGAAGACAATCACGAGAGGGCTCCCGTCGCCGATCACCGCGTGGTCCGCGGGCGACACGATCGCGAGAGTCGGGGGCGGGGGGGCGGCCCTCACGTCCGCCGCGGGCAACCCGATCCCGAACAGAAGCCCGAGGACCGCAACGAGGAGGACCACCCGTCGACCGCTCATTGGACCGTCCCCAACTGTGGCCAACACAAATCGTTACACCGAACTTTTGCCGAGGATGAGCGTAGGCCCTATTAACCTAAGGTCGCCAGGCACAAAGGCACCCTGATTTCAACTTTGAGAATAGGTGTGAACGGAAATATTCAAGCCTCGGGAAGAAACTCCTATCTAGGCTCAAGGGACCGTCCTTTGGGCGCGAATCATGCAGGGGGAGAGAGGGGGCGGAGTAGCGGAGACCTTAGTCTCAACCCTCCTCGTGCTCGCCGCGATCCTCGCGGCCTTCGTCCCCTTCGCGGGTCCGTCGAGCCCCAATGTCGCGGGGCCCACCACGGTCCTCGTGTCGGGACGGGCGCTCTCGTTCTCGTCGGAATCGTTCGGCCTTTCGGCGCCGATCGCCTCGACCGCCCCGCCGACCGGTGCGAACTTTGATTACGTCCTCACGATCGTCATGGAAAACAAGGCGATTTGCGACATCCTCACGTCGTGCAACGGAACCGCGCCGTACCTGACGAACCTCGCGGCCGCCTCGGGCCTGGCGACGCACTACCGTGGTTGCATCTCGCCCAGCCTCGGGAATTACCTGTGCCTCACCGCCGCGAGCACGTTCGGTTGCACCACAGATGGTCTTCCGAATTCAACCGCGTGCACGCGACTGGCGTGGAACGCCACGAACCTCGTAGACCGCCTCGAGGCGACGAGCCTCACCTGGAAGGCGTACCAGGAGAACATGCCGAGCAATTGCTTCGCCGGCAACCAGTACCCGTACGCGGCGAGGCACAATCCGTTTATTTATTACAAGGACATCGCGACGAACGCGAGCCGCTGTGCCCGGGTCGTCCCGTCGGGGACGTCCAACCAGGTCCTGCTGAATGACCTCGCTTCCACGGCGACGGCCTCGAACTACATGTGGTTCACGCCGAACGTCTGCCACGACATGCACGATTGCAACGTCACGGCGGGGGACACCTTCCTGTCCGGGCTCGTGCCGCAGATCCTGAACAGCACCGTGTTCCAGACGCAACGGGCGGCTCTCCTTATCACGTTCGACGAGGACGGGGGCGGACGCGGCTCGCCGAACCTCTTCATGGTCTGGGCCGGACCCGCTGCGAGGCACGGCTTCCAATCGAACGTCCCGTACACCCACTACTCCGCCCTCCGCACGATCGAAGAGAACTGGAACCTCACGCCCCTGACCGCGAACGATACCGCGGCCGTCCCCATGAACGAGTTCTTCCCCGGCCTGCCCACCGCGCGATTCGTCACCTCTCCGACGTGGCCGAAGGGAAACACGACGGTCACATTCAACGGGTCCTCGTCCTCGAGCGACGTCCCGAACGCCACGCTCCAGTACCGATGGGACTGGACGAACGACGGGACGTGGGACACGAACTGGTCCTCGACTCCGACCGCGGCGCACGTCTACGGGTCCTCGGGCCTCTACACCGCCGCGCTCCAGGTCCAGGACGTCCGGGGATCGAACAGGACGACCCATGTCGTCACGGCGGACGACCTCCCTCCCGTCACGACGGCCACCCTCTCCGGGACGCGGGGCCAGAACGGCTGGTACACCGGGACCGTGACGGTCACCCTGAACGCGACGGACGACCGCAGCGGCGTCGCGTATACGACCTACCACTTGGACGGATCTCCCTCGCAGACCTATTCGAACCCAATCGTCGTGAGTGCCGACGGAATCCACACGCTCTCCTACCATTCGGCGGACCGAGCCGGCAACGTCGAGGTCCACCACGACGCGGCCTTCCAGAAGGACGGCACCGCTCCCGCCACCGCGGTCGCGTTCTCCGGGACGTTGAACGGAAGCCGCTTCCTCACTCCGATCCTCGTCACCCTGTCTCCGACGGACGCCCTCTCCGGGGTCGCCGGGACCCCCGTCCAGATCGACGGCGGGCCGGTGACGAACTATACGCTCCCGTTCCTGGTCAGCAACGTGGGGACCCATTCCGTCCAGTACCATTCCATCGACGTCGCGGGGAACATCGAGCCGACGAACTCCTTCGCGGTCGTCAACGGGACGATCGGCGACATCGCCCTGCTATCGCGGGCCATCCTGAACGGGACCGCGGGCTCCTCCGGCTGGTACACTTCGGCCGTCACCGTGACCTTGCAGCTCGTGAACGGGACCTCGCCTCCCGACTCCATCGCGTATCGGCTCGATGGCGGGACCTGGACCGTCTACGCCCAGCCGTTCGTCGTGACGGGAGACGGCGTCCACAGCCTGGACTTCAACGCAACGAACGGCGCGGGCCTGATCGAGGCGACCCATCACATCGCAATCCGAATCGACACGACGCCGCCCGTGTCCACGTCGACCCTGTCGGGCACCCTAGGCAACGACAGTTGGTACGTCTCCGTCGTCACGGTCGTCCTGAGTGCGACAGACGCCACGAGCGGGGTGGCGAACCTCTCCTATCGGATTGACGGAGGCTCCTGGACCCTGTACGCGGCTCCCTTCTTCCTGAACGAAGGGCGACACACGCTCGACTACCACGCGACAGATGTCGCGGGCCTCTCGGACATCGGCCATTCGGTAAGCGTCAAGGTCGACACGACGAAACCCGTCTCGACGGCGGCCGCCTCCGGGACGCCCGGGAACAACGGCTGGTACGTCACGCTTGCCACCCTCGTCCTGAATGCATCGGATCTGACGAGCGGCGTGGCGCGCATTTCGTACCGGGTCGACGGGGGTCCGTGGCAGACC
>Ga0209158_1001012_pt1 | contig 19258 bp, 17 predicted proteins | sample GraSoiAngelo_140_FD_185897 | JGI IMG/M metagenome (GOLD analysis project Ga0209158, IMG submission 185897) | Grasslands soil microbial communities from the Angelo Coastal Reserve, California, USA - 14_0929_12_30cm (SPAdes) (version 2) | ecosystem: Environmental > Terrestrial > Soil > Grasslands ...
TGTGTGATAGATGAGATCAAAAAAGGATGGGCCAGCCCGCCGGGATGTTCGCATAGAAGAATCATGGTCGATGTGCTGGGCCGAATCGATGGTTGGTGGAAACGATCTTCCACCGAGATGTGATTCAACGTGAGATTTCCAGACCGGGGTCCCCAGCAAGCCCGCTTTTGGCTTGCTGGGGTGGGAGAGTCTTGGTCCTCAGCCCCTCTGGCGAAAAACGCGGTGCTCGGCACTGCAGAGGAGATCTTCGTCCTTGACAACGCCTTCGCTCTTATCGAGGGACAGCCCGCATCCCGCACGGGCGGGATGTTCGCATAGAAGAATCATCGTCGATGTGCTGGGTCGAATCGATGGTTGGTGGAGGCGATCTTCCACCGAGGTGTGATTCAACGTGAGATTTCCAGACCGGGGTCCTCAGCAAGCCCGCTTTTGGCTTGCTGGGGTGGGAGAGTCTTGGTCCTCAACCTCTCTGGCAAAACGCGGTGCTCCGGCACTGCAGAGGAGATCTTTGCCCATGACAGCGCCTTCGCTCTTATCGCGGGGCGCCCTCAGTTCGTTGAGATGGAGAGGCGCGCCAACCTGCCTGCGAATTTGCACGCTTGGGGGTTGAATCTTCACTTCACTTCACTTCGGCGCTTCGGTGAACGCCCTTAGAGCGCTCAGAACACGATCCCCGAATAGGCCACTTAAAACCCCGATTAAAAGAGCACTCCGCCAGCCTACTGCGATGGTAATTCTTTTCCCCCAGTCCGTGTACTCGTACACGTTAAAGAAAACAGCTGCAAAAATTATTGCGGCCACTCCAGAACTGCTGGCGAACAGGTAAGCGCTCAGACCTTGCCATGTGAACCTGTCCGCTGACAGTAGCGAGTATTTCAGTGCAGCTCCGAGTATTCCTGCAGCGATCGCGAATGCCGTAAGGACGAGCGGATTCGGGCTTACGACTGCCGCTACGGAGGCAGCACCCGTCATTAGCTCACTTTTCCCATCTTCTTGGTAGGTCGCCTCAATAGACACTGTGTACCTTCTGGGCTCCAGCAAACGACGCCGATACTTAAGAACATACGTTACTGCGTAAAAGGAATCTGGCTCTATTCTTGCCAGGTATCTTCCCTTCTCGCCTCCTTCTTGCGATTCAACCTCAACTAACTGCCTAATTTTGGCTCCGAATACGTCCTTGATGACCAGATCGGTGTTATTCGCAATGAACCTCTCGAAAGCGTCTTGTGCATCACGCAAGTTGCTTATTTTGACCTTGACCTTCTCGAGTGCCAACCTCATTGCAGCGAGCATTCTTTTCCGCTCGCTTGGCAAAATCATAGACAGATACACTCGAAAAATTGCTCCCATGCCGCCCAAGAGCTGGCGGTAGATTTGTATCTGCGCTTGCGCCAACTGCCCGCGATATTGTTCGGATGTCAAGGTAAGGTAATCTTTCAGGATCTCAGTAAGCTCTTCGCATAATTCCTTGTGCTTCTGCGTCGCAACGAGGGCAGTTGAGCTCTTGACATCCAAGAGTTCAATACCCTTTGCCAACCGGGGAGTGACGGCCAGCAGGTTAAACGCGCTGGCTCCGTTATTTTGAACCTTGAATCTGTATGCGAATTCGAAGGAACGCATGTCAGCCGTCTGTTCTTCCAGCAGAAATTCAATTCGTGCCATGGCGCTAGACTCCTAGTGGCTGAGTTTGACACTGAGCCCGTAGTTGCCAGGTGCTCAATAGTATCAAAGCAAAACAGAGCAACCGGGCCGGGAAGGAGAGCGGGATAGGGGTGCCAGGGTCACCGCGGGGCACGTGATCTCCTTTCCAGTAGGTTGAAATCGAGAGAAGTCTACATCACGTCCCACGCGGCTGAATACTAATGCGGGTATCTGTTCCAAATTCAGAACAAGCGAGCATTGGCAGAGCAGGGCACGGTGTCGCGAATCAGGAGCCCCCAGGGAGTGCAGAATCCATCCCGCTATTCTTCTCATCCCGCTGCACGTTTGACCGCGTTTTCTGTCCGACCGTAAGATCGAACTTCAGCCCTTAGCAGGGCTGCCCCTCGATTGATGGCGAATGCCACGCATTCCGCATTCCCCTGGTTCGGAATACTTTTGCGGAGATAAGAAACTAGTTCACTCGAAGCAGCGTTCTGTAATCCGTTGCACTCTAGGGCTGCGGCGTTGACCGTACTTAGCAGAGACAGGGCAGTCATCCATGTAATACTTTTAATTTTTGTCATAACTTTCTCCTGCGAATCATAACGCAAGCATGGACGAAGTTCATTCTTGGCAAGCAGATGCGTGCTCGTCCACGACTAGTAATGTCCCAAAGGACGTGCACCACAAATTCAGATTCTTACCAGTTTCTGGTTGGCCTGTTCGCGGGCGCGGCGGAAGGCTTCCGGCAAGGCTTTAAGCAGGTCGGTTGCGACGAGCGAATGTTCACCGACTGTTTCACGAGCCACATCCCCTGCCAGGCCGTGAAGATGCACTGCGACGAGAACAGCATCCAAAATTCGCTCCGGATTTTGTGCGATAAAACCTGCAATCATCCCCGTGAGAATGTCCCCGGTTCCGCCGGTTGCCATTCCCGGATTGCCTGTCGTATTGACCCAAACCGTGCCATCCGGCTGAGCAATGAGCGTGCGATGGCCTTTGAGGACGAGAATCAGTTGATGCTCCCGCGCGAAGGTGCGAGCGATGTTCAAGCGGTCGTGCTGCACTGCTGTGCTTGTTGAGCCGATCAGGCGCGCCATTTCGCCGGGATGCGGGGTGAGTATCAACGGACGTTCGCTGCCGTTCAGTTCTGTCGCGTGGTTCGCGAAGGCATTGAGGCCATCGGCATCCAGGACGATAGGAGTGTGATGGTTCGTGACTACTTTTCGCACGAATTCTGTCGTGTCCGGATAATGGGAAATCCCGGGACCAACGGCCAGCACTGTTTTGCCTTCGACTAATTTACCCACTCGTTCAAGAGCTCGCGTCGAGATTGTGCCCGCATCGGTTTCCTCGAGCGGCTCCGTCATGACTTCCGGATGAAAGCCAGCGACGGTGGGCAGAACGGATTTTGCTGTTGCGACCGTCGACAATCCTGCGCCAACGCGGAGAGCGGCTATGCCAGCCATTGCGGCGGCTCCGGCTTTCCCCACCGAACCGCCGAGGATCAGCACGTGCCCGAAGCTCCCCTTGTGTGCGTCAGGAACGCGTGGCGCGACGAGGGGAGCGATGTCTTTCGCGGTGATTACGTTCAACCCCAGAGAGGAAGTAATCGCCTCGTCAGGGGAACCGATTGGAGCGACATAGGTAGGCCCGTCGGTTAGCTCGCCGAAGACATGTGCGGGACGCGGCACGGTGAACGTCACGATGGCGTTCGCCCGCGCGACTGCGCCGGTTTGGTGGCCCATGACATCGGCGTCGGCGCCCGAAGGGATATCCACCGCGACGACCGGGGTTGTACTCGCATTCAGGGTGGCGATAGCTTCCGCATACAAGCCGCTCACCGGCGGCTTGAATCCCGTGCCGAGGATGGCGTCGACGTACAAATCCGCATGCAGCGTGAGTTGTACGCGCTCAGTTTTCCACTCTTCGCTGGAGTGAACGGCCATCACTGGGACCGGAACTTTGGAAAACATCTCTCTCGCGTCGCCGCGCAGCTCCGCGGGATCGGCGAGCAGGACAACCTGAACATGTTTTCCTCTCTGGTGTAGTCGGCGCGCAGCCACGAATCCATCCCCGCCGTTGTTCCCTCTTCCACAGATCACAACAATGCGGCGCGCTGACGAATAGTGGGAAAGAACGAAATCGGCAACTGAGGCGCCCGCATTCTCCATCAGAGTGAGGGAGTGGACGCCGAAGCGCTCGCTGGTGGCGCGATCGATTTCGCGCATTTCGGCCGCGGTAACGATCTTCATGAAACAACCGCCGGTTTCCTGCCGGACGGGCGAGGCCGCCCGTCCCCACACGGCATGCGGTTAACGATCTTCATGAGCGCGCCACTGCCATCTGTTCGAGCTGACGGAGTTGTCCTGGCTCGCCCATCGCAATGAGGTAGTCGCCGGGCTCAATCCGGTCTTCGGGCGATGGATTGAAGCGCATGCCCTGTTCGCGCTTGATGGCCAAGATGATCACGCCCCGATCCTGGCGGATGCGGGAGCTCTCAATTGTTTTCCCCGCGAATGAAGAGTGCTTGGGCACGGAGATTTCTCCGATTTCCAGGTCCATGCCTAGATGAGTAGTGGCGGTATCCAGAAAACTGACCACGTGCGGGCGGAGAAACGATTGCGCGATGCGCTGCCCGGCGAACAAATATGGCGAGACCACGGAATCCGCACCGGCGGTGAGTAGGTGCTTTTCGGCGTCTTCTTCGCTGGCGCGGGCAATTATTTTCAACCGCGGATTCAGTCCGCGAGCCGTGAGCACGATGTAGAGATTCGTAGCATCAGTGGTGGTAGCCGCAACTAGCCCACGCGCGCGTTCGATGTGGGCATCGCGCAGCGTCTGTTCCTGCGTGGCGTCGCCGATCATAATCAGCCACTCGCCACTGAAGCGAGCCGCCTTCGTCTCACTCTGCTCGATGATGAGAAAGGGAGCCGGACGGCGTGCCAGCTCACGCGCCGCGCTACGGCCAACGCGCCCGGCGCCGCAGATGATGTAATGATCGCTGAGGCGACTGATTTCGCGCTCCATTTTTCGCTTTCCGAAGAAGCTGGCCAGCTCGAATTCTAGCAAAGCCTGCGTGAGCGACCCGATGCCAAGAAACACGAGCGAGACGCCGGAGACAATCAAGGCCAGATTGAAAATGCGCCCGGCGTGCGAGAGCGGATGTATCTCCTGATAGCCGATCGTCGTAAACGTAGTCACGATCATGTAAAGGCCGTCAAACCATGTCCAGCCCTCGATGAAATGGAATCCAGCCGTACCGATCAAGGCGAGCAGCAGCAGAGCCGCGCCGATCAGCCGGAGGTTACGGAAGGCTTTCATGAGTCTGTCGTTTGTCGCTAGTTTTGAGCCTGATCGTTCGGTATTTTGCGGCACTCCCCTACGTTCAGAAAACCTTTAACCGCTACGTTCGCGGAGAGAGGCCGCAAAGTCCGCAAAGACAAAACGACTATAAAACAAAAAGGCCTTCCACGAATCGTGGAAGGCCTTTCTCGGACGCAATATTCTTAATCTGCCATCGACGGAGCGGGCTTCGGCTCTTGCGTCGCCTCCGCAAGCTGGACCCGGCTGTGGTGACGTCCGTAGCTAAAGTAAATGACCATGCCGATAATCAGCCAGATGATCAAACGCAGCCACGTGTCACCGGGCAGACCGGCCATCATCAGCAAGGAGATCAGCGCACCCATGATTGGCACAAACGGAACCAGAGGCGTTTTAAAGGGCCGCGGCAGCTCTGGATCAGTCCGTCGGAGCATCCACACGCCCGCGCAGACGATCACAAATGCCAGTAATGTTCCAATGCTCACCAGCTCACCGAGAATTGCAATGGGAATAACCGAAGCGAAAATCGCCACAAAGATGCCCACAAAAATAGACGAAATGTAAGGGGTGCGGCACTTGGTGTGAACCGTGCAGAACCACTCCGGCAGCAGGCGGTCTTTGGACATGGAAAAGAAGACGCGTGACTGGCCCAGCAACATGACAACCATTGTGCTGGTAAGTCCGCAAATCGCCCCGAGTTTCACCAGCAGGCTGCCCCAGCGCACGCCGGTCTTATCGATGCCAATGGCAATCGGATCGGGGACATTCAGCGTGTCGTACTTTACGAGTCCGGTAAGCACTCCTGCGACCAGGATGTAAAGGATCGTACAGATCACCAGGGAGCCGAGAATGCCGATGGGCATATCGCGCTTCGGATTCTTGGCTTCCTGGGCCGCCGTGGAGACGGCGTCAAAACCGATGTAGGCAAAGAAGATCACACCCGCGGCACGCACCACTCCTGACCATCCATATTTTCCAAATTCGCCTTGGTTAGGAGGCAGGAAAGGCGTCCAGTTAGCAACGGCCTGGCTGGTGTGCCTCAGAATATACGCCGTCCCAAGGGCGATAAAGATCAACAGCACACAAACTTTAATAACAACGATAAGAGAATTTGCGTTCGCCGACTCCTTGATGCCGATAACCAGAATCGCGGTGACCGCGGCGATTCCGAGAAATGCTACAAGGTTGAAAACGCCTGTCTGGTGCGGGAGGGTGGAAGGATCAATACTGTTGGCGGCGAGAGTCTTGGAAATCCGGCCTAACGCTTCCCAGCGTCCGTTGTACATAACAAACGGGGCACCCGGAGTTCCCGCCAACCACGGCGGGATGTGGATATGAAAGTCCTGAAGCAGGCTAAGCACGTAGCCGCTCCATCCCGAAGCCACTGTGGCGGCGCCGAAAGCATACTCCAGAATGAGGTCCCAGCCGATGATCCAGGCGAATATCTCGCCGAGAGTCGCATAGCCATACGTGTATGCCGACCCCGCGATTGGGATCATGGAGGCGAACTCAGCGTAGCAAAGGCCGGCAAACACGCAACCGACGGCGGCTAGCATGAATGAAAAGACGATTGCTGGGCCAGCGTATTGCGCGGACGCTGCGCCGGTGAGCACGAAAATTCCGGTGCCGATTATGGCGCCGATCCCGAGTGATATGAGATTGCCAGGACCCAGCGCGCGCTTCAGGCTGTGCTCTCCCGTTTCGTGCGCTTCGGACATGATGAGGTTCAGGGGTTTCTTGGCCAGCAGGTTAGCCATCCAGTTCTCCGTTTTCCCAGCGGGTAAGCCCGCTTAAATGCGACTATTACGGCACGAGTGAACTCGTACCTTCCCGTTCCTATGGCTCCAGATCCCTGGCCGTATTCATCCTCGACCAGAGGAAATACACCGGGATTCCCGTCAACACAATGATCAATCCCGGCCAAGTGTACTGCGGTTTATAGCGTAATAGTACGACATCTATAAACATTGCCATCACAATGTAAACAGCCGGGAGTACAGGGTAACCAATGGCCCGGTAGGGCCGCTCGGCGTTGGCATGGGTACGGCGAAGCACAAAAAGCCCAAAAATCGTCAGAATGTAGAACACCAATACGGCGAAGATGATGTAGTCCAAAAGCTGGCCGTACGTGCCTGAGATACAAAGCACGCAAGTCCAAACCATCTGCACCATCAACGAGGTGACAGGTGTTTTATAAGTAGGATGCAGCTTGGCCACGCTGCGGAAGAACAGACCATCCTTCGCCATGGCGTAGTAAACGCGCGCACCTGAAAGGATCAGCCCATTGGCACAACCGAAACTGGAAAGCAGGATGGCGATGGCCATGAGCGAGCCGCCAAGCGCGCCCAACATCTGGGTCATGACTGCCGTGCCGACCCGGTCCTCAGCGGCATATTTGATGCCACGCTCCAGGATAGTCGCGCCGGTCGGACTTCCGTCCAGTGGCAGCGCATTGAGATAGATAAAGTTGCAGGCGATGTAAAGGGCGATCACAATGCCCGTTCCGAGCACAAGCGAGAGTGGCAGATTCCGGCTCGGATTTTTCACCTCCCCGGCTGTGAAGGTGACATTGTTCCAGGCGTCGGCGGAAAAGAGCGATCCGACTTGGGCGACGGCGATCACCGTGATAGTGCCGACCAGGACACCCCCGCCGATATCATGAAGTGTGTCCAGCCCTGCGTTATCCCAGAAGTGCCCGTGAAAATTGGCGGCGAGTGCCAGGGCATTGCGCCCACGGAACAATCCGAACAATGCCAATCCCAGCAGCGCAGCGACTTTCGCAGAAGTAAAAATGTTCTGGATTAGGGCTCCAGTTCTGACGCCGAAGATGTTGATCACAGAAAGTACAACCACCACAAGAATGGCAATCAGATTTTGCGTATTCAGCCCCACATCCATATTGCCCAGAACCATTGGGCCAATGTGAATTGGGGGCACTTTGGCGAGGTGCAAAATCCAGGCGGAAGAGGAAATGGAAGGAAAAAAGACGCCAAGAAACTTGCCGAATGCGACGCCGACGGCGGCAATGGTGCCGGTCTGAATCACCAAGAACAGAGTCCAGCCGTAAAGAAAACCCCAGAGCGGACCGAGGGCTTCGCGCAAGTAAACGTACTGCCCGCCGGCGCGAGGCATCATGGCGGCCAGCTCGCCGTAGCTCAGGGCACCAACGATGGTCAGGAAACCGGTTACAACCCAAGCACCGATCAGCAGCGCGGGTGAATTCACTTCTCTGGCGATCTCAGCGGAAACTATAAAGATCCCCGAGCCGATCATTGAGCCCATGACCAGCATCGTGGCGCTGGTCAGGCCTAGGCCTTTGACCAGTTCGTGATCCTGTTGACTATGAGTTTGCCAGTCGGTGCTAACCGCGGGTGCGGGCTGTCGAATGTCAGTGCTCAGTGGTCCTCCGAATGTTGGCGCGGCGTCTTCGCCGGTCGATTCTTACGATGAACAGGGGTAGCGGCGTTACTTTATCCTAATATTCGCAAGAATTCCTCTGCTGATTTGCGAGATTCGGATATCAGATCAGATATAACCGCTACGGAATCAGCCCCAGCCTCAATAACCTCCCGGCAGTTCGCCCTTGTGATTCCGCCGATCGCGACCAGGGGCTTGCGCGTAAGTCTCCGCGCCCGGCGCACGCCATCCACGCCGACGATTGGATCGGGATTTTGTTTGCTGGCCGTTGCGAATACAGGGCCGATGGCAATGTAGTCTGCCGAGGTCTGATCAGCTTCCGCGACCTGCTCGGGATTGTGCGTCGAAACTCCGAGCCAGCGGTTTGGCCCGATGACTCGCCTGGCACTCTCCGGCAAGAGGTCGTCCTGGCCTACGTGGACGCCGTCGAATTGAGCAGCGAGGCAAAGATCTGCACGATCGTTCATGATCAACTTGACTGAGGCACCAAGCCGCTGTCGTAAATTTGTTGCCTGGTCTAGAGCCTGCCGGGCATTGCTGTCCTTATTTCGATACTGCATCAACTCGCAGCCTGCGGCTCGCAGGTCTTCGCAGAATGACACTAGCTCGTTCAGTTCCGGATGGAAGCCGGAATCGACAATGGCATACAGCCTAGGCAAACTGAACATGCGTTTTTACTGACAACTGAGAACTCCAAACTGAGAACTCTTCTTAATTCGCAAATCTCGAGTTAAATGACGCGGAATTCGAAGGCAGGAACAGTTTTCCGATTTTCAGTTTCCAGTTCACAGTTTTCCCTTAACCTCCTATTCGGGCCGCAAGCTGGCTAACCTAAGCACTTACCTTCTCCTTCCCGTTCTTTGCAAGGAAGCGGTCAATGAAGGTTGTATCCAGCTTCCCTGCGCGAAAGTCGGCGTCAGCCAAGATCTTCCGATGCAGCGGAATCGTGGTGTAGATACCTTCAACAATGAACATTTCCAGCGCTCGGGACATGCGCGAAACCGCTTCTGACCGATCTCTGCCGCGTACCACCAGCTTGGCGATCAGTGAATCATAGTAAGGCGGAATCACGCCTTCTGCGTAAGCTGCTGTATCGATTCTTACCCCGGTGCCTCCAGGAGGATGGAACGCGGTAATCTTGCCCGCTGATGGCGTGAACTTCTCCGGATGTTCAGCATTGATGCGGCATTCGATGGCATGACCACGGTGCACAATGGGCCCGTGCAACACATCTTCCATGCGCTCGCCGGCGGCAAGCAGAATCTGACTCTTGACCAAATCGACATCCGTAACCATCTCTGTGACCGGGTGCTCGACCTGAATGCGGGTATTCATTTCGATGAAGTAAAGCCGTCGATCCTCATCCATGAGGAACTCGATAGTGCCGGCGTTAACGTAGCCGATATCCGACAAAGTCTTACAGAGAACTCCCCCGATATTTTCTCGCAGTTCAGGCGTCATCTGGGTGGAGGGAGACTCCTCGAGCAACTTCTGATGCCGCCGCTGAATCGAGCATTCGCGCTCGCCCAGGCTTACCACATTGCCGTATTGATCGGCCAGAATCTGGAATTCAATGTGGCGCGGGCGTTCGATAAACTTCTCCATATAAAGATCGCCGTTGCCAAATGCTGCAGCCGCCTCGGATTGCGCAGCTTTGAAAAGTGCGGGAAGCTCTTCTTCATTGCGGACAATGCGCATGCCGCGCCCGCCGCCGCCGGCCGAAGCCTTAACGATCACTGGAAATCCAACTTGCCGCGCCCATTCCAAGGCCTCGCCTTCGCCCGCGAGAATGCCCTCTGATCCAGGCAGGATAGGCACGCCGGCATTCTTCATTGCCGCACGAGCTTTTTCCTTCTCCCCCATCAGACGGGTGATTTCAGGTGGCGGTCCAATGAATTTGATATTGCAGGTCTCGGAGACTTCGGCGAAATTGGCATTTTCTGCGAGCAGCCCGTAACCAGGATGGATGGCGTCGACATTAGCGATTTCGGCAGCACTGATGACAGCGGGGATGTTCAAGTAGCTTTGCCCAAGCTGAGGAGGGCCGATGCAGATGGCTTCGTCGGCAAACCGGACCGGCAACGAGTTGCGGTCGGCCTCGCTGTAGATCGCCACCGTGCGGATTCCGAGCTCTTTGCAGGCGCAGATGACACGAAGGGCAATTTCGCCTCGATTGGCGATGAGTATCTTCTTGAACATGCGTAGAACGAGATCCTTGCCGGCATTGCCGCGGAGTTAACCGCGGGCAGCGCCAGTTACAGGCACAAAAATGGCGCGCTTCGCGCGCCATGGGTTTCCGTCCGCGGCTTTCTAGCTCTTCGGGCGTATGACAAACAGCTCCTGCCCATATTCAATCGGCTGGCCATTGGCTACCAATTTCTTAACCACCTCTCCGGCTACATCCGATTCGATTTCGTTCATCAGCTTCATGGCTTCCACAATGCACAAGACTTGGCCAACCTCCACCGCGTCCCCTGGCTTCACAAAAGGCGGCGATCCCGGCGACGGCGACTCGTAAAATGTTCCGACGATGGGCGAGCGGACGGTGTGGAGCGGCCCTTCACCTTTGGCCTCGGATTCTTTGGGAGTGCCGGGTACCGCAGGCGAGGTGATGGGCTGTGCTACTGCGTTCTCCGGTATCGATGACGCTGCTTGTACAGCGATGGTGCGAGTATCCTGCGCAGGTGCGCTTGAGTTCGGAGCGCGCTTGATACGGACCTTCACATCGCCGCGCTCCAGCTCGAACTCGGCGATTTCCTGTTCTTTTAAGAACTCGATGAGTTCTTTGATCTCTTTCAGATTCATCGTCTACGGTGGGACTAGTCTCTGCCCTGCGCGCCCGGCCGGAAAGAAGAGCAGAGCTGCCCGGGCAGTTTGTTCCAGGAAACTATGACTGTCATACGACAGCCGTTAGTTCCTTACTCGTGGCCGTCAGAATTTCGCATCCATGCTCGGTCACCACTACCATATCCTCGATCCGTACCCCGCATTTCCCAGGGATATAAACGCCCGGTTCAATCGTGATGATCACTCCCGGTCTGAGGGTTTCACTCAGCCCAGCGGCAACGCGAGGAGCCTCGTGGATTTCCAAGCCCACGCCATGGCCGGTGGAATGGGTAAAATACTTGCTTAAACCTTCTCTTCGCAATAGCTTGCGAGCAGCCTGATCGACCTCGCCGACGCTTACTCCAGGTCTGACAGCCTCAATTGCCGCTTGCTGGGCGTCCCGTACAGCCTGATAGAACTTGTGCGCCTCCGCAGTGGGCCTACCCACGTAGACAGTGCGAGTCATGTCAGAACAATAGCCTGAGAGTATAACACCGAAGTCGCAGACCACGAATGCCTGCGGTGGGATAGCCGCTTGGGAGGCTCGGCCGTGAGGCAATGAGGACCGTTCGCCCGAGGCAATAATGGTCGGAAATGACATATCGTCGGCGCCCGACTTCCGCGCGGCGTACTCGAGTTCCCAGGCGACTTCGGCTTCGCTAATGCCGGGACGGATAGTTTCTAAGATTCGATCGAAAAGGCTGCTGCCCAGCCGGACGGCTCGCCGAATTAGCTCGATTTCTGCCGCATCCTTCACCATTCGTGCTTGCTCAATGATCGGCGGAGCTTCGCGGAGTAGAAACTTCGATGACAAGGTGTTTAGAAGGCGGGTCCGTGCTGCTACTGATAGGTGATCTCCTTCGATGCCAACCCTGATGCGGGACTTGCCCAGCTTAGGACGATTCCGGAGCATCCACTCGGCCGCGGTAAGAATCGGGGCTTTTCGGCTGATCATGACTTTCGCGCCTTGCACCTCGGCTTTGGCTTGTGCCGAGTAACGTCCATCACTGAAGAAAACGGATTTGCTCTCGGTGACCACGAGGATGGCTGAACTACCGGTGAAGCCCGAGAGGTAGCGAATGTTTGGGAGATGAACGATCAGCAGGCCGTCGAGACGATGACGGCTTAGCTTGCTCCGCAAATTTTGCTGCCTGCTCTCGTAGTCCATTAATCCGAGTGTAGCAGCGCAGCCCAGCGAAAGCTGGTTCAAGTCGGCGGCGGAGAAGGGGACTCAGGATTTTAGCCGCCATCGACAGACAGAGACGAACGACCCAAACAGAACCGCCGGCCCCCGTATTGCAGGAACCGGCGGCTGTCTTGCTGCTAACCCGAATTCTACGTCTGGATAATGCGCGGAGTAATGAAGAAAATCAGCTCCTGGTTTGCGGTGCTCACGGTGCGACGCTTGAACAGATTGCCGATAGCTGGAATATTTCCAAGCAGCGGCACCTGCGCGATGTTGACCGAATTCTGAGTCTGGATGACACCGCCAATAACGACGGTTCCACCGTCAGTGACCAGCACCTGCGTAGTCGCCTGCTGCGTAATCAAAGTCGGGTTGCCCTGAATCGTATGCCCGAAATCAGGTGTGGTGTTCTCGACGTCCACGTTCAGGAAGATCGTTCCTTCCGACGTGATCTGCGGAACCACGGTCAGACGCAGGAAAGCGTCAACGTAAGTAACTGTTGGCGGACCACCCAACTGTGCCTGCGTGACGATCGGAACGCGCACTCCCTGGCGCACCAGAGCCTGAATGTTGTTCTGAGTGACCACCCGCGGACGAGAGAGAATCTTCAGCAACCCGCGCGACTCCGCCATGGTCAAGATCGCATCTATGCGGTAGTTGTTGCTTTCGTTTGTGAAGCTGAATCCGCTCGTCGGGCTGGTGACCGGCAGGTTGGAGAACAACGGGATAGAATCGCCTATTGTGATGTATTTTGGAGCCAGGCCGCCCACTTTAATTGGTGAAGCGCCAGCGCTCGAGGCACCGCCAATCGCACTAGGCGAGTTGCCCCACCCGAATCCTAGTTGCGTTCCAATGTCGCGGGCGAAGCTGCGGGTAGCGGCTACGACGCGAGCTTCGATTTCGACTTCCTGCGTCTTGCGATCAAGCTGCGTCAGCAGGCGATCAACCGCCGGCATAACCGAAGGAATATCTTCGATGATGAGTGCGTTCGTGCGGTCGTCCGAGATTACGTCACCCCGCTGGGTAAGGAATTTCTTTACCGTCGGCACTACATCTTTCGAGTGCGCGTAGCTCAGGAAGCGAGTGACGGTGACCTTATCAACGGCCAGTGCTTCGGCTTCCTGCTGCGCGCGCTTCGCTTCGGCTTCCTTGCGCAGAGTATCGACAGTAGCGATGCGCAGCACATTCCCTTCGAGCTGCCGCGAAAGACTATTGTTCTTCAGAACGATGTCGAGGGCCTGATCCCAAGGTACGTCATCCAGGACAATGGTTAGACTTCCTTTGACGTTCGGATCCAGCACAACATTCAGTCCGCTGATTTCGTGAATCAGGCGGAAGAAGTCTTTCAAGTCGACATCTTTCAAGTTCACCGAAATCGGCTCGCCAGTGTACTTTGGGCCATTTACAGCCGGATTCTGCTGCGACTGCGACTTCTGCTCGGCGGCCAGGTTTACTGCGGGCTGCGATGGCACCGAGCCGGGCGCTTGCATCGCCGCGCTGGCCGTGGGCAGCAGATTGCCTTCCGGACGATCCACAAACTTACCGGCAGCAGCCAGAGCCCGGTCTGCGGGCTCCAGGACGGGAGTCTTCTGCTCTTCGGCCGTTGTCTTCGGCTTGTACGAGGGTTCGACGAATACAAAATCGTTCGCGGAATCAGGACGCTTGGTATCTGCAACTGCTGGGGGTTTCACCACGGACTGGCTTGCCGCAACCTCAAGGTTCTTGGTTGCAGGCGTAGAGATTGCCGAAGCGGAAGGTTGCGAAACGGGAGCGGTGGAACTGGGAGCTTTCGCCACCACCGGCCCGGTGTGCAATTTCAAGACCAGTTTATTCCCGTCGACGGGCATGAGTTCATACTTGCAGGCTTGCTGCAGATCAATGACGACTCGCGTGCTGGGAGGTTGTTGCCCGTTCATACCAACCCGTACGGTCTGAACTCCATTGCTCCCCACGTCGATGTGGGTCTGGGAAGTAGCCACCGATGTGTTAGGCAGGTCGAGCACGACTCGCGCAGGGTGAGCAAGAGTGCTTAACTGAGGCGTTAGTTGGCCACGAGCGGTTATCTCCAAACTCACGCTGTCATCGCCCCGCACGACGTCAACCTTCTGCAGAACAGCGTGCTTTACAGTCTCTGTGCCCGTGCTCTGCGTCTCGGCCGCTGCCGCGATAAAAACCAACAAAAGCAGCGATATGAAAACACCCAACAATTGCTTTCGCATTTCGCTTCTCCCCACGGCGCGTGCTTGCTCGCCGGTTATCTTTCTTGCAAATTATCCGGCGCTGTAACCCGCCGTTCGCCGGATTACACGGCCGGCGTTGGAATCTTCTTCGTAACTTCACGCGTAAATGGCTTGCCCAGCTTATCCTGTAACGTCTCTTTGAAAATGATGGAGTCGCCTGTGATCTTCACCACATACCCGTTGAACACGGGATCGTTCTCTCGCAGGAAATAAGCTTTGTTCATGGTGTTGACGACAACCGCTATCATGCCGGTATCGGCTTTCACCACGCCTTTAAGATTCACTTCTCCGATCGACAAGCAGCGCTTACCTGTACTGCAGCCTGATCCGACCATACTGCGATTCACCACCGGACTGATAAAGGGATCGCGCCGGCCAGTCAGATTGATCACTTCGGCTTGTTTTTTCGGCTGAGCCGGTTTGTTTTTGTCCTCGACGGCGATCCTCTGTTTGGGCTGCGATTTCCTAGCAGCGCTCTTCGGGTTCGCACTCGCGGGCTTCGCATCTGCTTTCGGAGCGGCTGCGGATTTTATTGCCGGCGGTGTCTTGTGAGCTCCCGGCGTTTTTCCGGCATTCGCCTTGGCCGGAACTTGCTTGTTCGCATTCGCCGGCTTGGGTACAGGCGGCAGAGCGGTTACGGGCTTGCTTGTTGGAGACGCCTTAGCCGGCGCAGCTTTGGCTGGCTGGGATGGGGCAGGTTTCGATGCATTAGGCTGCGAAGCCGCCAACGCCGCGTCTGAGTCCAACGCTTTTTTCTGCTGCACCAACTTCATTGTCGTCCGCGTGTCCTGGATCACATCCGGGTTCTGCGCCCAGGCAGCTCCGCAGAATCCCAACAAAAGAATTGCTGTCATCAGCTTCATAGGTTCCCCTACTTTTTCCTCGCTGCTGGTTTGCCGGGCGCGCCGGGTTCGAGATCATGACTGAAGAAAGTGGTCGCCGTGTAGGTGGCAGCAACGCTCTCACCGGGCGCGTACTGGTATTGGTGCTTGACCTTCGCGTCGGAGGATTTCTTCGTGCTGGCCACCAGCAGTCCGGAGACATTGATGATTCGCTCGAGCTTGCCCACGCGGTCAAAGAAATTGAGCATCGAGTAATAGGGACCATCAAGTTCCATCTCGAAAGGCAATTCGCTATAAAAATCTTTGCTATTGACACCTTTCGCCGTATATCGGCGGAGTTCGACACCGGACTTCATCGCCTCAGAGTCCATCATGCGCATAAAGTTGTCGACTTCCTTATCATCCGGCACGATGCGCCGCTCGATTTCGAGTTGCTGCTTGAGGCTGGCAAGCTGGCGTTCGATTTCAGCCAGACGAGGCCTATAGGTTTCGAGTTCGGCGTTCTCTTTGACCTTATCGTCGAGCCTTTGCTGAGCAGCTGTATTGGCGTCCCGCTGTGATTTGAATAGCGTGAAATACAGAGCCACACTCAGCAATAGCGCTCCGCCTAATACCACTGCCCACTGCTTGATACCCGGCATGTCATTAAAATTCATGATTTCCCGCCTTAGGACTTGGTCTTTTCGCAGCTCAGCGTGAACTGAAATGCCTGCATGTCGCGAAAAGTCTCGTCCTGAAAGGTTTCCTTGATCTCAATATTCTTGAAGTACCCAGTCTTTTGCAGATTCGAGATCAGGTTGGCTACGGCATCGGCGCTCAAGGCCATGCCTTTAATATCCACGCTGTTCCCGGCATCGATCATCGAGTCCAGCCACACTGCCTCGGTACTGTTCACCGTACTTCCGATGGTATTCAGCAGATTGACCGGACCGGCCTGCTGGGCCCGGAGCTGATCGATGACGTCCACGCGGCGCTTGTAGTTCTCTGCTTGCTTTTGCCGCTCCAGATACCGAGCCTTCACGCCCGCAAGCTCGTGATTCTTCTGCTCGGCAGCCGTCATTTTGGTTGCGATGCTCTGCTTCTCCCGATCGAGCTTGTACCAGTATCCTAGGTTGAACACGACCAGCAGGGCCGCAGCGACCGCCACTTTCATTGCCGGCGAGCCGACATCACCCATATCCATGGCCGCGACCGTGGAAGCAGCGGAATGCTTATTTTTCGACTTCGGTGTTCCCAGCAAATTGATTCGGATCATAGGTCGTCAAAACTCCTCAGGGCCAACCCCACCGCAACTGCCAATTGGCCGGCGTTCTGCTCGATCAGTTCCACTCCCGGTCCTTGCGCTGGCGGCGCAATCCGCTGGAATGGATTAAAAATCTCCACCGGCAGCGAGAACTCCTGGCGCAGGGCTTCGACCAGGCCCGGGACCTTTGAAGATCCCCCCGCCAGGTAAATCTTCTCGATGTGCTCTCCTGCCGCGCTGGCACGGAAGAAATCGAACGTTTTCTGAATTTCCAAAACGATAATTTCAGTCACCTGCTGCAGGATGGGCGTTTTGGCATCTTCGCTGACGGTGCCCACCTTCTTGCCCAACTTCAGCGCTTCAGCGTCGTCGAAGCTCAGGTCAAGTTCTTTCTGCAGTGAGTCTGTGTACTGATGCCCGCCGACGCTGACATCGCGCGGGAACAGGGGAGTAGTGCCCTTCACGATGTTGATATTCATCACGCTCGCGCCCAGGTTCAGCAATGCGACCACCTGACCCGGCGCAGGCTCGTAGTTGTATTCGTAGCAGTTCTGCAGCGCGAGGGCATCGATGTCCACAATAGCCGGAGTTCTTCCCGCCATCGAGAGTACGTTGGTGTAGTTGAGAATCTTGTCCTTCTTGACGGCGACAAGAAGAACGTCCATCTGCGGATTGCCCGCGTCTTCGGACAGAATCTGGTAGTCGAGATTCACGTCGGCTAGATCAAACGGGATGTGCTGTGCGGCTTCCTTCTCGATGGTTTCAGCAAGTTCCTGATCGCTCATCGAGGGCAGCGAGATCTTCTTCACAATCACTGAGTGTCCGCTTACCGCGGTTGCGACGGCCTTCGACTTGATCTCGTTGTCGGTAAACAACTTTGAAATCGCGGTCGAAACCGTGCCCGAGTCTACAATCATGGAATCGACCACGATATCGGGCGCCAAAGGCTCCAGTCCGAGATGGGCGACTTCAATTCCATCGCGTCCGCGCTTCAGCTCCACCGCCTTGATGCTCGAGGATCCCACATCCAGGCCAACAATCGTCTTCGCTCCGAATCCAAACATGTGCCCGCCTTTACGGTTGCCCGGCAGCTTTCACGGCTGCCTTCGGTTTCTTCTTGCTTCGTGCTTCCATCTGGTTCGACTTATCTTCCATCCACTGATCAAGCTTCGACTTCTTGAAGCGCCAGCGGTTGCCCAGCTTGAAGGCGGGGATTTTTTGTTCCCCGACGTACTTGTACAGCGTGTCCGGACTCACTCCCAGGTACTGCGAAGCCTGGCGAATGTTCATCACTTCCCGCGAGTCGGCCATAGTTTCAATCCCTTTCCACAGAATGAGGCCCTGCTCCCGCGGTTTGTCGCGCGGCCCACAAGGCAGACTTGGGAGAAAATTCCCCGAAGCAAAGGCTCAAAACTGCGTTCGAGTGAATTTTGGTGTCCAGAGCATATCTCAACCCCCAAAATGCTGAAGTCAAGGCGAATTTCCGTGTTTTTCCTGGTTTTATGGGTGTTTTCTGGAATCTCGGCTGGATGGAGTTGCAGGTCGATTCAATATATTGTGTTTATCTAAAATATGCATACAATATGATGCGGTGTTTATACAATCGGTTCCGATTTCCGGCGGTACCGGTAACCAAAGTACGACAGACGTTACTGCGGTGTGTGGACAGGCGGAAAAATACATCCGAAAGGCGTGAAAAAGAGGTCCAGGTTTCTCTGGACCTCCCGAATGCGGCCTGCGTTCTTTTATTAGTACGCTACGATTGGACCCGCTCCGGAAGACGCAACCTGGTTGTACGGAACGTTGTTTGGAATCCCGTAATGCGCGTAAACGTCCCGCATGCGTCTGTCCATGCTCTCGGCCTCGCTTTGATTGTTACTTCTGCGATATCCGAGCCAGCGCGAGTAATAGCTGTCAAATCGGCTCTGATCCTGCGCCGACAGGCGACCGCGCCACTGGCTGTTTCGGCCGTAAGATCCTCCGCGGCCGTACGCGCGATTATCGCGGTCGTAATACGCGTCATTGTCACGATCACGGTCTCGGTCCTGATAGACGCGATTGCGGTCTTGATCCCGATCCCGATCGCGGTCTTGATCCCGATCGCGGTCCTGATCGCGACGGCGGTGCTTATCATCACGGTCGTGGCGGCGATGATCACGATCGCGGCGGCGATCGTCGTCGTCCTGATCTCGTTTGGCCTGATCATCGCGGTCCTGGGCGGCCACAGTTATTAGGCGAGCACCTTGAGCGGTTCGGCTCTGCTGAATTTGTCCCCAAGCCGGCCAATTGAGCGCCAGGGCTATTAATGAAAGCTGTACAAATCTGTTCATAAGGACCTCCTATGGGCAAAAGACACACCGTCCCCCAAATTTGAGACGTCCGTTTGGTGCCGTCAGTTGGCCTGGTTACCGGAAAGTTTTGTAAAGCGGAGTTGCAGCGCTTGGTGCGCTGCCTGTAACTCCTGCGAAATTGTTCTAATTCGTATCTTCAATATCATTCGATCAATGCGGTAATCTGTTCGTCTTGACGAAGGTACTCT
>Ga0209158_1001014_pt1 | contig 19210 bp, 10 predicted proteins | sample GraSoiAngelo_140_FD_185897 | JGI IMG/M metagenome (GOLD analysis project Ga0209158, IMG submission 185897) | Grasslands soil microbial communities from the Angelo Coastal Reserve, California, USA - 14_0929_12_30cm (SPAdes) (version 2) | ecosystem: Environmental > Terrestrial > Soil > Grasslands ...
GATTTTCGCTTCAAGACCTTCAACGGCAGCATCTACAGCGATTTTCCTGTTACCGCTTTGCCGGTGCGCGCCATTCAGGAAGAGCATCATGGCGCGAAGGTAGTTTTTCACGCGGACCGCTATACCGGTGTGCGGGTGAATTCCGGCGGGCCGGAGATCAAGGTCGAAAATCTAAACGGAGAGATTCGTATTCTGGAAAATCATGAATAACCAAGCTCAGCGTTTCCCGGTCCTCGTTGTGGCAGTTTCCATTTTGTGTGCCGCTCTTGTCGCGACGCCGGCGCGCGGACAGGCGCAAGGGCCATCCGGCGCCGATCACGTTTCGGTTGCTCTCAGCGATCCCGCGCGGCCCGCGTTGGTGAAGGCGAGCCTGGTCAATGGCGGGATTGCCGTCAAGGGCTATGACGGCAAGGAAGTTGTTGTCGAGGCTCGCGCGCGCAGCAGCGAATCAGGGCGCTCGGATTCCAACATGAAGCGCATCGTTATTTCCTCCACAGGCCTATCCGTGGAAGAAGAAAACAACGAAGTCCGCATCTCCTCCGATTCGGTCATGCGTGCCATCGACCTCACCATTTCCGTTCCCGTTCACACCTCGCTCAAACTGAGCGCCGTGAATAGTGGAGACATCGTGGTCACCGGCGTGGACGGCGAATTGGATGTCAACGATGTGAATGGCTCAGTCACCCTGAACAACGTCTCTGGCAGCGCCATCGCGCATGCCTTGAACGGGCGCCTTTTGGCTACTTTCTCGCGAGTGAATCCCCAGAAGCCCATGGCCTTCAGTTCTTTGAACGGCGACATTGACGTTACATTTCCCGCCGATTTGAAAGCCAACCTCAGCCTTAAGTCCGATCGCGGAGAGATTTTCAGTGATTTCGACGTCCAGGTTCAGGCTTCCTCGCCGCAGCAAATCGTCGAGGATGGGCGAGGCCACGGCGGCAAATACCTCGTCAAGATCGACAAGGCCGTCCACGCCACAATCAACGGCGGCGGCCCCGAATTGCAGTTTACAAACTTCAATGGCGGCATCTACATCCGCAAAGCCGGTGCCGCGCGGTGATGCCACGCAGCCTCTCTGCCAACAAGCCTCTTCGCCGACCTGACCACGAACAGAAGCCAGAGGTAAAGGCAGGTTACCGTCGCATGCCTGACGCGCAAACCGTCTATGTGGATTTTCAAGTTTCCGATTATCCGAACTAATCACGCATCTCTCCGACACGGAGACGGGCCGGATCATCGGTTTGTCTTAGTCCGCGTCCGTTCGTAACGTAACGCGATCGATCCATCCGAGTAGGACTTGCATTCTGTCAGCCTGAAGTCGCGCTGCGGGAACTTGCCCGGGAAGCCGGGGATGCCATCTCCTAACAGTACGGGACCAACGCCGATGAAGAGTTCATCTATCAAATCCTCTTGCAGGAAACTGCGGCACAATTCGCCCCCACCGCCTAGGTAGATGTCCTTCCCTGGGCAGCGTTTTAGCTTTTTCACGAAGGCTGTCAGGGATCCGGTGACCACTTCGAATCCGTCGTGCTTGCCCGGCTTCCATCGTCGCGAGACTACGTAGTTGGAGATGCCCGGCATCTCGGGGATTTCTCCACGCTTGCGCAATTTCAGTGTGGCAGCCGCAGTCTTGCGACCCATGATGGTGGTGTCGATCCTGGCGAAGAAGTCCGCCATCACCGCTTCACCTTCTTTGTTCAAGACCAGAAAATCCATGGCCCCATTCCGCCGCGCAATATAACCGTCGATGCTGACGCCGAATCCCAGGATGACTTTTCGCGACATGCCGCGACTGTAAGAAAACATCTACTTACCGTCAAGAGAAAACGAATAGGATTACGAGTCACGAAATCGTACCTCTGCCCTACTCTTCGAAGGGATTTCGACCCATCAAATTTGTTTGCGATGAGCTTCCGATACCAACCCAGAATCGTTTCGGGCTTGGCCGTGGCCGCCACGTCGACCCAGGCGGTGAGCGATCTCCGCCAGTGTTACATTTTCTCCTTCCGAAAGCAGCAGCCGATCCGTGATCTGCCCTCTCAGGATCCGGTTCTCCGCCGCCAGATATTCGTTTCGCAACAGGAGTTCTTGATCGACTGTTCCGCTGACATAGGCGAGCGGGCGCGCCCAAAGTATTTCAGAGCCTCCCTAAACTTGACCTTCGAGCCCGGATTGAACATGCTCTTGAGGTTTCAGAGGGAAAATTGCGAGATCGGAAACCAAGCCTTTTCAATGCGTTTGAGATTTTTGACCACAGGGGATTCTCGGTGGCGTGATTTGGTGTACGGGAGCCGTCTTGAACTTTGTTGCTTCCCACGCCCAAATTATAGGCCCCGCAATTTCGTACGCCATTGGACAAGGGGCAACTATGGTTTCAGCGATCTGGGGAGTATTTATCTGGAAGGAATTCGCCAGCGCACCCGCTAACGCCCGAAAACTCATTCCCCTCATGTTTGGCTTTTTCCTGGTTGGTTTGGCAGCTGTAGCTCTCGCCCCGGTAATTTCCAGATGACAAAGGGGCATTTTCAGGAATGAACTCTGATCTTTCTAGTTCGAATGGTTCGTAAACCAGGAAAGCAGATTGCTTCCAACTGCATCGATTGCCACATGCCTGTGCAACCCTCTAACCTGCTGCTCTTGGACGCCGACGATACTCGATTAAAAGCCATTGTGCGCAACCACTGGATTCGCGTTTGCCAGAGGACTTCCCATCCATAATCATTGCGGACACCAGCCTAAGCAGCCGGACTCGCATCCTCTGGCTCCCGTGCGCCAGATCCGCGACATTGTTAAAGGCGCATCCGGATTTAGGACTCCGAAGAGTACGTCGGTAGCGGTGACCTCTGCACCGGATTGCATTTCCTTGCCAAGAAAAAACTCATCGCGCATCTTGCACGACACGAAAACCGACGGCGCCCGAACGATCCATGCTGGGAGACATCATCAGCAGTTTGCCGTGCTCGATGAGCTTGTACGCCTGGGGAAAATACCAGATCGACCCCTGCGGCTGGTAGTAACTCCCACCGCGGAGGATGCCACTCCGTGTATGTTCGTCAGTGAACTCTTCCGTCCATTGCCAGACGTTGCCGACCAGGTCCATCACACCAAATGCACTAGCACCTTTCGGATGTGCGTCTACCGGATCGGGACCCCGCATCGTGCGGTTTTTATCCGGTTCAGGCACCGCGGTTGGGTCCCATTGGTTGCCCCAGGGATAGATGCGGCCATCGGCGCCCTGTGCGGCATATTGCCACTCCCATTCGTGAGGCAAGCGCTTCCCTGCCCAATCGGCGTACGTGCGCGCATCCTCGATGGACACCCACGTCACTGGCCGATTGTCCCAGCCTGATGGAAAGGCACCGTCTTTCCAGTCGAGCAGAAAATTCAGATCGTCTTTGGGATGGTAGTGCGCAGTGTCCAGAAATCTCTTGAACTCAGCGTTTGTGACAGGATACTTATCGATGTAGAACGATTTGATGTGCATGGGATGCTCGTGAAAACGGCTCGGTGCGACTTCCCAGGGATATCGCACGTCCACGCCGATGTCGTTCGATCCTTCGATTTCTATACCGCCCACTTTGAAGAGAAAGTCCGCTTCAGGAATCAGGATCATGCCCGAGGGAGCGGTGCTACCCAAACTTGTAGCAGGGATCGGCACGATCTCCTGTTTCAGGACCTCACGTTCGTTCGAAAAACTGACGAGCGGCTTCGCGGTCAATCTCTTCATGTCAGACATTAGCTTCTGGATCTTCGGGTCGGGTTCCGAATTCGTTGCGAAGATGGCGCCGAAACCATTGATTTCCATCGAAAAACTCAAAACGGATCTACCGGTCGGGTCTTTTTGCACCTGCAACTCGGTGCCACCGTATAGATCGAAGTAGCGCATACCCGCCGTGGCAGGAACCTCCATTTGCGGACCGTCCACGTCATATTCGTTGCGATTTACGATAGTCCAAACGGTGCGGCCGTTGAGCGGCCAGCGGCTGGCGAAGACTCCGTAGCGCAGCATCGGATACATCGGTTCCCAATCGCGGCTCACGAGGTATTCGGCTATGGCGCGCTCGAGACTTGCGACGCGGCGCGTGGCTTCCCCATCGCGGGGCGTGATTCCATTCCAGATGCCCCAGATATTTTCCCAACTCTCCCAACCAATTCCGTTGAAAAACGCGAACTGCAGATTGTTGGTCTTGTTGCGATTCCAGCGATCTGAAATGTTGACCATATGGCGCGGCTCGAGCCATTTGTAGCGGTCGATGAGCGGTGTAAAAGGATACTGATACTGCCCCCAGGTCATTACATTCCAGGCGAGCGCCTCGTCGGGGGGGCTGCCTTCTGGTTCGAAGGCCAGCGGATGGCCAGTTTTGTCCGCAGCGAGAGAAAAAGCGAGCGGCACGCCATCCTGGGTGTCACCGTTGATGCCATCCGCGCCGAGTTCCTTCATTAGCTCTGCGATTTCTTCGGTCCACGGCTTCGCCGCCTGGCGCGTGCCCTGATCCCACATCATCATCGGGAAAAGTACGCGAACGCCGCGCTTGTGGAAGTCGGCAATCACCTGACGCAGGCCAGCGACACCGCCAGGCATGCAGCGAATCATGTCATGTTGGTTGCGGTTGTCTATGCCCATGTTGGGATAAGTCGGCCAGATAAGTACCGCATCTATGCCGCCGTAGCGCTTCTGCAGATCATCGAGGTAGTGGTCAACGGTGTACTTGCCCGCGACGCGGTCATAGAAAAAGCGGTCCTGCACCATCATTTGCGGTTGCATGAAGCTGGACTGCGTCCACGCCAGTTCCGGCATTTCGTAGCGTGATCCGTTGTAGCCAATGCGGATGCGGCGCTCATCGCGCCAGTGAGTAATGTCTTTCAGCCAGAGCTGTTGATCTTCGGCAGTACACGGCTTGTAACCGCTGTCCAAGAGACCTTTTATGCTCAAGCAGTCTGGAACAGGAATCTGTTGGTTGTTCGGGCGAAATTTGGAATCCTGGGCGAGGGCGAGGAATGCGAAGAAGGAACAAGATATCAAAGAAAGAAGAAGGCGGATTTTCACATGCGCTCCTTGAACCGGGGAGTAGAGTGCCCAAAATCGGTGCGAGCATAAGACGTTTCAAAATAATCGTCTAGTCCGCAAGCGCAAAGACGGAGGGATCAGTACATCTTCAGTACATTTTCAGTTCAACCTCGATACGATCCAAAGGAGTAGAAACAAGAGGTTGCGGCCGTAAGCGACCCCAGAGAAAAGGCTTATAGTTTTTGCTTAGATGGTTCGTAGCCAGACGCTCTATCCAACCGTGCTACAGGCGCATCATCGTAACCAATTCACTTCCAAATAGATTACACCAATTTCATCCTTCAACTTCAGCTGCGATTTTCGGTACATTCGGTACAACCGAACCCCGTATTAGGCACACGGGAAATCTAACTAGTCAGCGGAACTGGGAGGTGAAGCTCGCTTCGAATCGCCTCGAAACGTGCATCTCCTCTCAACGCCAGGAAAATTGGTTCAGTGTTGATTTCCAGCAAGGTACAGCTGTGTTGCGCGCTGCAGCACACTCTCGCCACACCTCAACACCGTTCCTTCCCACAATTGAATTTGCATAAGGCCCGTCCGCCGCAACCCAGGCGCTCCGCTCAACGGTTTTATCGAACGCGCTCCTGAGCATCTTGCCCACGCGCACTTCCCTATCAACTGCGCGCCTCCGATAAAACACTATCGTTTCTGGATAGCAATCCGGTTGGCCACCCGGAAGTTGGGCAGATCACTCAATACAAGAGCGTATCGATACTAACCCGACGGGCGAGCTGATAACTTCCGGGTTGCCCGTCCGATAGGAATTCCGCAACGATCCCCCAGATGGTTGTGCAAGGTTCTTCCGAAGAAGAGTTGCGCGTCATCTACGAAGGATTTATTCGTACCGCAGCGCGACCATGGGATCCACACTGGTGGCGCGACGCGCGGGAATGTAGCAGGCCAGCAACGCGGCAAGCGCCAGTACAAGGGCGATGCCGATATAGGTGAGTGGATCGCCGGGACGTATGCCGAACAGCAATGTGGTCATCGCGCGGGCAGCGAGAAACGCGGCCACACTGCCGAGCAGCAGGCCGATGGCGGCGTGGCGCATGCCGTGGCCGACTACCAGGCGCAGCACGTCGCGGCGCTGCGCTCCGAGCGCCATGCGCACACCGATTTCGTGCACGCGTTCGGTGACGGCGTAGCTCATCACGCCGTAGATTCCGACTGAGGCGAGCACAAAGGCGAGCGCGGCAAAGGCGCCGACAAGCCACAGCGTGAGGCGGCGCGAGGCCATCGTTTCGGCCACAACCTGCTCCATCGGGCGCATGTCGTGCACGGGAAGCTCGGGATCGATTTGCTCGACGAGGCTGCGCACGGCTCCGTACACGGCACCGGGATCGCCGTGCGTGCGCACGGCAAGCCCGACGTAGGACCAGGGATTTTGCGGAAACGCCAGGTAGCTTTCGAGCGAGACGGATTCTCCGAGGCCGTTATGAAGAACGTTGCCGACTACGCCGACCACTTCGGATTGCTTGTCGCCCATCAGATGGAAGTGCTTTCCGAGCGCGTCCTGGGCAGGCCAGAGAGTTTCTGCCAGTTTCTGATTGATGATCACGACAGGAGTGGAATTGGCGTTGTCGCTTGCGGAAAATTCGCGGCCGCGAAGCTGCGGGATGCCCATGGACCGAAAATATCCAGGATTGACGGCGTGCACGCCGACGAGCGGCTGCTGGCCACGCGGAAATGGGGCGCGCCCTTCGACATCGCTTAGACCGGTCGTGGTGTCGTCGCCTTCGAGTGGAAGGTCATTTGAAATGGCCACGCCTTCGACGCCGGGAAGCGCGGCAGCGCGGGGAATAAGCTGCTCGAGAAATTGCGTGGGGCGGCCCTTGGGCGCGTAGTTCGCGCTCGTAAAATTCATCCACATCGTGACCATGTGATCGGGTCGGAAGCCGGGATTGACTTCAAGCATCCGGACAAAGCTGCGGCCAAGCAGCCCGGCGCAAACAAGAAGAACCAACGAGAAAGCCACTTCCGTAACGACGAGAACGCCGCGCAGGCGATTGTGGGCGAGGCCCTCGGCGCCGCCACGCCCGGCTTCCTTCAGGAAATGGCCCAGGCTGTGACGAGTGGCAGCGAGTGCGGGCGCGAGCCCGAAGAGCAGTCCTGTCAGGAGGGAAACGCCGAGCGTGAAGAGCAGGACACGCAAGTCCAGAGCGATTTCCTGTACCCGTGGCAGCTGCTCAGGGCTGGCGGCAACGAGCAAGCGCACCAGTCCCCAGGCCAGAGCCAGACCGAGCACTCCGCCTACGAGTGAGAGCAGCATGCTCTCGGTGAGAAGCTGCCGCACGATGCGCAGGCGGCCAGCGCCCAGCGCCGTGCGGATGGCGATCTCGCGGCGCCGCGTGACAGCGCGCGAAAGCAGAAGGTTGGCGACGTTGGCGCAGGCAATCAGGAGGACGAGGCCGACGACGCCGAGTAGTATGACGAGGGTTTGGCGCACTGGGCCGGCGGAGAGTTCGCGCAGCGGAATCAAGCGCACATTGTGACCCGTGGTGACGGGATATTGTTGGTGCAGGCGCGCAACGATGGTGTTGATATCGCTTTGGGCTTGCGAGAGTGCCACGCCTGGTTTGAGGCGGCCGACGATGGAGAGATAGTGGGTTTCGCGGTTGTTGCGGATATTTCTCTCCCAGTCGGGAAAGGTGCTGAAGACTTCGGGAACGACGTTGACTGGATTGACCCACAGCAAGACGTCGGTTCCGCCGTAGCGGAAGTTGGCTGGGAGAACGCCAATGATTTGTACCGGCTGGTTATCGAGAGTGAGGCTACGGCCAACCACGGCGCGGTCACCGGCAAAGTGGCTTTGCCAGAGACCGAAGGTGAGAAGCGCGCGACGCGGCGCGCCGAATGCGCCCTCCTCGGGTAGAAAGTCGCGGCCTAGTATGGGATGAACGCCGAGAAGAGAAAAAACGTTAGGTGTTGCGACCATCCCGGGAATGCGCTCGGCGGCGCCCTGTCCGGTGAGATTGAAGCTGAGGCGGCGGATCGTGGCGACTTGCTGAAACGACTGGTTCTGCGCTTGGTAATCGAGGAAGTCGGCGGCGGAAAAGGGTGCCTGCTCCAGATTGGGTTGGGACTCCCAGAACCAGACGAGTTGGTCAGGCTGGGGATAGGGCAATGCGCGCAGGAGGACGGTGTTGACGACGCTGAAGATGGCCGTGTTCGCGCCGATACCGAGGGCTAGAGCGAAAATGGCGATCGCAGCAAGGCCACGGCTTTTGAGCAGCATGCGGAAGCCGAACTGAATGTCCTGGAGGAAGTTCGTCATGGCGCACTCCTAGTTCCCGGATTAGACGAGGAGAAGGCGCAAAAGACAGGTGAGCCCGATGGGAAGAGATTGCGAACTGATTAGCCCGCCTCTGCGCTACCGGTGGTCAAAGCACTGACATACACTGACGAGATGCGCGTTATCAGGAATTGGCCTTCATTTCTTGCAGAGTTTAATCAGTTCTTGCATTAGCTGGATGCCGCTACGCATCGGATCACTGGCTGATTCGCTTGGAGGAGAGGACATTGGAGTTTATGAACCAAAATCTCCGATCTAGCGGACCTTACAACTGCGGGCTTCCCATCTGAACGACCTTCAAGTATGGTTTGTGAACCGACGTAGGAATGGGAGTTTCTTAGGATTCGTCAGGGCGTGTCTGTTCTCACTCTGAGGGCTTGCCATCAATCTCAAATCCTCCCTCGAAGAGGTAGTCTTTTCGGCGCTGACCCGAACAGCTATTGTTTGCGAAAGGTCTTTCGCGTGAGTGAAGCTGCATTGGACTTCGGGAGCACCTTGCTTTTGCGTTTGCACTAGGAGCCACATGCCTTCCTCTCCAGGCTCGCGCATCATCACTGTCAACCAATACCGATGTCCAGCCTCTAATCTCGGGAATATATGTTGGACCACTGCTGTCCCTTTAAAACTCGAACAAAATCAGCTGGTTAGCGTCTCCGCCTAACTCGTTATGGGAGTCGATCGCTTCCAAGGCCCGTAAAATGGGCATTTTCTCGAAAAGCGTGAGACTCAAAATCTGTAGAATTTGGTAAAAGCTCACTTCCAGTCGCAGGCGCTTCCGGACGATCGCAACCAGTACGTAAATGGAGACGGCGATCCAAATCTGGGTCTTCACCGCGTTCTCACTGGTGCCATAGAACGACTTGATGCGGAGGTGCTGTTTGATAAATTTGAAAAAAAGTTCCACCATCCAGCGTGACTTGTAGATTTTCGCAATCGTAAGGGCGGGAAGAAAGAAGTTATTGGTCAGGAACTTCAGTCGCTTTTGATTCTGGAGATCGAAGTACGTGACACGTCGTAGCGTATCCGGATACACCTTGGCCGATTCACTGGCCGTAAGGATGACGGTGTGATCAGAGCGCACCCCGCTGCTCCGGTCCACGGGATGAGAGTAGCGTCGCTGGAGCAAAATGTTTTCTTTGCTGCGCACGACAAAGAATGCGGAACACAGAGTGAACAGGTGAAGGCGTTCAAAATCGACATAGCCGCGATCCATCACGTAGAACGAACCCGCCTCGGGAATGATCTGGTCGAGAATATTGACGTCGTGCGTTTTCCCTTCTGTAATGCGGATAAACGTAGGGATGCTGCCATGCAGGTCCAGCAGGGTATGCATCTTGACCGCCGCTTTGTGCCGGCGAAACCGGGCCCAGGGAAACAGTGACAGACACAGATCGATGGTGGTGGAATCCAAGGCATACAGGTTTTGATCCAACTCCACGCCCAGGGGATCGTCGGCATACAAGGGGCGCGCGATACCGATAAGAACCTGAGCGAAGTCGGCATAGATTCGCCAGTCGCGCAACTCGTTGGCATCGGCGAGAGTCGACCGGGACACCTTACCGCGGAAACCCATGTGATACAGCTTGCTCTGCATGGAGCGTAGGCAAGCTTCGATATCGCGGAGACTCTCCCTGTAAGTCAATTGTGCGAAACCCATGGCGAGAAACTGATCCCAACAGGAGAAGCTCTTCAAGTAATGATCGCCACGATAACGAGCTACGCACTTTTGAAACTCTTTGTGAGGCAGATGCTCGATCAATTGAGAAAAGACAGTTTGGCCAAGGTTCATGGCCCATTGTCGCTCCGCGACGAAATGCCTCAAAAATGGTCATTTTCCATCCCATCAAATTCAAATCGTTCCCGAATCCAATTGCTGTAAGCTCTTCATGGACAATAGATTGCCGGTGGGGACCCAACTTTTCCCCGGACACTAGTGCTCGCGGATATATAGCGAAGTCCGACACCGCGCGAGATTTGGTTATCGCCATCGAAGCCCTGCGCCGAAATAAGACCTTTTTTACGCCGAAAGTGGACCAGTTGGTATTGGATTCCTTCCTGCGGAGCGAGTCCACCAAAAAGACGCTACAAAGTCCTCTAACTTCGCGTCAAAGAGAGATTGTTCAGCTTCTTACGGAAGGCAAGTCGAGCAAAGAAGTAGCCACTCTGCTCAATTTGAGCATCAAAACAATCGAAACACATCGCGCCAACATCATGAAAAGACTCCATTGTCACTCCTTCAGTGATCTGGTCTTCTATGCGCTCCGTAACAATATCATCCATCTCTGAACGCCAACGTACGGTACCAACTTCACCGTTCCTGTTGTTGCTGCAACCAAGCAAGAGTGACCAGAAAGCTCGCCATTTGAGCTATGGCTTCTTCAAGTTCGTCAATCTGGCCGCTTCCGATGGCCTCGATCGACGCGGCGAATGACTCCGCAAACTTCCTCAAGAAGTCGCACTGCTTTCGTTGGTCAGTTTTCCCTGGGCGTCGAAGAAAGTTTCCGCTGCGCCGAACTACGCTTCCAGCTCTGGCATGGCCCGCACCATCAAGAACACGAAAGACCGGCGTCAACGGCCCCCGCGGACCGAGAAATCGGAATGAGATTCTGGACGAGTGGCAACACGGAGACGGCGTTCGAGGAGATCGGAACCCCAACGGTTCGGCAGCGGTGCGTTTCCTCCAACGGGAATCATGCAGAGAACTCAAGGTAAACGCAAGCAAACAAGTTTCACGGAATCCGATGAGAGTAGAACCTAATGAGGGAGGTAGTCTGGGTTAGATGGGAGAACATAGTCCTGCCCATACTTGTTCTTGTGAGCGAGGGTAAATTCCGGATTTTCGAGAATGCGGATCGGCCCAAAGTCGCGGGTGGTGGCCGAAATCGTGATGACTCTTTCCGCCAGCTTCAGACTATCCGGGGTGCTGCGTTCCGACCACACTTGCAACTGGTACCGCCCATCCGGGACCTCGTGTATGGAGATGCGCCCTTCGGCATCCGACACGCCGTAATAAGGCGTGTCCACGGTGACCACGACAGCGCTCATCTGCGGATGAATATTGCAAAAGAGCGAACTTACGCCAGGGCGATCAAATCGCACGGATTTGGCGGAGCCTGCTTCATATAGTCCCAGGTCGAAACGCTTTCCGTCAAAGAGCGAAAAAACATTGTGGAAAAAAGGATCCTTGTTGGGAAATTGCACGACGGTCCCCACGTGAATCACCAGCATATGCGGCTCAAACACTTTGTTTCTTTGCACAAGTTTTGGTACGAATTTCGCAGCGGTTGTAGACGCCGCCCGCTCGGCGCTTGGATCCAGCGGAGTAAGCCAAACAGCTACGTTGGAAACGTCGGCGCTGCCAGTTGAAACCTGCTTCTTGGCGGCAGTGGCCCGCACGAATTCCACTTTGACATCGACGGGAGGCTGTTGCGCTCGGGCGTCCTTCCCACAGGCACAAAGCCATACAAGCGCTGCCAGACAACGAACAGGCAGCGGTCGAATTCGAGCAGATCCAAACATCAGAAAATGTATCCTACCGCCAGATTCACGTGATGCCCCACGTATGCGTCACCCTCCGCCTCAGTCGTCTTGATGCGGTGGAATTCCAGCGAGAGCAAGACATTCGACCGCGCTCGATAGATAAAATTCGTGAACCAAATCTGATTCCTGGAGAGAGGTTCCGAATATTCCGAGGGAACGATCGGGCTCGCCCGCAGTTCGCTGGCAAAGGGGTTGTCCTGGCCGAAGGCCGTATTCATTTCGAACTTCGGCGTAGGCTTGAATTTGAGTTGCGTCCAGCCACCCATAGAGTTCAAGCCGCGAACCCTGGTCGCGGGATCCGCGAGCGAGCCGGAGAATAGGACGCTCTGCCCGATGCCGCCTCCGAATCCGCCGAGGGCGCGGCCTCGGTAGAATGCTCCGGTAAAGCCGAAGAAGCGTCCCAGTCCAAGCGAGAGATCCACTGTGGACGTCCAGGAGTCCAGGTTTCTTCCGAAACCCCAAAATTGTCGGGCGTACAATCCGCCTGTGCCAATGGTCCATTGCTGGCCGCGTGTGCGCCCCGTCCAGGCGACGCGCGCCGCATAGGCGGGTTGGCCCGACTGCTCTCCCCAGGACGGATAGCGCTCATAACTGGAGGCTGGCGTATCTCCGGAGAAGGAATCCAGGATTCCCCCCTGCAACGTGAAGACAGAATTCTCACTGACAACAAAACGGTGCTCCACGCGTACCTGAGGAATCCAGCTCCACAGGTTCCCCGCGTAGGACATAGCCGGTATCGCCAGCGAAGCGATGGAGGTTGGCGTCAGCGGAGCGATGAAGAGCGTGTCCTGACCGGCGATCAGAGAGGCTTTCTTCCAATCCAAACGCATCGTTCCCGTTCTGAGGCGAACCAGTCCGATTCCCGTGCCATTGGGAACGTATGGAAACCCGCCTGCGAAATCGAACCGCACATTCGCGCTGGTACGCGCTCCGGCAATATCAGGGCCAAACACTTCGAATCCCACCTGCGACTGGCGCAGCGAGGCTCCCATGGCGTGGTTCGATTCGACCGTGCCAGCGGGAATAGCCACCTGCGGGAAATCCTGGTTGTCGACGTTTCCGTGATTCCCATAAAGATTGAAAAGAACAATCCCCGAAAGCCGCGCATGATATTTTGAACCGCTCTCCACTTTGCTCTGCTCCTGCACCGCGACTTTTTCATCGATGAATTGTTGGTTCTCCTCCAGCCTCGTCAATTTTTCGACGACCGTCGGGTCAGCCGCTAGAGTTTGACCAGCGGGAAAAAAGGTTGGATGCGCCGCGGGTGCGGACTCCGCGCGTTCAGGCAATGCGTAGGTCGGCTGCGCTTGGGCCGCCGCGGCGATCGGATGCGCCTTGAGTGCCTCCAGCTCATGGCGCAAATTGCGAGCCTCCTGCAACGCTCGTTGCTGCTCACTCTTCATGTCGTTGATCTGCGCAATGAGCGTTTGTATTTGTGCGTCCAATGCGCGGATCGATTCCGTCATCGCACGCACCTCTGATGACGCGCCGCCGCTTAACTGGGCGGCGGATCCCTGTTTCTGCGGCCCCTGAGCGCGGGTCGAGCAAACGGACGACACGAGCAACATCCCCAAAAGAAGAATCGAAACCGAGTTCCGGCATATGCTGAATTGCACGGCTACCTCCAACGGAAACATATTGGAATCCATGAACCGTTCCGGCAAAGCTCTATCGGCGCTGCCCGGCCTCTTCTGCAGGCTTCTCCGTCAGGACTTCCCGCACTTTTTCGGCCAGCGATGTCAGAGAAAATGGTTTTTGGATTGTTGGAACCTGCGGCGATTCTTTTCCGCTGTTGGCTTCCGAATATTCGGCGTAGCCGGACATCAAAACGACCTTCGTCGCGGGGCGCGCCGCCCGTATTCGCTGCGTGAGTTCAGCGCCGCCCATGCGCGGCATAACCATGTCGCTCAGTAAGAGATGAATTGTTCCGGAATAGCGTGTGGATATCTCCAACGCATCGACTCCGTCTACGGCTTCCAAAACCGTGTACCCGCCGCTGCGCAAAAACTGGCAAGCGAGGTCACGAACACCGCTCTCGTCTTCAACCACGAGAACGGTCTCACTTCCCAGCGGAACGGCTTTAGAACCGGAGACCTTTTCCATCACGTAGGCTGGACCGCGCGCTTGCGGGAAATAAATCTCAAACGTTGCGCCCGTTCCCGGTGAGCTCTCCACCCAGATAAAACCGCCGCTCTGTTTGACGATGCCGTACACCGTTGCGAGCCCCAACCCGGTACCCTTGCCGACTTCTTTGGTTGTAAAAAACGGCTCGAAAATATGTGCCTTTGTTTCTGGGTCCATGCCGTGACCGGTGTCGGAAATGCTCAACAAAACATACTTTCCAGCGGTCATGGACGGGCGTCTCGCTACCGCCGACACATCCATCTCAACGTTCGACGCCTTGACCGTTAGCTTTCCGCCATTCGGCATCGCGTCGCGCGCGTTCACCGCCAGGTTCAGCAGCACCTGCTCTACTTGGCTCGGATCCGCCTTGATGTTCGCGAGCTCCGGATCGGGCTCAAACGAATATTCGATGTGTTCGCCGATCAAGCGCGGCAACATCTTGCCCATTTCCACAACAACCGAATTCAAATCCAGAATGCGAGGCTGCAGAACCTGCATCCTGCTGAACGCCAGCAACTGCCGAGTCATGCTTACGGCGCGGCCGGTGGCTTTCTGAATCTGCTCTAGGTTTCTCTCGCTACCTTCATCGGCGGTCACGCGATCCGTGAGCATGTCCGCGTGCCCTCGAATAATGGTGAGGAGATTATTGAAATCGTGCGCGACCCCTCCCGCAAGCCTGCCAACGGCTTCCATCTTGTGCGCCTGGCGCAAACGCGCCTCGAGTTCTCTCTGCTCGAGTTGGACTTTTTGCAAACTATCACGCATGCGCCCAAAAGCCCCAGTCACTACCGCCACTTCATCCTGGCCGCTGTTCTGCAAAGGGAAGCTGTAATTCCCTCCCTCAAGGGCTCGCACGCCCGCAACGAGATTGCCCAAGGGCCGAGTAAACGTAGCCGAGAGCACGAAACCGAGCAAAGTTCCCACGGCAATCGCGAGAAAACCGAGGCCAAGAAGTATGCGATTCAATTGCGTCAGGAAGAGCGTTGCCTTGTCAAAAGATCGGAGAACACTGAGGCTGGCTCCCGGCCTGGTTCCACTTGAAAGACTAACGGTCGTGACCAGGTACCGCTCGCTTCCCAATTGAATTTCTTGTGGAGCGTCAGGAGCGGTCGCAGGCAGCGCGGCTACTTGGCGGGACAATTCCTGCTGTTGCTCGGGTGCAAGTGTGCTCGACACGATGATTCTAGCCCAGCTGAATGCCACTTCGCTTGCCGCCAGCTCTCCGAACGACTTAGCAACAGCGCTATCAATTTCGTGCCCGACAACGAGTAGACCGATGGTCGTCTTGCTGGATGCTCCCTCGAAATCGATTGGCTGAATCAGAATCTCGTAAAGATGATCGCCCCCGTACCAGAAACCTCGAGCTTCTCCCGCGGCGATGGACTTCTGCAGCAGCTCCTGAGCCATGGGCTTCTGGAATCCCGTTCGCGTGGAACGTACGGCGGTAACGATGCCCGTGCGATCCGCCAAAACCAGGAGATCGCTTCCACTGAGCCGCTGGATATCGTAGGAAGCATCCTGGATGGTCGCCTCGTCGCGCGTGGTCATCAGGGCACGCACGTTAGGCAGATTAGCGATGAGTGAGGCCGAGCGCGTCAGAGCGAGGTCTCTTTGCTGCTCGAAGCTCTTGTAAGTATTGACGGAATTGCGTAGGTCGTCGCGGATCGATTCGCGCACACGGCTTTGCACGCTGTAACGGACAATCAAGAGCGTGGCGGTAGTGAGTCCCGTGGTGATCGCCAGTAGGGAGAGGAGAAACTTCGTTCGCAGCTTGAAATTTCTCAAAAAGAAACCATTTCGGCCGGGGCGGCCCAGCCCGACCGTTTCTCGCGCAGCCACAGTCGGGACGCCTTCGCCCATTCAAAAACGTAGCATTGGACCAGTCCGGGAAGGGTTCTTGCGGCCGATCAGTTGTCCAAAGAAGTAGTCCACTGATTGTTCTGGCAGCGGGGCGGCCCTTCAAACTCGGTTATCTGGAAGCCGTCAAAGAGCTATCGGCTTTTCACGAAATCTGGGTCCACCAATTGCAAGCTCAACTTGCTGAGCTTTCCACTCGCGAGCGACGGGTGAATGTAGAAAACACTAGCCCGGCCATCGACCCGGACGCTGTGCTCGGGGCTGTTCATGAAGTGGGCATGGGATGCGAGAAGTAGAAAAAAGAGCCGATCAGGAGGGAAATTGGAATGTCTTTTGGAATTGGCGAATTACGCTCGGCCAAGCGCGTCTGGGAACCGTAAGTATCTGCAGTCGCCCGGTGTGAGAGCCTGTGTGCGCGCCGGTTCTGTGGCAGAATGCGGTCGTGCTCCAATCATTGACTGAGCGCAAGGAATGGAAGTTCTTTGGCGTCCTGCCGAAGGCCGGCGCTGGCCTCGCCGCCGCTTGGTGGGCGGTCCTCCTGCTGAGAGGGATTCTTCCAGCGGCCTTCGCGATTGCCATGGGCGTGCTCGTCGGCGCCGTGCAGCGCGGCGATCCTCTCACCGGGCCACTCGCGTTGGCCGGTGCGATCTTCGTGCTGCTGCAGGTGCTCAGTCCGATTCATCAGGCGGTCAGCGCCAACCTCGGTGACCGCACTGCGGCATGGCTATACGACCGGCTCACCGAGGCCTGCGTGCGCCCGCCGGGCATGGGGCACCTCGAGGATCCGACACTCACCAGCGACCTCACCGTCGCGCGTGATTTCGACCTCGGTATGACCGGCCCGCCGCTGTCGATCTCCATGGATTTCATCGCGAGTGGCATGGCTGAGATGACCGGCGGTGTCGCGTCCGCGGTGATCCTCGCCAGGTACGCCTGGTGGGCGCCAATCATGCTCGCGGGCGCGTGGCTGGCGACGCACTGGCTTCTACGCGAGAGCGCGATCTGGCGCGACCGCAACACCGAGGAGGTGCGCGGCGCGCAGCGGGATGCCGACTACGCCTATCGGCTGGCGGTGGACCCGCCGGCGAGCAAGGAGCTGCGGCTGTTCGGTCTCGCTGGCTGGACGATCGACCGTTTCATTGCCAGACGCACTCGCCTGCACGAGCTTCAGTATGCAGCCACACGTCTGCGCGAGCGTCCTGTCATCTGGAGCATGCTCCTCGTCGTCTCTGCGAACATCCTGGTGTTCTGGTTATTGGCGAGCGCCGCCGCCGCTGGCCGCATCAGTCTCGGAGAAGTCGTCGTCTACGTGCAAAGTGCCGTCGGCGTGTCGATGATCGCGTTCGGCGGATTCAGTTGGGCGCTCGACGGAGCGGCTGCCCCGGTCGCCGCCGTGCTACGACTCGAGCCGATGATGCGTCCCGCGGGCGGGCTGCGCTCTGGCGATCGCTCCGCACAGGCAACACCCAGGCGTGAGATTCGTCTGCGCGATGTGACGTTCGCATACCCTGCTGTCGCGTCGACACCTCGCAGTGCTGGCACGCCCGTGCTGGAGCACTTCGATCTCACGATTCCCGCCGGCTCTTCGCTCGCCATCGTTGGACAGAACGGCGCCGGCAAGACAACGATCGCAAAGCTGCTGTGTCGGTTGTACGATCCGCAATCCGGTGCGATCGAGATCGATGGCATTGACATTCGCGAGTTCGATCTCCCATCGTGGCGCTCGCGCGTCGCGGCTGTTTTCCAGGACTTCATCCGCCTCGAGCTGCCGCTGCGCGACAATGTGGCGCCGGCAGGCGCGCCAGACGACGTTGTGCGCGCTGCGCTCGGGTCGGCAGGAGCGACAAACTTGGCCGCACTAGACACGGTGCTTGCCCGCGGGTACGACGGCGGCACCGACCTGTCCGGCGGCCAATGGCAGCGCATCGCGCTTGCCCGAGCACTAGCAGCCGTCACACTCGGTGCCGGCGTCGTACTGCTCGACGAGCCGACCGCGCAGCTCGACGTGCGCGGGGAAGCGGAGATCTTCGATCGTCTGCTCACCGCGACACGGCATTGCACGACCATCCTGATTTCGCATCGCTTCTCGACCGTCCGCCATGCCGATCGTATCTGCGTGCTCGAGCGTGGCCGGGTCATTGAGCTCGGCACGCACGACGAGCTGATGAGCCTAGCCGGGCGCTATCGGAAGATGTTCGATCTGCAGGCGCAGCGCTTTAACGTCCCGGAAGACGGGGAGGACACCACCTATGACGTCCTTTCCTGATCGCGCGATCGCGCCGCTGCCTCCCGCACTGTCTTCGATGTGGCGGTTATGTAAGCTCGGGTATCGCCACGAGCCGCGCTTGATGGTCGTGGCATTCGTGCTGTCGCAGCTCGCAGCGCTGCCAGATGCTCTCCTGGCATTGTGGCTGATGCTGCTCGGCAAAGGCCTCCTCGAGCACAGACCTGGCATGGTGCAAGGCGCGGCGATTGGCCTCGGCGCGTCAGCCGCCGCGACCTGGTTTCTCCGCACGGTGAGCACGCGCATGCAACGGCGCTTCCGCGACAAAGTGACGATCGCGCTCGAGTCGCACGTCGCGCAACTGCAAGCATCGGTCGCGACCATCGCGCATCAGGAACGCCCGGAGTATCTCGATCGGCTGTCCATGCTCCGCAATCAGGTGTTCGTGCTCGACCACATGTACATGTCGCTGTTTTCTACGCTCGGGTGGATCCTGCGGCTAGGCGTGACGATGACGCTGCTGGCGTCGATTCACCCGGCGCTCATGCTGCTCGCGGTGTTCGCCGTCCCGACCGTGTTGACATCGACGTGGCGGCCTGAGGTCGAGAGATCAGCTCAGGAGCGCGGGGCACAAAGTAGTCGGCTGGCGCGTCACCTGTTCACCATCGCCACGACCGCGCCGCCCGGAAAGGAAGTGCGGGTCACCGGCATCGGAGAGCGCCTCGTGACGGAGCGCCGCGCGGCGTGGGAGCACTGGTACGGACCGGTGGCTACCTCTCGCTGGGGTTCGGCGTTGTGGCACGCGCTGGCATGGGCGATTTTCGGCTTTGCCTATGTCGGCGCGGTCGTGTTCGTGTCATCCGGGCTCGGTGCGCCGGCCAGCCAGGTGCTGCTGGTCCTGGCCGCAGGTGCACGGCTGTCGGCGTATATCGGGGCCACCGTGGGCGAGATTGGCTTCCTGCGTGGATTTTGGATGGATGGCTCGCGGCGGCTCGCGTGGCTCGAGGACTACGCCGCGTCCGTCGCCGCGGCGGGCGATCTGCCGGTTCCCACCGTGTTGCACCGCGGCGTCCGACTCGAACACGTGTCGTTCGCCTACCCCGGC
>Ga0209158_1001020_pt1 | contig 19171 bp, 22 predicted proteins | sample GraSoiAngelo_140_FD_185897 | JGI IMG/M metagenome (GOLD analysis project Ga0209158, IMG submission 185897) | Grasslands soil microbial communities from the Angelo Coastal Reserve, California, USA - 14_0929_12_30cm (SPAdes) (version 2) | ecosystem: Environmental > Terrestrial > Soil > Grasslands ...
CCAAATTCCTGAACAGAAGGCATTCCAAGTTCAAACCTAAGCAGATAACAGGTGCTGAGGTTCAACGGGATCTGAGGGCAGGGCCCCATCAGCCTGTCCCGTCTCGGATCTGTGGTGTTCCAGAATGCCCGAGGCCAAGTTGAGCATGCCGGAGGCATTGACGGTGATGGTATCCCGAGGAAATTCATGAACCGAGCGCGTGCTTGTGATCGGTGACGCCGAATGAATCGGAAGCGTTGTCACTCCGTTGTTGCTGCGGCGAGCGTACGAAGGGGAGGGAGGAAGACCATGAGGATGCAAATGTTGAAATATTGGTGGGTTGGCTTGGCCATTACGCTGGGCCTGGCGACTGGCGCGCAAGCGAAATCCCAGCCGCATGCGGAACGCTGGACGGAAAAAGCCGCCAACGAGTGGTATGCGAAACACCCTTGGCTGGTTGGAAGCAACTACACGCCAGCGTCGGCAATCAATGAGCTGGAGATGTGGCAGGCGGACACGTTTGATCGCCCGGGTATCGATAAGGAACTCAGTTGGGCGGAATCGATTGGGCTCAACACCATGCGTGTTTTTCTGCACGACCTGACTTGGCAGCAGGATCCCGCTGGCTTCAAGAAGCGTATAGACACCTTCCTCCAGATTGCGGAAAAGCACCACATTAAGCCGCTTTTCGTTTTGTTCGATTCCTGCTGGGACCCCAACCCGCAGCTTGGCAAACAGCGCGAGCCGCGTCCAGGGGTGCACAATTCCGGGTGGGTACAAAGTCCGGGAGCGGAAGCATTACGAGATTCTTCACAATATCCCCGGCTGGAAGCGTACGTGAAAGGCATTGTCGGCGCTTTTGGACGAGATAAGCGCGTGCTCGCGTGGGACGTATGGAATGAGCCAGACAACATAAACCGTGGAAGTTACGAAGATTTGGAACCGAAGAACAAGGTCGCACTGATTCTAGCGCTTCTACCGAAGGTATTCGAGTGGGCTCGCGGGGCGCACCCAACTCAGCCTTTGACCAGCGGAGTGTGGAAGGGCGGCTGGTCCTCGCCGGACAAACTCGACGCCATGGAGAAAATCCAGATCGAGATGTCCGATGTGATTTCCTTCCACAGTTACGACAAGCCAGAGGACTTCGAAAAGCGCATTCTCTGGCTGCAACCCTATCGCCGGCCGATTCTTTGCACCGAGTATATGGCACGCGGCAATGGCAGCACGTTCCAGGGCTCCCTGCCCATCGCGAAGAAATATCACGTCGCCGCCATTAATTGGGGATTGGTAGCTGGAAAAACGCAGACCTATCTTCCATGGGACTCCTGGCAGCATCCGTATACGGACCGCGAGCCCGCCATTTGGTTTCACGAAATATTCCGGACCAACGGCATTCCTTACAGACAAGAGGAAGCTGAATTCATTCGAGAGATTATCGGAAGAAAGTAACCGTCTCCAGAGAGGAGAAACTCGACCAGACTCGAACTCGCGACCTCCGTATCACAGGCAGGCGGATATCCTTGACGTCAACAAGGCGCTCCTAAGCTAAAGGGCGCTGCTGCAATCACTTAGAATCGGAGAGCGTCAGGAGGACTTTTTCCGCGTCGCGCCGATCGCCACCGAGAGCATATGCATGCCCTAGCGCCGCGACATAGAATGGGTCGCCGTTAGTCGCCTCGACGGCCTTTTTGAATTCCGCGACAGCCTGCTCGGGCATTCGCTTTTGCTCGTAGGTCCATCCGAGAATGGTACGCTCCCATGGATCGTCAGGTTGCGATTTCAGGAACTTTGCCGGCAGGCGGCCTGCCTCATCGTAATCCCGGGCGGCGAAGCTATGCCAGCAGAGGCAGGAGTCTGGGTCTGGCCGTACCATTCGGGACGGTTCTCGCCGTTATCTAATCACCATCTGAACTTCAAGGCGATCGACGTGGATTTGCCCAGTGTAATCTTAACCCAAGCTTTAAGCATCAATGATGAAGGCGATATCGTTGGCCGCTACCAAGTAGGAAGCGTAGGCCACGGTTTTCTTTTGAGCGACGGCACGTTTACAACGATCGACTACCCAGGCGGCATCAGCGGCACTACTCAGGCTCATGGAATTAACCCGGAGGGTGTTGTCGTCGGACTCTATACGGGTCACGGCACAATCGTCGGCGGCGACGCCTTTCGAACCCGCGCCTATCTTCGGGATGCGTCCGGCAACTTTACCGCGATTGACTTCCCTGGCGCAGAAAACACGTTCGCCATCAAAGTTTCACCGACAGGCCAAGTCGTGGGCTGCTACCACCACCAGGGTAGCGATTTTGCGGTTTCCGGGGGCGGTACAATGCATGAGTACCTGTATCAGAGCGGCGCATCCCCATCCTTCGCCGTGCCTGGCACCATGCACAACGGAATCACACGGCATGGCCGAATTATCGTTGGCGTGGTCTTTCCGACCCCCACCACCTTCTACGCCTACAACGTGGAGGACGGAGACTATCAACTTCTCGACATACGGAATTTTATTTCGTCGGATGCCCGAGACGTTAATCCCTCCGGCGAGATCGTCGGATTTTTTGTCGGCTCTGCGAATAAGCATGGCTTCCTGCGCGGAAAAACCGAGTTCACTACCATCGACTTTCCAGGGGCAGATGTGATTTCAACACGAGCACGCGGTATCAACCCTCAGGGTGACATCGTCGGATTCTATGTATCTAAAGACGCCTCAGGGGTATCGCATACGCACGGATTCGTCGCAACGACTAACAAGGACGAAGAAGAAGACAACTGACAGCACCAGCCAACTCGCATATCTGTCCATGACGTCATGGTCGATGCCAGTATCCGATGCCGAGACGGGGCTTGCTGGAGCTATCCGGGGACGCGGGGGAGACCCGGGCTATTAATAACGTCTTCTCGGTGATAGAGGTCGCACGCCCACACGAGCGTTTCACGTCGGGCGGCGCGAACCAACCCAGCAGTCTCTAGTGTGGCACACATTCGCTGTGGCGGGTGAACAAAGGCCCGAAACATATTGCCTCTCAACCGCCGCAAGAAGTTCTGCATCCCAATCATGACGCGTACGTACCAGCGATCGCGGGGGTACGTGAATGCCAGCAGTTGGCGTGTCCGCGCTGCTGCTGCATGGAGCAATGCCTCAGCATGCGGGTAGCAACAGACCACGCGGTCGAGTGTTAGCACGTCGGCGTCGGGCAGGCCGTCTGCGATCAGGGTGAAGTCGCCGAGAAGGAATTTCGTGGGACGTGACGCGTAGCGCGGCTCTACCTCTCCCCGCGCCACTTCGAGATAAGCAGGCGACGCCTCCACAAGTGTAGCGCTCGCAACGCCGTTGTTGGCCAGCTCCGCACTGACGATCCCAATCCCGCCGCCGACATCCACGAGGCTTTGTCCCGTGAGCGGCCAGTGCCGGAGTTCTCCAAGCATGACTCGGGTGATGCCCTCCGCGCCATGGCGCCGGTAGCGCCGCAAATCGCGATCTGCGACCTTCCGGCCGAACTGTGCCTCCGCAGCGCAATAACGAGTGCAGCATGCCATAGAAACCTCTCGACGAAACGGAAACAGGCCCCCAAAACCCCGTCACTACGCTTGCTCAACCTGGCGTTCGCGATTGGACGTTCTGCTTCACGCCGAACGGCAGAGGCGCATTTTCATTCAACTCTGCAGTAGCAGTAGAGGAACTGCTGCGTTGTGCCGAACGGAGTCTGATGCAATTCCTTTGAACTATCCACCAGTCGAAAACGAATGCCGAATTGTTCGTGCAGTGCCTCTGCGTCATAGAGCGCCACGTCGAGTCCGCTGCACATTGTGGGACCCTCGGGTCCGAATGTGCTGACGATCACATGGCCTCCGGGCCTGACCGCATGAGCGACTTGTCGAACATAAGCCAGGCGTTCTTCCGATCCCGTCAAGAAATGGAATACCGCGCGGTCGTGCCACACGTCGTACGTGTTTGGGGCGAGCTGAACTTTGGTAATATCGACAGCCAGCCAACAAACTTGCACTGCGGCCAACCCCAATCGCTTCCTGGTCACGTCGATCGCGGTTTGCGAAACGTCCAAGACGGTGATGTTCTGGTAGCCGCGCGCGAGGAGATCGTCGACGAGCGTGGATTCGCCGCCTCCAACATCAATGATGGATGCTGAGTATGTATCAGCTGAACGCTCTATCAGAGCGAGCGAGGTTTCAAGATGGGCGCGATACCAACTGACGGCGTCTGGCGCCTTTGTTGCATAAACTTTCTCCCAATGGCTTTTTGGATCCATAATTGCCCGCCTAACGCGGGTTCGTGTCCGACTGCTGGCTAGAGCTTTCCAGGATTTTTTCCAGTCGATCCAAGTGATCCTGGAGTTCGCTCAGTTTGACGCGCTCTGCTCGCAGTTGGTCCTCTGCTTCCGTTTCTCTTATTTGTCTTTGTTGTTCTTCATTCTCCAGCGAGGCGAGTTTTGCCTTAAGCCGGGGAAGCCAATCCTCGATCTGTTTCCGTTCCGCAGGAGGGTTCTCGCTGTGGCTTACGAAATCTTCGTCCTGCTTAATATCAGATGTTAGATTAGTCCGATTAGATTGCGTCTCGGCGAGTCTTGCGCGGGTGTCATCGAGCCTTTGCGAGGCGCGCGCGACGATTACTTCCTGGCCCTGCAAGCGATAGAGAAGAGTTTGTGCTCTTTGCGCGCCAATCGTCGTGGTCTGCAAATCGTGGCGGAGTTGCCGGACCTCCGTCAGCAGAGCCTGCAAAGTTTGTGAGTCGGTTGAGACGGATTGAGCTAAAACAGGCGCTGCAATAAGCAAGAGACCCAGGATCAATAGGCAAAAGCGATGCATGGGCGCCTCCTAATGAATTCTATCTCCAAGTCTTCGATATTCAGCACTCAAAGCTAAATTCGCGGCAAGCGCAACCAGGACGCGGGTCGACGACGTTGTACACTGCAGGTATGGCCGAAACCGCCATCTTGAAACGTACTGCTGTCGTGCGCCGCGGCCGAAGGCTCGAACACTTCACCATCGCCTGGAATGCCATGGAAGGCCTGGTGGCCGTCGTCGCAGGTGCAATCGCCGGCAGCATTTCGCTCGTAGGTTTTGGAATGGATAGCTTCATCGAAGTGACATCCGGGTCAGTTTTGCTGTGGAGGATGTCCGTTGACGCACAAGTGCAGCGCCGAGAATTGAATGAGAGGCGGGCCCTGAGGATTGTCGGCGTTTGCTTTCTTGTGCTGGCAGCCTACATCACCTACGAATCCGTATTGGAGCTGTGGTCCCGTCGGGCTCCCGAACACAGCATTCCGGGAATCGTTCTGGCCTGCGTCTCGTTGGTTGTGATGCCCTTGCTCTCAAGAGCAAAACGAAAGGTAGGGCGCGCTTTAGGCAGCGCTGCCATGCATGCGGATGCGAGACAAACGGAGTTCTGCACCTACCTGTCGGCTATTTTGCTAGTGGGACTACTGCTTAATGCATTCTTCGGTTTGTGGTGGGCCGATCCGGTAGCGGCGTTCATCATGGTTCCCATCATTGCAAAAGAGGGAATCGAGGGATTACAGGGCAAAGCCTGCGACGAGTGTTGCGGCGGGATTGCTGAAGGATGAGCCCGGTCTTGGCGGCCCTTGCAGCCAGTGCGACGACGCTCGCAGCCACCAATGTTGACGACATCTTTCTGCTCACGCTGGTCTTCGCGCGCCGCGTTTCCACGCGACGGATTGTGGCAGGTCAATACCTTGGGTTTGCGGCGATTGTAACGGTGAGCTTTGCTGCGGCGTGGACGGTGGGGCCTACCTCGGGGCCCTGGTGCAGCCCCCTCCGCACGGACCGTGACCAGTCGTGACCAGACGCTTACCGTAGATGGTTCAAGATAGATGTACGGCCAACAGCTGTACATCTATCTTGATTTGTCCGCCTATTCGCCGTACACTTTGAGGCTGGGGGACAGGCATGGCACGTATCCGACGTCAGCAACACTCGCGAAAGGAACAGCGCTTGGAAGCCAGGGTCACTCCTGAGCAGAAACGTCTTATCGAGCGCGCAGCAACATTGCGTGGCACAACGATAACCGAGTTCGTAGTTAGAAGCGCTCAGGAAGCGGCGACGAACACGATCAAGGAGTTCGAAGTTTTGCATCTGCGGGAGGAAGCCCGCGACGCCTTTGTAAATGCGGTTTTGAATCCACCCGCACCGAACGATGCTGCTCGCGCAGCTGCAGAACGCTACAAGAAGCAGATGGGGCTCTAATTGGCCAAGAAGCAAGAACCTCGCTTCGCCCTTGAGCCGCTCGGAGAAAAACAGCACCGGGCGGCTTTTTCATGTGACGTGGAAGCACTTGATTCCTACCTGCACAAGCAAGCCGGGCAGGACGCGAGAAAGCGCGCGGCGGTACCGTTCGTCGCGACCACCGACGGCCAGACGATTGCGGGCTATTATACGCTTTCCCAATTCGCCATAGGGCTAGACGCAATTCCCGAACAGGTTGCGAAAAGGCTGCCGAAGTATCCGATGGTATCTGCGACCCTTCTTGGCCGTCTGGCTGTGAGTACCGAATTTCGCGGGCGAGGCCTCGGAGAGATCTTGCTCATGGATGCCCTCCACCGCAGCCTTGATTCGAGCAAGCAGATCGCATCGGCTGGCGTTATCGTAGACGCAAGGGATGAGTCCGCGGCTGGATTCTACAGGAGATACGGATTCGTTGAATTGCCCAAAATTGAGAAACGACTCTTCCTGCCTATGGGGACTGTCGAGCGATTGTTTCGGAAGGGCAGATAGCGGGCGTGGCATCGCCTAAGAACTGATAACGAAACAAGAGACCGTTCTTCGCAACAAGAAAGGCACCTCGATGGCATCAGCACTACACCAGCTCAAGATATTCATTTTCTGGAGAGCTATCGTGGCAAATTCTCGTCTAACAGGTTTTATCGGTTTTCTTTTGCTTGCCTCTTGCGCGTTCGTCATTCCCAGCAATCTTCGCGCACAAGGAGAAGGTTCGCTTCTTGTCATGCCCGTCCCCGCACATGTTGTGCAGCGTGAAGGCGAATTCCTCATCGACGGACCTTTTGGTATTGCTCTGAAGGGCTATAAGGAAGCTCGTCTTGAACGAGCACAGCAGCGCTTCCTGGATACACTTTCGCGGGAAACCGGGATCCCGCTCTGGCGCCAAGCAGTCCTCAACCCACCGCACTTCACAGTTCAAACTGCGGGACCGAGTGCAGCCGTCCAGCAACTGGGTGAGGACGAATCTTACCACCTCGAGATCTCAACCACCGATGTCCAGTTGACGGCGCCCAATCCGATCGGGGTGCTTCGCGGACTCCAGACCTTTCTCCAATTAGTAAGGATCACCCCGAGAGGCTTCAGCGTTCCGGTCGTTACTGTTGACGACAAGCCACGCTTCCCTTGGCGTGGACTTCTGATCGACTCTGGACATCGTTTTGTACATATCTCCGCTATCAAGCGGAATCTAGACGGCATGGAGGCGGTCAAACTGAATGTCTTCCATTGGCGTTTTGCGGACAATCAGGGCTTCCACATCCAGAGCAAGAAATTTCCACTATTGCAGGAAAAAGGTTCCGGCGGCTTTTATTACTCCCAGGACGAAGTCCGGGAGATTATCGCGTACGCGAGCGACCGTGGCATCCGGGTGGTCCCAGAGTTTGACATGCCCTGCCACACAACATCATGGTTCCTTGGCTACCCCGAGTTGGCCAGCGGTCAAGATCCCTCCCACAGCTCGGCGATAGATCCCACACGCGAAAACACGTACAAGTTTCTGAATGGATTCATTGGTGAGATGGCTGTTCTATTCCCCGATTCCTACTTTCACGCGGGAGGAGATGAATGCGACGCCAAGGAGTGGGAGGGCAACCTGCGCATTCAGGACTTCATGCGGGCGCATGCGATTAAGGATGGCGCGGCACTGCAAGTGCTCTTCACAGCCAAAATTCAGAAGATTATCGAGGGCCGCAAGAAGATCATGGTGGGATGGGACGAAGTTCTTCAGCCCGATACACCCAAAGATGTCGTCATTCAATCCTGGCGCGGGCCAAACTCGCTGGCCGAGGCCGCACGGAACGGTTACCGCGGAGTGCTCTCGTCCGGCTACTACATCGACTTGAACCAGTCAGCAGCGGAGCATTACCTGGTGGACCCGTTAGGGGACAGCGCTGCCACGCTCACATCGGATCAGAAGGCCCTCGTTCTCGGCGGAGAGGCCACCATGTGGACAGATATTGTCTCCGATGAAAACATGGACAACCGCATATGGCCGCGTTCCGCTGCCATTGCTGAGCGCTTATGGTCTGCCCAACAGGTTCAGGATGTCGATTCAATGTACCAGCGGCTCGCGATCATATCGCGGAAGCTCGGTTACTACGGTCTGCGGCACCGACTTATCACGGATGAAATGCTGGAGCGCATGAGCGGCGAATTGGATCCAGCGCCCTTGAAAGTGCTTGCGGCCGTAGTACAACCTCCCAGGTTGTATGAGCGTCAGGAACTGCGGACCTTTACTGACTTTACGCCGCTCAACCGTCTTGATGATGCGGTGCCACCGGAAAGCGACACAGCCCGCGAATTTAACGAGATTGCTAGGCGGATTGCTTCAGGAAAGGCGACACCCCAGGAGTGGCAACAGGCCCGAGAATGGCTCGGGTTGTGGCGGGATAACGATGCCAAGCTGCAGCCATTACTGAGGCGATCGTACTTGACCCAAGACTTGGCGCCAGTTTCGCATAACTTGTCCCGGATTGCAGAGATCGGCCTGCAGGCTTTGGATGATCTGCATGAAAATCGTCTCGTCAGCGCAGATTTGCGGCAGCGAAATATCGAATTTCTGAAATCCTCCGGAAAACCACAGGCGGTGCTGCTGCTTATGGTAGCGCCTTCGGTAGAGCTGCTCGTGCAAGCAACCAGAGCCCAGAAGTATTTCTTTCTGGCTTGCTGCGTAAAGGGGAATTGGTGAATACGTTTCGGAAAATGAAGATTACCCTAGAGCTTGCTACTGCAATCTTGTTTATGGAAAGCCATCGGTCGTGGCGACCAATCCGATGACGACCTGCAGGCAGTCCGGCCGGCCATCACGGCTGTAGCCGCGTTTGGCCTTGGGATTCTGCTCCATCGCGCCTTCGAAGTAGGTGCTGGTCAGGTCATAGAGCAAGACTTCGAAATCGACTTGAAACAGATCCGCCCACTTCTTTCTCAAGTACGTGAAGACGTCTTGTTTGTGCTCCAGAATCCGGTCCAGGCAACGATATAGCCGATCTTTGTCGGCGATGACGAAATCCGTACTCAGCAACTCATCCATCGCGCTGGACAGAAACCAATGCCGGTGCAAATAAGACTCACTGCCCGGCGCGATCAGCCGATTCACGACGAGCAACTGCAATACTTTTTCCCAACCGATCGATTCGCGTCCTTCGGCGAAACGTTCTTGCCAAAACTGGTCCAGTCCCAACTCCCGCCACAGCTCACAGGCCAACCAACAGTTCCCGAATACGCGCGGCCGTCTCAACTCCAATTCCCCGAGCCGCACTTGAATCCCATTGCTCACACCTGTGGGAATGGCGTGATCGTCCGGAAATAAGCTCATCGTGGCGTACTGCTTCTGGTCTTCGTCGAATACGGCCAGGCTCTTTCGCCATGCTTCTTCTTGCTTGTCGTTGATTTCTCCCCGATACAGCACCGTTCGTTGTGCCGTGCCACCCGTTGCCAACCGCCGGTTCTCCACAACGCTGAAGTAGCGGTGAACTTTCCCGTCTTTCTTGCGCTTTGTGCTTCGCAGAAACATCCACTGGCACAATGCCAAAATCTGTCGCGATAGAAAAGAGGGTAGGTCTTCACCGCAAGCTTCACTGCGAAGAGCGTGTTGCAGTGGCTGGATTTACACGGCGTGAGTCCCCGAAAAAACCAAAAATCGATGCTCGACTGCGAAAGTCAGGATGAAGCCCCACCCGCCCCACCGACCCGGTTTGGAGATCTGATGGTGCCGGGGCACCGGATCGCGCTACAGCATAGTTGAACCTGAATCCTGCGCGAAAAAGCAGGATATCGAGGCTTGGGTTAAATGCCATTTAATTTCTTGACGCACCATTATGGTGCATACTGGTGCTATGAAGTCCAGAAACAAAACGGTGCGCCAAAGCATCAGCCTCCCAGCACACATTGCGACTCAGGTTCGCAACTTAGCCAAGACGCGCAAGCTCAGTTCCAACCGAATGCTGGCGGAACTCATCGAAAACGGTATCGAGGCTGAGAAGCGTAAGCAGCAGGAGTTTTTCAAACTTGCAGAGCGTTTCCGCAACGCCACCGACCCAGAGGAAGCGAAGCGGCTTGGTGATGAATTACGCCGGATGGTCTTTGGCGACTGATGGCGAAGCAAAACGAGTCCGACGATCACTTCAGGACGGAGCGCTCTGAGGCTTTACGCCAGTTGAGATCGGACGTAGCCCGTTGTCGACAGCGGCAACGCGCGCCACAGTGATTCGCATCCGGCGCGCGTGAGCACCCCGAAATCTTCTTGCGGCGCGAGGGCTCGCCAATCTGAACTTGACTCGCGTAATCCGTCGCCGTAAGCTAAGAATTCTTAGTATGGGACGCAAAGCGCAAAAGAACGATTCGTTGCCCGGTTCACTGGACATGTTAATTCTGCGGACGCTGTCGCGGCGCGACCTCCATGGATACGGCATAGTCCAGTACATTCAACAATCGTCCGACAATGAGCTCCTCGTCGAGGAGGGCTCGCTGTACCCCGCTCTCCAGCGGCTGGAGCTAAACGGCTGGATCGACGGTGTCTGGGGCGTGACGTCGAATAATCGGCGGGCGAGGATCTACAAGATCACGGCGGCTGGCCGCAAACAGCTGGCCGTTGAAGTCCGGAAGTACGCCAAACTCACGTTGGCGATCGCGCGCGTGATGGGAGCGGAGTGACGGACGTGTTACGACGGCTGAGGTATTGGATAGAAAGCGCCAGGCGCAGCGAGGCGCTGCGTGAGGAAATGGAACTCCACCTTGCGGAAAGAGCCGCGGAACTGCAAGCAGACGGTATGACGGCGGAGTGTGCCCGGGCTGAAGCGCGCCGGCGATTTGGCAACGTCGGACTGAAGCAGGAAGAGTCACGGGAGATTTGGATAACACGGTTTTGGTCGGAACTTGGCCAGGATGTCCGCTATGGCTGTCGTACCATGACCGCCAACAAGGCCTTCTGCGCCCTGGCGGTCTTGTTGCTGGCGCTGGGCATCGGGGCCAATACTGCGATCTACAGCTTGATGGAGTCGATTCTGTTGCGCTCACTGCCGGTGGCCGATCCCGAGTCGCTGGTAGTCTTGAATTGGCATAGCCGGCCGCCCCAGAAGGACAGCGGGCAATGGGTCGTGCACGGGTTACAAGGTCTTTTCTGGCCAGGCACCACAGGCAACCTGGTCAGCGGGATATTCCCGTATCCCGCGTTCGAGACGCTTCGCGAGGAGAATCCCGTCTTTTCGACGCTCTTCGGATACTTCAACGGACATAACTGTAACCTGGCCATCCGCGGGCAGGCCATGAGCGCCGGCACGGAGTACGTCACCGGCGAGTATTTCCGCGGCCTCGAAGTGTCGCCGGCCGCGGGACGTCTGATTGACTCCGAAGACGACCGTGCAGGCGCGGCGGCGGTCGCCGTAATCAGTTTTGCGACAAGCCAAAATCGCTTTGGAGGACCGGCGAATGCGATTGGACAGCCGATTCTCGTCGATAACATTCCCTTCACGGTGATCGGCGTGGGGCCGCCGGAATTCTTCGGAGTTGACCCAGCGGAGGCGCCGGACCTCTACCTTCCGTTGCACACGAATCTGCTTGTGGACGGCGCCCGAGCGGCTCGTATGTATCCCGACGGAAACTTCTACTGGATCGAAATGATGGGCCGCCTGCGTCCTGGCGTAAGCATGGCCCAGGCGCAGGCAGTGCTGGCTCCTCGTTTCCATCAATGGGTTGCCACCACGGCGACGACCGACGGTGAGCGCGCCAAACTGCCCGCGCTGATTCTGAATCCCGGCGCCGCTGGTCTGGGTAGCCTGCGCCGCAAGTATTCCAAGCCTCTGTACGTGCTCCTAATGATGGCGGGATTGATCCTGGCAATCACGTGCGCGAACATCGCCAATCTGCTGCTGGCAAGGGCCGCCGCGCGACGCCGCGAAATGGCAGTCCGGCTCAGCCTGGGAGCGGGACGGTTCCGCGTCGTGCGGCAGTTGCTTACCGAGAGTTTGATGCTGGCGTCGCTCGGCGGAACATTAGGGGTCTTGTTTGCGATCTGGGGCGTGCGATCGCTGACGTTTCTGCTCTCCAATGGTCGGGAGAACTTTACGCTGCACGCGGAATTGAACTGGAATGTGCTGGGAGTGACGGCGGCGCTCTCCGTGATTTGCGGCCTGTTATTTGGCCTCGCTCCAGCGATTCAGTCGACGGGTTCAGATGTCATGCCCGCGCTCAAGAATGGACGCGGGGGCGGACCGCGCCGCCGCGGGCAGCACGTTCTGGTGGTCGGCCAAATCGCGATCTCTTTTCTCATCCTGGTCGCCGCGGGTCTGTTTGTCCGGACACTCAACAAGCTACACTCCGTCCAACTGGGATACGCCCGCGAGAACATCCTTCTGTTCTCGTTGAATGCGCGCCAGGCCGGACATCGCGACCCGGAGATCGCCATTTTTTACGCAGACCTGCGCAAGCGCTTCGAATCGATCCCCGGAGTGAGCAGCGCGACGCTTTCGCAATCCTCGATCATCAGCGCCGGCCGCGTCGGGCAGGCAATCAGGGGGGCAATGAAGATCGGCGCTGTTACCATCCAGGGCGCAAGCGTCATGGCCGCCGGACCGCGTTTCCTCACGACGATGCAGATTCCGATCCTGGCCGGGCGTGAGATTGACGACCGCGACCAAACGGGCTCCAGGCCGGTTGCGGTGATCAGCGAGCGGCTGGCGCGAACTTACTTCGGGAACGAGAATCCGGTGGGCAGGCGCATCACGCTCCCGGATGAGAAGCGCGATCTCGAAATCGTCGGCGTGTCGGCTAACCTGCGGTACGGCGGTCTGAAAAATGAAGAGGAGAGTGCAATGACCGTGTTCGTAGCGATCAGCCAGTTTTCTCCAGACCGAATGACCTACGCGCTGCGGGTGGCGGGTGATCCGCTGACGTATGTCAGGAGTGTGCATGAGATCGTGCGGGAGGCAGATTCACGCATACCCGTCACAAACGTGGTCACACAGGCTGCGGAAATCGACCGGACGATCAGCCAGGAAGTCACGTTCGCGAAACTAAGCACGGGTTTCGCGGTTCTCGCTCTCCTGATCGCGTGCGTGGGACTCTACGGGACGGTGTCCTACAGCGTCGCGCGGCAGGTCGGCGAGATTGGAATCCGTATGGCTCTGGGCGCGCAACGCGGCGCCGTGGTATGGATGGTTCTGCGCCGCGTTCTACTACTGGCGGGGGTGGGACTCGCGATCAGCGTGCCTGCCGCGTTGAGCGCGTTCCAGCTTGTCAAATCGTTTCTGTTCGAGACCCAGCCCAATGATCCGGGAACCCTGGCGCTGGCCGGTGTCGTCCTCCTAAGCGCCGCGATTCTCGCTGGCTATGCGCCGGCAAGGCGAGCGTCCCGAATTGATCCGCTGGCGGCTCTGCGGCACGAGTAAGACATGGTCCTTCGTGCCGCAACGAAGGATGAAAATGTTCCGCGCCCGCGTACGTTTGAGCAAGACGATGAGCGTTCGCATGGATCGCGAGAACTACGATTTTCTTCACGAGATCACCAAAGAGGAAGGGAGTGATCTGTCTAAAGCTGTTCGCGACATGGTCACGCGCGGAAGAATCCTGCTCGCGGTCGAGCGATACAAGAAGGGAGAGGTCTCGCTCGGCAGGGCAGCGGAATTGGCGGGCGTACCGGTCGGACAGATGATGACTATCCTGACGGAGTTCGGAGTCGAAAGCCGACTCGAAAAGGAAGACTACTTGCAGGGACTCAAGGATCTTCAAAAGGTCTGGTGATTGCGTTAGTACGCTTGCGGGCGGCCAACGATTCGGTATTCTTCGGGCTCTCATAGGTCTCGGTCGGATCCCATTCGGCGAGCGCATGTAGATACGGTTCAAACTGGCAGACGTCCTGGGACCTGCCGCGAAGCGTCCTTAGCGCCCAGAAATCGAACGGGATATCGGAAACGAGAAAGATCACAGGCGCCGGCGTTGCCAACCTCTCCGGCGAATGTACAGATGAAGTAGACCGTCTTTTCTTCAAGCAGGCTCTTTCGCAGAAAACGAGTGAACACTGGATCATCTTTGGCAAGCCGGTCCCGCTCTAGTCCCCCAAGCGTCCTTGTGAGGATTTGAACCTGCTCAGGTGCAACACCTGATTTTTTGTCCATCAGGGTTTAGACACGTGGTGGTGGCGGGCTTCCGAATGCGCGTCACGCCGAGTACGTCTGTATGCCGGGGGACAGAATTGGACCGAACGCTTGCGGGTTTACTTTGAGTGGACGGCGGCCTAAAACCTAGCGCGCTGAGTCTCATGTGTTTCGCAAATAGCTCGCACCGTCTTGCGATCGCACACCGCCACCGACAAAGAAGTGGCAGTGTTGGCGATGCAGGCGGACGCGCGCCCGACCGGCTCGTGCAGTTGGTCCGCGCCGTTGGCCCGCCCAGGTGCCAAAGAGGAATTCTTTCGCGCGCGTCATGGCACGGGGTTTTATTTCTAATGTTTCCCCCACCCGAGGAGATGCCGGAGCGCCAGGATCATGACAGGAATATTATCGCGAATGTCCGAATCAATCCTTGTGCCAAGTCATTCATTTTGTGCGTGTGCGACGTTTGGCGAGGTACAGAACTTCTCGCCCGGAATAACATGCGGTTTGCCCGTCATCCGCTCACAATGGGGGCAAGTGCCGATGGAGCGAGGACGCCAAGTACGTGCGGTGAGCTGGATGCGCAGACAGACACTCTCGAGAGCAACTCGAGATTAAGGCGAGACAAGCGCTGGGCGCACTTCAAAATCACCGAGCCGCAGGTTGTCGATCTCAAAACTCCGTCGAATGTGGGCGAGGGCCTCCACCGCATCCACTCTACCTTCTGAAAACGCCTCACGCATGGTGGCGAGCGTAAAGTCCTGGCTTATCGGGCTGATTCCGGGTTCAGCCGGGAAGGGAGAATAAGAGATTGATCGAGGCTGCGGCGAAGTCCACGCGTATTGCGACGTTTCCTTCGCGGATTGTATGAAGCTGTAGGAGACCAACAACGGCGGAAATCGGAATGCAGAACTGCAAATCAGGAAATAGCTTTGCCGATTGGCTCCCCGGCTTGCTGCACATACACCTATGCGTGGTACAGGAACCGAGCGGTCTCCAAAAGGAACAAGGGTGGTTCCCCGATTACCGAATACCGTCAGATACAACGACCCACGAACCCTCGTCGGTTCATCCTTGACCTTCCTGTAAAACGCACCATCCACGGTAACCTGCAGCGAAAACTCTTGGCCCATATTGCTTGCATAGCCCGGTAGAACTTGGTCGGTGTGCCACATCGTCCCGTCGGGCGCTTGAAGTTGTATGGAGAACCCTTCTGGCTTTGCACTCATTCCCGTGGGAAGTGCAGTGACGTTAAGGGGGAGCTCAACACGAACGCGGTCGCCTTCAATGACTGCCCGAGTCAACCATTTACTACGCGAATCGAAATCCACGCGAGCAACTGGCTGCTCGACTTTTTGCTTGGAGAGCCAGGATTGAATTTTGAAGGCTGCGGACCATGGAATCAACGTCATCCCCAGAACCGCTAGTATTGCCGCCGCGACCGCCAAAACGCGACCCGCGGCAGTTCTCCGCGTTGAATACTGCCAGAAAAGAATTGCCGGCGCGGCAACACTTATAGCCAGAAACAGACAATAAGTCCTGACCCAGTCTGTCCCGCCCCAAAAGCCGCCGAGAACCACTTCTGGCGCGACGATAGCCACAACTAGGGCGATTACGCAAGGCGTCAGGATTGCAAATGTGAGCTGCACAAATCCCGCCGTGAGGGTAGATAACGCGGCGATCGGTAGGACGAAGACTATAGCAAGCAGTACTTGGCTCCAAAGCAAGCCTGGCAACTCAGCTCCGAGCGGGCGCAATCCGTAGGCGCGAAGAATCACCACGTCAGCAATCAACATCGGTAGATTTATAAAGGCTAGGATGAAGAGCGCCTTCGCTCCTAGCAGGCTCTTCCAGGAGTACGGCCGAGTGATCCAAAACTGTCTGTCCCCCGTCAGCGCTTCGTCGTGAATCACGCGCGCGATGAGTGTCCACCAGGCTAACGGCAGCAGAATTAGTACCATCGTCCAAGCGGCCGTTCTGTTCGTAACCGGATCCACTAACCATAGGGCACGACGCGCACCTGTGAAGGTAAATGCCGCAACCACGGTTATCGCCACTGCAATCTCGAACCAAAGGTGACGAACGTCTTTCTTGAAAATATGCAGTGTTTGTCGCATTTTTTGCTTACGCCGCCTTTCGGCCAGCCTTGGCCAGAGTTACGAAGATCGCCCGGAGAGGCATGGGATTAACAGAGATTTGGTGAGCGTTCCCGAACAAGCGATGAACTTCTGCGATCGTTCGTTCCTGATCAAACTGCGTATCGACGAAGCGAACTACGGCTGTAGACTGTTCTGTGTTCAACCACGCAGCTGGCCACGATATTGGCGATTGCAAGGGATCTGCGAGAGTGACCTCGATCTCGCGAAAGCGGTCCACCAATGACGTCATCTCTTCGGAGAACTGTAAGTGCCCATGGTCTAGGTACCCAATATGACTGGCAAAGCTCTCGACTTCAGAAAGGTCGTGAGACGAGATCAGGATTGTCGCCCCCTCCGCGCATTCCAACACGCCCTCAATCAACTCGTCGCGGACCAGCGCATCGAGGCCGGTAAAGGGTTCGTCCAGAACAATTAGTCGTGGCCTGTAGGCTAGCGAAGAGGCTAAAGCGGCCTTCATTCGCATTCCGTGGGACAAATGCCTGATTTTGCGATCAGGCGGTAGCTCAAACTGGCGCAATAACTCCCGGGCGCGCGCGACGTCCCAGTCTGGATAGAATGCCTTTAGATACTCCATGAAGTATTCGACCGTCATCCACCCTGGCATCCGCTGGTTCTCCGACACGTAGCCGATTTGGGTGAAATCTCTCGGCGAAAGCCTTCGCGAGTCACGGCCGAATACCTCTGCCATTCCCTCGGTTGGCTGCCAAGCATTCATAAGGATTTTGATGGTTGTGGTTTTGCCTGCCCCATTGGGGCCAACCAAACCATACACACTGTGCTCGAGCACGATCATGTTCAGGTGGTCGAGCGCCATTGTCTTTCGGAACCGTTTCGTGAGATTAGTCGTTCGCAAAATGTCGGTCATTTTTTGCTCCCATCTAGACGCTTCCAAAGCTCAGCGACCGCCGTTGTCACGTCATCGAAGGTCAGACCCAACCGCTTAGCCTCGACTATCAGTTGCTCCAGCTCTTTCTGCAGGAGGTTGCTGCGATCAGCGGCAGATGAACAGCTGCGCTTCGTCACGACTGTGCCAATACCGGAATGAACCTCCAAGACGCCTTCCGCTACCAGATGCATGACCACCTTATGAGCTGTATTGGGATTGATCTTCAAGCTTTTGCTGAGTTCTCGCACGGAGGGAAAAGCGTCACCGGCCCGCAATTGTCCTGTGACCACGGCCTTCTTCGCGGCATACACAACCTGCTCGTAAAGCGAGATACCTGGCTCGAACGCCACACGGAATGGAATCACTTGTGTGTTATAACAGCTAGTACACCACATTTCAAGTAATCGGCGCGGACGTTTCGTTGGGCCTCACAGACCGACAGCATCGTTGTTAGTACACGTAGAAGCGTCGTTTGTGTCGTTCTGGCCGGTAATGCCGACAATCTCTTACCTTACCGGATTACGGAAGGTTTGCCCGTAATGCGGGAGGAATCCGAACAGAGCTTCTCTATAAGAGGCCTGCGCGGATCCGCCCTACTGCTCTACGACCTTCATCTGTTCTTCGTTCATACGACCGCCATGCACCTTGAACTCGGCCAGAGCACTGTCGATCTCTTTCATGTCTTCTGCGGTCAGTACAAGGTTGGTGGATTCAATGTTCTCCTGAAGGTGGTTGACCTTGCCCGTTCCCGGGATCGGGACGATGAACGGCTTCTGGGCTAGGAGCCATGCGAGCGACAGCTGCGCTGTTGTTGCGTTCTTCCTTTCCGCAAGCTCGGTGATGCGATCGACAAAGGGCTTGTTGGCAGCAATGCTCACCGGCTGGAAGCGGTCGAACCCAGAACGAAGATCCGATTTCGGATCAAACCTTGTCTGCGGATCCAGATTCTGGGTGAGATAGCCCATGCCAATTGGACCCCAGGGCACGAAGCCGATTCCCAACTCCGCACAGGTGTCTAGCAATCCGTTCTTTTCCGGGTCCCGGTTCATAAGCGAATACTCCGTCTGAAGAGCGGCGATGGGCTGAACCGAATGTGCTTTGCGTATAGTGTGGGGGCTTGCTTCCGAAAGCCCGAAATGCAGTACTTTCCCCTCCGCAATGAGTTCCTTGACCGCACCCGCAACGTCCTCGATCGGCACATGGGGGTCAACCCGGTGTTGATAGAAGAGGTCGATATGGTCAGTCCGCAGACGCTTCAGGCATCCTTCCGCAGCCTTCTTGATGTGCTCAGGTCGACCATTCAGACCGAAGTTGTCACCGAGGTCGAAGCCAAACTTCGTGGCAATCTTTACCTCGTTGCGGAACGGTTCGAGTGCTCCGCCGACGATCGTCTCACTCGTATACGGTCCGTACACTTCCGCCGTATCGAAGAATGTAACGCCCTTGCTATGGGCCTCACGGATGACCTTGATGGCATCGTCGATCGGCGCTGCCGGGCCGTAATTTGACGCCAGGTTCATGCATCCAAATCCGAGCTCCGATACTTCCAGCGTTCCTAGCTTTCGTTTCTTCATGTATTCACCTCCACCTCAGGGTTAGGCGGATGAGCTCGTCTGCCGGTAGCCTGATCGACTGAAATCATTGCCTATTTGTCCGAGGCATGTCACAAATCTGTGCAATGGCGGCGCAGCGGCGTTATTCTGAGAAGGTCAAGTGTAACGGGTCACGATCTTTTCCCCCGAGGTTCTCAGATTATTTTCCAGCCGCTTTCTCGGATTCCTTTTCGGCCTGACCGGCCGACGGTCGCAACG
>Ga0209158_1001027_pt1 | contig 19118 bp, 12 predicted proteins | sample GraSoiAngelo_140_FD_185897 | JGI IMG/M metagenome (GOLD analysis project Ga0209158, IMG submission 185897) | Grasslands soil microbial communities from the Angelo Coastal Reserve, California, USA - 14_0929_12_30cm (SPAdes) (version 2) | ecosystem: Environmental > Terrestrial > Soil > Grasslands ...
TCGCGCCGCTTACTTGCCCTTCCCTTTATTCCCTTTGCAGGGTACCGTTCGGGCCTTCGGTCATCGTTCCCGGCTTGGCCTATCCGTTTCTCCGCCTTTCGGCCTTGGAGTGCCTCAATAGCCTCGCCGACGGCATGACCTAGTTTGCCCTCTGCTGACTTCTGCGACACGGTCTGGGTGAATCGCTCCACCCTCAGTCACGATTCCATGACATGCCGCAGATCTCCCGAGGTAAGTTCGACCGCCTTCGATGCACAACCGCCGGATTTACCACCAGTGGGCTTGATGGATATGGGCTTCGTCGTCATTCGCCTCTTCGCCCTCCACCGTAGGCCTTATATCCGGTTTTTGTTCATCGGCTCGCATCTTTGCTCCGCGCTTCTTTCAGGCCCCGCCTCGCGACGAGTGTTATTTCACCCTTGCGCTTCGCTAACCCTTCACCTCCACCAGGTTGGGTAGAGGACTTGCACCTCCAAGCTGTCGAACATGCTCGGCACACGAATACAGCCCACGGCGCAAGCCGTGGGTAAGCGTGCAAAATGAGCAAGCCCCAGAGGGGCGAAACATAAGTTCTCAACACGCTTCAGACGTGCCGCGAATTCCTTAAAACCCATTTGTGCAGTTATCTCGTGACGCGAACCTGTCTCTTTTCAGAGCCGCCGTTCCACGGGAAAACAGTTGTCACACACACATAGGTTCTTTGTTTTGTGATGGATACGGGATGCCGTTGTAAAACAACTTTTTTCGCTGTTCGGGTTCATAATCTTGTAAGTTCCTACCTCTCGGAGAGTTCATGCGCTTTCATCAGCAGAGAATCGCACTTCTGCTCTTTCTGTTGACCCTCGTGACGACTTCCGGGGTGCTGGCCTTCAGTAAGAAAAAAGAAAAAAAGGATTCCGCCTACGGGGCTGATGAGCAGAAGCGCGCCGTACACGCGCTCAACCGATTGGCCTTGGGACCGCGACCTGGGGACGTGCAGCGGGTCACTGCCATGGGCGTCGACAAGTGGATTGAGCTGCAGCTCCATCCCGACAAGATCGATGACGGCGCGCTCCAGGCCCGACTGGCGCCCTTTCGCACGCTGCGCATGGACACCAGAGAGCTCGCCGAAAACTTCCCGCCGCCACAGGTGATCAAGTCCGTGGCCGAGGGCAAACAGCGCATGCCCTCCGATCCCGCCAAGCGCGCCGTTTACCAGGCACAACTCGAGAAATATGAGGAGAAGCGGGAACGCAAGCAGGAGGCGGCCAGCAACTCTAATTCCGAGACCTCGGGCACCACTACGGCCAAGAAACCCGAGCCCAGCGATGATGAGATGGCACGGCAACGCGAAGTCAAGCTTTTTGCCGACCTGAAGGCGCAGGAACTCCTCGATCTTCCTCCCGACCAGCGGATGAAGGAGATCCTCAAGATGTCGCCGGAGGAGCAGCGCGAATTGGCTCAGAGCAAAGATCGGGAAGATCTGATGGAAGGCCTTTCGGCCCAGCAAAAAGAAACGCTGATGGCCATCAACAATCCCCAGCAGGTCGTAGTTAACGAATTGATGCAGGCCAAGCTGCTGCGCGCCATCTACAGCGAGCGGCAACTCGACGAGGTGATGACCGACTTCTGGTTCAACCACTTTAATGTTTTTGTTGGCAAAGGCGCTGACCGCTACCTGCTCACCAGCTACGAACGCGATGTAATCCGGCCGCATGCGCTGGGTAAATTCGGAGATTTGCTGGTCGCGACCGCGAAAAGTCCAGCCATGCTTTTCTATCTCGACAACTGGCTGAGCGTCGGGCCAGACTCGGACTTTGCGCTGGGTATCCCCAAGCGTGTGCCCCGGCGGCCAGGTTATTATCGCCGACGCTTTCCAAATAACTTCCCCGATCAACGTCCGCCGCGCCAGGCCAAAAACAAAGAGCGGCGCGGATTGAATGAAAACTACGGTCGCGAGCTGATGGAGTTGCACACCCTGGGCGTCAACGGCGGCTACACGCAGCGAGATGTCCCGGAAGTCGCGCGCGTGCTCACGGGATGGACGATCGAACAACCCAAAAAAGGTGGCGGGTTCAAATTCGAAGAACGCATGCATGAGCCCGGCACCAAGGTCGTCCTTGGCCACAAAATCAAACAAAAGGGTGAAAAAGAAGGCATGGAGGTCCTCGAGATCCTCGCGCACCATCCGTCAACAGCAAAATTCATTTCCACCAAGCTGGCAATGCGTTTTGTTTCCGACGATCCCCCGCCTGCGCTGGTTGACCGCATGGCCCAAACATTTCTGAAGAAAGACGGCGACATTCGCGAAGTCGTGCGCACCATGTTTGGCTCGCACGAATTCTGGGCTCCCGACGCGTACCGCATTAAGGTAAAGACTCCGCTGGAGTTTGTGGTGTCGGCAGTGCGGGCCACTGGCGCCGACGTTCAGGATGCCATGCCTCTGCTTCGCACGCTCAACACTATGGGCATGCCGCTCTATGGCATGCAGCCGCCGACCGGCTATTCCATGAAGGCGGACACGTGGGTGAACTCGTCGGCGCTGCTTGGGCGCATGAATTTCGCGCTGGCACTGAGCAATGGGAAGCTCAAGGGTATTGGAGTTGAGCCCGATCACGCGCTTGGCAGTACTCCGTCGGACCCTGAAGGCGCACTCGCCGCACTAGAAAACGTTTTGCTGGCGGGCGACGTGTCGAAGCAGACCCATGAAACGATCCTCAAGCAATTGGACGACCCGCAGATCTCGGGACGTCGCCTGGATGATCCGGCGCGTCCGCCGAATGTGGCAGCAATTGCAGGTTTGATTTTGGGGTCCCCGGAGTTTCAGAGAAGATAGCTATCAGCTGTCAGCTATCAGTTCTTCGTTGCTGAAAGCTGATAGGTCAGCGCTGATAGCTCACGAGGTTGCCATGTCCATCACTCGACGCGTATTTCTTCGCAATGGTGCCTTGGCCATCGTTGGAACGGCGGCGCTGCCCAGCTTCTTGACTCGCGCGGCCTACGGTGCCGAAAGCCTGGGGAGCCGCAACCAGCGGCTGGTCGTCATCTTTCAGCGCGGCGCGGCCGACGGTTTGAATGTCGTGGTGCCGCATGGCGAGTCGGCTTACTACTCGATGCGGCCTTCCATCAATATTCCTCGCAATACCGTGCTTGACCTGGACGGCTTCTTCGGCTTGCATCCGGCGATGGCGTCCTTGCACTCGCTGTGGAAGCAGCGTTACCTTGCCGTCGTGCACGCCGCTGGGTCGCCCGATCCTACCCGCTCCCACTTCGACGCCCAGGATTTCATGGAATCAGGAACACCGGGGGTGAAGGCTACCGAGGATGGCTGGCTGAATCGCGCCCTGCATGCGCTTCCTGAAGAGAAATCGGCTTTCCGGGCAATCGCTCTGGGACCTTCTCTGCCGCGAATTCTGTCAGGCAGCGAGCCGGCCGTAGCCGTAAACAACATCAATGACTTCGGCGTGGGCGGGCGAAATCCCAATGCTGCGGCGATTGCCAATACGTTCGAGGCAATGTACGAGCATTCGGTGGACAGCGTGTTGCACGGCACAGGACAGGAGACTTTCGAGGCGGTGAAGATGCTGAAGTCGGCTGATCCTTCGAAATACACGCCGGCTCCCGGCGCCGATTATCCGCGCGGGCGCTTCAGCGAGAGCTTGAAACAACTGACGCAGCTCATCAAGGCCAATCTCGGCGTGCAGGTAGCGTTTGCCGACATCGGCGGCTGGGATCATCACGTCAACGAAGGCAGCACACAAGGGCAAATTGCGAACGTGCTGCGCGACTTCTCGCAATCATTGTCGGCCTTCTGGACCGATCTGGGCGATCTGGCGGAAGACACCGTGGTCGTCACGATGTCGGAGTTCGGGCGGACCGCGCGCGAGAACGGCAATCGCGGCACCGATCACGGCCATGCCAACGTCATGTTCGTCATGGGCGGGACCGTGAAGGGCGGGAAGGTGTACGGACGCTGGCCGGGATTGGACCAGTCACAACTCTACGAGGGCCGCGACCTGGCAGTGACCACCGACTTTCGCCGCGTCCTGGGGGAAGCGGTTTACCAGCACCTCGGGAACAAGAGCCTGGACGCCGTGTTTCCTGGATTCGAGAATAAGCCAAGCGGGTTTCTGAAATATTTAGGCTGATCGCAACCACGGAAGCCGTCCGTTTCTTCGTACCAGCCCGTCTTCGGACGTGCTGCAAGTCAACCGGGGACGGCACGGCTTTACAGGCTGCGGAAAGAACCGGGTCTGGCTGCGCACCGCTTTTAGCGTGTATGAGAATCAATTTCCGCGCTGGAAGAGTAGGCAGAACCGCCCAGAAACAACCCCGGAGGGGTGTCGCGAAAATAGCCCAGCGCCTTGGCGCGGGGATCAAGTGGAAGACTGGAACAAGTCCCGTAGGAACGACAGAAGTTCTCACGCACCCACTGAAGGTGTGTGGACTTAATGAAAAGTCAACCGGGGAGGGTAGGCCTTTAGCCGTGCCGCCAGAGCCAAAAAATTGGGGACATATGTCAGCCGCCGAGCCTGCTCGGCGCCTGATGCACAGGATTGCGGTATGGAAAGCGGTACGTCCTCGCCCGGCCCCTAAGCTGATTTATTTTCGGGCAACGAGAAGCCATTGCGGAGGGCGCCCACGAAGGCAGCATCGGCCTTCAATGAGACCATCTCTAACGGCGAATACCCTCGCCTCCACGCTAGATAGAACGTCGCAATCAGCAAAGCCCCTGTGATCAGAAAATTGGGCCAGGCATTCAGGGCCCACTGCCCAATCCAGCTCAACGTGCCTGCTTGCGAGAACGGCATCAGGTAAGGAATGGGCCACTGATAGCCGTCAGGGCCACGAGCTCCGACCAGGTCCTCAAGCAAGTGCAGATGAAAGCTGAGGAGTGTCAGTGCAGCAATCTTCCACCTTTGTCGCACGACTATGACTGAGGCCAGTGACGATTAGGGAAAAGGCAGCGTGTGCAAGGCATGATGGTAGGTGGAAAACCACTCCAGCGGATGCCGCGAGTGCCGCGTGAGGATCTCGACAATGACGCCAAGACCATCGATATCGGGCACAACTCCGGCAAGTGTCACCAGAGCACGCTCTCTACGACTTAACCAGGCTGTGTTGGCTAAGACCCAGCCAGTCAGAAAATCAGGTGATCGGACTCATGGCCTCACAACTGTATCAGCACATCCCCGTTTTCCATCTTCAACGGATATACCGCAAGTTTCGCAGCGGGATTGTGCGCAGCCTCCCCGGTTTTTGGGTCCCACATCCAGCCGTGCCAGGGACAGACTACTTTTCCGCCTTCAATCATTCCCTGTCCGAGCGGACCGCCGCGATGGAGACATACGTTTTCGATGGCGGTGATGGTTCCATTTACGTTGGCCACGCAGACGACTTTGTCGCCAAACGTGAATTCCTTGGCTTCGTTCTCAGCGGGGAGTTCGGATTGCGTGGTTAGTTTGACGAAGTCCGGCATTCGCTCTCGCTTCTGAAAAAACCAGCCGAGCTGGCGCTCGGCCTGGACGGGCGCGGGCGGCGCCCGTTCCCCCACAATCTTACTTCGGTTGCAGCGTCTGCGCGATCATCACCTGGCGCTTGAAATTCTCGACCATACTCTCGTCCAGACGAACTTCGGTGGGCTTCTTGGCCAGGGACATTTGATCAATCTTGTCCTGCAGTTTCAGGAGCGCGTAGAAGAGGTTCTCCGGGCGCGGCGGACACCCAATCACATAGACATCGGTAGGTACGATCTTGTCCACGCCCTGCAACACGGCGTAGGTGTTGAATGGTCCGCCTACAGAAGAACATGCGCCCATCGAGATCACCCACTTGGGATCGGGCATTTGGTCATAGATGCGCTTGACCACCGGCGCCATCTTCAGCGTGACGGTGCCAGCCACGATCATCAGGTCGCTCTGCCGCGGGCTGGGACGGAAGACTTCCGAGCCAAAGCGCGCGATATCGAAACGCGCCGTCGAGGAGGCGATCATCTCGATGGCGCAGCACGCCAGACCGAAAGTCATGGGCCATACCGCCGACTTGCGGGCCCAATTGAAGACGTAGTCCACCGTAGTGATCAGGAAGTTCTTCTCAAACTTATTTTGTAGCCAGCCCATGTGTCCTCGAAGCCGCGAGTGGCGGCCTTTCAGAATACCCTGCCATGCCCCGAACCCCGGTGATTGCGCTCACAAGGCCTCAGGTCACCACTTTTCAGTCTAGGGGCTGGGGAGAATGGGTGTCAATGCGCAGGGGGTAGTGGGGTCGTGGACAGCACACAAAAACGGCTACACCCCGTCCCTTCCGAGTTAACAGGGCACTGATCGGAGCGCGTCTATGGCGGGGAGGACGAGCGCAGATCGACGAGCGACTCTCGTGCGCGGGCGGATCAGGACGCGCGACTCTCGTGCGGAGGGCGCGGGCGGGCGAGGGGCGAGCGGGCAGCGCAGGCAGCTGGGCGCCCGCGGGCAAACAGGTCTCGCCGGCACGCGCCAGTCGCGCGCCGCCCGTCCAGTGGACAATGTCCGGCGCTTATTTTTCGATGGCTTCATCCTTGAGATGCTTGGCGCAGGCCTCGGCCGTGCTCTTTTTCCCGTGGCCCGAGGCTTCTTTATGGACGGAGTAACTCCAGATGACCTCGGAACTCTTGAGGTTGCTAACTTGAATGCTGGCCTCTTCGCGCGAATGCCAGTTTCCAAATAGGACCTTCTTGGCAGTGCTCGCCTTCTGGGTCTCCGAAATTCCGGTGATTTCAAATTCTGCAACTTCGCGGTTCCCCACAACTTCGACCGGCACTTTCTTAGCCGCAATAGCATCTTTCAAGTAAGTGTCGAACCCATCGGCAATCGGAGCCACGAAAACCTTCGCTCCCTTCGGAATCTTGCTGGACTGTGCCGGACTTTTCGTATCTTCTGCATGCGTCATGCAAACGGCACCCAACACCACAAGCACCAAGACCATCGTCAATCCCCGGTTATGGGACATAAATGTGACCCTCCCGCTACATTGATCGCAACTAATCAATCACAATCTGCTTAATGTGTTTGGCGCATGCTTCGCCCGCGCTCTGCCGGCCACGAATGGAGTTGGCCTTGTGGACTGAGTAGCCGAATATGACCGCTCCGGTCTTTAAGTCGGAAAGCTTAATGCTGGCCTGCTCATTGGAATTCTGCGAACCCATGAAGAGCATCTTGGCCCATCCTGCCTTCTCGCTTTCCGAAACACCACTGATCTCGTAGTCAGCCTTCGCGCGATCAACGACCACAATCAGTGGTACTTTCTTGTTTCGCAGTCCCGCGATGATGTAGTTCTCGAACCCGCCCAGCATGGGAGCCACATAGACCTTGGCATACGCGGGTATCTTCGCGTTGTTCACCGTGGCCAGTTGGCCTTCGTCACTAGAAGCCGGTTTGAGGTCCGCAGCGGCCGGTTTCGATGGCTCACTAGAGGCCGGCTGGCTATCCTTCGTTGCACTCTTCTGATCTTGAGCAGAATCGTTCTGGTAAAAAATCGACGATAACGCAAATTGCGGGCTCGCCGCTGCGCATACGACGAATAAAGCGACAACCAGAGCGATTAACGGGTTTTTGCTATGCATGTAACCTCCAAGTGCTTCAGTTATGCTCGCAGGGAAGAAGTCCTTGAGGAAGACTACGGGAAATACCGCAATGAGGCACGAGAATTCGTCAGCTCCGTCTCTGCCTTCGTAGGCTGGCGAGAGCTACTACCTGGTCAGGATGAACCTTCGAACTGAAAACGCCGGTGATGAATGCCAACTGTGCATGTGACTTCCAACCGTCGGAAGCCTGGGATGTCCTCGGCGGTAAAGGCAATGGGGCGGGTGGCCAGCTTCGCGGTTTTTGAGACCAGGGGAGCCAAGGAGTTCAACTCTCCTATTCCGTTCCTTCTTCCCTCTCGTGATTCAAGCGAAGCGAGGAATCTGCTTTTCTGGTGATTCCGCTGAAACTGCAAATTCCTCACCGGCTGAAACCGGTCGGAATGATAAACGTCTGCACAGCGTGATTGGCCAGCGGCTGCGGAGCTTCGGTTCGTCCCTCACACAGGCCAGTCACTTTTAAGGCTGCGGATAGGTTCCCGCCGCTGTGCCGTACTGATAAGCGCCGATGCTCCAGGTGCCGTTGACCGGCCGCGGACCATATTCGAAGTCGTAAGTTGGCGCACTCACGGGGCTTCCAGTCGTTGTGGCTCGGCTGGTTGAGAGCAGGTGATAGTCGCCCGAACCATCCCTCTGATAGCGATTGAACCCAGGGTCTGCCGCGATCGTGCCCGTTGCTCTGCTGTGCATCAAGTTCCAGTCCGCAGGACCGTTTTGGTAAACAAGATTGTTGAAATATTGATTGTTGTACCCCACCGACCCGTACTCTTCAGTGCCGTAGCCATTACCGCCGGCGACGTTGCCGTTGTCGTAGACGATGTTGTTGCTGATCGTGGACCAGTCGTTGCTGGTGTTCCCGGACCTGCGTCGGAAATCGCGCTTCGCAGCGCCGATCAGAATTCCGCCGTAAGCGTTGCTGAACACCGTGTTGTTGGTGATGGTGACGTGTGTGGCCGCATGCCACGTGTGGATTCCCCATCCTTCGTTTTGGGAGACAACGTTGTTGTAGATGTGGCCGCGCAGATTGGCGTGATAGATGCCGTGCACTCTTGGACACGGGCTAGTGTAGTTTCCGATGTGATACACCCAGTTTCCGATGATGTCGTCATCCGACGCGGCATAGTTACCATCGTGAATGCCGGCGCCACCATCGGAAGGACAGCCCGTCGCCGGAATATCATGGACTTTGTTGTCGATGATGCGGGTGAAGGAACCTTCGTTGTAGATTCCCAGCGCTCCGCTGCCGGTGATTTCAAAGCCCTGGATCTCGACGTAGTTGCCCTGGTTCCACCACGTCGCGTCGTTGCCGGTCAGGTTAGTAGTGAGCTTGGCGCCCCATCGCACGTCCGACACCCAGCGAATCGGCGCAGATAAAGTCCCGCTCGTAGTTGTGAGAAGACGGCCGCTGTCCTCAAGAGTGTTCGGGTATACGCCGCAAGCTACGTGGATGGTGGATCCAGGCACAACACCCTGATCAGCTCGGCTGAGTGTTTTCCACGGGTGGGCTTGAGAACCGTCGTTGGAATCATTGCCGATCGCGGAGTTCACGTAGTACTGATTGCCGTTCACGGCGTTCGTCCACGAGGGCGGAGTTTGAGCAGACAGATTGGTTATCGAAAGGAAGAGAAACAGCAAGGTAACGACTGCGAAGCGTTTCACGGGGCACCTCGCCCGTCGCACCTGATAGAAGCGAGACTACGCGAAGACGCCGGTGCGAAGCGGGCACCAGGTCCAACTGGTCTTGCCGGCGCATATCCGCAAGCCCAACCTGTTTCTGCACACCAGAGTAAAAGGAGTGAGTACCCTTGACAATAAGAGGAACCCCTCAGACCTAAACTTAGACGGGCAGAACGAAAGACAAGCGAGCCACCGCCGCTTGGTTTCCGGAGAGCGGGGGGTACTCCGCCAGCGAGGGGAACGATTTCGTTATATGTACTAATATGTACTCATCTTTCGTAAAAAAGCCGGGGCTGCGCCGCTCCGGCTCAATGGAAGGTTTCTGCAGTCAGTTCAGAAAGAGAAGCTGTGAACCATCCTGACGCTTTCTATTGTTACCGAGCCAAGGCCGTAAGCTGCTCCGCCAACTGCCGATCCGCTACCGGTATTCACCACTGCGGCGGAATCCGCTGCAGCCTGTATCGATAGGTAGTAAGTGCCGACTCCGACGTTCGGGAAAATAAAGTTGTAGCCATGGGCGCTGGTGGTCTGAAGGATGAGCTGAATGGTTGAAGTGAAGTCACAGGTTCCCGTGCCTGCCACGCCGCTGACTGTCACGTTGACCACGCAATCACTTAGCGATTGCGTGAGTGTCTGAACGCGAGAGTCCAGAACGACTCCAGAATTGGGTCCCGTTCCGGAGCATCCTAGTACGGCTGTATTGCATGCCGCCGCTGGATAACCGTACATCACGGGGCTGCCGTTAGGGCCGTCCAACAGGACAGCGCGCAGATAAACTCCGCCGGTTGCGGTGGCTGTCGACGTGTTCGTCCCGCCGGCTGTCTTTGAGATTTTGGTTGTAACCAGGGTGTTGGTGTACAGGCCAGTCACCAGTGATGCTGAAGCGAATAGTGACTGGCTGTTCGAGACTTTCACGGTGCTGCCCATCACTTCGACATAATGGTCGGCGGTCACTGGCTTGGCGGCGCCGGTGAAGACATCGCCACAACTCCAGGTCCCGCTGGTGGCAGTGATGCTGCAGCCCACCGCTGAATTGTAGGCTGCTGTGGCCTTAGAACTCGGCGTTCCGTTCTGGGCAAAAGCAAGCGTGGCAGTCAGGAGGGCAAGGGTGCATAGGGGGGTGAACTTTTTCATTGTCATTTCTCCGAGTTGGATTTGACGAAGGAGCGATCGTCGATCGGACTGCCAGAGGATTCCACCTTACGTCTGAATAATGGAGTTTTCGAGGTCACCGAAGGCCAGCGACTGGGGCCTCAAAGCGGATGTCCATGAGTACACCAGCAATTCGCGTTTGAGAAGCACCTGTGCCTGAGAGCAGACGGCCAGTAGTACATTCGATGAGAGGGTCCGAAGGCATTGCCGAAGTGTCCGCTGGTCAGGCAGACATCGGAGGATCACCACAAAGCTTGCTCGCTCTTGCTTGTTCCGAAGCCTCTTCCCTCTTGTCATTCCGAGGCATCGAGGAATCTGCTTTTCTCGCGATTCCGCTGAAACTGCAGATTGCTCACCGGCTGAAGCTGGTTCGAAATGACACGTGTTCCTAGAAGATCAGCTTCATCCCGAACTGCAGCTGGCGTGCTGAACCCGAGTCTCCGGTCGGAAAGCGCGTGCTGCGGATCACGCCAAAACTGCTGCTAATAACTGCCGCGCTCAAACCCGGATTTCCGAAGTTCGGATGGTTGAGGAGATCGAAAGTCTCAAGCCGGAATTCATGACTGACCCGCTCGGTAATTTTGGTCACTTTGGCGATGGAAAAGTCGAGGTTCTTGAAACTCGGTCCGATAACCGAATTCCTTCTCATGTTGCCGAAGTGCACACCACCGAAAGTGGGCAACTCGAACTGCGCCCCTGCCGGGCATCGACCGGGAGTACTAGGATCGCAAACCGAATTGGGCGCGAACCATTGGACACCGCCGTCGGATCTGAGCTGGTTGACGATAATGGGCGTCGCCAAAAGGTCAGGACGGAGATTGCCCACGCCAGTCAGCGTGCTGTTTGCCACCGTGACATTCAGCGGGTTTCCGCTCTGTAGCTGGAGAATCCCTGATAGCCGCCATCCTTCGGTCAGCCGATGTCCTTTGAAAGGCAACTCATACAACGGGCTGATGACAAAGCGATGCCTGGCGTCGAAATCGGAAGGACCGTAGTCACCCGCAGGATCGAGGCTGTTCTGGACAGTCAGGCCTTGGAAGTTTCGCGAGTTGTAATCGAGCGACTTGGACCACGTATAGGAAGCGTCAAACTGGAGACCATGCGAGAGATGCTTGGTTCCCGTTACCCACAGCGCGTTGTAATTGGAGTTGCCACCGCTGATGTTCTCCGTGATGTTGCCTAAAATCGTGCCCGGCAGAATCGGGCTTGACGGCGACAACGTCCGGAAGGGGCGCGTGTTGTTGCTGAACTTCTGATTCTCGTTGATCGCCAGGTTCAGATGTGTTCCCCTGGAACCGAAATATCCCACCATCATTCCCAGGCTCGGCGTGAACGAATGCTGAAGGTTCAGGTTATAGGACTGAATGTAGGCGTTCTTAAAGTTGGGGTCGACGGCCGCTGGACTGAGGCCGGCAGACTTGGCGTCAGTTAGCAGGGTCCCGAAACTAGTAGTCGTGGCCTGCGCGGGTGTAGCCAATGGGGGATTTCCGCTGAGTACCATGGCCCCTGGCAGGAACTGATCTACCTGGTATCCATAACCGCCGCGCAGCACGGTATTCCCGTCGCGAAACATGTCCCATGCGAAGCCAAGGCGCGGCTCAAAATTGTGGTCGTTCTGGTGGATCGTATCGGTGTAACCGTTAGTGCCGAGCCGTACCAGCGAATCGGTTGATGGGAAGAAATTCACTGACCGTTTGTCGCCTTCCGTGGGAGACATGTTCCACTCCCAGCGCAGGCCGAGTTCCAGCGTGAAGTGAGGGGCGACCTTGAAGCTGTCCTGAGCGAAGAGGCCCAAGGCACTGGCGAAGACTCGTGCGGGACGGCTACCCAGTGTCATCGAGAACGGCACACCCTGGTTGTTGAAACTGCTTGGGGCAGCGTTGACGCGGCCATGGACGAAATCATCGAATGTGGCGAAGCCCAGGCCGCCGTCATCCGAGGTAAAGCTATTGCCATTGAAGCGCCGGAATTCTGCCCCGAATTTCCAGGAGTGCCGTCCACGCAGGTAGTTGACGGTGTCGGATAGAACTCCCGTGTAGTCTCCGCGGCCTTGTGGGAAGTTGCGGATGCCACCGAAGGTCAGGCTTGTTCCAATGATTTGCATCTGCGGAAGTCCCACCGGCCCAGTCAGTCCATTATTGATTCCGAAGGTTGATGGATCTTGTTTGGAATCTCCCACAAACGTTATGTGGATGCGGTTGTAACCAAAGCGGAACTCATTGACCACCTGCGGATTGAATATGTGCGCCTCGTTCAGGGTGAAGATCTGCCGGCGGGATTGCCGTGTGTCACCAAAGCCCGGAATATTGTTGCCTTGCAGGTTCGGCTCCTTCCGCTTATCTCGCTGGATGGCATAGTAGCCGTGCAGGCGGTCTTTGTCGCTGAAGTTGTGGCTCACATCGCCCGTCCACTGATCGATGTTGACGGGTGCGCTGGCCGAACTGACGAATCCGGTAGTGCCCTGGTTGGCATCCGGAATCAGCGCCAACAGTTTCAATGCCGTGGGACTGGCCGTGGGGTCGCTCAGCGCGCTCTGGCGCTCGGCCGCGGACGGCACGCCGGCGTTCAGCGTCAGTCCCTGTCTTTGCCGCAATCCCTCATAGCTGAAGAAGAAAAAAGTATGGTTCTTCCAGATCGGGCCGCCGAGGTTGGCTCCAAAGTTGTTGCGCTTGAAGGTCGATTGCGGAAGGTGGTTTCCGAGATTGTCGGTCGCCTTATTGAAGAAGTTGCGCGCGTCGAACATCTGGTTGCGCAGGAAATCAAACCCTTCGCCGTGCCAATCGTTGGTCCCGGAGCGGGTCGCGATATGAATGATGGCTCCCGAGTTGCGTCCGTTCTCGGCACTGTAAGTGGAATTGTCGGCTTTGAATTCCTGGACCGTATTGATGGACGGTTGGAAGGTAATCTGGCCGTTGGCCATGTCGTTCAGGTTGACACCGTTGATCAGGAAGTTGACCGTGTCCTCCCGATTACCCGCGGTATTGATGGCAAAGGAGCCTTGTCCGCGCAATGGAGCCGTCAGGAATCCGTTCTGAGGAGGGGTGACGGTACCCGCCAGGAGTAGCCCGAGATCAACAAAGTGACGTCCGTTCAAGGGGATCTCTTGGACCGTGCGCTGGTTGATCACCGCGCCCACCGTCATGGTACCCTGGTCGATGACCGGGGCTTCGGCGGAAACCGTAATGACATCGGAGGTTTGTGCAACCCCTAGCTTAAAGTTCTCGACTACGATCTGGCTGACCTGCAAGAGCAGCCCCGTCAGCGTTTGAGTCTGCATGCCTTTGGCGCGCGCTTCGAGCCGGTAAGAGCCGATGGGCAAGGCAGGAAGCTCATAGTTGCCGCTGCTGTTGGTAATCGTCGTCCGCGCCAGACCGGTCGCTTGGTTCTGCGCAGTTACGGTCACGCCCGGAATTACAGCGCCGGTAGCGTCTGTGACGGTGCCCCGAACGGTCGCTGTCGACTGGGCAAACAGGTAGGGAGTGGCTGCGATTGACAGGAGTACTGCAAGCGGCCCGAACAGCTTGGCCAGAAAAGGCCTATCCATAAGTAGCCTCCATGAGGACAGGAACGCTCATTGGGACCGAGCCTGCACCTGAAGGCGGGTAGGTTACAGATCAGCCTCCTCCCATGGGCATCAGGTGTGATGAGAAACCCCAGGTTGCAACCGATTGAGCACGTGAAGGACCAAGGGCGAGTTCGCTGGAACTCAAAGGATTCGCTCGACTGCTCCCGTACAAATCCAAATTCAGGAATACAAATTTTGGAAATTCGCTACAGTTTCTGGAAGCGTGGCTGGGAAGCTCTCGCCGAGGCCACGGCGATGCGGCTCGAGGTCGAATAAACCACGCGTTTGAGCATAAGGGCGCCGCGCGCTAGCAGCACCCCATCCTTATCTCGCCAGTATCCGTTACAGGCGTGCCGAACGCTTCTCGTGGCACAGGGGCGCCGTGCAACACCAGATACCACCGTCGCAGGGCGTCAATCATCACCAGCACTACGCCGGCGATGAAGATGACCATCAGAGCAGAATCGAGGTACCCCGTGAAAACCTTCCCGGGCTTCTCGGTCAGGGGCCAGAAGATGTTCTGGATCGACTCGATGCCTGCGGTGATGGTGGTGACTCCAACAAAGACCATAGGGACGGCGGTAATCCAGGCGTATCGCACCTTTTCCATGTTGATGAGGAACGAGGTGCTCACGGCCAGGGCGATGGTCGCCAGCAATTGGTTGCCGGTTCCGAACAGCGGCCACAGCGTCGAAATGCTGCCGGTGTAGATCAGGTATCCCCACGCCAGCACCACGAAGAAAGTCGTCACCAGGTTGCCGGGCATCCAGGCGCTGTTGCTGAAGGGCTTGTGGACCTTGCCCATGAGTTCCTGCAGCACGTAGCGGGCAACGCGCGTTCCCGTATCGATCGTGGTGAGGATGAACAGCGCCTCGAACATGATGGCATAGTGATACCAGTAGCCCATCAGGCGATCCATGCCGGGGAGCCCCTTAAAGATCTGAGCCATGCCGACGGCGAGAGAAACGGCACCCCCAGTCCGTCCGGCAAGTTTTTCGCCGACTTCGCGAGAGAAAGTGTCGAGGTTCGCCGTGCTCATGCCCAGCTTGCTGAAGACTTCAGGCGTGGTGTTGATGGCAAAGTAGTCGCCGGGATGCATGGAGCAGGCGGCAATCAGCGCGAGCACCCCGACCAGGGACTCGCAAATCATGGCGCCATAGCCGATGAAACGGGCGTCAGTTTCCTTATCCAGCATTTTCGGCGTCGTGCCCGAGGAAACCAAGGCATGGAATCCGGAGACCGCTCCGCAGGCAATGGTCACGAACAGGAATGGGAAAAGCTTGCCTTTGATGATCGGCCCGCCGCCGGACATGAACTGCGTGAAGTTCGGGAATTGAATGTTAGGGTGAACGATGAACACGCCGATTATCAGGATCACGATGGTTCCGAGCTTCACGTAGGTGGAGAGATAATCGCGGGGCTCCAGCAGCAGCCACACAGGTAGCACCGATGCGATGAAACCATATAACGCCATCAGGATGGTGATTTGGTGGGCGTTGAAGGTCAGTGCTCCGGCTGCGCTGGTGTGCGCCACCCAGTTTCCGGCAATCACGCTGCCCATCAGGAATACGACTCCGAAAATGCTCGGTCCGGCCACCTTGATTTGTCCGGCGTGGCTCTTGAACATCCACAGGCCCATGATGACGGCGATGGGGATAGTCATGCCGATGGTGAACACGCCCCACGAGCTGTTTGAGAGCGCGTTAACGACGACGATACCCAGCCCGGCCAAGGTCACCAGCAGAATGAACAGGACTGCCACCATCGCAACCAGCCCGGCAAATGGGCTGATCTCCGTGCGCGCGATCTCCGCCAACGAACGGCCACGATGCCTAATCGAAGCGACCAGAACGGTGAAGTCCTGGACGCATCCGGCGATTACTGCCCCGATCAGCAGCCATAGGAAGCTAGGCGCAAACCCAAATTGCGCAGCCAGAGTGGGCCCGACCAGCGGGCCAGCTCCGGCAATCGCTGCAAAGTGATGGCCAAACAGAACCCATTTCGGGGAGGCAACGTAATTGTGATTGTCGGCGAACTGATGTGCCGGAGTGGTGCGGCGGTCGTCAAGGGCCAGCGCTTTGGCCGCAATGAAAGCGCTATAAAAACGGTAAGCCAGCGCGTATACACAAAGAGCACCAAGGAGAATCGGAAGCGTATTCATGCACTCACCTCAAACCAGGCTACGTCATCGAACATATCTTCGATGACACAAAACCGACTTCAGCCCGACATGGCTTCTGATCTGAGAAACCTAAAACGCCTTTCTCAGTTGCTTGTGCTCGGGAAAACGCGGGTTGCCTGAGGCAAGGACATACGTCGGGCCGGGCGCTTGAAACCGAACCCAGATATCGGAGTGACAGGGGTTCAGAATGTGTTCGCTCAATCAGCTTTCCGGCGGTTGTGTTGCTGAGGAACAAGCTATCGGTTACAAATGAACGCATGCCGATGACCTTACAAGTGAGCAGGTGAACTGGTACTCCGGATGCCTGACGTCACCACTTCAGCCCGAGACAGGGTTATCGCGGCTCCGAACTCCTTCCTACGATGGTGGGCAAAGGCGAGAACTTCGTTTTTCTGGATCGTAGTGGTTGCTTTCGGGCTCAGGGTGGGGGCGATCGTAGCGATGCATACCTACAAATTCCGTACCCAGGAGGCCCATTTCAGTTTTGGCTGGGAGATGGGTCGGGTCGCGGCAGCCATTGCCTCCGGGCAGGGCTTTAGTAATCCGTTTGAAGGGCAGACAGGTCCTACGGCGTGGGAGCCGCCACTTTATCCCTATTTAATTGCCGGAGTTTTCAGACTCTTCGGTACTTATTCGCAGGCCTCGGCCTTCGTTCTACTTACATTCAGCAGTCTGTCTTCGGCGCTGACCTGCATTCCGATTTTCCGCATTGCAAAGCGATGCTTCGGAGAAACAGTCGCCGTCTGGTCGGCTTGGACGTGGGCGCTGCTGCCCTACACCATGTTTTGGGCGACGAAGGTGGTGTGGGAAACGAGCCTTTCTGCGCTGCTGGTGGCAGGAATTTTTCTGCTGGCTCTCGAAATGGAAGACAACGATGGGCTCGGACCCTGGGTTCAGTTCGGGATGCTCTGGGGCATTGCCGCGCTGAACAGCACGGTGCTGCTGTCGTTCCTGCCTGCTTCGGGACTCTGGGCGTGGTATCGCCGCGCCAAGCGCGGCAAGGCATCTTTGGGCGCCGTAGTGCTGGCCTCGATCATATTCTGCGCGCTCGTGACACCTTGGATCGTGCGGAATTACAAAACCTTCGGCAAATTCATTTTTGTCCGCGATAACTTCGGCGCTGAACTTCGGCTCGGCAATGGACCCTGGGCAGATGGCACCTGGATGCACTACCTGCACCCTACGCAGAGCGTTTACGCCATGCGGCGATATCGGGAGATGGGTGAGCTTGCCTATATCGAGATGCGCAAGCAGCAGGCAATGGAGTTCATCAAGGAAGATCTGGAGCGGTTTGTCTGGCTCGACTTCAAGCGGTTCGTTTATTTCTGGGCCGGAGTGCCGCGCATTGCCAAGATCTGGTGGTTGGCGCAGACCAAGAATTCAGGCTTTCTGGCTTCTTCGGTTCTGATGTTCTGGGGATTAGGCCGGGCTCTGCGCAAGCGCAAGCCGGGAGCGTGGTTGTTCTTCTGGCTGATTCTCTGCTATCCGGCGATTTACTATTTCGTGTTTCCCTACCCCAGGTACCGGCACCCGATTGAGCCGATGATAGTCATCCTGGGCGTTTTTCTGATTTCTGAGGCGGAGGTTCGCGGCAGGCCTCTTGCCGGGACGCCGTAAGGAGCAAAACCCAGATTCCTCGGCGTTAAAGCGCCCCAGAATGACAAGAAATAACCGCCTTTAACCCACACTCACCGATTTGGCCCTGGCACGTCTAACCCAGCAAAGGAGGTACCCCATGCCAATGAAACAAGAATTTGCACAGCGGTTAGGGCTGATCCTGGGGGCCATCTGCGCTGTGTTGTTGTCCGTTGCTCTCGGTCATGCCTCCGATTACGGTGCCTTCGCGGAGGAGTTTCACAAGACTTATCCCTTGACGGCGAACGGGAGGGTGGCGCTGGAAAATATCAATGGAGATGTGCGCATTGCCGCCTGGGATCGCAACGAAGTCCAGGTGGATGCCGTCAAGCGCGCTCGCAGCAAGGAGCGGCTCGAGCAGGCGCAGATCAAAGTTGATTCTGACGGTACTTCCATTTCCATCCGCACCGAGTACCCCGACCATGATCTGACCTTTTCGAACGACTACGATCACGACAATCCCGCCAGCGTTGAGTACAGCTTAACCGTCCCGCGTGCGGCCAGCTTGAATAAAATTGCCCTGATCAACGGCGCTTTGGATGTGCAGGGGCCGTCGGGAGAGGTTCGGGCCTCGTGCATTAACGGCCGTCTGACGGCCAAGGGGCTGCAGGGACGCACCAAGCTTTCCACCGTGAACAGCCGAATTGAAGCGGAATTCGACAAGCTCAGTGGATCCGCCATTGACCTGAATTCGGTCAACGGTGGCGTGGTGTTGACCCTGCCTTCCGATGCCTCGGCTGATCTGGAGGCTTCCACGGTCAGCGGCAGAATATCGAATGAATTCGGACTAGGCGTGAACAACCACAGGTATGTTGGCCACGATCTGAGGGGACAATTGGCCAGCGGCGGCACTCGAATTCGTTTGAGTAACGTGAATGGTCGAATTGAGATTCGTCACGCAAATGACAATCGCGCGCTCAGCCCCGTTAAGGATTTGAGGGATCGCCACGAAGATGAGGACGAGATTTGAAGCGCTCGTTACAAAGCGTGAGAACTACTCTGTGGATCAAAACGGTGGAACGGAATCCGCAAGATACCAGCCCCGGGCGGGGCGAAACCGGTTAGCCCAGGACATAAGTCCTGGGTAAAGTGGGGAATCGGAGCGAGTCCCGGAGGGACGATACCAGTCCTCACCTACACTTTGAAGCACTGCTTCGCCCAAAACCAGACTTCTTCTAGCCTAGCTTAGCTACTTTTCGGCGCAAAAATGACGTTTCGAGCGACCGCAGGGTTGTGCCGGATAGATCAGGGGCCTTGCCCGAGTATGGCATCGGTGCTGCCCCGGGCTTTTTTCCGTCGCCCGAGGGAAGTTC
>Ga0209158_1001035_pt1 | contig 19057 bp, 17 predicted proteins | sample GraSoiAngelo_140_FD_185897 | JGI IMG/M metagenome (GOLD analysis project Ga0209158, IMG submission 185897) | Grasslands soil microbial communities from the Angelo Coastal Reserve, California, USA - 14_0929_12_30cm (SPAdes) (version 2) | ecosystem: Environmental > Terrestrial > Soil > Grasslands ...
CGATGCGCCCAGGAGGACTCGAACCCCCAGCCTCTTGATCCGTAGTCAAGCGCTCTATCCAGTTGAGCTATGGGCGCGAGTGGGCGGTACTAGATTCGAACTAGTGACCTCCACGATGTCAACGTGGCGCTCTAACCAACTGAGCTAACCGCCCGCGAACGACTAGACGCACAGCGAGCAGTCACAGACGCAACAGACGCACAGTGGAGAACAGGGAAAGGCGCGGACGACGACTGCTCACTGCCGCCTGTTCACGACTGCTGCGTCTGTGCGTCTCAGACCGTTCCCTGTGCGTCTAGTAGTAGTAGCGGGGGTGGGATTTGAACCCACGACCTCCGGGTTATGAGCCCGGCGAGCTACCAGACTGCTCCACCCCGCGTCGTTGTGCCGTCACGCCATGGCCCGGCCGTCAGGCCAGGAGAGAGCGGGAAACGGGACTCGAACCCGCGACCCCAACCTTGGCAAGGTTGTGCTCTACCAACTGAGCTATTCCCGCGTGCCGCCCCAATCTAACCGCCCAGTGGGGTTGTTTCTACCGACCGGCTGTCCGCCTGACCGCCCGTCCGCCCGCAGTGGAGGCGAGGGGGATCGAACCCCTGACCTCGTGAATGCCATTCACGCGCTCTCCCAACTGAGCTACGCCCCCGTTATATTGGGCCCCGCAAAACGCGTTCCGGCGGGAACACGGCATCTTATCTGGACGTTGTAGCAGTGTCAAGCGTTTTTGTGCCCTTACGCGAACTTTTCGGCCTGTGTCCGGTATCACAGGGTGATCCGGGACCATAAATATGCCCAAACACATCCGACGGAAGAAAACCACCTCCCCCGCCCGGGCGAAGCCCCGCGCGGTCGCGGCCGCGCCCGTGGCGCCGGCCCGCCCGCCTGCTGCCCAGGCGAAGGCGAAGCCCGCCAAGAAGCGCGGGCGCCGCCGGGGTCTGCTCGCAGGTCTCGGGTCCCACGAGCACGAGCGGGATATCCTCGATCAGTACCTCCACGAGGTGTCGAAGACGCCCCTCCTCACTCAGAAGGAGGAGATCGCGCTCGCGCGGAAGGTGCGCGCCGGCGACCAGGAGGCGATGCAGGAGCTGGTGAAGCGGAATCTGCGCTTCGTGATCTCGGTGGCCAAGAAGTACCAGAACCGCGGTCTGCCCCTCACCGACCTGATCGGCGAGGGGAACGTGGGGCTGCTCACGGCCGCCCGGAAGTTCGATCCGGACCAGGGGGTGAAGTTCATCTCCTACGCCGTGTGGTGGATCCGCCAGGCAATCCTCGCCGCGCTCGCGCGCCAGGGGCGCACCGTGCGGGTTCCCCTGAACCGCACCGCCGACCTGTCCCGCATCGTCCGCACGGCCGAGTTTCTGCGGCAGACGTTGCGGCGCGAGCCCACGCCGGAGGAGATCTCGGACGCGACCAAGCTGTCGCTCGAGGTGGTGCAGTCGCTCGCCGCGCTCAACACGGGCGACGTGCGGCTCGATGCCCCGCTCGACCCCGACGGCGACCGCTCGCTGATCGAGCGATTCATCGCCGAGGATCTCCCCGACACGGAAGACCAGGCGATGGACCGGTTCCTGTCGGACGAGATCGAGCAGGCGTTGAACACGTTGCAGCGGCGCGACGCCAAGGTGTTGCGCCTGTACTTCGGCCTGGACGGCGGCCGGGAGCACACGCTCGAGGAGATCGGCGGGATGCTGGGCGTGACGCGCGAGCGGGTGCGCCAGCTGCGGGACCGGGCGCTCAAGCGGCTGCGGGATGGCGAGGTGGGAAAGGCGCTCGCGAGCTTCGCGGCGTAACGCCGCTATCCGACGCTACGACGCTACGTTGTACGAGTGGCCGGCGGGACATCCCGTCGGCCATTTTCGTTTCTGTTCGTACAACATAGCGTCGTACAACGTAGCGTCGTAGTTTACCGCCGTGATCGAACGGCTCGGCCGAAGGACCGTCGACGCCATCAAGACCGTCGGCCGCTTCGGCCATTTCATGGGGGACCTGGCGCGCGCCGTTCCCGACGTGGGCGTCTGGGGGCGGCTGACGCTCGTCCAGCTGCGGCGGGTGGGCGTGGACTCGCTTCCGGTGGCCTTGTTCATCGCGGCGTTCACCGGCGTCGTGCTCGCGCTGCAGGCGTCCTACACGTTCAGAAATACGGTCCCGCTCTACTTCGTCGGCACGCTGGTCGGCAAGACCATGATGCTCGAGCTCGGCCCCGTGCTCGCCGGGCTCGCGCTGGCGGGGCGCGTCGGGGCGAGCATGGCGGCCGAGCTGGGAACCATGAAAGTCACCGAGCAGGTGGACGCGCTCGAGACGCTCGCTTACGACCCGCAGAGCTTTCTGGTCCTCCCCCGGGTGCTGGCCGGCACCGCCATGTTTCCCATCATCGTGGCGCTCGCGATCCTGACGGGGATCATCACCGGCTGGATCGCGAGCCTGGTGCTCCTCGATCTCACGACCCCGGAATTCATCAAGGGCCTGAAACTGTTTTATCGGTTCAAGGACACCTGGTTCGGCTTGTTCAAGAGCGCCACCTTCGGGTTCACGATCACGCTGGTAGGGTGCATCGTCGGGCTGGGCACGCGGGGCGGCGCGGAGGGGGTGGGCCTGAGCGCCACGCGCGCGGTCGTCTATTCGGCCGTGCTGCTGCTCGTGCTCGATGCGTTCTGGGCGCTGGTGCTGCTGCGGTGATCCAGTTCCAGGACCTCCACAAGAGCTTCGGCGCGAAGCCGGTGCTCGCCGGCTTCACACTCACGGTGCCGGACCAGGAGACCGTGGTCATCATCGGGTACTCGGGCACCGGCAAGAGCGTGGCCTTGAAGCACGTCGTGGGGTTGTTGCAGCCCGATGCCGGGGACGTCATCGTTGACGGTCGCGCGGTGTCCACGCTCGAGCGGGAGGCGCTGATGACGCTGCGACGCGACATCGGGTTCGTGTTCCAGTTCGCCGCGTTGTTCGATTCGCTGACCGTGTTCGACAACGTCGCGCTCGGCCTCAGGCGGCGCGACCTCTCGGACGACGACATCGCGGAGCGGGTACGCGAAGCGCTGGCGGTCGTCGACCTGACGGGTGCCGAAGACAAGTACCCCGCCGAGCTGTCGGGGGGGATGCGCAAACGCGTGGGCATCGCGCGTGCCATTGCCCTGCGACCCCGCTACCTGTTGTACGACGAGCCGACCACCGGCCTCGACCCGGTGACCTCGGCGGTGATCGACCAACTGATGGTGCGGACCCGCGAGCATCTCGGGGTGACGGGCATCGTGGTGACGCACGACATGCGGAGCGCCTATGCCGTCGGCGACCGCATCGCCATGTTGTACGAGGGCAAGGTCCGGCAGGTGGGTACCGTGGCGCAGATCCAGCAGACGGAGGATCCCGTGGTCCGGCAGTTCATCGAGGGACGCCCCGCGTGAAACGGGAGAACGAGTTCGCCGTCGGCGTGGTCGTCATCGCCGCGTTCACGGTCGTGGTGGCCGGCGCGCTGTGGCTCTCGGGCGCACACCTCGGCCGCACGGAAGCGGTGTACACGGCCCGGTTCCGTACCGTGGGAGGGCTCGGCGTAGGGGACCCGGTGGTGCTGCGGGGCGTGCGGGTCGGCCGGGTCGAGGGGATCCGCCTCGCCTCCGGCAACTGGGTGGAGGCGGACCTCAAGATCTACGCTGGTGCGCAGCCGCCGCCCCGGCCGGCGGTGATCGCCGCATCGGCGTCCCTGTTCGGCGAGTGGGCGGCCTCGCTCGTTGCGCTCGACCAGCTCCCAAACGATCCCAACATCCAGCAGGCCATCGCGGAGGCGCAGGCGGCGGGCGGCGGGAAATGGCCGGGCGCCACACTCCCCGACATCGGCCAGCTCACCGCCCAGGCGAGCCGCATCGCGACCGACATCGCCACCGTGTCGAGCCGCATCCAGACCGCCTTCGACTCCGAGGCCGTGCTCGAGCTGCGGCGGTCCATCAGGGATTTCGGTCAGGTCGCCGACAAGCTGGTGAAAGTCACGAACGAGCAGGCCGAGGTGATCGGATCGGTGGGGTCGAATCTGCGTCAGGGCTCGGATGTCCTCGCCAAAGCGGCGACCAACCTGCAGGCCACGCTGGGACGCGTGGACTCGGCGACCAATCAAGGTCAGCTCGCCACCATCCTGAACAACTCCGCGACGACCAGCGCCAACCTACAGTCGGCATCGCAGGACTTTCGCGATCTGCTGGGCGCCGCCCACAAGAACCAGGAGAGCCTGGTGCGCGTCCTGGTGTCGGCCGACAGCGTGATGTCGCGCATCGCGAACCGCAGCGGCACGCTCGGCCTGCTCGTGTCGGACTCGACGCTGTATCGCGAGACCACGCTCACGATGATCCAGCTACGGCAGCTCCTGTCCGACATCCAGGCGAATCCGCGGAAGTACTTCTCCTTCAGTGTGTTCTAGACTAACGCGGAAGTCGGAAGCCGGAACGCGGAACATCGACGCGAACGTCGGTCCATCTGTTCCGCGTTCCGCGTTCCGCGTTCCGCGTTCGTTATGAAGCGCAAGCAACGCCGCGCCCAGCGCGAGACCTCGGCCGGCGGCGTCGTCTTCCGCCGCGCGCCGCACGGCGAGCCGCGGTTCCTCCTGATCCGCGACTCCTATCGCAACTGGGGGTTCCCCAAGGGTCACCTCGAGCCCGGGGAGCCTCCGGCCGACGCCGCGCGGCGCGAAGTGGCCGAGGAGACCGGGCTCAAGGACCTGGTGCTGCACGGCCCGATTCGCGTGATCGATTGGTACTTCCGGTTTCGCGGCAAGACGATCCACAAGTTCTGCCACTTCTTCCTGTTCGAGTCGAGGCGCGGCGAGTGCGTGCCGCAGACGGAGGAAGGCATCACCGATTGTGCGTGGTACGCCCCCGAGGAGGCGCGGCGCTCGATCTCCTACGACAACGCGCGCGCGGTGTTGGAGCAGGCGACCGCGATGGTACAGGCGCTCGCCCACGTGGTGGACCGCTCCGCCCCGGAGCAGCCCGCATGACGGCCGTCGTGCCGGTGCTCAACCCTCGGGCCGAGCCGCGGCGTGCGGTGAAGCGCGGCTTCCCGCGCCACGCCGGGACGGTGCGGCTGTGCCGCACCCTCGCCGCCGTCGAGCGGCTCTTGTACCAGCGCCTCGTAGACGCGGTGGTGCTGGATGTGAAGACCGCACCCACCGCCGCGCTGGCGCTGCCGGCCCGGTTCCCCCGCATCCCGATGTTCGTGCTGTCAGCCCTTCGGTCGGACGACGGGCCGCTGCTCGCCGCCTGCGACGCGGCGGGGTTCGCCGGGGTGCTGGTCGAGGGCGTGGACAACGCGGTGGCGGGGGAGTGGATCGCGGCCCGGACGGCTCAAGTGGCGCGGCGCGCAGCGCTGGCCGATGCGCCCAAGTTGCTCCGCCTCACCGATCGGCTGCAGCTCGCCGCGTGGGAGGAGGTGCTTCGCCGCGTCGGCTTCCCGACACAGACGGGCCACGTGGCGGCGGCGCTGCGTGTTACACGAGAGCACCTGTCGCGCGAGTTCGCCGCCGGCGGCGCCCCCAACCTGAAGCGGGTCATCGATCTCGCGCGTACGGCGTGTGCCGCCGATCTGCTGGGCAATCCCGGGTACACCGTGCGGTCGGTGGTGCACATCCTCGGCTACGCGTCCACCAGCCATCTCGCGGGGGCGGCGCGGCGTGTGGCGGGTACGACGCCGCAGGAATTGCGGACGGTGGGGGCGCGAGGCGTGCTTCAGAGATTCATAAGAGGAAGGACAAGATCGAGAACCTGAACGCGGAAGTGCGAACGCGGAACGCGGAACAACGCGGTGGGGTCGTCCCGCAAACGACCTTGCACTACTGTTCCGCATTCCGACTTCCCCGTTCCGCGTTCATGTGATATTTTTCACAAACTCCTAACCGGTATCTCCATGGCGACCGATTCCATTCTCCGGCCCGGCGAGCTCAAAGAGATCCTCCTCAAGGAGATCCAGGCGGCCGATCTCGCCGAGATCGACGTGCGCGAGGTCGGTACTGCGCTCGAGGTGAAGGACGGCATCGCCCGCATTTACGGGCTCACCTCCGCGATGGCCGGCGAGATGCTTGAGTTCACCTCCTCGGAGACGGGGGAAAAGGTGACCGGGCAGGCGCTGAACCTGGAGGAGGACAACATCGGCGCCGTGATCTTCGGCGACTATCTCGTGCTGCGCGAGGGCGATGAGGTGCGGCGCACCGGGCGCGTACTCGAGGTGCCCGTCGGCCCCGCACTGGTGGGGCGGGTGGTCGACGCGCTGGGCCGTCCCGTGGACGGATTGGGCCCCCTCCAGGGCACGAAGACCCGCAAGGTGGACATCGTCGCGCCCGGTATCATCAAGCGACAGCCGGTCAAGGAGCCGCTCCAGACGGGGATCAAGGCGATCGATTCGATGATCCCGATCGGTCGCGGCCAGCGCGAGCTGATCATCGGCGACCGTGCCATCGGCAAGACGGCGATCGCCGTCGACACGATCATCAATCAGAAGGGTGAAGGGGTGATCTGCGTGTACGTGGCGATCGGGCAGAAGGGCTCGACCGTCGCGTCCGTGGTCGAAAAGCTCAAGGAACACGGCGCGATGGACTACACGATCGTGGTGCTCGCGTCCGCATCGGAGCCCGCGCCGATGCAATACATCGCGCCATTCTCGGGCTGCGCGATGGCCGAGTATTTCATGTACGACGAGAAGAAGGCGACGCTGTGCGTGTACGACGACCTCTCGAAGCAGGCGGCGGCGTACCGCCAGCTGTCGCTGGTGCTGCGGCGCCCGCCCGGCCGCGAGGCGTATCCGGGCGACGTCTTCTATCTCCACAGTCGCCTGCTGGAGCGGGCGGCCAAACTGTCGGACCCAATGGGCGCGGGCTCGCTCACCGCGCTCCCCATCATCGAGACCCAGGCGGGCGACATCTCCGCCTACATCCCCACCAACGTTATCTCGATCACCGACGGCCAGATCTTCCTCGAGACCGACATGTTCTACTCGAACGTGCGGCCGGCGATCAATCCGGGTATTTCGGTGTCGCGCGTCGGCGGCAACGCCCAGATCAAGGCCATGAAGCAGGTGGCGGGCCGCCTGCGGCTCGATCTCGCGCAGTACCGCGAGCTCGAGGCGTTCGCCCAGTTCGGCTCGGAGCTCGACCAGGCGACGCAAAAGCAGCTCGCGCGTGGGGTACGCGTCGTGGAGGTGCTGAAGCAGCCGCAGTACCAGCCGATGCCGGTGGAGCAGCAGATCATGGTCATTTTCGCGGTAACGAACGGCTACCTGGACGATGTCCCGGTCCCGGAGATCCGGGCCTGGGAGCAGGGGTTCCGCGACTTCATGGCGGCCCAGCATCGCGACGTCGGCGAGGAGATCCGGACCCGCCGGGTGCTGGGCGACGACCTCACCGTTCGCCTGCGCGCTGCCGTAACCGCGTATAAGCAGCTCGCCGCGCACTGATGGCCAAGCCCCGCGAGCTGCGCCGCCGCATCAAGTCGGTCCAGAGCACGCGCAAGATCACCAAGACGATGGAGCTCGTGGCCACGTCCAAGCTGAAGCGCGCCCAGGACCGCGTGATCGCCGCGCGACCGTACGCGGCCGCGCTCGCCGAGGTGATGGGCGATCTGTACGCGCCGGAGCTGGCGGAGCGGTTTCCCCTGCTGCGCCAACCCGCGGGGAAGAGCCGCCGGGTCGCGCTAGTGGTCATCACCGCCAACCGCGGGCTGTGCGGCGCGTTCAACGCCAACCTGATCCGCGAGGCGCGGCGCCGGATCGAGCAGCTCGAGGGCGAAGGCGCCGGCGTCGACCTTCACCTCATCGGGAAGAAGGGGATCAGCTACTTCAAGTTCGCGAAGCGACCGGTGGCGTCGCAGCGGACGGACATCGGCGACAAACCCAGGGCCGAGCATGCGGCGGAAATCGTGGGTCCGCTCATGGCGCAGTTCGAGTCGGGAGCGCTGGACGCGGTCGAGGTGGTGTTCGCACAGTTCAAGAGCGCGGTGTCCACCCCCCCCACGACGCTGAGAATTCTCCCCATCGCCCCACCCCGGGCGGCAGAGGGCGGTAAAGGGCGGTCGAGGGCGGCAAACTACATCCTCAAGCCCTCCGCCGAGGCGATCCTGGAGCAGCTCCTGCCGCTTTACGTGCGCAATCAGGTGTACCGGGCGCTGGTGGAAACCGCGGCGGCGTTCCTGGGCGCACAGCGCACTGCGATGAAGAACGCCACCGACAACGCCGGCGATATCATCGAGCTGCTGCAGCGCACATACAATCGGGCACGGCAGGCGCAGATCACGCAGGAGCTGGCGGAGATCGTCGGTGGGGCGGAAGCCCTAAAAGGCTAGTCATCCGTTATCCGTGATCCGTCATTCGTATTGAACTACGGACGACGGATGACGGAAGACGTACAACGAGGACTAAATGGCGACACGAACCAAAGAAGTTGCAAAGAAGCCGGCTGGCGAGCCGACGCAAAACGTCGGCAAAGTCGTCCAGGTCATCGGCCCTGTGCTCGACATAGAATTCGAGCCGGAGCACCTGCCCGAGATCTACAATGCCGTGGTGATCGACCACCGCGGCAACGGCGCCCCGCCGATCCGGTTGACCGCCGAAGTACAGCAGCACATCGGGCGTAATCAGGTGCGCGCGGTGGCGATGACCTCGACCGACGGCGTGGTGCGCGGCATGGAGGTCGTGGATACCGCCCAGCCGATCACCGTGCCCGTGGGCCAGGCGGCGCTGGGCCGGATCCTCAACGTACTGGGCGAGCCGGTGGACGAAGGCGATCCCATCCCTGCCGATGCGGAGCGCTGGCCGATCCATCGCGAGACGCCGAAGTTCGTCGACCTGGAGCCCAAGACGGAAGTGTTCGAGACGGGGATCAAGGTCATCGACCTGATCGCCCCGTTCGTGAAGGGCGGCAAGATCGGCCTGTTCGGCGGGGCCGGCGTGGGGAAGACGGTCATCATTCAGGAGCTGATTCACAACGTGGCCATGGGCCACGGCGGCCGCTCGGTGTTCTGCGGCGTGGGGGAGCGCACTCGCGAGGGGAACGACCTCTATCTGGAAATGAAGGAGAGCGGGGTGCTCAAGTCCTGCTCGCTCATCTACGGTCAGATGAACGAGCCCCCGGGCGCGCGACTGCGGGTCGGTCTGACCGGGCTGACCGTGGCCGAGTACTTCCGCGACGTGGAAGGCCAGGATGTCCTGGTGTTCATCGACAACATCTTCCGCTTCACGCAGGCGGGCTCCGAGGTGTCCGCGCTGCTCGGGCGGATGCCGTCGGCGGTGGGCTATCAGCCGACGCTCGCGACGGAGATGGGCGAGCTGCAGGAGCGGATCACCTCCACCAAGAAAGGATCGATCACGTCGGTGCAGGCGATCTATGTCCCGGCCGACGACCTCACCGACCCGGCGCCCGCGACCGCGTTCTCGCACCTCGACGCGACCGTGGTGCTGTCCCGTCAGATCTTCGAGCTCGGCATCTATCCCGCCGTGGATCCGCTCGCGTCGTCGTCGCGCATTCTGGACGTGCAGTACCTGGGCGAGCGCCACTACAAGGTGGCGGTGGAGGTCCAGCGGATCCTGCAGCGCTATAAGGACCTTCAGGACATCATCGCGATCCTGGGGATGGACGAGCTGTCCGAAGAAGACAAGCAGCTGGTGGCGCGCGCCCGCCGGGTGCAGCGCTTCCTGTCCCAGCCGTTCTTCGTGGCCACGCAGTTCACGGGCCTCGAGGGCAAATATGTGAAGCTCGAGGACACCGTCAGCGCGTTCGAGCGCGTGGTGGCGGGGGAGTTCGATCACCTGCCCGAGCAGGCCTTCTACATGGTGGCCGGGATCGACGAGGCGTTGGAGCAGGCGAAACGCCTGGCCACGAGCTGAGTGATGCACGTCACCGTGGTTTCGCCCGAGCAAGCGGTATTCGATGGGTCCGCCGACGCGGTCGTGGCGCCGGCGTACGACGGCCAGGTAGGCATCCTGCCGCGTCACGCGCCGTTCCTGACGTTGCTCGGGACGGGTGTGTTGCAGGTGCGCCAGGGGAGCGCATCCAGCCGGTTCCAGGTGGCGGGAGGGTTCCTCCAAGTGCTAGGCGATGCCGTCCGCATCGTGGCCGATCGGGTCGACGCGTCTTGACAGATCTGCACATCGTTCTTAGCGATGTGCGGCTCGTTTCTCTGGTCGCGCCCGTGCACTCTTCCCTACAGGGGAGGTTCCCATATGCGGAAGTGGATCGGCAGTGCCCTGCTCCTTGCTGCCGTGGCGTTCATCCCGGCACAGCTCGTGGCCCAGCGGCGCCCGGCGGCCCGGCCCGCCGCCCGCGCGCAGCCACCTCAATTTGCGGCGGAGCTCAACTGGAGTAGCGACGCTGACTTCGGAATCGGCGGCCGGGGCGTGTTCGGGCTCCAGTCGCTGTTTCCCAAGGTGCCGCTCGATGGCATCGTCTCGTTCGACTACTTCTTCCCCAGCGCGCCGTCGGGCGTGAGTGCGCATTACTGGGAGATCAACGGCAACGTCGCCTACCGGTTTCGCGTCCCGGCACGCAGCTCCCTTGCTCCATATGGTGGCGGCGGCTTGAACATCGCTCACGCATCCGCGTCCGCAGGGACCATCAGTACCTCCGCCACCAAGGCGGGACTGAACCTGCTCGGCGGCACCACATTCAAGCTCAAGGGTTCGCACCTCACGCCGTTCGCGGAGGCTCGCGGAGAACTCGGTGGTGGTAAGACATTCATCCTCACGGGCGGCGTCCGCTTCTGATTCAGTTGTTGCTCGCGGCCCGTCCACGCTGTGGGCGGGCCGCGTTGCTTTGCTAGCAGGAGGCCGAAAAACAGGGTCTCGCCGTCGAAGTTCCCATCCTAAAGGATGGGCCCGGCACGACACAACGCTCACGCGTGGCTGTGCTTTAGCATAGCGCCTTACGGGGCCCACGCTTTTAGCGTGGGAAACATCACGGCACGGTGCTCATGGGTCTTTCAGCGACCTTTTAGACGCATGGACTCGGAACGATGCCCGTTCGGCTGGGTACCTGACTCACGCTGACCCGAATCGCGGCAAGGAGACCAACATGCGACGTGGCGTAGCGGTGCTGGTCGTGGTGGTGGGCGGAGTGGTCCCCGTCCGGGTGGGGGCACAGGCCACGGGCATGCCGTCATACAACGCACCCTATCGCGCGTTTCAACGGTCGGAGTTGGGAGCCGTGTTCAGCTTCCCGAACGGCGGCGGCACCGGGTTCGAGGGCGCGTATCGCTACGCCAGCGGCACGCTCGACGTGGGGTTGCGGGGCGGCATCTTCGATCCTCCCGGCTCCGGGAAGGCCGTTCTGCTCGCCGGCGTCGAGGTGCGCCAGCGCGTAATCACCCACACTATCGATTTCCCGCTGGACGGCGCCATCGTGTTTGGCGCTGGGGCCGGCCTGGTGAGCGGGGGCTCGACGCTGTTTGTTCCGGTGGGACTGTCGCTCGGCCGCCGCGTGGATCCGCGGGGATCGACCGTCAGCATCGTGCCCTATGTCCAACCCACCGTACAGTTCGTCGCTGGCAGCGGCCGCACCTCGGCCCTGGAGTTCGGCTTCGGCGTGGGCGCCGACTTCCGGCTGTCCAGAGTGCTGGACGCGCGCGTCTCGGGCGGGCTCGGCGATCACCCGCTCACCGGCGTGTCGATCGGCGCCGTGTATGTGCATTAGACCGACACACGATTGACTTGCCGGGTCGCGGTTCCTACCCTTGCTGCGACACTAGGGAATAGGGGCTAGGGATTAGGGCTAACGGTGCGTACCTAAGCCCCAGCGCCCAACACCTGAAACCTGAGGATTCTTATGAAGCGCGTAGTGTTGACGCTGGGATTGGCGGCATACGTGGCGATGCCCGCCGCGGCACAGTGGCTGGGCGAGCCGATGTGGACGCCGAAGAGCGGGACTGGATTCACGATCTACGGGGACTACGGGCGGCCCAACACCGACGCCGGGAAGGGCAATGCGTTCGGCGGCCGGGTTGCCTTAGGGCTGAGCACGTTCACGTTGAGCGCGGGCGTCGCCTCCTGGAAGCCGGAGGCCTTCGGCAGCCGCGTGACTTCGTACGGTGGCACGGCTTCGTTCCGGTTGATCGGGGGCAGCCTGATCCCCGTCGGCGTGAATCTGCAGGTCGGTGCTGCACACAGCGGCGAGGTCACGTCCGGGACGCAGACGCTATCGGCGCAGACCACCGTCAACGGCGCCGTCGCGTTGAGCGTTCCGCTCCCGACGCCGGGGATGAGCATCGAGCCGTACTTTTCGCCGGGCATCCGCTATCACAAGGTCTCGACTGTTCCCATCGGGACGCCGGATCACGAGACGAACTTCGGGTGGGTCATCGGGGGGAATCTCGGGTTCGGCCTCGTCGGGATCCATGTCGCCTACGACTCCGAAAAGTTCGATGACGGAACCACCCACGGCGTGTTCGGGATAGGTGCGAACGTCGGACTCCGACTCCCCATGGGCCTGTAGTAGCTTTGCCGCATCTTCGCCGGACCGTGCGCCCTGGTCCCACACGGTTTCCTCCAGGCGTTGAGAGGCACTTATGAAACGCGCAGCGTTGACACTCGGATTGGCATTGCTGGCGCCGCCAGCCGCGGCACAGTGGCTCGGCGAGCCGAGCTGGAACAACCCAACAGCCGGCTCTGGCTTCACGATCTACGGGGACTACAGTCGGCCCAATACTGATGCGGGGGGAGGCAACGCCATCGGGGGCCGGATCATGCTCGGGGCCGGCACGTTCACGCTGACCGGCGGGGTGTCGTCCTGGAAGGCCGACCTCGTCAGCCAGCGGATAACCACCTTCGGCGGCACGGCCGCGTTCCGCTTGATAGGCGGCAGCCTCATCCCGGTCGCCGTCAACCTGCAGCTCGGCGGCGGTCACAGCCTGGAGATCACTTCCAGCACCGTGGCCGCTCCGGTGCAGACCATGCTGTTCGGCGCGGTTGGGTTGAGCGTGCCACTGCCCACGCCGGTCGTGCGCGTCGAGCCGTACGTCTCGCCCGGGATCCGGTATCACCACTATGCAAGCGTGGCGCCGGGCGCTGCGGACCACGAGACCAACTTCGGGTGGGTGATCGGGGGCAACCTCGGCTTCGGCCCGATCGGGGTTCACCTTGCCTACGACTCGGAAAAGTTCGCCGACGGGAAGACACATGGAGTGTTCGGCGTCGGCGCCAACATCGGGCTCCGGTAGAGGGAACCGTAACCACTGGTTCACAACCCGGACTGGAGCCGCTACCTTTGGGGCGCGCCAATCCGGCGCGCCTCGTCCGTTTCCAGGAGTTGTGTGATCCGTTTTCTGGTTATGCGGGGGTCGGTCCTCGTGCTGGCCCTCGCGTTGAGCGGCTGCGCGCTCACGCTCGACTCGACCCATCTCGGTGTCCCGGTCTCGCTCGCCGGCGCCGCCCAGCGCCCCGACTCAGGGGCGCCGTTCCGTGTGACGAAACACGCGGTCTACATGCTCCTGGGTCTCGTGTCCGTGGCGCAACCAAATCTCGAGGACGTGCTCGCGGCACAGGTCGGCGCCGGTGCGCGCATCGCCAACCTGCGCATCAAAGTGCGGAGCCGCTGGAGCGATCTGCTCGTGACCGGTCTGACGCTCGGGCTCGTCGTACGCAGGTCGGTGACGCTGGAAGGCGTGGTCGTCGGACAGTAGGCGAAGCGACCAGCGCGAGGGGTCCCGCGGAGCGACTGCGTATTTTTGTCGAGGAGCGGGGCCCCTCGTGCTTGTCCCTACCCCGCAACGAGCTTTTTCACCAGCGCCGTCGTGCGCTCCGCTGCCCCGCGTCCCTCCCGTACCAGCCGTTTCCCTGCCGCGCCCGCTTTGGAGCGGGCCGCCGGATCGTGGTGCCACACGAGCCACTGTGAATGCAGCGGGTGCCGCCCGTCGGCGCTCAAGGCCACGGCGCCGCCCCGCTCGATCAGGAGTGCCGCGTCGCGGCTCATGTGCCAGTGCGGACCCACCGTCACCGGCGCGCCGAACACCGCGGGCTCGAGCACCGAATGGAGGCCCGCGCGGTGGAACCCGCCCCCGACGAACGCGACATCCGCCAGTGCGTACAGGTCGGCGAGGATCCCCACGCGATCCACGACGATCACCGGCGCGGCGGAAGTGTGCTCCACCTGCGACAGCCGGACGGGGCGCGGCAGGCCGAGCCGCCCGGCGGCCTGTGCGATGCCGGCGAGGTGATCGGGGTTGGGCTCGTGGGGGGCGAGGACGAGCCGCGCGCTCGGCACCTGCGCGAGCAGATCCACGAATGCCGGGAGAACCACGGCTTCGTCGGCGGGCCAGGTGGACCCGGCGACGATGGTGAATGTGCCGGCCGGTGCGATGGCGAGGCGCGCGAACGGGTCACGCGTGCGGTCGAACCGCTCCGCCCGCTCGGCGACGCTGTCGTAGCGCGTGTCCCCCGTCACCTCGATGGCCCCCGGGCGTGCCCCCAGCTGCTCGAGGCGCCGGCCGTCCTCCGCGCTGATCGTGCCGATGCGCTCGAGCGCGCGGTAGGCCGGCTCCGCCCAGCCGCGCGCCGGCCAGCGGAGCCGCGAGCTGTGCGGGGCGACCGTGGCGGAGATGAGGCCCAGCTTCACGCCGCGCTGCGCCGCGGCGAGCGTCAGCTCGGGCCACACGTCGAGCTTCGAGAATACGAGCGCCGCGGGCTGGAGCGCTTCGAGCACGGCCTTCACCTCGGCCGGGCGGTCGACCGGCAGGTAATCCGCCACGTCGACCGGCAGCGTGCGCGCCAGTCGCTCAGCCGAGGGGGAGAAGAACGTATAGGCGAGCTGCCAGTTCGGTGCTTCGGCGCGCACGGCTTCGAGCACCGGCTTCGCCTGGAGGCCCTCGCCCACCGACGAGGCGTGCACCCACAGCAGCGGGCGCTTGGGATCGCGGTGGGCCCGTGCCCAGGCGGACAGCCGGTCCGTCACCCCGCGGCGCGCATCCAGACCGCGGGCCAGCTTCTTGTCGAACCGCGCGGCGAAGGGGAGGGCCCGGTGGGCGAGCCCGATGCTGAGCCGATAGGTGAAGGAAGGGCGCCCCATCAGCGCGGCCGGGGGGGCCGGGGGGGCGTCGCCGTCTTGCTCTGGTAGATCGAGTCCAGCACGGCCCGGAAGACCGCGATCGGTGCCGCGCCCTCGAGCAGGGCGCCCTCGATATAAAAGGTAGGGGTACTGATCGCGCCGGAGCGTCGCGCACGCTCGGCGTCTCTCTGCACCTCCGCGGCGGCGGCGCCGGACGCGATGCATTGGGTCAGCCGGGCGGAGTCGAGACCTGCCGAGTCGCCGAGCGCGAGGAGATACGCTCGGGGGGAGGCGAGGGCGGACCACTGGCTCTGGTGTCGGAACAGCAGATCGTGCATCGGCCAAAACCGTTCCTGCCGGGCGGCGCACACCGCGACTTCCGCAGCCGTCGCGGCATTTCTGTGCACGCTCGACAGCGGCAGGTTGATGTAGACGAAGCGGACCTTGCCTGCCTGGACGTACTCGCGCTCGAGCAGCGGCAGCGTGCCGAGCGCGAACTCGCGGCAGTAGGGGCACTGGAAGTCCGACATTTCGTACACGGTCACCCGCGCGTCGGAGCGGCCCCTGGTCCGGGCGGCGAGTGCCGTTCCACCTTGGTTGGCCGAGCGGTTCCCTCGCCCGGTTAGGTGGAACGGCACGAGCGGGTCGGCCGCCTGGCGGGGGCCCGGCACGATGACCAACCACGCGGCGGCAACGAGGAGCGTACGGATCATGAGGGTTTTCTGGCGACCAACCATAGTCGGTCCGGTGTAGCGGCGCCACGGCGGTAGCGTTCCATAATGCAACGCTCGTTGGGCTCCCGTTTGCTCTAGCGCGGCGCCGTAAATGGTGATATAAAAAGCGGCGTTAGCCGTCGCCGTCCCCGTGCGTTGTGCGCCCTTCCGGTCGTCATCCGTCGTGCGGAGCGCGCGGTTCGTTGAGCGAACAATTGATGTCCACCGGACCGCCGGACAGGCGGCGCCGGGCGTGCGTGTCACATTACCTCGCAGGAGGGGACATGCAATTCACACCCCGTCGGTTCTTTTCCTTCATTCTCAGCGCGTTTCTCGCGCTACCGGCCCTGCTCGCCCCGTACGGCAGTACGGGGCTCGCCGCGCAGGGGCCGGTGACGATCACCGGCAAAGTCACGAGCGATGCCGGCCAGTCGCTGGGGCAGGTCGAAGTCGCCATCCCGACGATGGGACTCGGTGCTCTCAGCAAGGACGACGGTGGCTACACCCTCGTCGTGCCGAGCGCGCGGGTCTCGGGCCAGACCGTCACGATGGTGGCGCGGCGCCTGGGCTACAAATCGCAGAGCGCTCAGGTCACCCTGGCCGCGGGCGGCGTGACGCACGACTTCGTGCTCGCGGCGAACCCATTGCAGCTGGGCGAAGTGGTGGTGACGGGCGCAGGCACCACGAGCGAGACCGGTAAGCTCGGGAACGTGCGCAACAACGTTTCGTCCGACCTGATCCAGAAGGCGGGCGAGGTCAACATGGTCCAAGCCCTTGCCGCCAAGGCGCCGAACGTCACGGTGCTGCAGCAGTCGGGCGATCCCGGGGCCAGCTCGTTCATCAACATTCGCGGCATCAACTCCCTGCTCGGCGCGAACCAGCCGCTCTTCGTGGTGGACGGCGTGCCGATCGACAACTCGACGTTTTCGACGTCGAACTTCAACGCCCCGGACGATGGGGGCGGCACGCTCGCCCAGTTCGGTCAGACCGAAGGCACCGTGTCGTCGAACCGGGCCTCGGACCTGAACCCGAACGACATCGAGTCGGTGGAAATCCTGAAAGGGCCCTCGGCGAGCGCGATCTACGGCTCGCGGGCGGCGTTCGGGGTGGTGCTGATCACCACCAAGTCCGGCCGTCCCGGCCCGACCCATTTCAGCTTCCGGTCGTCCACCGCGTTCGATGATCTCAACCACACCTACCCGCTGCAGACCAGCTTCGGGCAGGGGCTGTTCGGGGTCCATGCCGACACCACGATCGGTGGGGGGTGCGACACCCCAGGCACGAGCACCTGCGCGCGCTCGTGGGGGCCGCCCATCCCCGCCGGGGCGACGGTGTACGACCACGCGAACGAGATCTACCGCGTGGGGCGAACGCTCAGCAACGGATTTTCGGTCTCGGGTGGCAACGATCGCACCACGTTCTACCTCTCGGGTGAGAACGCCTACCAGCAGGGCGTGATCCTCGGGCCGAACAACTACTTCTCGCGCAGCACGGTGCGGTTCAAGGGAAGCCACCGTATCATCGACAATCTGAAACTGGGCGCGGATCTGTCGTTCGCCGACACGCGCGGCAAGTATATCCAGCGCGGCAACAACACCAACGGCATCCAGCTGGGCGACCTGCGCACGCCACCCGACTTCAACAACTTCCCGTATGCCGTGCAGACGGGCGTCGGGCTGCAGCAGCGCTCGTTCCGGTTCCAGCATCCGAACGACGGGTCGCTGTTCGACGAGCGGGCGTTCGATAACCCGCTCTGGACCATCTTCCAGCAGGACAACAGCTCCAAGCTGGGCCGGGTGTACGGCAACGTGAACGCCGAATACCTGCCGGTGTCGTGGCTCAAGGTGAACTACACCCTGGGCGCCGACCATTGGACGGACGAGCGGCTGGAAGGCTGCCCGGTCAGCTCGGCCTCTCCCTGCGTCGAGGGCCGCGTGATCGAAGGCAAGATCGTGAATTACACGATCGATCAGAACGTCACCGCGACGGCGAGCTACACCCTCAACCCCACTGTCAGCGGCACGGTCACACTGGGCCAGAACCTCGACACCCGGAACCAGCGTCAGCTCGGCACCGTGGGTCGGGGGCTCGTGGCGCAGCTGCCGTTCAGGCTGTCGAACACCATCGCCCAGGACCTGCCCATCGACCAGGAGACGATCATCCACGACGTCGGATGGTTCGGCCAGGCCACGATCGATCTGTGGAGCCAGGTCTACCTGAGCGGCGCCCTGCGCAACGACGGCTCGTCTACGTTCGGTCGGAACAACCTGCGCGCCTGGTTCCCCAAGGGAAGCCTGGCGTGGGAATTCACCAAGGCGATCGGGGAGCGGTCGTGGTTGTCCTACGGCAAGGCCCGGCTCGCCTACGGAGAAGCGGGCGTGGAGCCACAGCCGTACCTCACCTCGCTGACCTTCTCCAGTGGGCTGGTCGGCGGGATCTCCCAGGGCACCGGGAACACCCCGACGCAGAACGGGATCGGCGGCCTCGTCACCAGACAGGACTTGAAGCCGGCCACGACCCTGAAGCCGGAGCGGTCCAAGGAATTCGAGGCCGGCCTGGACCTCGGCTTCATCAAGGATCGGGCCGACGCGAGCATCACCTGGTACAACAAGAAGTCGCAGGACGTCATTCTCCTCAAGCCGGTTTCTCCCGCCGGGACGGGCTTCTTCCAGGAAGGCGCGAACGCCGCCACCATCCAGAACCGCGGCTGGGAAGTGTCGCTCAACCTGCGGCCGCTGCAGCAGGCGGAGTACTCATGGGAGGTCGGGGTGCAGTGGGCGCGGAACCGCAACAAGGTCCTGTCGCTCGCCCCGGGTATCGACTTCATCGTGATCGGGGACTTCAACAACCAGGTGGCCATGCCGGGCCAGCCGCTCGGCGCGTTGCTCGGCACCGGGTTCCTGCGGTGCGGAGTGTCGGCCGACGCCAATCAGCCTGAGACGGGGGGACCGACCCTGGGCACCCTGTGCAGTGGCGCGCCACGCGGGGCGCTGTACATCGGGTCTGACGGCTTCCCCGCGCCGGATCCGGATCTGCGGATCATCCAGAACCCGGAGTACAAGTGGACCGGCAGCGTGCGGTCGTCGTTCCGTTACAAGAAGTTCCAGGTCTCGGGTCTGCTCGACGTCCGGCATGGTGGGCAGATCTGGAACGGCACGATGGGTGCCCTCTGGAGCTACGGCGTCCACAAGGACACGGAGCAGCGGGCCGCATGCGTGTCGGCGACCGTGTGCAGCGGAAACGAAAAGGTCTTCGGGCAGGGTGGGTGGTGGGACGGCCCGGTCGTCGGGCCGGGTGCCAATACCGCGGTGCCGATCGGGGAGAACTGGTACCGGTTCATCGCGGCCTG
>Ga0209158_1001039_pt1 | contig 19017 bp, 30 predicted proteins | sample GraSoiAngelo_140_FD_185897 | JGI IMG/M metagenome (GOLD analysis project Ga0209158, IMG submission 185897) | Grasslands soil microbial communities from the Angelo Coastal Reserve, California, USA - 14_0929_12_30cm (SPAdes) (version 2) | ecosystem: Environmental > Terrestrial > Soil > Grasslands ...
AAGCTCCCCCAAAACCCTTGATTTCCGGCAAATTGAATTCAAATCGTTCCCGGCGTAGACTGCACCTAAGCTCTTCCGAATCACATGCTTGGCTAGATCTCGTCAACTTTTCTCCGGACAGCACTGACCTGTAGATACCACCATCCACGGGGCCGAGTCCGACAAGCCCGCTGTCCGCGTTGTTATGCACGCACACGGATTGAAAGTTCTCCCGGAAAGCGATGGCTACCCAGAAGCTTGGTTTACCTCCGATGGCAGGACCGGACCCGTGCTCTTCAATCAGAATCCGTACGAGTATCCGATTGACCAACAAGCCATGGGGTCTTGGTATCACGATCACACCTTGGGCATTCTGCGCTTGAATATCCATGCCGGCTTGGCAGGAATGTATTTCATCCGCGACACCGTCGAAAATAGCCTGAACATCCCCAAAGGCAAATTCGAGGTTCCTCTGATGTTTCAGGACCGTATCTTCAATCCGGATGGGAGCCTGGTGTATCCGGTCGCGACCGACGGCACTCACCAATTCTGGATTCCGGAATTTTTCGGCGACACCATGTTGGTCAATGGCAAGGTATGGCCCTTCTTGGACGTGGAGCCGCGACGCTATCGGCTTCGCATGGTGAACGCATGCAACGCCCGTTTTCTGCGCATGACGTTGGTAGAGACTGACGAGAGCGGTAATCGTATGGGAATGGCGGGGCCTTTGTTCCATGTGATTGGAAGTGACGGCGGCTTCTTGCCAGGTCCTGTCACGTCCAATGAGCTGTTGCAGGCTCCGGCTGAGCGCTTCGATGTGATTGTTGATTTTACTGGCAAGGACGGGAAGTTCTTCGTCCTGAAAAACGACGGGCCAGCCCCTTTCCCGGGTGGTGGGGAAGTGGTGCCCACCGAAGTCATGATGTTCAGAGTGGTCAGGCCGCTGTCTTCACCTGATACCACCACCATTCCCGGCCAACTCAACCCCGCGCCGCTTAACCTTGATCCGACGTCTGCTGTGAAGAGCAGAGATCTGACCTTAAACGAGTTGGATCGTGCCTCGGACGGCTTCCCCATCATGGCTTTGCTCGACAACAAAAATTGGGATGACCCGGTTAGCGAGGACCCGGAATTGGGATCAACCGAAATCTGGAACATAATCAACACCACGGGGGATGCACATCCCATACACATCCACCTGGTGCATTTCCAGGTACTGAGCCGGCAAGCCTTCAATACGAATGTGTTCGATAAACAGGGGAAACTGGTCTTGACTGGGCTGCCGCAGGCGGCCCCTCCGGAGGAACAGTTTGCCTACAAGGATACAGTGAAGGCATTCCCGGGAACGGTTACCAGGCTCATCATGAAGTTCGACCTTCCTTCCGGGACGCAAATTATTCCTGGCCACCGCTACACGTATGTGTGGCACTGTCACATCCTGGAACACGAGGACAACGAGATGATGCGGCCTTTCGTTGTAGTGGCACCAGAAGGGTAGCTAGCAATCTCGGGAAATCGGGAAAAGCTCAATTATCGGGAGCTCGGAAGAGCTCCCGAATACCATCTCCGGGATACCCTTTCAGGTATGCCGCGAGCAGTCTTATCACACCTACCGCAGGATCTATCCCGCTCGCGGCCAATCCTCAACCTCCCTATCCTGAGGGCTGTCGCGCCCAGAGCCAGGACTTTAAAAAATGCCCGTGCCGCGCCGGATGCCGCCGTCCACAAGATTTGTGTAACTTTGTGTGATCTGCAGCGTACTGCTTTATGGACGCCGAGACGAACAAGGCGAAAGGATCACGCCCCCGCGAGGGCACAACCAAGCAGATGGAGGGGCCGGATCTGGAGAGCGTAATAGAGCGCGCACGGGGCCACGATGCTGAGGCCCTAGGGGAGATCTATCGCCGCTACGTTCGGCGCGTATTCGGCTTGTGCCGTTACATGCTGGACTCACGGGAGAGCGCAGAAGATGCCACCAGCGAAGTCTTCCTCAAGCTGCAGCGCTCAATCGAGAGCTACGACAGTTCGATACCGTTTCCCCGGTGGCTGCTGCGGGTCGCTGGCAACCAATGCATTGACGCGTTGCGGCGCCGACAGCGTGGACGCAAGGTGATTGTGGAAGTCGAAGATGCCACGGTCATCGAGGCCCCCAGCTCGGAGCTGTCGCCGCTGAGTGCTGTCATGAGGACGGAGGAGAGGGCGCAAGTGCGGGACGCCATCGCACGCCTGCCGGTGAACTATCGCGTGCCACTGGTCCTGCGCTATTACAGCGAGCTGAGTTATGACGAAATCGCACAACAGTTGGACTTGCAGAGGAACTACGTGGCAGCGCTGATATTTCGTGCCAAGCAGGAGCTGCGTCAGAAACTGACTCACGGGAGCAAGTAGTCATGGAATGTTATTCGCAACAGACCTGCGCCATCTTCGTGGACGGCGAACTTGGGATCGACGAGGCGCGGCGCCTGCGAGACCACCTGGCCACGTGCCAGCGCTGTCGGAAATTGATAGACGCACTGCGCGCTGAGAACCGTGTTCTGGGCGAAAGCCTGCACGAGCTGCCAGAAGAAGCGGCCAGCCCTGCGAGCTTTCTCCGTTTGCGCTGGTCCTGGCTCTGGGGTGACCTGGCGGCGATTGCCGCGGTATTGGCGTTAGGCTCGGTCTTCTCAGTTTGGATCGGCAATTTAAGAATTCCGGAAGCACTGGAATGGCTTAATCCCTTCAACGCAAGTGGTCTTACGAACGTGCTTTTCAATCTGTCCTACTACGTCGCACAGGGAGGTACTGCCATGCTGGCTGATTATGCTGCTGTGGTTGGGGGACTGTTTTTGCTGTTGGGTGGTGTCGCGCTGCTGCTGGGAAGCCGATGGCGGCTGGCCAAGCCTGGCTTGGGCTTGCTGGTCATGCTGCTTACGGTGTCGTTGCCCAGCCTTGCCCTCGAGCGGCGTCACGGTGAGTTCATCACCGTAGCGGCGAACGAGACTGTCGACGACAATCTTTTGGCCGCCGGTACCACGGTGCGCGTCGAAGGCGTGGTCAATGGGGACTTGCTGGCTTTTGGCCAGACTGTGGAAGTGCGTGGCACCGTCAAGGGCGACCTCGTGAGTTTTGCCAAGAGAATTGTGGTGAGTGGAACGGTGGAAGGCAACGTCTACAACTGTTCGCAGTCGCTCGATCTGGACGGGCAATTGGGCCGCAGCCTCTACGGCTGGGTGCAATCCTTGCGCGTGGATAACCGGGGTCATGTGGGCGACGGTATCGTGGTTGGCGCCGGCGACGTCAGCCTCGATGGCGAGGTGAAGCGCAGCGTGACCATCTTCGCTAGCGATGCCGACCTGAGCGGCAGCATCGGCCGCGAGCTGACCATGGCTGGAGGCAGGCTTACGCTGACTAACTCGGCACGTGTGGGCGGCAACCTGATCGCTCGCGTGCGCCAGCTTAAGAACGTGCACATCGCCGACGGGGCTACCATCGCCGGCAAGCGTGACATCCAGGTGCGCGTCAGGCCGAGCCAGTTCACGCGACCGAGATTCTACTTCCACCAAGTTGTCTGGCTCGCCGCGGCCATGCTGGTGGGATGGCTGGGACTAGTTCTGTTTCCTGGCTTCTTCGAGGCCAGCACTCAGGCGGTGGGCTCGGGCTGGCGCAGCCTGGGGCTCGGGTTTGGAGTCCTGGTGGGGGTACCGGTGGCCGTAATCGTGGTGGCGATCACGCTGGTTGGTATCCCAATCTCGCTCATGTTGTTCGCGGTGTATCTGGCTGCGATCTACCTGGCGAAAATTTGGGTTGGAGCTTTCCTGGGGCGGATCGTCCTGAAGCCAACCGGGACAACCAAGCGCGACTGGATGCTCGGATTACTGATTGGCCTGTTGCTCCTCACCATTGCTGGCTTCATCCCGTATCTGGGAGGACTGGTTCGCTTCGGTGTGATTTGCCTAGGTTTGGGAGCTTTCGGCTGGCAGCTCTATCGGAGTTCACGACCGGCAATAACGGCCTGAGAAATGCCGCCCTGCCAAGGAGACAAGTTGCACCTTGGTCTTGATAAATCAGTTACCTACGGTACTTCCGTTTCAGCGGAAACCTCCGTCGGCGGAAGTCGATCGCACTAGCTATCCAGGAATCACGCCTGGACACAAAAGTTTCCAGGAAGACCAGCCGGACCCGACGCGTTTTCGATGAGGAGGCAAGTAGGAAGCCGCTGGCGTTTGTGGCGGACGCGGTTAGCGATGGGATTTGAATAGTGTTTTTCTTGACAATCGGACACTCAAGGCTAGTTTTTGTGCCGCGTGGGCTACATTTACCATGGCGGCTAATCATACGGCGCTTCGAGTTGAGCGACAAGACTCATTCGAAGACCAACTTCGGGCCAGCGATACGCGGTAGCGTACGCCGCGCCAGTGGCTTAGTACTTGTCGGCCAACCTTACCTTGGGATTCCTTGAGGGTTGCTCGTGATCTGGGCGAAAATTGCGATCCCGGAAGTATCGGGTGCACGCTCAAGTTAAGAGAGATCTCAAGTTAGATGTTGATGGTCCCTTGTAGATAAAGCTTTACTTCACCAGTGATCCTTACACGGTCGCCAACTAGCGTGCACCACATTCGGCCGCCGCGGGAACTGAGTTGCTGCACTCAAAATGTTTGCCTGCCAGTGCGTCCGGCCCAGTATGGGACGAGTGTGCACTGGATTGATCCGGTCGCACCATCTTCGTCGATTCCCTCGAATGGAGCGAAAAAACCGCACACATAATCGACGTCTTTGTCACCGGAAGCCGCAACAATTGCTCCACTCATGATGCCCATATCAATTTTCGCCAACGCAGCTATATCCGGTTTGAGGTTTCGCACAATCTCTGCGCGATCGACGACAATGAGAAAGTCGCGAGGGTCGCGCATTACCTTCTCCAGACCCAGAGCGGACAGCAGCCCCCGTTGGGATTTCGCACGATACCGCTGGCCTGGACGGGAAATCCATTTCAAAGCGCTCGTGATCACGATTGACCGTCAATAAGCCACTGACTGTATGGAAGCGAACCGGCCATGTGTCATGTCCACGCAACGAAAGTGCATACGCAGAAGCCAAGGTTGCATGGCGGCACAGGTCATCTTCCACCACCGGTGTGACCAACGCAGGTCAAAATCGCCGTCAGCACGGGCGACCACAACGGCTGTTTCGCTGTGACGGTTCTTCGCTGCGATTTTCTGCATGACATCATTGGCAGGAAATGCGGGAACGAGGCATATACCCGCAGGATTGCCCGCGAACAGTTCGTTCGCGAAGGAATCGTGGTAATACGGAACTGGCATGCTTACCAAAGTATTACGGGCAAAAACCGCTTACTGGGCGGCGGTTGGTCGGCAACCCTTACCTAATGGCGTTAAGTCAGAGTTGCCCGTCATCTCTCCAGCATGTGCTCAGAGAAGCGGTTTCAGGGCTGCTTCGATATTGTCCGTGTACTCAAATCCGATAATTTTGGTGCGAAGAACGCCCTGACGGTCATAAAGCATGGTCGTGGGCAGGCCTTCAACGCCGCCAAACTTCTGCTTGACCTCATTGCTCGCGACTGCCAGGGGATAGTGAACACCGATTTTCTTCGCGAACTGGATCGGGTTCTCCCTGTCCATCATGGTGTCGAACTTGAATCCGATTGCGACGAAGCCGCCAGCACCATAACGATCTACAAGCTTCTGGTAGCCGGGCATCTCCTTCTTACACGGCTGGCACCATGTCGCCCAGAAGTCAACGAGCACAACCCTGCCGCGAAGGTCAGCCGAGGAAAGCGGGTGCCCCTGCAGATCAGTCACTGAAAAATCCGGCAGGCTTGAACCGACTGCTCCTGCCGCCATTCGGGTTTCTTCGGATGGGGTGGGACTCGCCTGCTGCCGATTACACCCGGCGAGTCCCCCAATGGCCAAGCTCAAGAACAACAGATATCGTTTCAGCATCTATTCCTTCTTCTGGACTTCGAGAATGAGGAGTTTCAGCGGGTTCGATGGCTCCGCTTTCTTCTTACCAGCGGGCTTCTTGTATAGCTGTCCGCGAACAGTGACCTCTATCTGCGAACCTGCGAGTGATTCGAGACTCTTTGATAATTGATTCGGGGCAATCGCGAAGGATTGATTCGGGGCGACCTGAATTGCAAGGTTCCCCGACGAGTCCGTTACGATTTTCCCTCTCGCGGTCATGTCTATTTCGGCCACACTGACGCCGCTGTCGTAAGTCGCCTTCATAAGATGCACAGGGTCAATTTGCCCGTCCTCCTGAGGAGTGATTTCGACTTTTCCATCAATCAAGCTGACTTCTACATTTTGAACGCCAGACTGGCGCCCGAGGTGTTGCTTCACCCCGTATGCTCAAAAATTTCAAGTCATGCCTTCGACGCGCATCTCGATATGTTTGATCTGCGCCTTCAATTGAGGCACGGACACGCAACCAGCAAGCAACAACAGCGCGAGTTTCCTTTTCATGTTCCTCCTTTCTTAGCGATGCAAACGAAACTGCTGCGTGACGCCAAAACTGATGCGCCGTCGCACGGGCATAAACAATGTTCCATTTGTGTGTGCGATATCCCAATCCATTCCTAGCCACAGATGCATTCCCGGACGCAAGCCAACGTAGGTCGTCGCCCCGGCCAGCAATACGTCGCCACCACTCCCGCTTTGTGTGATCCCTGAGATGCGGTCGTCTCGAGAATGCAGCCACGTCAGGACCGGGCCAATGAACCACTCGCGGGCGACATTCTTGGACTCATATGGTCGGTACGAAACCCAAAACCTTGATTCGAGATCACTGCCGAGCCGGGTCTTCTGCGTCCCTTGTGAACGGATAAGGGAATGGAAATCCTCATCTGCAACGAGACGCCGAATATTGAAAAGCCCCGTGTATGTCCAATTCGCCGCTACAAACAAGTCGGTCGAACCTGAACCGGGCTGCAGGGTGGCAGGAAGCAGACTTCCAGTGCTGCTCAGCAGACTGGTTTTACCTGTTGGAATCTTGGGGCCTATGGTGACGGATGCCTGTGTTGTCCCGCGTTGTGAATCCCGCCGATAGAACCGGTATTTCACGAGCACGACTGCGTCCCCAAGACCTGTCCCTCCGACCGCCAGGGTGCTGATCATTTCAAAGTGGTTCGTCACGATTGGAAGCAGAATCGTCACATCGAGATTCCGATGAAAACCCCACGTAAAGGTGAAGCCGCCCTCATGTGCAAACGTGGGCCGAGCCGTGGAAGGAATGCCGGCAGACTGCGGCATCAGGCTACGCGTGTCGAAGATTGAGTTGTACGAAATAAGGCCGCCACCGGGAAACAACGGAGGGGCTGTTTCCGGCGCGGCACCTTGTCCTCTTGCCGTTGAAACCGAGACGAGCGCGATCACTAACAACGGGGCGAATTGTCTGCAAGCACAGCGAAGTGCTGATCTCACACTCTCTCCTCCAGTGAGAAATAGGCATTGTCCGAGCACACGTTGGCTAAAGCCGGGGAACCGACGAGAGGTAACACTAGATACGCAGAGGCAGGGGTGCTGCTGAGCCTAAGAATGGAGGCGCGTGAGCTTCCTCCGCAATCACACGTGAGGAAAAGACGCAAGCTTCGGACTGGTGAAGTGCCTCCACTGCCCCGAGCGCAATGGGGGAGAAAGAAGCGCTTTGCACGGACGATGGCTGCCCGAGGGCAGGGTGAATGGATGCCATACTCTTGCAGCAATCCTGACCGTGATGACCACGCGAGTGGCATCGCATCGAATTGCAACATTGCATGGCCTGTTTGGGCGTAGTCATGCCAACGCAATCGAGCGAACAGCCAACGATAGCGAAGGTAAGTACGGTGAGGAGCAATCGTCCTACAAACCGCATGAAAATCAGAATAGAGGTCCTCCTTAGCATGAGTCAATGGCCGGGTATGGCTAGAAACGTGATAAGCGAGTAGTCGGTAAGCCTTACCTTAAGGGAAGGTTTGCCCATTATTCGGCAGCCAACGGCCATCAAAATCGGCGGCGCCGCAAGTCTCACAAAGCGCTTTTCCTTCACGGGCCGCCAGCTTACTTCGCATCACTGATAATCGAGTCGAGCAGTCAAGCAGCGACTTCTATTCACTTTTCCAGAATACCGGCAACCCAATTCTCTAGACTACCCGTACAACTGCCAACGTTGCATCGTCGGTTTGGTGTCCTTGGGAGAAGTCATCCGCAGAATGGAAGATTAAGTTGACGAGATCGCCGGCGTTCTGAGAGCGTTGCGCTCCATAGATGGCTGTTTTCAATAAGCCCTGAACTCCCCATTCCTCCCCGTTCTGATTTGTCGCTTCAACGAGTCCGTCTGTGTAGGCGATAACCAAGGCTCCAGCCTCAAGCTCGACGACTTTCTCCTCATATATCGAATCCGGGAACATCCCAACCGGAGCCCCGCTGGTTTCGAGCCATTCCACCGAACCATCGCGAGGCAGAACCACGGGTGGATTGTGTCCTGCATTGATGTACCGGAGCGTTCGTTTCACGTTGTCGAAGACACCGTAGAACAAGGTCGCGTACCGGTTTGCCAGCGAGGATGCGTATGCCTGGTGATTAACCGCCTTGAGTAGTGCGCCCAAGTCATCTCCCGTGAACAACGCCGCCGTCCGGAGGGAAGACTGCACATTGGCGATCATGAGTGCCGCAGCCAGACCCTTGCCCGATGCATCTCCAACGACCAATGCCAATTGGTCACTCTTCAGAGGGATGAAACTGTAGCAATCGCCGCCGAGCGCTCGAATCTGACGACAGCGGGCGCCGTAGTCCAACGAATCGCTAACTGTAAGGGGCGCCTGCATAAAGCCCTGCTGCACGTCGCAAGCCAGTACCCAGTCCTGGCTAACGTCCACTACCATTTCCTCAGTCGTCATATCTCGCCTCCACTCGTATGTCGGTTCTGGGCCGCCGAAATCGACACGGGCTGCCGATTTCCGGTGAAAATATTTTTGAAGGGATGTAGAGAACGGCATGACGGCTCCGACTACAGGATGAAAGCGCGGGTCACAGGCGCTGCCAATGAACAGACACAGTCAGCGTCGAGTATGTAACGAAAACAACCGACGAAATAGGAGCGAAGGACATGAAATACATTTTGCTGATGTCAGGCACTAGGGCGGGCGTTGAAGGGTATCACGCCTGGTCGAAACAGGATATCGAGGCGCACATGGCGGTTCTCCAGCGCATCAACAAGGACCTCACCGCATTCGGAGAGTTTGTCGCCACACAGGGCTTAGCCGAACCGAGTGAAGCCAAGGTCGTACGTGGCGAGAAAAACGGCGTGCCAGTCACTGACGGCATTTTCCCCGAATCGAAGGAATTTCTCTTGGGCTACTGGATCGTCGACGTTGCCAACGCCGAGCGCGCTTATGCCATAGCGGGACAGATTTCCGCAGCACCCGGACCCGGGGGCAAACCAACAAACATGCCGATCGAAGTTCGGCAGTTCGCAACGTATGAACTCAAGTCCCCATAGGCAGATTCGAGAACGCCAGCTTGGCTCCGACTAGGTGCGATGGCGCGAGAAGCAGCTTCGAACTCGATAGGAGAAGAGATATGAAATACATTCTAATGATGACCGGCAAGAAGTCCGATTTCGAGGGATATGCGAGGTGGTCAAAGGAGGAGCTTCAGGCGAATGTGGCTTTCATGCGCGCATTCAGCAAAGAACTGAAAGATTCAGGTGTATTCGTCTCGACCGAGGGCCTGGGATGGCCCACTGAGGCCAAGCTCGTCAGGGCCGGAAAAAACGGCGAACCGATCACCGACGGAGTATTTGCGGAATCGAAGGAGTTTCTCGCCGGATACTGGATCATCGATGTGGAGAGCCCGGAGCAGGCTTATAAATTTGCCGCGCGAGCTTCACAAGCGCCGGGCCCTGGCGGAAAACCTGCAAATATACCCATCGAAGTGCGGCCCGTTCTGAGTGGCCATGCGGATTTGGGCCTCTGAACACCGCCGCGGAAAGAGACGGAGATGGCAGGCCATCAATACGACGCTCCGATCGAGCACCTGCTGCGTGAACTTGCGCCGCACGTGCTCGGCGCCGTCGCGCGCCGCTTCCGCGACTTCTCCTCGGCCGAAGACGCCGTGCAGGAGGCTATGATCGCCGCTTTCACGCAATGGCCGCAGGAGGGCGTTCCCGGCAACCCTCGTGGCTGGCTGATTCAGGTGGCATGCCGCCGCATGACGGACCATGTGCGCAGCGAAATTGCGCGTCGCGAAAGAGAAACGGCAGTGGCCGCCGAAGCGGAAAGCTTGCCACCCACCCTCGAAATCGAGGCCGACATGGATCCGGACGACACCCTGATTTTGTTGTTCATGTGCTGCCATCCCGCCCTCACTCCGTCCTCGGCAATCGCGCTGACGTTGCGGGCGGTGGGCGGTTTAACCACGGCTGAAATTGCCAATGCCTTTCTGGTTCCCGAGGCCACGATGGCGCAAAGGATCAGCCGCGCGAAGCAAACCATCAAAGCCTCGGGCGTACCGTTCCGTCTGCCTTCTCCGCACGAGCGAGCTGGACGGCTGCCCGCAGTTCTGCATGTACTGTATCTGATCTTCAGCGAGGGATATGCCAGCAGCATAGGGCCGCATCTGCAACGACTCGACTTAGCGCGCGAAGCGATCCGCTTAACGCGCAACACGAAAACGCTACTCCCCGATAATCCCGAGGTCGCAGGACTTCTGGCGCTGATGCTTTTAACCGACGCGCGTCGCGCAGCCCGAACCGGTCCTGAGGAGGAGTTGATTCCCTTAGATAAACAAGATCGAACTCTGTGGGATCGCGCGGAGATCTCCGAAGGAATTAAGCTTCTCACTGCCGCGCTGTCGAAAGCATCCGTGGGCTTGTATCAGCTTCAGGCAGCGATTGCCGCCGTTCACGACGAAGCTGCGAGAGTTCAGGACACCGACTGGCCACAGATCCTGGCTTTGTATGAGTTGCTGAAACGAGTCGCCCCCAGTCCCATGGTCACTCTCAATCACGCAATCGCAGCCGCTATGGTGCACGGCACTGCCAAAGGCCTCGAACTGCTTAGGGCCCTCGACAGTGATCCGCGCATTGCCGGTCATTATCGTCTCGACGCCGTTCGTGCCCATTTATTTGAACAAATGGGGGATCACGAAGCCGCCATCAAACACTATCGAATTGCGGCTGCGCGAACGACGAGCATGCCGGAACGCAATTACCTCATAACGCAAGCAGCGCGCTTGGCAGGCGATTAACTCCCGAACGGTCGCTAGCCTTGATCGGAAACGCCTCAGAGCGATCCAGCCGCTCGTCGGATGCTTTGGTGACGTTGAAGTGTGAGGATGCGCCTGCCGTCATGGGCGATGATGAAAAAACAGTAGAGCACACCGAAAGTGATCGTCGGCACCGTGAAAAAAATCCATCGCCGCAAACGCTTCTCGGTGATTAGCAAGAAACGCGCGCCAGCGCTGGGCTGGCTGGGGATCTCTCGGAGTTCTGAACTCGTCTCTCAGGAAGCGCCAGTTGTCTCTTTTGGAATGAGTAAGATCCCGGTTTTGCGCAGGTCCAAAAAGGTCCAATAAGCCCGAACCCGATGCGGCCCAGCATTGCTTTTCTCGCCCGGCCTTGCGGTTGGTCAGCAACAGCTGTACTACTTTGCTGCTGGCCCTCCGCTGCTTCGGCACCGAATCTCCATAGACGTTCATGGTCGTCGCGATGTCGGCGTGCCGCATCGGCTGTGCGTCGCCAAAATTCTGTCCGGCTCTGAAATCAACAGCTTCGAGTGCGCCGGGTAAGGCGCTGGTCCACAGCGGGATGTTCTGCTACGTGGGATTAGGGTTGGGTTTGCTCAATCGCTGCTTGCAATCGCACGGAAGCCTGCTCCTGGGAAAATCTTGCTCTCCGGCAACAGCTGGCCGTGCTGAAGCGCAAGCATCCCAGAGTCCGGATGGGAGCGGTTGACAAAATCTTCTGGGTATTCGCCCGTCGTTTTTGGGGCGCTTGGAAGCAGTCTCTCGTGCTCGTCCATCCTGAGACGGTCGTCCGCTGGCATCGTGCTGGTTTTCGCCTGTACTGGAGTTTTGATCTCCAAAGCGAGACGGCGATTGGGAAGGAATCGGGTGTCCAAGGAGGTCAGCGATTTGATCTTTCAAATGGTGGCGGCGGATCCGACCTGGGGCGCTCCTCGCATTCACGGCGAACTGCTCATGCTCGGCTTCGAGGTTTCCGAGAGAACCATCTTCCGCTGGATCAAGCGGGCACCTCTGGCGCTAGGGGAGCGCGGAACAATTAGTCCCTAAACATATGTGCCTGCTCGTTTCCTTCAATCGACTCTCTGCACTCGCGCAAAGCATCGGATAAGAAGAGAGACAAAGTGTAAGCATTTAAGCTATCGCAGCCAATTCTCGCAACTAAGGCCACTGACCCCGGCAAACTCGCCCTCGTTGCCGGTCACAAGAACATGGCCCAAGGAAAGTGCTTGGGCAGCAATAAGTAGATCGTTAGCGCCGATCAGTCTTCCACTTTGTTCTAGACGAGCTCGAAGCGAGCCATAAGTCGTGTCGGCAGGAGCCTCGAATGCCAAGACTTCGAGGGCGCTGAGAACTGCGTCGAGCTGAGCCGCAAGCCGCGGTGATCCTTTCTTCGCGCTGCCATAGCGCAATTCTGCGGCAACAATGATGCTAGTACAGACCTGCGCCTCGCCCACCGTTCGGATGCGCTGCGATATCCGCCCTTGAGGATTACGCACGAGGTCGGAGACGATGTTGGTGTCGAGCAGATAGCGCACTAGAGGTCGACCGTATCGCTAGCCAGTTCAACAATGGGTGGAAATTGTTCGTCAAGGGGACTCAGGCTGTCGAGCACGGCGAGGAGAGACTTTGGCGAAGCCGCCTCGATGATCAGTCGCTCGCCTTCCTTTCGCATGATGGCGTCATTTCCAGGTAGCTCGAACTCCCGAGGAATGCGCACAGCCTGGTTTCTACCATTTCTGAACAGCTTCACATGTTGCTCTCGAATCACAGATCGGCGCTTGATTGGCATATGCCTAAGCAGTTGCCACACTCGTGCTCGTGTCAAGCGATGATCGGTTCCCAGTTCCTGAGAGTTTCTATTCGTGGGACAAAAGATTGCGTCCTATTCTGAGTGCCGCACACAGAAAGAAAATTTGGTTTGGGCGGCGATTCAGTGATTTGCCGTTACTTTGATGACGTCGCCTGGGGAGGACATCGGCGACCCTTTCACTGAATCTGGTATCAGCTTAGGTATCACCGCTACGTAACTGCTAAATAACAAAGGTAATGGCGGGCCCTACGGGACGATTTCAGAACTTTTTTCGCCCAAGCGACTTGGTCGACGTCCCCAACCCCAAAAGTTGGGAGAAGGTCGGTCACTGGTTCGGGGGCATAGCGCTTCGCGGAGGTTTGACTGGCGGCATTTGGTGCCCACATTTTGGTTTGCCCACCTTTGCGCAAAAAACGCGCAAAGATGGGCCACCCGCCAGATTCGTTGGGCATGGTTGGCCGCTCAGAAATTGCCCGGCTTTGACCGGTCCCAATGGTTGTCGCGCTTGCAGGATTCCTTCACGCAGTCCCTCGACCGCAGCAAAACCAGCTCGATCCCGAGTTGGTGGAACTACACGTCCGGATCACTGGCGAAAGAGTTGGGCAAAACAGAAGAAGCAGAAGGCCGTTTTCGCAAGGCGCTTCTCCTGCCCGACCACATGCTGACATATCACTTTACCCGGCTAGCCAGGAGCGGGGCGACGCCGTAATCAATACTTCAGCACGAGTGCACGTAACAGCGCTCCTCGAACCGATGCGGTTGTCCCTACCGACACTTCGACAGTCATCGCCTCGTATCTCAGGCTTTCGCCATCGAGCAACTCGGCCCAGAGCTGCTGCATCTTTTGTCTGTCTATCTGGGCCCCACCAAGATCCCACCAGAAGGAGCTCACCAGATGAATTCCCGCTTTAGCCTGAGGACATCACTCTCGGTCGCAACTTGTAGCCTGGCTATCTTCCTGCTGGCCTCCATTCCCGCACGGGCCACACAGATCCAGGTGTATGGAACCTGGCACTGTGGCAACGACTACTGCACGTGGGCGTCGGTGCGCGATATGACCGACTTCGATACTAAGAACCATTGGATCATCGATCGCGGCGACGGGCAGCCCTCCGTCAATCTCGTCGTTCTCAGTTTTGTGAACCCACTCAAGCTGCTCAACCAGACCACCGACTCGGGCGATACGAACGGAGTACCCAACGGTATGACTCCGGCGATCGTGCAGTACTTCACCAGCCACAACATCCGCGTGATGCTCTCGATCGGCGGCATCACTTACGTCAACGACTGGGACACCGCGCTGGCGCAGAACCCGACGCAGCTTGGACTGAAGGCCGCAAATCTCGCCAACAGTCTGGGCGTCGGCATCGAGATCGACTACGAGGAGAACACGAGTCCGAACCTCGCTGGCTTGCAGTCGTTCATCGACGCCTACCGGTCCGTCCTCCCGTATGACGCGACGGGCAGCAATCCCGCGGCGCGACTCACCATCGATCTCGCCGCCGGCGATCGCTGGCTGATCGACATTTGCCGCAAAGCTACGACCGACTGGCTGCAGACCACCAACCCCGTGCTCGATTACGCCAACGCCATGGTGCCGAACAAACAACCCACGAACGCTTCCACCGCCGAAGGCAACTGGCAGGAGCACGTGGACGGGAAGCCAACGTACAGCCCGCCAATCCCGCCTCTCGCGCCCGCCCGATTTACTGGCAGCTTGTATGAGGTGACGGGGCAGAATCCTGCGCCGGAGTGCAACAACTTCAGCGCGTCACTGGAGAACTCAACCGGCAGTTATGTGCAGACAGTGGCGCCTAACGGCGCGGGCACCACGCCCGGCATGCTGGGATACATGTTCTGGGCCGCCGAGTGCCAGGGCACGCATACGATCTGCACCACGCCGCCGAACACCTGCGAGGCCGGAATCGGTGTGGGCGATAAAACCTACAACGTGCCCCTGCCTATGCCTGCGCTGAGACAACAGTGAACCGCGCAGTTTCAAGTTGCTCTATGAATGGCAGTTCTGCGAGGCACTCCGCCTAATCTGGTGTAGCAGTTGTGGGGCCGCTCCTAAGCCATTGAAAAACTGGCGGAGATTACGGGACGACTTCCGAACATTTGCCGAGATCTGATTGGCTTGGTGTCTGCGGTAAGTCCATCGGAACTCTTATGACCTACCCTCTCAAGCGCCACGAGCACCGCAGAAAAGAAACTCGTCAATAAGAGCCTGACCACATGGCACACAGAAGCGGGCCGCCGATTCTGAACTAAAGGAACCTGTCATCGCAACACCGGCTGAGTATCCGCTGGGCTTCAGCGCCGCGCCGATGAGAAGCGCCAATTATCGCGCCGGTCGGAGGCGTAAAAGAGGCTCGGTTATCGCCCAAATTCTTCCAGGAACCGATTCAGCATGCGCCGAAAGGCCGCTGCTGTCGGCTCCCATTGCCAGCGCATCGCTTTCGCCCCTGCCGCTTCGTATCCGTCATCAGGTCGCGGGCGCAGACTGACGAATGGGGGGAGGCCGTATCTCATCGCCAGAAAGTTCGCCCAAAGCCGCGCCGTGCGCCCGTTGCCGTTTGCGAAAGGATGGATCCTGACCCACTCCGCGTGTGCCCACGCGCACAGATCAATCGCCGCATCAACTTCATCGCCGCTCAGGTCTTTTCCGATGGGCAGGGCGTCATGGAATCGGGAGACGGCCGCCTGAAGCTTCCGTTCAAACTTGCGCAATTCCTGCGCACCGTCGGTCGGATGTGCTCCCCAGAACCGCCCTATTTTCACGCCTGTTCTCTCGAGCCCGGGCGCTCCGCGAAACGTGCCCACGTACCGCGGATCAACCTTCAAACCTTGCAGGAACGTGCGCTGCCAGTTTCGTGCGAGTTCTAATGTCGGCGTCTTGCGTTGGGCGGAGTCCTCGGCGATCTGTTCGAGTATTCGGGCCAGATTTTGCCGGAGCGTGGGACTGTCCTGTCCTGGCCCCCGTCAGCCACCTATGACGTCTCGCAGTTTGCTCTGCAGTTCGCCAATCGGCTGCGACGGGTGTTCAGTGTTTGATTCAACCGGCTCTCCCTCGAGCGAATCCTTCTGGCTGGCTTCGGCTTCTACGAACGCCGCGATCGCGCGCCTGAATCCGGGATCCTTGCGCCGATATTCTCGCAGGGTCTTTAGATTCGCTTCGAGCGTGCGCTCCCTGCGGCCCTTCTGTCCGAGGTGCTCCTGATCGCTTCAATCAGCAATTGATTGATCGGTCGCCCCTCGACTTTGCTCAGGCTCCTCAGCGCGTCGCGCTCTGACGCATCAATCCGTAATGTCAAAGCAGTTCGAGGCACGACGATATCCCAGACCGATTCTTGTGTGATGTCAATATGCACTTTTGACATCACCACTGTTACGGCAACGATGTAGAAATAAGTAGCCGCGGAATCAGCATGTTAGCTATGGCCCTACAGGTAATGGTGCTCTGTGTCACCCACCACCTCGTCCGGGAATCGGGCCACTTGGTTGTGGTCCTTCCGCCTTGCAGCGGCAAGGGATGGTGTCTTCGCGAATCCTGCCTTTCGCGCTGCGCTCTGGCTCCCATTTCTTTCTCAGATTTTTTCGATGGCTGGAAGCAAACAGAGCGGAGAGGGAGGCGGGTCAAGGGCGCGCGTTCTTTGCGTTCATCGGAGCGAACGCGAAGACCCTTGACTCAGCTTCCGCGCTCGGTACACTCTCCAGCGAAAAAATGGGGCCGCTGTATTTCCCAAGACGCCTACGCTGAGGACCCCACCTCGACCACTGTGCCCGGTTGAATGGTTCGCAACGCCTCGGCGCAGGCCGAGAAGTGCGGCTCTAAATCCACCACACGATTCGTACGCGCACGCACGATCAGCAGCGCGATCCTGCGCCCGGTGAGGTTCTGCTGATAACGCAGATTCCGGTCGATCGTCACCACCACATCGAAACTGGCGTCGGCCAGGGCAAGCAGTTCGCCGTTTTCTTTCCCCGACCATCCCGCTTCCTGCACGGTCGTGCAGTCGAAACCACTGGCCGCCAGCGCCACTTTGATCGCCTTGGGGGCGCACTCGTCGATCAGTACTTTCATCCCAGATGCGCCATCAGGCTGTTCCGCGCCTCTTCCAGCGCCGCAATCGCGGCCTCGCGCGTCACGCTCGGATACTGCTCCAGAAACTCACCCAGACTCTCACCGCCTTCCAGATAATCCGTCAACGCCTTGAACGGAACCCGCGTCCCACGGAACACCGGCTCGCCGCTGAGCACAGCCGGATTTTTTACGATCACGCTTGCCATGGAACTCCTCCCACCTGTCTGCTATGGTAGCGCACCCGCGCCCCAACCCAGAGCGGATTACCCGCCCCCGATCTTCGCCCCTTCCATCTCCCGCAAAAATCAACTTGCTTTGTTTTCTATAGATTCGCCTGCGCTAACTTCACTCCGGGGTTTTGGCGCGAAAGATGCCGTGCATCAACTCCGTGAGTCCGATGGCAGAAAGCGCCGCGTCTTGGTCACCTGTCGTTCCGATAATCCGCGCGATCAGTTGCTCAACCGTCTCGCCGCGCCGCTTGGCGGCGATCACCAGGCTGGAGTCGAGAATCAGTCCCACTCGGGCGGGTCTAGCGGTTCGCGATGGCTCTCAATAGCTGCTTCCACATCTTTAGCGAAGTCCGCATCGAGCGTAGCGGTGGAACCATGCTCTTTGGCGAGCCGCAATGATTCGGAGAGCAACCTGACGTTCGGTTCAGCGGGACGAAGCACGGCCACAGGCAGCTTGCCGCTCTCGATCACGACTTCCGCGCCAGCGCGAACGCGCGCCAGCACATCCGCGAAATTGTGGGCGGCTTCTTCTTCCGAAATATGAAGTACGTGATCGGCCATAGCGTGATTATATCGTTATTCCTCCATGTCGGAGAGTGGACGCGCAACGAATCATGGTTTGAATTTCTCTGCGGTCATTTTGCTGCACGAAGCAACTTCACTAGTGACGTGTCGTATGGAAAACCCGCTGCAAAGCAGCGAAAAAAACCTAACCCCTAAACCTAGAGTCACCCTCCGCGAGGGCAAGAACGTCACCCCTTACCGTGCCGGAATCACCACACCACCCACTCAGGAATCAGGCGCGGATTTCACCCCAGAATCAGGACCACATCCGGGCGGCTAATCGGGCAGGGATCCGGCGATGATCAAGCTGGTATCGAGGATTATTCCCATGAACGGATTTCGCGAGGCTTGCGGCTCTTGATGATCTCTTCGAGATCGGCGGCGAAGTCAGCGTCAAGCGTCGGTTCGTAGCCCAGTTCCTCGGCGTGTTTCTTCGCCAGCGCGATGGATTCGGAGAGCAGGCGGGGCCGGAACTCGTCACCTGCGGGACGTACGATCGCCACAGCGCGCGCATCTTTCTCGATCACGCCTTCTGCTCCCGCGCGCACGCGCGCCAGCACGTCGGCGAAGTTGCTGAGCGCTTCCGCTTCCGAGATGTGGACCACATGGTGGGCCATGGCGCGATTAGACCGTCATTCCTCCTCGTCAGGTTCAGCTTCCAATGTGGCAAGCAGTGCGGCTTTCTCCTCCTCCTCACCTTGGCTATTGTCGTTCGTGATTGCCGATTGTTGGCGCTCCAGTTCCGGATGCCTGTGCGAGTGCCCTTCCATACTGCGCCCTGCGCATCAACTTGCGAACAGATTTTGTGCGGCGGCTTGTTTGCACGAAGCATCTTCGACTGGTCACGTGTCATGGCAAACCCGATGCCGAAGGCAGCGCGCTTTTGACCCTTGCCCCCAGCACAGCACCTTGGCAGGCAGGACACCCGGAAACCACCCGCCCGCCCTCACCGGTGCTGGAGACCCACACCCCCCAGCTCAGGATCAGCCCCGGATTCGGCACCCTATCCGGCGGCTAAACCGACCCGGATCAGGGCAGGAATCGGCACCAGCGGATCGGCGGCCAAGGAAAAATTTCAGGACGGGTCCTCGGAAGACTTCGCGTAGTGGCGTGCGACCTCCGAAGCATACC
>Ga0209158_1001052_pt1 | contig 18898 bp, 11 predicted proteins | sample GraSoiAngelo_140_FD_185897 | JGI IMG/M metagenome (GOLD analysis project Ga0209158, IMG submission 185897) | Grasslands soil microbial communities from the Angelo Coastal Reserve, California, USA - 14_0929_12_30cm (SPAdes) (version 2) | ecosystem: Environmental > Terrestrial > Soil > Grasslands ...
ACCCCGCGGGGCATGCGCAATCGCTCGCGCGAATGGTGGTTGGTCGATGAACGGGCTAGTCTCTGCAAATCGGACACTTATCCCACATCAAAACGGTGAAAGCGAGCGACCCCAGACACCAAAACCCCACGCCATCGCATACGACCAGGCCTAACAAAAGAGCCAGCCCGAACGAAACCGTCGAGGCCGCAATTGTGCTCGCCACGCACGCCACGAAGCTAATACAGCCGGCTGTCGCCGACCCGACAAGGGTCAGGAATGCGAAGAGACAGAGCCAGTCAGGATTATGGCACCCCGTTGCGGCGCTCGGCGGTGCGGGGATTCCCGGCGAACGCGCGTGGTGAGTGGGAGGTGGAGGGGGACTGGTTGGTGGCGGCGCGGGGTCAAAGCCGCCACCACCGTCGAAGAGGTGACTCGCCATTCGACCAGTTGGGTCAATCCGGTTCGCTGGGTTGTCGCCGACGTAGGCGTAACGGTTGTATCCCGCGCAGAGTCCCGCGGAATCGGATGACGTGAACCGGCCAGCCGTTGTGTCGTAATACCGCGTTCGATAGTACATCAGCGTCGCTTCGTTCTCCCGAGACGTGAATCCGTACGTGTTCGAGGAGCCAGTCTGCGACCGGATCGCGCCGAACGCGTTGTACCGGTACGTCGCCAGCGTGCCGCCCGTGCCGTCTGTGAGTCGCGTGACGCTGCCGAGGCCGTCCCGCTGGTAGAAGGACCACGCCGCCTTCTTCATTCCGAGCGGATCGTCGACCCGGGGTCCGTGGACGTACGTCGTGTTGACGGAACCAGTTGACGTAAACTCCGCCACGACATCGTCGACGCCCGAGATGCCGGCGTAGTCGTATCCGAAGAACGTCGTCGTGCTACCGGAGACTCGCTTCATCCGTTTCCCTTCGGCACTATACTCGAAGGAGGCCGTCGGCCCGCCACCCGCGACCGACGTGACTCGGTTCTCGACGTCGTAGCCGTACGTCGTGGCGTTCCCGGCGAGGGCCTTCGACCGGAGGTTGCCGTTCTTGTCGTAGACGTACGTCGTCGTCCCGCCCCCTGACACGACGGACTGCAGGAGTTGATCCTCCTTCCCGTACGAGAGCGTCGTCGTCACGGTCGAATTGATTGCATGCCGGCGGTTTCCGTCCTTGTCGTAGTCGTACGAAGTGTACCGACCGTCCGAGGAGGACTCCTTGACGAGACGATATAGGTTGTCGTAATCGTACTTCACCCACGACCCGTCCGCCTCGACGACCCGCACGCGGTTGCCCGCCTTCTCGTACCAGTACGTGAACGATTCGAGGGTCGAGGCGCCCTTCTTCGCGCTCGTCGTGTTGAGACGGCTCGCGGCGTCGTAGGCCCAGGTCGTCACGACGTTGTTCGGCTCGGTAAGCTTTGTCCGTCGGTCATCTTGGTCATATGCGTACCACCACGCAGAGCCATCGCTGAATGTGGTCTTGTTCAGTCGACCGATCGGATCCCACACATACGTGACGTACGTCCCGTCAGAGTAGTTCATCCGGGTCCGATGGGAATCGACGTCGTATTGATAGGAGACCGTCTTCGAAAAGATGCCGTTGTAGTTGTACGTCGTCGAGGTGCGCCGGTCGAGGGCGTCCCACGTCTCGTCGCGGGTGTAACCAAGGCCCGTCGCGTGAAGCGTGTTCCCGTTCGCGTCGTACGAGGCCGTCGCGACGACCGACCCAGGATAGGTGATTTTCATGAGGCGGTTCTCCTTGTCCCACGCGTACTTGGTGAGGTTTCCGTTCGCATCGGTCCGCGTGCCCATGTTGCCGGCCGCGTCGTACGTGTATGAGGAATAGTTCCCGCCAGCGCTCGTCTCCTTCGTCTGGCGCTCGTACGCGTCGTATTCGTATAGGGTCGCGTTCCCGCTCGGGTTCGTGAACCGCACGAGGTTGCCTCGGAGATCATAGACGGACAAGCTGAAGTTGCCGCCTACCTCCGTGGTCTTCGAGACCTTGCTGGAGGTGACGTTGATCGTAAAGATTGTCGCGTAGCTGTTCGGATCCGTGCTCCGGGTCCGGTCGCCCCGCGCGTTGTAGCCAAAGGAAGTGATGTTGCCCAAGGGGTCCTTCACGCTCGTCAGGCGATCGAGGCCGTCGTACTGATCCTTCGTCTTGAACCCGAGAGGGGTCGTGACGTTGAGTCGGCGGCCGATACCATCGTAGTCGTACGTCGTCGAGTACCCATTTGGATTCTGGACTTGCTTCAGCCATCCGTGGGTGTCGTACGTGTAGTTCGTCTGGTATCCTCGGAAATCCTTCGATGTCGCGAGGAAGCCTTGGGCGGTGTACGTCCGGTACGCGACGGAACTCAGGGCGTTCTTGGTCGTCAGAAGGTTGCCGTTCGCATCGTAGGTGAAGCTCGTCTTGTATCCGCGATAGTTCGTCTGGTCGAGCAACAGGCTGACGTACTGCGTGGCCGTGTTGACCTCGGTCCAAGTCTGGGAGGACACGTTGCCACCGGGATCCGTGCGGCTCGTCGGCCTGGATCGGTAATCAAAGTCTAGGAGTCGGGCGTTCACTCGGCCGTCCGTGATTTTGATCTTATTCATCTCCCCATCCCATGTGTAGGCGCTCCAATTCCCCCTCGAGTCACACGCGACGCAGCCCATGGACGGCCCGGACACATTCGTCGGGTTGCCGAACGAGTTGAGGGTAATCGTCGTCGTGAAACCGCGTGCGTTCGTGAGCGTCCGCGTGGTCGACGAGCTGTACACGATCGCGTACTCACGGAATTGCCACACGACGCTGCCTGCCTGGTAGAATCCCAGCCAAACTTCCGTCGCCCGGTTCGAACCGTCGTAGACGAACGATGTCCGCTTGCCGACCGGGTCCACAATCGACGCAATCTTGCTCGCTGTGTAGGTGTAGTTCTCCAGGAAGCCCATCGGGTCGGTGCGCTGGATGAGATTGGAACTTCCATCGTAGCTATAGTTCACGTACCGGTTGATTGGGTCCCGGATTGAGGTGATACGGCCGCCGCCGTCGTACGTGAAAGTGAGGGTCTGGCCCGAATCGTCGGCGACCGCTGATAGACGACCGGACGTGTAGGTCGTGGTGACCTTGTTGCCGTTTCGGTCTGTAACCGAACTCAATTTTCCAGTCGAGTCGAACGCCTCGCGGATGCCGTCCAGACGCCACAAGGCGAATGATCCGTCCCCGTTCTTTACGAGCCGTGCAGGGACGCCCTGCGGCGGCGCGTAGCCGCCCGTCGTGGCCTTCGCCGTAAACGTGTGCTGGGACCCATCTGCGTCATTCCACGTAACGGATGTGTCGGGATTGATGACCAGCTTCTCATTGTAGTTGAACCTCCAGCCGTTCCCGAACGGGCCCGCCTCGGTCCCCCGGAGGCTGTTGTACGAGCGCTGGATGAATAGGTCGAACGCCCGCGCCCGGATCGAGATGTCTCGGGTCGAGTACCAGACGTTCCCCGTGACGGCGTTCACTTGGCCGCCCACGTAGGCGTACCAGGGCTCGAATCCCGTGTTCGACGTCGGCAAAATCGCGAGGGGCTGGTTGTCCTCCATCGTCGTGAGTTCCGATAAGGCCGGCGTGCCTTCGTTGCCGCTCGTAAGCGTGACGCGCAACGCGTAGTATCGTTGCATGTCTTGGTCGGGAACCTTGTAGAAGACGGTGCTCGCCATGTCCGATTTGAGATTCGTCCACTGGTCCCAGTTCGTGTATGGCGAGCTCTGAATCCGGACGTGCGTCTGGTTGAAGGCGTCCACGGTGCCGACGATTTTCGTCTGGGTCGGGTGGTATCCCGCGGTGGCGTCACGGATGGCGGTCGTCATCGTGCCGAGCGCCGTGTTCCACACCCGCACGTCGTCGATGTTGACGTTCGCCGCGCTGTTCGTCGCGAACTTGATGTAGCCATTCGTCGGAAAGCCGGGCCCCTGGTTGTCGGTGCCGGACCATTTGAGCGCCCCTTGCCACCACACCTCGAGCGAAGGGCCGGTGACGCGGAGCTTCGCTGTGTAGTCCGTGTTGATGACGATTGGCGTCGGGATGGTCGCGATCGTGTACAACACCCCAACGAACCGTTTCTTCAAAGTCAGCGCGCTGCTCGACATGTCGAGGTAGTAGTGGTTGTTCGCGTCCTGATAGCGGAAGTACGCTTGGGCCGTCCCGGACTGGGTGAATCGGATCTTGTATGCGAACCGGTAGTCCGCCCACAGGTTCGACCCGACGACGTTCACCTTCACCGTCGTGCTCGTCGAGAGCTTCATGACGCCGGTCGTGAACGTCACAGATCCGGATTCGACGACCCATTGTCCCTCGTTTGTATTGTCGTTGAAATTGTCCGCGAACCAGCCGATCTTGACATTGTGATCGCCCTTGTCCTCCGTGGCGTCCAGGAACGTGGCCGCGCCCCACCCGAGTGACGCGCTGAGCGTCCACGTCGGGTCCACGTACAAAGGATAGGCTGCCGTCGCGAGCATCGTCGGGTCGAGCAGAATCAGAATCTGCCCGTCGGCGTAACTCAGCGAGGCGATCGGGTTCTCCCAAACCTGCGGCGTCAGAGACGAATCCCAAGCGTGGAAAGGCTCCGTCTGCCACACCGCTGACCCGGTTTGATCGCTGAGCGTGACCACGCTGTTCGAGACGTCGACCTTGTACGTCGTTTCGAACGGAATCAGGATGAGATCGCTACTCGGAACGACGGATAACACCAGAGTCTCCTTGATTCGGTTGGGCAGGAATTCATGGACCGAATCCGGTAGGATGCCTTGGCTGAAACTCTCATTCAGACGGCTGGCCGCGAAGCCTTTCCCCGAGTCTGAAACCATGTAGGGCCAGTCGCCGTTCGAACTGTTGAGAGAACTCTCGGGGAGCACAACGCCGTCCCACCGTTGGAACGTCGCGACGTCTCGGACGGACGCGACGCCGTCGCCTCGGTCGAGAACAACCCCACCCGCACTGCCGGGATCAATGCTCGCGCCCAAAGCTAGCGGAATATCGGCGGTGTCCGCTCGAACCGGTCGCGACAGCCCCGCGAACGATCCGAGTAGAAAGAGCACAACACAGACGACAGCCAGAATCACGCGATGCTTCGACGTGAGTATCCCTCCGTGGTCTCGCTTCGGTTTGGCGGGGTGTCGGTCCGCGACGCCGCCAACCGGATGCTGGTCAATACACGGCTCAGTACTTAGCCCGCCACTGACCCATGGTTGGGACCCTAGGTCCGGGACTGTTTCCGAGATCGCGCGGCCCCATGTTTGGAGAGGTCATACTTCTCGAGAAACGGCTTGACGCGATTCTCGAAGTCCTGCAAGTAGGCATAGCCGCGTTCCGTCGGCCGCAGTCGGTCATCGACGAGACCGATTCGCCGAAGTTCTGCGAGCAGGTCCTTCAGTCGTTTGCCCTGAAGGCCGAGGTGCTTCTCGAGCCCGTACGGCGTCGCGGCCTTCCGGTCTTTCCAAGAGTAGTGGAGGCTCCTCAGGACTTCGGCGATGATCTCCACTTTTAATCGGCGGTGGTCGTCGGGTTCCCCCACCCTCCAACCTCCGAAGTAAATCTCGATGGTCATACTTACGCCTTGCTCTCGCTTGTTCGATTCATTCCTCTCTGCGGAATGGTAGATGCACTATCTCGAGTTCAGGACTTCCCAGGATCATCAGACCGGTCTCATCGGTCGCTCGCAGAGCCAACCAGGGGGCGCGACGTCACTCACGAAACCGGCTCGATGAGCGGAGGCAGATCGACCACCTGAATGGGCAGTTCCAGAAGCTCCACAACAAGTTGCAGGTCCTGAAGCTTCAATCGATGTGTTTGGCACGTCTGGACGATGACGGATAATCGCTTGCTCCTCCGACTCACTCGATGCGTCGACTCCATCATCCCTTTTCGAGCCGCATCGAAGTGCATCCTGCGCCGGCCACGGGCAGCCTATGCGCGGCTCAACGCCAAGAGGGCGAAATGCCTCTAGATACTTAGTTTCCCTGGCCTCTCCGCTGAAACCTGTCAGCTGTCAAGGGGAATGACGCGAGCTCTGGCTGTTCGACCCTCGGGTTTAATATCTCGCCGGGCGAATGACCTACGGGGGATGCGACGGGTCGGGCGGGGGAAGCCGATAGTCGGACGCCCCATCTCCGCGTCGCGGCGCTGGTTGCAGTCCTGATCGGAACCGGACTCCCAACAGTCCTCTTCGCGCCAGCGGCTGCGCAGACCGGAAGTCCCGACCCTTGCGGTTACACCTGGGCGGACAGCAACGGCCCGTCGCCTACGATTCCATTCAGCTGGATTGAAATTAAGGACAATGGCACACCCATCGCCAAAGACGGCTGGATTGGGAACAGCGACGACGGGTTCCTCCGGTTGACCCTCGGCTTCTCAGTGCCCTTCTACGACGACGTCTATTCCGACGTCTACGTTGGGACGAACGGATATGCATCGTTCGGCCGCGGGTACACGAACTATGCCCTTCCTTCGATTCCGAGCCGAGCTCCCCCGAACAACGCTGTCTACGCGTCTGCGGGCAACCTTCGATCGGGAGGAGCTGCTGGCCAGGGGGGTGTCTACTATTCACAACTTGACTCCCCAAGGCGGTTCGTGGTCGAATGGAATCAGGTCCCACACTACGACGGCTTGGACCCGATCACGTTCGAGATTGTCTTCTACGAAACCGGCGAGATCGAGGTCCTCTACTTGGTCGCCGGATACTACACGGCGCTCGTCGGGATCGAGAACGCGAACGGTTTCGCCGGGATAAGCTATCCGACGCCTCCGACGGACAACCTCGCGATCCGGTTCACTCCCCCTACCCCTCCGCCGGGTTCGGCGGGCGTACGGATCGCCCCATGCGCCCAGGGGTCGAGCGCGGTCCCCGGGACGACGCAGAGCACCCCTTTGATAGTGACGAACGCTGGCACGGCCAATGACACAATCGACCTGGCGTTCTCCGCGTCGCCCGGCTGGTCGGGGGATTGGTACGCATCGGACGACGCGACGCCTCTCGGCGATTCCGACGGCGACGGCTTGCCGGACACCGGGCTCCTCGAACCGGGCGCGTCCATCGATGTATTTTTGCGAATGGCCATTCCCGCCAATGCGACGGGCTCCCAGACCGTGAACGTGACCGGGACCTCGACCGTGGACCCCAGCATCGACGACACGTCGATGATCGGGTTTTCGTTCCCAATCGCGTTGTTCGACCCGCCGCAATCCGACATCGGAATCGACGTGAATCGGAACGGTCAGTTCGATTCGCTCGACGTGAACATCACCATCACCGTGCGGAGTGCGTGGACCTTCCTGCTCTTCGTCGAGCTCTACGATCCGACCTTCACCTTGGACCTCCGCGGCGACGTCATCCTGGACCTATCCCCCGGAACGACCGTTTGGACGACGACCTTCGAAGGCTGGATGATCAACCGGACAGGCGCGGATGGTCCATACCTCGTGGACTTCTGGCTCCTTGCGGGCTTCTATCCGGCATTTCTCGACATCGGCGCGCACCAGACGCGCGCATACGGCCACCTGGACTTCGAGGCAATCCCAACGCTGGTCTCACGACCGCGTTGGCGGACACCTACGATCGACGGCGCCATTGCCGACTCGGAATGGAACGACTCCGCCGTCGTCGATTTGTCAAAGACCCATGAGGGGTATGGTATGCCCGCTTTCTTCTACGTGAAGAACGACGACACGATGCTGTACGTCGCGTACGATGCCGTCGGGGATGACACGATTGATCGATACGATGTCGCGTCGATCGGATTCGACACGGCCAGTGACCGGACGGCGTCGGATCATCGCGAGGACCAGTTCGTCCAAGGCGGATGGGCGCCCTTCGATCAGGGCCACTACGTGTTCGATGCATCGTTCGCGGTATGGCGGCTTCAGGATTCGCCGTACGATCCAAGCCTCCCGAACGAAGCCGGCCTTGCCAGCGCTTGGGGATTCGGAGCAAGCCCGAATTCGCAGACCCCGCACCGCATGTACGAGTTCGCGGTCCCTCTGGCCCTCTTGGGGGTTCGTGCCGGGGACACGATTGCGTTCGCGGGCGGGGGTCAGATTTCGCCGGGAGTCTACGACGACTATGAACCGCGGTGGAGCGACTGGCCCGAGTGGACCTTCGGCCCGCAGCCCCTGTACGCCTACGGCGACCTTGTGCTCGCGGGGGACACGAACCCGCCGAACGTAACCATTCTCAGGCCGTACCCGGGCCAGCTCACCGATCAATCGTCCGTGGAGGTCGCCTGGAGGGCATCCGATGTGGGCTTCGGGCTGGATCATATCGAGGTGCGGCTCGACGGCGGTCTCCCGATGAACCTACCACCTTCTTCCACCTCAGCGAGCCTGACGAATCTCTCGGACGGGTCGCATACCATCGAGGTGACTGCAGTCGACCGCCTGGGCAACACGGGCTCGCAGTCAGTTGTCGTACGCGTCGACACAACAGCGCCGGTATTGTCAATCAGGTCCCCGCAACCGAACGGAATCGTGACAACCTCATCCGCAATGGTTTCGTGGGCGTCGAGCGACGCGACGTCCGGCATCGCTCACGTCGAAATCGCCATCGACGATGGCCCTCCTTTGTCGCTCTTGCCGACCGCGAGGTCTTACCAGTTCGATGGCCTCGCCGACGGGTCCCATACAATAGTTGTTACGGTCGTCGACCGCGCGGGAAACTCTGCGACCGCGTCGATCGAGATTCAGGTTCGAACCGAGACCGCGGGTCTCCTCGACCCGTTTGCGCCGATAATCGTACTCGCGCTCGTTGCGACAGTTTCGGTGATCGCAATCGGTGCGTTTGCCGTCCACCGGAAAGGGAAGCGGGCTCGTCCTCCGAGCACGGGCGGATAGAGTGTTGGGACGTTCCCGGCGGGATGTAGCCCCGTCGGCAAGCACACCTGCCGAGCCCATCAAGAGCTATGCCACTGGAAAATTTAGATCGTTTGGCCTTGAAACCTACGTACGGCCGGTTCCCGGTACGGGAATTAGCGTATTATTGCCCCCGCCCAGCGAAGTTTCCACTTGCTGGCGTTCAAACGGGCGGATTCGCTTGGTCGTCTTCTCGTTGACGCGAACGACCTGACCATCGATGCCGCCAAGTGCGAGCGCCGGTATAGGAGATCGCATTGTTCTCTGTGATCCTGGCCGGGCTTTCGCCCGTTGCGGTTGTCCAGCTCCTGACTCGCCCCCACGGTTCCTCGCGGCGATAGGAAACGTGTGGGGACAGGCTGCCTGCCAATTGTCATCGACCTTGTTTCCATTTCATCGTTGCTCGCCAGGATACCTCGACCACCCGAACCCCGCGCTCCGCGACGAAACCTATACACTTCGGGCGGTGCGTTTCTCACGGAGACAACTTGCATTGCTCCGTACAAGGGCCGTGGCCCTGTGGGCGCAGAGAGGATCCGGGCGAGGAGGCACGTATTCGTAATCGCAGTGCTCGGAGCCACCGCGGGCGACTTGGTGTGGTTCCTTCTTCCACTTGGAGCCGGCCACCACGATCTGGCGATCTTCGCTCTTGTCACGATTGAGACTGTCCTGTCTATTGTGTACACGAATTTCCTCTCCCGGCCTTGGACTTCGGGAGGAATCGACCGCGCCAAGAACGGGTGATGGTTCCGTGGAACCGGGTTGCCGGCCAAGGGAACAGGGTTTCGGCATGAAACCTATCCCTCCTACATCCCTTCAAAAGCATAGCCACGGTGAGAAGAAGAATTACGTCGCTGGTTTCATCGCGTTCTTCATCCTCGGATTGGCAGGGTTGCTCTTTCAACTTCTATGATGGAGCGATCGCGTTCCAATCGTCTGGCTGGCCGGTGACCCCAGCCGGATTTGCGGCCGTGGCGGCAATCTCGAGTTCGAATCGGAGGTTCATGCGAAAGCTCAAACTTGCTTCGGCTGCGGTCAACGGATGTCTCTACGTGCGACCGCGTGCTCTTCGTGCAGTCGTCCATTCCCATGACAGATAGAAATCAGGGTTGCCGAAACTCGGTGAGTTGAAGTCGTCATTCCACGGTCAGCAGTTGAGTCCGTCCTTCGCCGCGAAACGGTGATCCCGTCCCCGGTCCACGCATCAGCGGGAGAAGCGGAGGATGCAACCGTCTCAACAATAACCCCTGATAGGGGGGACGCAGATGCGGAGCGAGTAGGTGTGAGCCCCGCAATCTGCCAGCGGCGAAGTCAGATCCCCCGAGGTCGATGCGCCCGCCTGAACACCGAATTCGTTCATCGACGCCGACGTGCCGTCGACGTTCAGATGGACGTCTACGAAGCCGTCAGCGTGGCCCGTGTTGGTCAACGTGAAGGTGGCGCTCACGACCCGGCTCGAGGTGGAAGGGTCACATTCGGACAGGCTGAATCGCCCGTTCGATAGGATGATGTGGGGACGTGGGATGAACGCCAAGAGGCCGAAGGCAAGGGCGCCTGCGAGGATCACGGTCGCCGCCTTGCTTGCGTGGTGGCCAACAGACCCACCTGTAACCCACGACGGAGGGACTACCCTTTCCTCGGTCCTCACTTTCCCCGAAAACTTCATCGCTTCGACGCGGCTAAGCTTTTGTGGTGAGGGCTGCGCGGCCCGTTCGCCCCCGAGTCGGCCGGAAGGGCTATGCCGAAAGCGAGAGATTCCAAGGGGGGTCGTCTTATCGAACTGCCCGGTTGCTCGCCGGCGGTCTTTACGTACTATTCGCGGCCGCCGTGACTGCGGCTATCATATTTGACACGACCCTTTTCGTGAATTTCGGACCGTTCACTGGCGCATGGGTCGTCCTCGTCATTTCTGGCAACGCGGTTCTGAGATTGGCCACGCTTTACAGCTGGTGGTCCGTCTCGAAGCGCCGGAGGGCGGAGCATGTCGCCGAAACGAACCGATAGAGGGCCGGGACAGGACTCATTGGAGCAGAATCGGTTCGAACTATGGAGAAAAGGCCGAGGCCACGAGGCTCCAACATGAAGGGACTGGAGCCGAGGTCGCTAGTTCTTGGTCCCGAATTCCAGTCCACTTCTCCCTGAATATGGGTCCGTCCGGACTGAACCGCTCTGGAAAAAGGGGAAGGTGAGAAGGACCGTTTGGTCCTACTCGTGCTCGGACGGGACGACCTGAGTCGAGTTCTGCTCGGTCTACACCGCCGCTCTCCTCTGAAAACTGTCGGACAAGAAGGGATAGCGGACCCGGAGGGATTCGAACCCTCGACAGCCGGATTAGAAATCCGGAGCCCTATCCGTGCTAGGCGACGGGTCCGGCCTCGGCACAGAACGGCATCCTAATAAACCATCGACCTTGGGCCTCGATGAACCATTCCACACAACGGACCCGACCCGGGAGAACGGCCTCAGCGGTTCACGAATCCCGGAACGCCGGCGAGGGTCTTGGCGGCTCGGACGCCGTTCACGACAGCGCGCGCGACCTCACGCACCGTGGCATGATGCAGGACGTCGAATGCTCGGTAGTCGAGGCGCGATCCTTTCCGCGTTCGCGTCGTGAATCCGAGGATGGTATCTCCGTCGGTCGACATGTGTGCGGGCCGCACCGCGAGCGCGATCCCGTCGTGGGCGAGTTCCACGAGGCGCGCGAGTTGCTCGTGCTCCAAGGGCGCGTCGGTCCCGACGACTCCTACTGTGGTCCCGGAACGCGTCGTGGACCGTCTCAGGTACTCGTCGGAGACGTCATCCATCTCCATGAATCCGACGCCGTCTTTTCGCAGCGTGCCCCCGATCGTATGGTTCTCGAACGGGTCGTACACGTTTCCGACGCAATTCGTCACCATGATCGCGCCGACGGCCCACGGTCCCGCCCGGGCCGCGCAGCTCCCGAGGCCGCCTTTCGTCCCGCCAAAGGATCCGAAGAACGGGCCCACGGTCGCGCCGATTCCCGCGCCGACGTTCCCTTGCGCCACGGGCTTCGCGGATGCGGCCGTGCAGGCCGCGTACCCCAGGTCCGTGTAGTCCAGGCCCTGCACGTCTGCGAATCCGAGGTCGTAGATGTTCGTGCCCATGATCGCGGGCATCTTCCCCCCGCCAGACCAGGACGCGAGCTTGTGTTCGAGCAAGAAACGCCGGATCCCTCGGACCGCGTCGAATCCGTAGACGTCGCCGCCCGTCAGGAGGAGCGCATGGCGCTCGATGAACGTCTTCCCCAGATCGGAGGCGGCGGTATCGTACGTCCCAGGCCATCCGCCCCGTGCGTCTGCAAAGGCGATGGCCGGGGGATCGAGGAGGACGACGGTCGTCCCCGTGCGCCGGCGCAGGTCGTGTGCGTGGCCCACCCGCACCCCGCGGATTGCGGTCAAGGTCTCATTTGCCGCTCGATCCCCCTCCGGATTTCGCGGCACCGTCGCGGCCGTATTTAACGCATCTGCGGGACGTTCGACGGGAATGGGCCCTACAACGGGAGGTCCTCGAGGTGGAAGCTCACGCCGCGGGCCTCCAGCTCGGGGATGACCAGGCTCGGCGGCAGCTCTTCCGGCGCCAAGACACCGGCTCGCGGAACCTGCTTTCGGTGGATCAGCATCACCGCAGCGGCAGCGGCCGCGGCGGTCAGGAATCGTTCCGCGGTCGTGCCGCGGCGCCGATTCGCCTCCCTGTGCTCCATCGTGAGGGAGGCCCGTACGCCGGCTTTCTCGCCACCCACCTTCGTACCACGCACCTCGACGACGATTCCGAGCGCCCCGGGCAACGGGCCGATCATCGTCGACGGCTCGGGGAGGGCCGCCAGGAACGCGTCCCGGAACGGAATCTGCGCGGCGCCCACCCTGACGACGTGCGCGGGGTTCAGCAGGCCGAGGGCGTTGAACGCGTGGATCGCCCGGACGAGCTCCGGGTTGATGTCGTGCTTGTAGTCCGCCCATCCGACCGGCTTGCCGAGGCGGGACGGCAACGTGAGCACCTCTTCGTGGCGGAACAAATGCACCCGTCGGGTGCCGATCGGCGGCGGGAACGCGTAGTCCTCTTCGCCGCTCACGGGGTCTTGCTCGACGAGCTCCTTCCCGTTCCACACCACCGGGCGCGCGAGAGCGTCCCGGAGGAAAATCTCCCGCGAGTACAGCGGGAAGCCGTCCATCCCCTTCTCGCCCGTGGCCGCCTTCCGGATGAGGATCCGGTCGATCGCCTCGAACCGGTCTGCCGCGACTCGGGCCATGATGTTCGAGATGCCCGGATCCGAGCCCATCGAGACCACTCCCATGAGGCCTCGGTCGCGCCATTTCGGGTCGAGAGCAAGCTGATCGAGCACGCCGCCCCGCTCCCCCGCCGCGGTCGGACTGTAGCCCGCGCTATCGACGTACCCGCAGCCCGCGTCGAAGCAGGCCTCCATCACACGAATGTTGTGTTCCGGTAAGGTCGCGTTCACAGCGACGTCGGCGCCCGCAAGAATCCGCCGCAAGCCCTCCGCGTCCGTGACGTCGGACTCAAGCGCGGTCAGGTCCGCGGCCTTCCCGAGGGACTTCAGCGCGCGCGATCGGTCGCCGCGCTTGTCCACGATGACCATCTCGTCCACGCCCCGCTCCGCCGCGAGCTCGAGCGTGATGATTCGCCCGAGACCGCCCGTGCCGAGGACGACGGCTTTCACGCGCGCGTCGATGCGGATGTCGAACCTTAGAGGTTTCGACCTCAGTCCTGACCGGCGAATCACCGTTCGTTCAGGACGTCTGGGCCTCGCGCGGCTTCACGGGTAGGATCGTTGCGCGCATCTCGAGCAAGCTCGTCAGCCGTTCCCCGTGGAGATCCGATCCCGTCCCGCGTAGACGTTGAATCGGTCTCCGCGGGCGAAGCCGATGAGACTCATCCCGAATTCGTCCGCGAGGGTCACCGAAAGGTTCGAGGGGGCGCCCACGGCGACGACGAACGGAATGCCGGCGACCGCGGCCTTTTGCATGATCTCGAAACCCGCCCGACCGCTCACCGCCAAGACGCGGTCGGAGAGCGGTACGCGATCCGCGAGGAACGCCTCGCCAACGACTTTGTCGACCGCGTTGTGACGGCCCACATCTTCGCGGATGCTCTGCAAGTCGCCGTCGGCCGTGAAGATTCCTGCGGCATGCAACCCTCCTGTTTCGGCAAACAGGGTTTGCTCCTTCCGAAGTCGGTCCGGGATTGCCGCAACGGTCTCTTCGTTGACGGTCGGTCGGTCCCGTGCCATTGGGTATCGGGCCGCCACGCGAACCGCCTCGAGCGACGTCTTCCCACAGACTCCGCAGGACGAACTCATGTAGAAGTGTCGACTCAACCGTTCCGCGTGGAACTCGACGTCGGGCCGCAGGATCGCGCTGATGATGTTGTATTCCTGCGGCACACCGGGGTCCGTGCAGTACTCGATCCGGGCCACATCCCTCTTGCGCGCCACGATCCCTTCTGTGAAGAGGAAGCCAGCCGCGAGTTCGAAATCGTTTCCCGGGGTCCGCATCGTCACCGAAAGCGACGTCGTCTCTCGTCGGCCTTTCGTCCCGCTCTCGATGCGAATTTCCATCGGCTCCTCCGCGGCGACAAGATCGGACTCCTTGGATGATTTCCCGCCGCGGGTTTTCCATACGTTCAAGCGCGTGGTCGGGCCGGGCCGGTTCACGCCTTCACCTGAGGAGCTTTCGCCGGCTCAATCCGCACGAGGGCGTTGTAGTCCGGCATCTCGCACTGGGGATCGACGACGCCGCGGCGAATCAAGACGTTCCCCTCGGGCCAGTAGATCTGAACGTTCCGTGGGCGGATCGGTGCGATCCGGACGCGGCCTCGGTACGACCCGACGTCGTTTGAGATGAGGACATCCTCGCGCTCGGCGACTCCCAACGCCTTCGCGTCCTCCGCCGACATGAGCACGTCGCTGCGCCTCGCTCCCAAGAGATAGTCGATGTCGCCGTGGACCATCGAGTTGAACTGTTTCCCACGCCGCGTGCTGAGGAGAAACAAGCCCGCCGGAATGTCCGCGTCCGGGAGGGCGAGCTCCGTGAAAACGGCCCTCCCATCCGGCATCGGGAAGCTGCCGTCTTCGCAGAGACGCGGACCGCCGTACTGGAACGCGTCTCCCTTGGACCGAAGGTTCTGGATCCCGTCGTACGTCGGGATCGCCTTCGCGATCTCCGCGCGGATCGTGGCGGCATCCTTGAAGGCGGTGAGGTGCGTCGCGTGCGGCATCACCCACTGTGCGAGGCTCATGAAGATCTCCCACTCCGTGCGAGCCTCGCGGATCCGCCGGCCCGGAATCTCCGGGGAGAAGTACACGCGGCGTTCCGTTGACGTCTCCGTACCGCCGCCGGCCTGCTCGTACCGTGTCTTGGCCGGGAGTAGGAGGACCGTGTCGGCGGGGTCAACGAGCATCGAGGACGTGAGGACGAGGTCCTGGTGAATCCGGAGCGGGATCCGTCCGAGCGCCTCGCGGACGAACTCCGGCTCCGGCAGCGTCTCCAGGAAGTTGCCCCCCGCTTGATAGAGGACATCGAGGCGGCCTTCGTGCGCGGCGTCGATCATCCCGACCGCGGTCAAGCCCGGCACGGTCGGCGGTCGGAACCCCCAGACTTTCGCGAACCGATCCGCGTTCGCATCGTCGACGGGGAAGCCGAGGCCGTACGCCGCGGGTTGCGCCCCCATCTCCGAGCCGCCTTGGACGCCGCTGTGGCCTCGAATCGGCATGAGGCCGCATTTCTCGCGGCCAACTATGCCTCGGGCGAGCCCGAGGTTCACGATCGCCTTCACGTTGTCCACGCCGAACCGATGGTGGGTGATCCCCATACTCCAGACGAAGACCGCGGTCCTCGCCTCATGGTACATGCGGGCGAACGCGAGCATCCGGTCCCGGGTCACCCCGGACTGCCGCTCGAGCTCCTCCCAGGACAGCGACGCGAGCTGGACCCGCAAGTGGTAGAAGCCCGTCGTATGTTTCTCGACGAACGGCTCATCGACCCAGCGGTTGTCGATGAGGTGCTTCAGGACTCCATTGATGAAGGCGATGTCGCCCCCCGTGTGGACCGCGAAGAATTCGTCGGCGAAGCGCGTGCCCCAGACCGCGCTGTCGGGGACCGACGGCACCCAGTATCGGGCGAGGCCCGGTTCTCGCATCGGGTTCACAATCGCGATTTTCGTGCCCATCTTCTTCGCGTAGTAGAGATACTTCATCGTCACGGGCTGGTTGTTCGGGACATCGGAGCCGAAGAAGACGATCAGGTCGCTTCCGATCCAGTCCGTGTACGAACACGTCGAGGCGGCGACGCCGATGGTTTCCTTCAACCCCGTGGTGCTCGGCGAGTGACACGGGCGGCTCGAGTTGTCGATGTTGTTCGTCCCGAGGAACCGGGCGACCTTGTTCGCGACGTAGTAGGACTCGTTCGTCATGCCGCGGGACGTGATGAAGAACGCGATCCGATCGGGGGTTGTGGCGCGAATTTGCGCGGCGGCGGTCTGCAGCGCCTCCTCCCAGGAAATTCGACGGAAGCCGCGCTCGCCGTGGGAGCGCACCATCGGGAACGGGATTCGGCCGAGCTGCCGCAACGCTTTGGAGGACTTCGATCGCAGGGCCGTGACGTCCCTCAAGATCCGGGGCCGCAAGGCTCCCATCGTGTTCAGCGGAAGTAGATCCAAGCGGACCGTGCAGAGATGAATCCCCTCCATTGTGAAGTCACGGAGGCCCGTCGTTCCAAGGGCGCATCCGTCGCACACGCCGTCTCGCAGGATCCGCCAGGCGAAGAACGGGGCGTGCTTGTTGTTCCACGCGGATCGCAGGACTTCGCGGTAGTTGTGAGGCTTCGTGAATCCGAGGCCGAACGGGACCGGGCTCACGCGCCGGACGCGGGTCCGCCGCTCCTTCGGAGCCACGTTTCTGGGAAGCGGCATCGGCTTTATCATTCCTTGCTTGACTTTTCACTCAGGCGCAACGACCTACCACGCGGAGCCCTTTTTCAAGGGCAGGCGCGATGCCGGCTCCATGGACACCGCACTCATCCTCGCGGGCGGCCAATCCATCCGATTCGGTACCCCGAAAGCCCTCGTCGATGTCGCCGGGAAACCGATGGTCGCACGAGTTGCCGACGCGGTCGCCTCCCTGGTCGGAGAAATCGTCGTGTCGGTCGCGGAAGCGCGAGACGCGGATTTCCTCCGGCCAATCCTGCCGCGGGCGAAATTCGCGGTCGACCGCCGTCGCTCCGTTGGCCCGATCGAAGGGATGACTCGCGGTTTCCAAGTCGCCCGAGGGGAGCGCGTCCTGGTGGCCCCTTGTGATGCACCGCTCCTTCGGCCGGACCTGTATCGGCTGCTCATCAAATCTCTCGGGGCTCATGACGCCGCGGTTCCTCAGGTCGGGGTCTTCGATCCGATCCGGGCCGTGTACCGCCGGCGCGAAGTCCGGCGTCGGCTCGCCGACACGACCGTGTCGTTGCCGTCTCCGTCCTCACTCGTGGACCGTCTGGACGCGATCTTCGTCCGCGAAGACTCCCTCCGCTCCGTGGATCCGCGGCTCGATTCGTTCTTGGACGTGAATCGCGAAGAGGACCTGCGCGAAGTCCTCGCGCGTCTCAAGTCAGCTTGACATTCCGAGCAACCGGGGCGACGGTCTCGACGTATCCCTTCGGTTCCGTGTTGGCGAAGATGTCCTGGAGGAGTTTCGTCCGGTCTTTGGCGGGGACGCCATCGAGGAACTTCCGCTTCTTCCCCGTCTTCTCCCATTCCCGGAATTCCTCCTGCTTCGAGACGTAGAGCGACTTGACCGTGTTCTGCACGAACTGCGTTCCGCCCGCGCCGACCCGGTCCGCATCGTAGTCGCGCTGCACGAACTCGATGAAGAACCACTCGTCGTCGAACAGCTCGCGGGTGAAGGATTGCAGGAGTGGCCCGAACGAATCTTTGTCCTTGTAGATCGGTGTGAGGAATTCGGCACCCTTCGACTCGAGGTGCGATTTCAGCTTCTCGATATCGTTCGTGCGGAGCGCGAGGTGCTGCATGTAGGTCTGCGCGTCCTTCTGCGGCTTGCCGGCGAAGCCATAGGCGAACGGCGCTTGGGCGTGCGACACCTCGTTCGGCGCGCTCATCCCGAGGACGACGGCCAGACGCTCTCCCGTCAGCGAGCTCAGGCACGCGAACGTGGCCATCGCGGTTCTCTCCTCGCCGACACGTTCCGTCTCGTAAACGGGGGAATAGCCGCTGTTCAGTAAGAAGTCTCGGAGCGCGCGATATGCGTTCAGGTCGCGGCACAGGACCGTCTTATGGTCCACCTTAAGTTTCATGAAGGAAGGCGGTGCGGGCATGTGATTCCCCGCCGCAAACAGGGACGCGGCACGATAACCCTTTCGCTGGCCCCCAGAGCTGAAGTACTCCGCGGTAATGGCTGTATACGTGAAACTTCAAAAGCAATTGAATCGTCGCCTTGGCGGCAGAGAGTATGCGAAGTGGGTCCTCGTCCTTCCCCCGCGGACCGTGAAGGCACTGGGGTGGAAGGAAGGACAAGAGTTCAAGTTCCAGATTGACGGAAGAACCCTCCGAATCAGGCCGCTAGCGCGAGGTCCGCCCTAGGCGAGTGATCGTTTCGAAAAACGTGACCAGGTTACCCCGCCACGAAATACTCAGCGCCGCCGAATCCCCAGCAGGATGCCTCAAGGCCGGCCCGTGTGCGTGGCGATATACCAATGATTGCCGCAGGGGTCCCGCACCGCACAGGCCCGTTCGTCGTATTCCATCTCCTTGACGCCGTGGAGGCTCACCCCTCCCGCCTTGAGAGCGCGGTCGTACGTCCGGTCCACATCCCGCACGTAGAGGTGGATCTCTGCGGGCATCGCCTTCCACTCGGCGGAGGCTCGGCCCGTCTCGATGACGCATCCCTCGACGCGAAGGGCGGAGTGGATGACTTTTCCAGCCGGGTGTTCCCAACGCTGCTCTTTCATTTCCTCCGCACCAAAAGCACTCTTGACGAACGCGATGAGCTTGTCCGGCTCCTCCACGGTGAGATAGGG
>Ga0209158_1001053_pt1 | contig 18890 bp, 14 predicted proteins | sample GraSoiAngelo_140_FD_185897 | JGI IMG/M metagenome (GOLD analysis project Ga0209158, IMG submission 185897) | Grasslands soil microbial communities from the Angelo Coastal Reserve, California, USA - 14_0929_12_30cm (SPAdes) (version 2) | ecosystem: Environmental > Terrestrial > Soil > Grasslands ...
AGCGCGCGACCACGGCAAAAAGCATGCCGGGAACGCGGGAATCGATGCCGAACTTGGCAGCGCCCGTAGCTTTGTCGCGGCCCTCAAAACGCCGCGTGTCGTGGCCAACGACGGTGAAATCGTCAGAGTCCTTGAGCGGCACGGTGTTGAGATTGGGGATCGGAAGCTTGGAGGCGGATTCGACTAATTGTCCGTAAGACAGAGAACGCTGGGGATGACCATGAACCACTTGCCCGTCCTGAGCTTTGCACGTGTCGGGACCGACTTCCCATTGCTTGGCTGCAGCAGCCACGAGCATTTCACGCGCGGCTGCCCCTGCGCGGCGCAACGGCAGCCAGGAGCCGGCAACACTGCCGCTGCCACCCGTCCCGAGGTCATAGATTTTCGGATTGGTGGGCGCTTGCTGGACCTTCACCTGCTTCCAGTCCACGCACAGTTCTTCCGCGAGGATCATGGGCAGAGCCGTCATGATGCCCTGGCCCATTTCCGATTTACCGAGAATGAGCGTGACGCGATTGTCCGGAGTGATGCGGACCCAGGCATCGAAGGGATTGGGAGTTTTCTTTTCCTGGTCCTGGGCTTGATCGGCGAGAGCGGTCGGACAGAGATGGAAGCCAACGACGAGCGCGACACCTCCGGCGGCACCGGTCTTAAGAAAATCACGGCGATTTACGACTGGAGCGATTACCATGGGACACCTCTGAATTTGTAATTACAACTACGGTTGAAGACAGCGTAAGCCGGGACTAGGCCTTGCCCGCTTGCATGGACGCGGCGCGATGAATCGCTTTACGGATGCGCTGGTACGTGCCGCAACGGCAGATGTTGCCGCTCATGGCATCGTCGATGTCTGTGTCGGTGGGGTTGGGTTTCTTCGAAAGCAGGGCGACGGCGGACATGATTTGTCCGGACTGGCAGTAGCCGCACTGCGGAACGTCTTCTTCCATCCAGGCTTTCTGGACGGGATGGCTGCCGTCCACGGAAAGGCCCTCGATCGTGGTGACTTTCTTCCCCGCGACGCTGGAGATCGCGGTAACGCAGGAACGCGTGGCTTCGCCGTTGATGTGCACGGTACACGCTCCGCAGAGCGCCATGCCGCAGCCGAACTTGGTGCCGGTCAAGTCCAACTTGTCACGGAGCACCCAGAGCAGAGGCATGTCCGGGCTGACATCGACGGATTGAGATTTGCCGTTCAAGGTAAAACTGATGGCCATGGAGTCCTCCCAACTTGCAGACCGATATCCTACAACAACACCGGGGTGGTTGAAAATCCGTAGAATTCCCTACCGGGCGGGCGCCGCTCGGCGGCCCAGATCGGCCGCACGGATCGGCAGCCGCCGGATGCGCTTTCCCGTCGCGGCAAAAATGGCGTTGGCAACCGCAGGGGCGGCCGGAGGAACTCCGGGTTCGCCGCAACCGCCCGGCGGCTCGGCGCTGGGCACAATATGGACATCGATGACGGGCGGAGCGTCGCTCATGCGCAGAACTTCGTAATCGTGGAAGTTACTTTGCTCCACTCGGCCGCCCGAAACGGTGATGGCGCTCTTCAGTGTTTGCGCTAAGCCGAAATTGATGGCCCCTTCCATCTGCGCCTTCACGCCCAGAGGATTCACAGCAGTGCCGCAATCGATGGCGCAGACCACGCGATCCACGCGAAGCGTGCCTTTGTCCGCGTCGCAAGTGACTTCGGCAACCTGCGCGACGTAGCTGCCCCAGCCAAACGCGGCGGCGATGCCGCGGCCACGGCCCGAAGGCATCGGCCTACCCCAGCCAGATTCTTGCGCGGCCAGTTCGATGACGTTTCGACGCCTGCCCACGTCGAGCGTCTCCCCGCTCCCGACAGGAATCTTTCGCGCGGGCCCGAACGCATCGAGAAGAAATTCGAGCGGATCACGGCCGGCGGCATGCGCGGCTTCGTCAAAAAAGCTGGAAATAACAAACTGGTTGCCGGAGGCGTCGACGGAACGCCAATAGCCGAGGGGCATGCCGGATTCGGCGACGGTGAATTCGAGGCGAAAATTGGGCACGAAGAGCGCGGGAAAGTCCAGCGAATCCACCTGCGCGGCGGCACGAGGAGAAATGCCGGTGCCGTTAAAAAAGGTTTCGATGGAGGGAGAAGAGCCGCCGTGGCGCCAGGAGACTAGCTGTCCTTGCGCGTCCAAGCCGGCCTGCAAAACGTGGCAGGCGGCCGGGCGGTAGAAATCGTGGCGGATGTCGTCTTCGCGAGACCAGACGACCTGCACGGGCGCGCCCGCATCTCGGGAGATGAGGGCGGCTTCGACGGCATAATCCTGAATGAGGCGGCGGCCAAATCCACCGCCGATGGATGTGACGTGGACTTTGACGCGCTCGCGCGGAATGCCGAGTGCACTGGCTATCGAATCCGCAGCTGCCCCCGGGATCTGTGTAGGGGCCCAGAGTTCGCAGGAATCGCCGCGGACGTGGGCCGTGCAATTTACAGGTTCCATCGTGGCGTGGGCGAGAAAAGGCACTTCGTAAACCGCATCGATTTTTTTCGCTGCACTTGCATGTGCTTTCTCGAAGTCGCCGTCGTTGCGAATGATAGTGCCCGGCTTAGAGGCGAAGCGCAGCATTTTTTCACGTAGGCTGGCGGTAGTCTCGGAAGCGGACGGAGGCTCATTCCATTCGACCTTAAGAAGCTTTCGCGCTTGCACGGCAGCCCAGGTCGAATCGGCGACAACGGCTACGCCCGCGCAGGAGTAATTGCGGCTGCCGGGTCCGGAGGTTTCGCCGAATTGATGCGTGAGATGGGCGGACTTCACTTCCAACACGGCTTGGACATGCGGGGCGGACTTCACTTCGTCAGCGTTGAAGCGCCGCGGCGTGCCGCTGTAGACCGGGCTGCGTTCCACGGAGGCAATGAGCATTCCGGGAAGCCGAGTGTCCAGGCCGAATTTGGCGGCGCCAGTTACCTTGGCCAACGAATCAGTGCGGCGGGTTGACTTGCCGATAAGCTTGAAGTCCGAAGGATTTTTCAACGGCGGATCAGCCGAAGGTGAAATCCCGGCTGCAAGCGCGACAAGTTGAGCGTAAGGCAATCGTTTCTGCGTGGACAAATGGATGACTGAGCCATTTTCCGCGCGGCATGTGGATCGCTCCACATACCATTCCCTGGCGGCTGCGGAAATCAGCATTTCGCGAGCGGCCGCTCCAGCTTTGCGCAGATTGTCGTAGGAAGTGCGAACGCTCAGGCTTCCACCGGTAAGCTGATCGCCATATTTTGCGTCGAGGTCCGCCTGCACTACGGTGACGCTGGCCCAGTCGCAGCCTAACTCTTCTGCGACGATCATGGGGAGCGATGTACGGACGCCCTGTCCCATCTCGGATTTGCCGCACCAGATCTTTACGTCGCCGCCCGAAGAAAGTTCGAGCCAGGCATTTGGCGAAAAAGAGCCGGAAGTATTGGATGTAGAGGAGCCAGAGGCCTTGTGAGCTCGCGCATTGCCGGAGAGATGGAAGGGGACAAGCAAGGCAGCCCCGGCGACGGCAGAGGATTTTAGAAAGACGCGACGAGGAACGACGACAGACATGCACACAGCCCCCAGGGAATCTGACGCACTGGCAGCCGTGGTGTGAGCAGGCTCAATTGCCTTCGACTGGGGCCGTGGCCGGCTTGGGCGGAGCTTTGGAAGTTCGCGGCGGCGCTTCCGGCTCAACGCCGCGCCAGCCGACAGGACGGCCGCTGACGGCTTCCTTCACGGAGCGGAAGAGCACCACGTACATCAACTGGCGATAGTAAAAGCGCTGCAGCAAGACGGGAATGAGCAGGGTCCAGTCTTCCTTTCGTTCCAGCACGAACGCCACCATGCACGTCAGTATGTCAATGAGCAAGAATCCAAGAAAGAAGAGCACCGATTTTTCCACGTCCGCGGCGGTCCAGAGTTGCGGCAACCGCGTGACGCGGAACTGCGCGAGTCCCCAAAGCAACAGCGAGCCAAAGAACATCAGGTCGATAACCGGCGAAATCAGCGGCAGGACAAGCTGGAATAAAAAGATGTTGGGCAGCGCAATCCAGCCGAGCGTTCCGTACTTTGGGCGCAGCAGCGTGTCGCCGTGCTTCCAGAACGATTGCAGCGTGCCAAAAGTCCAGCGAAAACGCTGGCGGATCAGTTGGCCGGCCGTTTCCGGAGCTTCGGTCCAGGCAATGGCTTCTTCGTCGTAGCTGATGCGCCAGCCAAGGCGGCGGATGGCGATGGTCAAATCGGCGTCTTCCGCGACAGTGTCCGCCGTAATGCCTCCCGCGGTTTCGATGGCCTTCTTGCGCCAGGCGCCGAGCGCGCCCGGTACGACCGTAATGCAATTCAGCAGGTCGAAAGCGCGTTTCTCCATGTTCTGGCTGGTGATGTACTCCAGCGCCTGCCAGCGCGTGAGCCAGCGCGAACGGTTGCCGACCTTGACGTTGCCGGCGACGGCGCCAACCTTGGGATCGGAAAAATGGCGAACGAGTTTGCTAATGGCGTCCGGTTCGATTTCCGTGTCAGCGTCGATGGTCACCACAATGTCGGTGTCCGCCTGGGACATGGCGAGGTTCAGCGCCGCCGCTTTTCCGCGATTCACCTGATGAATGATGCGCACGCGCGGCTCACGCGAGAAATTCTCGTCCAGCAGATCGCGCGTTCGATCCGTCGAGCCGTCATTCACAACGATAATGCGCAACTCCTTCAGATCCGAGAGCAGGACGGACTCGACGGTTTGCACGATGACGCTCTCTTCATTGTGCGCGGGGATCAGCACGGTCACGCTCGGAGGAGGATTCGGCATCACGGCATGGTCCGGCCGAAGTTTTTCGATTAGGGCGAGCAGGCCAATGATCACGGCGCGCCCACTGACCATTACAATGCCAAGAATGAATATGGCCCCGATGAAGAACCGAAACCATTGAAACAGCGTGAAGATAAATCCGTCGGCACGAGCCTCGAAGCGCTCTTCGGGGGAGAGCAGGGGCATTACTTCGGCGCGCGTTTTTCCAATGAGGTCTGAAACGGAAACAAGCTGGTAGCCCTTCTTGCGTAATGCGTCGATGATTTGCGGAAGAGCCGCAACCGTCTGGGTGCGGTCGCCGCCGCCGTCGTGCAGCAAGATTATATTGCCGTTGCCCGCTTGCCTCAGCACGCTGTCGACAATCTCTTTCGCTGGGATGGGCTTGCCGTTGCGCAAGCTCCAGTCATCCGGATCGATACGCTGGCCCACGATTAAATAGCCCATCTCCTGAGCAACGGGAAGTTGCGCCACTTCCTCCGAATACTCCGGCTGATGATCGATGCCGTAGGGAGGACGGAACAGAATCGTTTTGACGTCGAGGGTGCTTTCGATCAGCCGCTGCGTCAGGTTCAATTCCCAGCGGAGCTGGGTGTGCGAGATCTCGTCGAATTTCGGGTGAGTAAACGTGTGATTGCCGATCTCGTGGCCCTCGGCGAATTCTCGCTTTAGGATATCCGGCCTCTTATTTGCCTGGTCGCCGATGATAAAGAAAACTCCAGGCGCTTTCTTTTCCTTCAGGATGTCGAGAATCTTGGGCGTCCACTGCGGGTCGGGACCATCGTCGAAGGAGATGGCAATTTTCTTGTTCGCTCCGCCGAGGCGATCGATGTTGTAGGAAAGCGGGATGGCGTCGTAGGACTCTTCGGTGAAAAGATCGCTGCCCGCGTCGTACTCGAAGGAGCGCTTGCCGTGCTTCGGTGTATCCGTAAAGTGCCAGATGTCGCCATCGCCTTCGAGGATCAAGTCCGGACCCGGCGGCAGATCGGCAAGTTTTTGCCGGGCGGCATCGTCGGCGTGAGTCGCATCCCAGATTGGCCACATGGAAGTGTCTGAAGAACCCAGCCGCCACAGCGCCGTGCCTTGCACGCCCAATCGCTCGCTCGTCCGAAGCTCGTTGTAAGCGGTGACGGCGTCCAGCATCCACACCTGGTGCAGGTGGTTGTGCTCGTCATAGTAGGAATAGTGCGGATTCAGCGAATCGCTATCGAATTCAACGTCGGTATCCGATTCCTCGACGTGCAGTAATGCTTCCTGGATGCTGTACTCTGCCGCGGCCTCGTGGTTCTTTTTGGGAGCAAGGGACCAATCGTAAGCATAGTTCGCAATTCCCACGATGATCTTTTGCGGAGGAACGACGTCGAATACCTGGCGCAAGTTTTCGCCAAACCAGTCCTGGGCGGCGATGGGACCGGGCGGAGAAGTCAGCCAGTGCTGGTCGTAGTTCATCAGCACGATCGCGTCGCATTCCTTGCCGAAGAATTCGTAATCATACGCGTCGTCGCGCGCCGGCAGAGCGATCATGAGTTTCAATCCGGCAGAGTGGAGCGCGGGCGCGAGCGTGGCGATGAATTCGCGGAAGTGCTCCTGGCTGGCGTCGGGAACTTCTTCAAAATCGACGACAATGCCTGCCTCGTGCGAATCAACGGCATACGCGGTGATGTCCCGCGCGAGATTCTGCCGCGCGGAAGGATTCGCAAGCATCTGCGCCATTTCCTTGATGCGCCACTCGACGCCGTCGTAGTTGTTGACGAGGCCCATCATGGGCAACTCGACCGGAGGATTCAGCGACTTCATCCACTGGTGCAGCTTGTCTTCTTTCAAAATCGAAACAGCCTCGGCCGGTGTGGCTTTCGCGGTGTATTGGCCGCGCTCGTAATCCACGATGGTCAGCGCGCCATCGGCAGACACGGCATGGAGCTGCTCGGGAATCAGCAAGTCGATGTCTTTGTAATGCTTCTTGAGAGAAGCAAGGCTGTTGGGATCCCAGCTCACCAAAAATGCAGCCCGAACGGGATCATAGCTTGCCGGGAGCTTTCCGATGTTCGCGACGCGGCGGCGGCGCCCTTCGCGTGTAAGTAGCTTCTTTTTCGATTTGACGGCGTGATACCCGGGCTTGGTGTCCGGCAGTAGACCTGCGGGCAGTTCCACGCTGACGGCGATGGTCACGAAAAAATAGGCGAGCAAAAGGGTCAGCAGGACGCCGGTGATTTCCATTACGCGCCGCGTGCGGCGCCAGCGCACACGCTCCGCGTCGTAAAATATGGGACCGCGTTCCTTCATGTCACCTTTCAAACCGGCTGCGCGGCAGGCAAATATACATCAGGCCAGGGCTGAGTCCGTCTGCGCGATTCCGTCTCCTCTATTGTAAGATGCGTGGCATTGATGAAGCGAGTTTTCTCGAATTCCTTTGTGGCATTAATTGCAGGTCTTTGCCTGCGGCTCTATTTCGTGCTGAAGTTCCCCGCCAATTCCAGCGACACGGTTCTTTACGAGCAAATCGCCACCAACTGGCTAAAACACCACGTCTACGCCATGACCGTTAGCGGGGCGATCACGCCCGTTGATCTGCGCATGCCGGGTTATCCGGCGTTTCTTGCCATCCTCTACGCGCTCACGGGCCGGACGAGTGAGGCCGCCCGCCTCTGGGTCATGTTGGCACAGGTCGGAGTGGATTTGCTTTCCTGCCTGGCGATTGCCAGGCTGGCGGCGCTTTTAGCCTGCGCCTCGGAAGATCCAACGCCGAACAAGCGGGTGTTTTCCGTTGCGATGTGGCTCGCCGCGTTGTGTCCCTTTACCGCTAACTACACCGCCGTGCCCCTGACCGAAGTGTTTGCAACTTTCTGGACCGCCCTGGCCTGCAATGCTTTCCTGGTAGCGTTGAGAAGAGTGCAGAAGCCGGATTTTCTATTGAAGAGCACCCATCTTCGCCTGGGAAAAAGCGCCGAATACTCTGCGCTGGTTGGAGGATTGATTGTCGGTCTGGGAACGCTTTTCCGCCCTGAAACACCGCTGTTGCTCGTTGCAGTTGCCCTCAGTTTTGGCGGATTATTTTTCCCGCGTGGAAATTTCCGCCGCTGGTTCTGGGTTTGCCTGGCCATGGCGCTCGGCTGCGTGGTGATTCTTTCCCCTTGGGCCATTCGGAACATGATAACGCTGGGCGAACCGCAATTCCTCGCTCCCAAAAACTCGAATCTGCCGGGCGAGCTTGTCCCCTACAGCTTCATGGCCTGGGAAAAGACCTGGCTCTATCGTGTCCGGGATTGCTACCTGGTGTCGTGGAAGCTGAACGAAGAAGCCATCAACGTCGAAGAGATTCCCGCGCGCGCTTTTGATTCGGTGGAAGAGAAGCAGCGCGTTGCCGCCATTCTCGAACAATACAACAATGACTTGACGCTGACGCCGGAAGAAGACGCGGCGTTCGCGCAATTAGCGCGCGAGCGGACGGCGCGCCATCCTTTGCGAACGTATCTCAGGTTGCCCGCCGCGCGTGCCGTCGTCATCTGGTTTACGCCGCGCATTGAACTGCTGCCCGTTTCTGGGCACGTTTTTCCGCTGGCGCAAATGCGCGAGGATGACCCCGTCGATCAGGAAGTCACCAGCCTGCTTTTTGTCCTGAATTTATTTTACGTAGGACTGGGCGTCTGGGGTGCGGCGCGGCTTTGGCGCTCGAACTCTTCAGCCCAGCCTGCGGTTGCCTTCCTGGCGCTATACATTCTGATCCGCACGGCCTTTCTGACCACACTGGAAACGCCCGAGCCGCGCTATGTTCTCGTTTGTTTTCCTGCGCTGATAGCGATGGGTGCGCAAGTTTTCGCTCGCCCTTCCGAAGTGCAGTAGCGCCGCCTCCGCTTGTCTCATGATTGCTCCCAAAAACAGCACAGGACAAATCCTGTGCCGTTATTTTTCCTCGAAAGGTTCGGGGTGAATGGTGACGCGGTAAATCTGAGGAAACTTTTCCTTCACACGGTCTTCCAGCGCCGCGGTCACGTCGTGGATTTGCGTGATGGGCAGCTCGCTCCTCATCGTGCAATGGCACGAAACCAGGATGTGGTGCTCCACCTGGCGCACGCGCACGTCGTGGCAATTCACGAGCTCGCCGAACTCCAGCGGCAGCTTGTTCAAAAACTCTTCGATCGCGCGCGAAAGCTGTTTCATTTCCCCGCCGCCCGCATCCGGCGTGGCAATGTGTGTGCCCAGCGGTTCGATGTGGATATTAACTTCTACCTGCCCGTCTCGCAGCTCGCGAATTTTTTCTTCCAGGTCGGTAGCCTGGCGGTGCGCATCGCCCAGGCTCAAATGCTCGTCCACTTCCAGGTGCAGTTCGATGAAAAGTTGTCCATCTTGTTGGACCGCGGTCAGGTCATGAACGGCAAGCCCCATCTTCTGTGCCACGGCGCGAATCGCTTCAAAAAGGTGTTCTCCTTGTGGCGCGCGAGGCTCCGCATGCACCATCACGTCCGACGGAACGATTTCCCCGATACGTTTTTCGATGGCGTCGCTTAAAGCATGCACCTGCTCGAGGCTCGCTGTCCTCGCAACGCTTACCGTCGCATCCACAAAGTGGCGATTGCCGGCGCGCCGCACACGCACGCGGTCAACGTCCAGCACGCCGTCCATGCGCGCGACGGCCTTGGCGATTTCCTGCTGCAAGCCCTGCGGCGCCGCGTCCAATAAGGCATCCAGCGTGCGTCTGCCGAGTTGAGCGCCGACCCACAAAATGACGGCTGCCACGGTCAGGCCAGCCAGGGCGTCCGCGTAATTCAGCCACGGCAGGTTCCACGTCTCGCCGATCCACACCAGCCCGATGCCGGCGATCACCACGATGGTGCTCCACACATCGGTCGAGAAATGCAGGGCGTCGGCTTCGAGAGCGTCGCTGGAATATTTGCGAGAGACGTATCCGAGGGCCCGCGCCCGCGTCAGATCGATCGACAAAGCGATCAGCAGAATCAGGATTGCCGTGACGCTCGGCTGGATGTGCACGCTGCGGAAGAACAGCCGGTCAAACGCCTCATAAACGATGTAGAGAGCGGTCAGCGCCAGCAGCCCCGTCTCGACGAACGCCGAGAAGTTTTCAAACTTGCCGTGCCCGTAAGGATGCTTCTCATCCGCTGGCTGATCGGACATCCTCACGGAGAGAAACGTGATGATCGCCGCGAGCAAGTCGAGACCGGAATGCAACGCTTCCGAAAGGACTCCCAAGCTGCCCGTTCGGACCACCAAAAACGTTTTCAGCGAAACCAGCAGCAGTGCCGAGCCCACGCTCAAGAGCGCCGCCCGTTTCTTCTCCCGTCCTTCTTCCACTGAATAGGGAACAACCATCGTCCGCCTAGACTAACTCAGATTCGCATCTTTGGCCGAAACGCGGAGGAGTATACTTGACGCTCACCGCTCAGTGAGCAGACCAGTTTTTATTCCTTCGCGAATATGTAGAAGCTACCGCTTTGGCGGGACGAAATGCACCGCGGCGATTCCAGAAACGACGTTACTTTGCAGGGCTCATCGGCGGCGGCGGCAAGAGCGGCAGGCGCTTGGCTTCGCCGCGCGCTCCGCGCACTTCCAATTCGTCAAACAGCAGCGACGGCGCCACCACGGAAGCCGGCAAGCCCACTTGCGCCGAGCCAAACGCTCCTAGTGCGGTGCCGGCAAATCCGTTGTTTTGGCTTTGCATGTAGTTGTAGACAAAATTGTCGTTCCCGATTCCGGTTAGGTTCCGCAGCGCGCGGGTGTTCAATCCGATGACGCGCGCCCCGCGAATCACCTCTTCCCGGCCGGTTTCAGGGTACACACGGTAAACAACCAGCGGCAGGCGGTCACCGTTCCCGGCGCCTCCGCCATAGCTCGCCAGAAGCTCGGAGAAATCCTCCTGGTGCAGCAGGCTGATCACAGGATTGTCCATTTCGCGCACCACCAGGCAATAGTTCAGTTTTTCCGCGCGGCAGCTGTCCAGAAATTTCTTCTTCAAGTCCGCCGCAGGAAGCGTTTCCGCCGAGGAAAAGAACAGATTGCTCATCGTCGGCTTGGCGTCATTCAAGAACGCGGCGCGGCCGTGTCCATTGGACTCATTGAAATCCGGCCCGGGTCGGCGGGACATCATCTCGTTCTTCAAGTTGCCGCTATCCACCAGCGTCACTTTCTGGGCACGGACGCCTTCGTTGTCCACGGCATAGCCGCCAATCAGCGCCACGCCATGGAAATCTTTTGCGCCCGGATCATCCACAAGGGAAACGCTAGCCGGGAGAACTCGCGCGCCGAGCCGACCCACCCAATCGCTCTTGCCGCCCAGGTTGCCGAGCATCTGCTCCATCACCGGGCTGAACGAAATCGGCGGACGGGCTCCGTTCACGGCGGGTCCAAGCACTTGCGCCAGCAGCGGCGCGGCGGCGCGCGCCTCAAAAAGGACAGGGCCGGTATAGTCCTGCGCAGGGGGCGCGGCCCGCAGAGCCATGAGCTCGCTGCCGGTAACATTTAATCCTTTACGCACTGTCTCGACGCCGGGCAGGTCGGCGGGACGCGTCGCGTACGTGGCATAAAAATGATTCAGCGGCACGCCGTCGGCGGCGAACGTGCTCATGCCCGCTTCAATCGCCGCAAAATGCCGATTCTGCCGGATTTCCGTTCCTTCGCTAGTCAGCAAATATTCCGTTGCGTAGACGAGGTAATAGGTCACGCGCGATTCGTGAATCTCGGAAAACGCGCGCAGCGTCGCCGAAGTGTCGCGCGCCTCCTGGTCCCAGTTGCGTCTAGTCCAATCCGGCGTTTCCCGGGGTTCGATAAGTTGTACCGGCTCGGCTTTTGCGAAATCATCGATATCCGATTGCCGCGCCAGGCTGCTGAGATACGCCTGCTTGCGCGAATACGTTTCCACTGCTTCCTTGAAGGCTTGGTCCGTCGCAATCCACAGGTCCTGTCGCAGCGAATCGTAATCGCGGTCGATTCCCACCTGGCCCGTCGGCCCGATAAAGCCGCGAAAGCCTTCGTCGCTTACAAAATTCGAGCTGTCCAGCTTGTAACTGCCCACCCGCGCATCCACATCCATAAAGCGGTTCCGCGTTTGCGTGCTGGACAGCAAAGCTCCGCATTCCGCGACAACTTCGCGGACTTCCAGATCGAGCAAACGGTACTGAACGAAGTACGGCCGCACCGGCTGGTCGATGTTCGGAATTTTCAATTCCAGGCGAGTCTTCGCGCGCGCCATTTCATCACGCATGGCCTGCAGCGTGTGATCGTTATCCGATGGAGCCTGCGCGCCCGCGGCTGACCCGGAGCCTATCCCAATCAAAAATAAAATCAGTCCTGCCATTCTCTCTGCGCGCCTCACTGCTGGCCTCCCGTCTTGACGACGTCGTGCGCGGGCGGCGGCAGGATCGGCGGCCGGTCCGTCGAACTCTCTTTTTTCTGCACTTCCAATTCCGAAGTCAGAATGGCGGGCGATGCCGCGGCAACGGGAACGGAGCCCGATTCCGCGCCGCAGTAACCGTTGAAAACCTCTGGCGTATCTCCCGTCGCAACAATCTTCGTTAGCGCCGCAAGCGGCGTGCCCACAATATCCACTCCCCGCACCAATTCGTCAGGCCGCCCATCGGGAAAAACTTTGTAGACCACCAGCGGCAACACTTGAAACGCCTGCGGCTGTCCGCGTCCGGTGAACGTAAATCCGCCGGCGATGTCGTCGATCAACAATCCAAACGGCTTGCCCTGCGCTTTGATCAATTCAATCAGCTTGGCGCGGAGTTGCGCGTTCGTTACCGTTTTGCTGCTCTGCACGATCAAGTTGCCTTGGCGCGAAACCGGCGTGGCGCCGAGCTGCCGCCTGCCATGCCCGTTCGAATGCTGAAACCCGACCAGCGGCGAGCGCGACATCTCGAAATTTTTCAGCACGCCATGCTCCACCAATGGCACGCGCTGCGCCGGCACGCCTTCATCATCAAACTGGTAGTAACCCAGAAGATCCTGCTTGCCGAGCTTTCTCATCGTCGTGTCGTCGGTGATGCTCAGAAACTCCGGCAAAATTTGCTCGCCCACTTTTTTTGAAAACGTTTGTCCCTCGGTCACATCTTTTTGGCGGTGGCCTTCGGCGCGATGCCCGAAGACTTCGTGGAAAAACACCGCCGCGGCGCGTCCCGTCAGCAACGCCGGCCCGACGGTGGGATCGTTAATGGGCGCGGCGACCAGCCCTTCCAACTCCTTACGCATCGTGGCTTCGGCCGCGTACACTGCTTTGTCGTCAGGCGCGTCCTTGGCGTCCACCCAATCGAAATTGTAGTAGCGGTCAATATCCATGCCGTCCGGCGCTTTACCCTGGATGAACAACTCGAGACGGTAGCGAATCTGCCCGAATTGCAGTTGCGTGCCTTCACTGGTCACTTGATACGCGCTTTGCGCTTGCGCCGAGAACGTCACGATGGAATTGATAATCGCCGGCGATTCGCGAAAGGCCTTGGTGTACGCTCGGACTTTTTCCTCCCAAGGCTGGCGATCCACGGCGAGGGAAACCTGCGGTCCAATGGAGGTGTGCGGCTCTTCGCGCGAGAAATCTGGCGCGCGCCCTTCTGCCGTCTCTACTTTTACTTCCTTGCCCGTCTTGATCTTGATCAGCGCTTCGGACGCGGCCCGGTACTGTTTGTCGGTCTCCAGCCAAATCGTCCTGCGCAGCACTTCGGCGTCATCGTCGATCGGCACGGGCGCAACCCCGCCGCTCTGCTGTTGCCGTTCGCCGACCTTGTGGGTGTTGTCGAGCTTGTAGTCGTTGACGCGAACCGAAACTTCCAGCCACCGGTTGCGGGCGGCGTTGCTGTTGAGCAGCGCACCGTTCGAGCCGGACACATCCGCGCGCTGTGTCTCCGTTACCGTGTATGCCAGGTAGTAGGCCGGCGGATCCAGCGTGCCCAAAGTCTTCATCGAGCGTTCCAGTTCCGCTTGCAGCGCCGCCAGCAGCGGCGAACGTTTTGCCGGCGTGTCCGGTGGCGCGGCGTGCGCTGAATGCGCCATGCTGGAAAGGAGAGCAAGCGCACAAAGGAAGGGAGTCACGCGACTACGAATCGATATGCTCAAGGATGCCTCACTCGGAATTAGACGGGACCGCGAAACATTCAGTGTACGCCACCGTTGCGGGTCGCACAAAGCAGGGAAAGAGAGCGCCGCTGATCAAATGACACTCGTTGGATGGCTGCGCCGTGCTTGCGGTTGCACCCTCAAGGAAAAATCGCCCCTGCAACTCGGTGCGAGAATGAACGCCGTTGTTTCCTAGGCAACTCGTCGTGCGCTTCAGTTGAAGTGCGGCAAGGGCCGCGCCACAATTTCTTCATGCGCTCTCTTGTCGGCCTTCTGGTATGTGCCGCCCTTTTCTTTGTCGTTTACCACATCTTTTTGAAGAGAATGCCGGCGACTGACCAAGGCACGGCGTCCACGCAGGCCATCACCCTGATCGGCGTTCGAAGCGACCTCCTGCAGATCGCCGAGGCGGAACGCGCCTACATCGCCATCAACGGCCATTGCGCTCCGCTCGACGAGCTCATGTCCTCCGGTTCTCTTCCCATGACCCGCTCCGAGCGCGACGGCTACTCCTACTCCGTCGAATGTTTCGGCGGCGAATTCACGGCCGCTGCGCATCATTCGCCCGCACCTGCCAGCTCGCCCATTCGCTATCCCAATTTCGCCGTCGACGCCACCATGCAAATCCACGAAATTGACTGACCACCGGTGAGGAGCGGCATCTGTCCTGAGCAGCACATGCCGAGAGACTTCACTCATAACTTCCGGGAACTTTTCCTGTTGACTCCGCGTACCTCTCATTGAAAGCGGTTCCCCCAACAAAACGCGCCCGCCGGCGGCGGGCGACCAAACGAAGGAAAGAAGGATCACACTATGGGCGGAGAATTGATTGGATTGGTGGCCGTGACGCTGGGGATGGGTGTCCCCCTCGGCGCACTGTATACGTATTACCGGGTCCGCAAGCTTCGAAGCGAAGAGCGGCTCGCGGCGATTGCCCGCGGAGTCGACATTCCGATGGAGCCTGAGTTGAACCAAGCGGCGCGTTCGCGGCGCTCCGGCATTTTGCTGGTCAGCGGAGCGCTCGGCTACATCGCGACTTTTGGATTGATTGCCGGTATCCAAGCGGACCGCGACATCTGGACCGTTGCCGCGTTCGGCATCATTCCTCTTGCGGTTGGACTCGGCTACTTCGTGGACTGGTCCATGATTCGCCGCGACGCCCGCGCCTGAGAGCAGAGAAATTCACCCGGCGCTCGAATGAAAAACGCGGATCGGTCTTCACATTTTCTTTAGAAGGCCGATCCGCAATTCATTTGCTTTCGAGCGGTGTGAACTTGTCTCCGCGCTTCACTGCCAGCCGGATGGGACGTGGCGGGCCCTTCTTCGGAACGGTTACCTCGACCCACAATTCTTCGCCTTGCTGCCGCCGCGAAGGATCGACTGCGTGTTCCGGCAAAAAATAAGCCACCGGCTCGCTGAGGGCCGCCACCATATCTCCGTTGCGCGCTCTCCATCTCGTTACGCTCAGGCCGGTCGGTTGGAGTGCTGGGCTTGCCACCAAGTGTCCGTTCTCGGCATGCAAATAAACATCCCGCATGTCGCCCCAGAAATTACCTTGAATTGATTTCGGCGGCTGGGAAGCGCCGTAGACTCGATCCGCATCCACGCGCAATCGCACGCTCAAATACCGGCCGCGAATCGGCAGGTCAGGATCGTAAGCCACAGTCTGCGCCCAAACCCGCGGAAAGCGCGCGCGATCGATGGCATATTTCGCCGCCAGGCTCGCGACAATCGCCAGTTGCAGCACCGCCAGGAGAATCCCCTTGCGTGAAAGTTTCATAGCGTTCCTCCCGCGACTCGCGCCACCAGTTGCCGCCGCGTTCGCTCCAGCACCCAGCCACCGAACAGGAACAACACACCAAGGCCGATCAGGCTCGCGGAACGCCCGAGCTTATCCATAACGTTCGAGAAATAGAAAAAGATCACCGTCAAGGCAAACCCTGCGACTCCCAGGTTGATGCGCTCTCGCCTCCGGTCCACCAGTCCCCACGCCACCATGGCGAGCGCCCCGACTCCGGCCCAAAAATACGGGCCTAGAGAATTCCACGCAAATATCGGCAGCTTGTCACTGGCATTTCCATTCCTGGCGTGAAATGTTCCAATCACCAGAACCCAGACCGCCGCCAGTGCGTTTGTCCACGCCGCTTTCTTGCGCAGCGCATAAGCCAATGCCAGAGGCCCGCAGATCGCAATGGTCCAGCCAGTGATTTGCAGAAAAGAGGAAACCGGCGGGCGATTCTGCCACCATCCCCAGTATCCCCGGCCTTCGACAAATGCCCAGAGGCTGAGAGGCAATACGGCAAGCCCGCCGATCCACGCGAGCGCGCGGCGCGTGCTGGAGTCTTCCTGGCTCGTTCTGCCGCTCAAGTAGGTGATTGCGATCAGCACCAGCGCTTCGGTGATCAACCAGTTGCTCACCGCAAATCCCTGGGTACGCACTTCCCATTCTCCTACGAGCCACCCGGGCACCAACAATGCCAGCAGCGCTGCCTGCGTCCAATGCCGCAGCAGAAGCCAGCCCGCAAGCGCGCCGATCGCCCACATCAGAATTCCGCTTGGCCAGTGTTCCTGCAGATTAAAAATCTGCGCGGTCAGAAAAATTCCGGCGCCCACACAAACTGTCCCGATGGCATAGAACGTTGTTGAGAGCGCCGGGAATTTTTCTTCCGTCAAAGCTGCGGCAATGGGGAACACTCCCACCAGAATCATGACCAGCGTGAAACGCCACGCCGGCGAAAGCTCATCCCAGTGCGCGGCCACGAACAGCAAGACACCCGCGCAAAGCAGCACCCCGCCGAGTGCCACGGCCAGCAGCACAGGCCAGCGCAGACGCTCGCCAGAACTGTCCGACTCCTCAAATGTTCGAATGCGTGACGCCGTGCCTGCATCCACCACCCCGGCTGAAACCCATCGCTCCAGCCGTTTCTTCAGTGAATCGGCCATGCGAGGCCCTCCTCTCGCCAGCTACTTTTCGCCAGCAGAACATACTGGCGCTTCTTGCTCACGGCGCGCGCTTTTGGTCCACCACCAGCACGCCGGCTTCGGCGTAGTTCGTTGCCGGTACATCATGAAACGATACGTGAATGTTCTCCCGCTTGGCCTTGCCATCTTCGATTAGCACGGACGTGACGCGCTCCGCGATTTTCCGTTTTTGCTCCGGCGTCCGGCCTTCTACCCAGGTAACCTGCACGTGCGGCATGTCTCTTTCCTCCTTAGAACGGGCAACTTCGTATTTCTTGCATGCAATCTCAGGCATTCTATCCGCCGCCGCGGTTCCCGCAAAGTCCGCCGCGACCCTGTGCTAGAATTGTTTGCTCATGCATCCCGCCATTCCTCACCTGATCGAACTGCAGCGCGTTGACCACCAGATTGCCGTCCTGCGCGCAGAGCTGGAAGCGTTTCCAAAACGCATCCGTGACGCGGAAACCAAACTTGGCGGCGCGCGCGCCGGTGTTGCTTCCGCGAAAGAGGCGTACACGCAGATCATTACGGAACGCAAGAAGTTCGAGCTTGACGTGCAGCAGTGGAAAGACCGCGCGCGAAAATACCGCGACCAAAGCGGGGCGGTAAAAACCAACGAAGCCTTCAAGGCTTTGCAGCACGAAATCGCCAACGCCGAAGCCGAAGTTGCCAAAGCCGAAGACCGCCAACTGGAAGTGATGATGGCCGCGGAAGAAACTGAACGCCGCGTGAAGATCGCGGAGTCGCGGCTGAAAGAGGCCGAGCAGGCCGTCACCGCGGAGCGAAAAGAGATTCAGGCGCAAGGCACGGAGAAAAAGAAACAACTAGATGCCGCTACCGTGGAACGCGAAAAAATCATTGCGCCGGTACCGGAAGATTTGCGCGAACTTTACGCGCGCATCGCCAAGCGCCACAATGGCACGGCTATGGCCGAAGCTCGCGACGGGCAGTGCCGCGGCTGCGGAATGCGCGTCCTGCCGCACATTCTTCAGGAACTGGCAACGGAAACCAACGAAGAAGTTTACCGCTGCGAGAGCTGCGGACTTATCCTGTACACCCTGGAACCGATTCCTGTTGCGAATCCCGCGGCTGGTTCCGCAAATACTTCCTCGGCGGCTTCGACAAACTCCTGATGCCGCGCCGCCCGCCAACTCCCCGTGGAAAAGATTTGTTCGCCGAGGCTCACGCGGAGCCCAAGCCCGCCGCTGCTACGCACCGCGCAAACATTGACGGCGGCTCGCGCGGCAATCCCGGGCCCGGCGCTTACGGGGTAGTGATTCGCGATGGGCGCGGCGAAGTCGTCGCCAAGCTGAAAAAATACATCGGGCGAACGACCAACAATGTCGCCGAATATTACGGCTTGATCGCGGCGATGGACTACGCGCAATCACACGCGATTCGCGCGCTGCGCATCGAGAGCGATTCGGAACTTCTCGTCAAACAAATGCGCGGGCTGTACAAAGTGAAAAGCGAGGATTTGCGGCCGCTTTTCGAGCGCGCTCAGAAAATGTCGAAGGGATTCGATTCCTTCCGCATCGAGCACGTTTACCGCGAACAGAACCGCGAAGCCGACGCGCTTGCCAATGAAGCGCTGGATGAAACCGAGGGAAAAGCTTCGGGGGCGGCGGCTAAAAAAACGGAAGCGGCCAGCTCCAAAGTCTCGGCAAGCAGCTCTAAGTCTGAACCCGCAGGTTCCAAACCCGAGCCGCGAAAAATTCAGGCGCGTTTTCGCGGAGGAGTTCTTTACCTCCTGGAAGACGTCGAATTGCCAGACGGCATGGTGGTCGACGTTTCCATTCACCTGCGCCCAAAACCTGTTTGATTTGTCCTCGCCGTGATTTTTTTTCGCTGCGGCTGGAATTATTTCAGAACGTAACTTCTATAGAGTGTGTCGCGCTGCGCGGGAATGAAGCCGGCGTCGGAGATGACGCGGCGGAGTTCGCTTTCATTGGTGCGATTTTTCACGCCGGCGGCAAAGACCACGTTTTCTTCAATGAGAATGCTGCCGACGTCGTCGGCTCCGAATTGCAAGCCAATCTGACAGACCTTGATCCCGGGCGTGAGCCAACTGGACTGGATGTGGTCAATGTTGT
>Ga0209158_1001055_pt1 | contig 18867 bp, 12 predicted proteins | sample GraSoiAngelo_140_FD_185897 | JGI IMG/M metagenome (GOLD analysis project Ga0209158, IMG submission 185897) | Grasslands soil microbial communities from the Angelo Coastal Reserve, California, USA - 14_0929_12_30cm (SPAdes) (version 2) | ecosystem: Environmental > Terrestrial > Soil > Grasslands ...
CAGTAAATCCCTGCCGCGGCATGAGCTCAACCGACCGGCCTTCCAAGTCAATGTGGAAACGCCCCTCCACTACATAGAAGAACTCATCTTCCTTGTCGTGCTTGTGCCAGTGGAACTCTCCCTGCACCACGCCGAGCCGCACAACGCTGTCATTCACGCGACACAGAGTCTGGTTATACCAAGCGTCCTTGCACGCATCGACCAGCGTCTGAACGTCAATGAGCTCAAGAGGGCTGAATCGCGCTTCTAGGTTAATCGAATAGCGGGTTTGAGACCCCATAAGAAATCTCCTTCATAGTCGTAAAGTTGATTCTACGACCGTGCTTATGGCGTTGAAGCGTCTTCCCCCACGACCGTCATCCATTTCCGCACTCGCCATGCGGTCACGAGTCCATTAGTAACATACGGATCCAATTGCGCAAACGCTTCAGCGGGCTGAGGAGACGATCCACGGAACACGAGCACCGCGCCGTCGACGGGATCCGCCAGAGCGCCGGCGAGCACCAGATCGCCCCGCTCGTGTGCCTGCCGGGCGAGCGCCAGGTGTTCGTTACGAAATGTCATCCGCTTCGCGATGAAGTCGTCCACGACATCGTAGAAGAGGATGTAATGCATCGTTAGACCTTCCGATCCGCCGGTTAGTCGTGCTCAATTCATCCGTGAGGATCCGGCGCACGCCCGGTCATGAGTGCGGTGCCTGTGCCTGATTCGACTGGCGGCGGACAGACGAGAAGTCCATCACGCGTCGCAGTCTACATGAACTTGATGCGTTTGTTCCGCGCGGAAAATTCGATTAGTTGATTCAGGCGCTTGAGTCTGGTTTCTTCCTTCTTTGCGCTGGCTACCCATCCGATTGTGATTCGCCGGTAGGACGGCGGAAAACGTTTGAAATGTTCCCAGGCGTCTGATTTCATTTGAAATTGTTTTTCGAGATCTTTTGGCAGCCGCTCGGGCATGGATGGAGTTTCCCTCCGCACCTGAGGGTTGAATGCCCTGAGACCAGCCGGGGTCATCTTTCCTTCAGCAATCAGCTTCTCAGCTCGTTTAATATTCAATGCAGACCAGCGACTTTGCGGTTTGCGGGGAGTGAATCTATGCGCATAGCGGGCTTCATCTATGTTCTTGACCTTGCTATCTATCCATGCAAAGCAAAGGGCTTCTTCAACGGCATGGTCATAAGCGAAACACGGTTTTCCTGACTTTTTCTTGTAGAACGAGAGCCAGATTTCGTCGGAGCTTCTGGAATTCTTCCGCAGCCAAGCGCGCCATTCGCTTCTATCCTTGAGGTAGAGAGTCTTCATCGGGATTCGCGTTTTGGTCTTTGGGATGTTCGTGATTATACGACTGCCTGGAGTCCAAGCAACTGTTCGGCCCGGTTTCCCAGTGGCTTCCGAACGAACCCGCCCGCGCGCTCCCAAAACTGCCGGGGAGTGGCAGATTACATCCGGTGGGTGCACGATTGCGGCACCCCCACCTCTTCCAGGCTGTCCGCGGCGGGGTTGTTTGCTACAATCGCGGCCTTTGAACACGCTGGGACTCTTCACCGATGAACCTGGACAAGCTTCCCCACTGGCTGCAGCCGCTCGTCGTCTCGCTGGGCGGCCTGGGATTGTTCGTGGTGGCGTTCCTGGATTCTTCAGTGCTCAGCTTTCCGGTGATCAACGACTTGCTGGTGATCCAGCTCTCGATCTGGAGCCCCGCGCGAATGCCTTACTACGCACTGATGGCCACACTGGGCTCGGTGGGTGGTTGTGTCCTGCTCTACTTCCTGGCGCGCAAGGGTGGGGAGGCGATGTTCCGCAGGCGTGCTGGCGCCCGGGCGGAGAGCATTCGCGCGTGGATGGGGCGGAACGGCTTTACCAGTGTGCTGGCCACTGCTCTTCTGCCGCCGCCTACACCGTTCAAGATTTTTGTCATTGCCGCCGGGGTATTTCAGGTGAGGCTATGGTCGTTCACGCTCGCGCTGCTGATCGCCCGCGGTTTCCGGTATTTCGGCGAAGGTTATCTGGCCATCCGCTATGGCCCCGCGGCCATCCACTACCTGGCCGAACACAAGCTTCAGTTGGCAGTGATCGCACTGGGAATTGTTCTGGTAAGTTACCTGCTCTCGCTGCTCTTCCTGCGCCAATCACCGCAAGGGGAGTCTAGATGATAGAGGCACGGCACCCCGTGACCCATTCCTTTGTCATTCCTAGGCCCGACGGTGTCTGTCGGGCCGAGGAATCTCTCTGTCATCCCAACACGGATTCCTCAGAGAGATTCTCGCCTGCCGCAGCGGGCTCGAAATGACAACGGCGCCGGGCTAAAGCCCGGCCCTACATTCAAAACCGCGGGCCAGAGGCCGGCGTTACAGGTCACCTCTTACGATCCGTTCCGAGGCGCAGCTCTTCGTGGATCACCTGCGCCTGGGGATTCAGCTCGATGATAGCGACCATTCCGCCGCGGCCGAGCCCGGTCGCGAACCGCAGATCGCGCAACTCCACCCGGTAGCCGTCCGAGGTCTTCTCCACGCTGGCTTTCGGGAAACGCGCGAATTGCAGGAATTCCCGCGCGAGGGCACTGTTGCGCGCGGATTCCAGTGCGGGCGACGCCTCGGGCTTGAAATGCGTGCGGGCCAGGTCGGGGTCGAAAGCGCTGCCTGGCCCTAGCGACACCGGCAGTTCCTCCACCGCGCTGTCCGTTTCCACGATCCCGGACCAGGTGAAAGGCGAAGCGCCGGCCGGGAACGCGCCCACCACGAGCGGCGTCTGGCCATTGTAGATACGCGAATTCAGCACTTCCAGCGCGCGATCGTGCAGCATCCAGCGCGCGCCGACATAGCCAGCCACCAACACCAGGGCGATAATGGCCCCCCGCTGCGCTCCGCGGGCTTTGGGCCGCGCCCCGATTTCCTCGCTCACCAAACGAAACAAGCCAGGCAACAGCAGCCCAAGCAGCAGCAAGATCAGCACCCACGGATCGATGGGAGCGAGCAAGTCCCAGGCATACCATTTGGCGCGGAAAGGCCACAGGAGCATGACGCCGTAGCTGTTGCCGAGGTCGAGCAGCAGATGGCCGGCAGCGCCTGCGCCGCACACCAGCAACGCCCGGACAAACTGGACCGGCGCGGAAGGGTGCTTGCGTCCCAGCGCCCAGAATACGCCGGCAGTAGCCAACGCGATGACCGCCGCGCCGGCCAGCGAATGGGTGACAACGCGGTGGTCGCGGAGAAATGCGCGCGCCCCGCGGAACACGCTAAGCCAGTCGAGATCCGCGGCCAAGCCGGAGATGAGCAGCATGGGCGTGGCCAGGCGCGTCACTCGGTTGACACCGGCGCGGCCCAGGGCGAGTGAGGCCAGCGCATGTGTGACGGGTTCCATTTCTGAGCTGTCAGCCCTCAGCTATCGGCTTTCGGCGGGCCGATTTCAGCACTCCGCCGTTTGCATTCAGCGCACGGCCGCCAGTTGGCTATTCGGTTCTAGCTGACGGCTGACTGGTTCTGGCACAGCCAGCGTCAGAGCATCCGGCACGATGCGGAATTCTATCGGCAAGCGTCCCACCAACTCGCCATCCACCTGCGCATAGACCGGCTCATGGCTCAGAGGCTCGCAGCGCAACCACGCGCATTTTATGAACTGGACATCGCGCATCCGCCGTAACTGCCCCAGCCAAGCCGCAGGAAGGTAGCTCAGGTAGCGAGCCGGGCTTCGGGTGGTGTACGCGGCAAGCTCGAATTCATCTTTGAACAGATCGGCCTCAGTGGTGATGCGGAACGGCCCGCCGTAGTGCTTCGTGCGCCCGACAACAACCAGCGTGGCTTGCGTCTCGAATCCGGCGGTGCTGAGCCGAAACCTGGGAAAGGTGTAACGGAAAAGCTGCCGGAACCCTTCGACCCAGTAAGCCACGATTCCCATGCGCCGCTTGAGTTCCAGGTCGAGCGAATGGACCATCACGCCGTCAGCTCCGGCGCCCGCCACGCACATGAAATAGCGCCGCGCTTCGGGCGAATCGAGCGGCACGGCCAACCCCAACGCGATCCGCCGCGGCGTGCTCCCGCCAACCAACCCCGCGGCCCGGGAGATGTTCCATGGGATGCCCAGCTCTTTGGCGAGCACGTTGGCGGTTCCCGCAGGCAGTACTGCCAGCGGAACCTGGCTACCGGCCAAGCCGTTGACGACCTCATTCACGGTGCCATCGCCTCCGCAGGCGATGACGAGTTGGCGCCCCTGCTCGACGGCGCGCCGCGCCAGCGCGGTGGCCTCGCCGCGCGCCGTGGTGGCTTGCAGTTCCGCTTGGATGCCGGCACGCGCCAGGATGCGCCGCGCCGCATCGAGCTGCCTGGCGCGCGGCCCTCGACCGCTCCCGGCGAGCGGGTTATGGATCATGACTGCGTTTTGGATTCCAATCAGCATCCTAAATTTTGGGCTCTGTGGTGCCGGTGGCCCTGCGCCGCTCCGCCGAGGATCGCATTGTATAATACGCGGCCATCTTTAGATGGCCTGGAACCTCCGAGGCGCGCATGGGGAAAAGCAAGTCGGCTGTCAAAGCGAAGATCGAAAAGCTCCGCAAGACTATCCGCGAGCACGAATACCGCTACTACGTTCTGGACGACCCAAAAATCTCTGACGCCGAATTTGACAAGCTGATGAACCAACTCAAAGCGCTCGAAGCGAAGTATCCGGATCTAGTGACGCCGGATTCGCCCACGCAGCGCGTTGGCGGGAGCCCGCGCGAGGGCTTCCAGACAGTGCGCCACAAGCGCCCGATGCTGAGCCTGGACAACGCTTTCTCCTACGACGAGCTTCGCGAGTTTGACCGGCGCGTGCGCGAGCTGGCCGGGCGCGAACGCGTGGAATACGTCACCGAGCACAAGTTCGATGGCCTGAGTATGTCGCTGCAGTACGAGGGCGGAGTGTTCGCGCGCGGAGTGACGCGTGGCGACGGCACCACCGGCGAAGACGTCACGCCCAACGTGCGCGCGATCCGCTCCGTCCCGCTGCGCGTGGACTCAGCCACGCTGAAGAAGCTCCGCCTAGGTGCCGACTTCGAGGTGCGCGGCGAAATCATCATGCCGCGCAGTGCGTTTGAAGAGCTCAACCGCCAGCAGGAAGAGCAGGGAGGGAAACGCTTCGCGAATCCGCGTAATGCCGCCGCCGGCGCGGTGCGCGTGCTCGACCCAGCCATCACCGCCTCGCGGCGCCTGGACTTCTACGCGTACATGCTGCTGGCAGGGGACCGTGTGCCAGTGAAGCGCCACTCGGACGCGCTCGAGGCCTTGGCCAAGCTCCAGTTCAAGGTCTCGCGGGATTGGAAGCTATGCCGCACCCTCGACGAGGTGCTGAAGTATTGCGAGGCCTGGGAGTCGCGGCGCGAAAAGCTGCCCTATGAAATCGACGGGATCGTCATCAAGGTGAATGACATTGCGCTGCAGGAGGAGCTCGGCTTCACGGCCAAGGCCCCGCGCTGGGCGGTGGCGTACAAGTATCCCGCGCACCAGGCAACCACCGTGGTCAAAGATATCCAGGTGAACGTCGGGCGCACCGGAGTGCTGACCCCTGTGGCGATCCTCGAACCGGTGCAGGTTGGCGGCGTCACCGTGAGCCGCTCGACGCTGCACAACATGGACGAAGTACAGCGCCTGGGCGTGCAGATCGGCGACACGGTGCTCATCGAACGCGCCGGTGAAGTGATTCCGCACGTCCTCAAGGTGGTAAAGGAAGGGAAGAACCGCAGGCCCTTTGTCATGCCGAAGGAGTGTCCCGTATGCGGCACCAAGATCTACAAGGCCGAGGGCGAGGTGGCCTACCGTTGCGTCAACGCCGCCTGCCCGGCCAAGCTCAAGGAGTCGCTGCTCCATTTCGCCGGGCGGCACGCGATGAACATCGACGGTCTGGGCGCAAAGATTGTGGACCAGGTTGTGGACAAGGGCCTGGTGAAGGATTTCGCCGACCTCTACAGTCTCAAACTGGAGCAACTCGCTGGGCTGGAGCGCATGGCGGAGAAATCGGCGCAGAACCTGCTGGATGAAATCGAAGCCAGCAAAAGCAACAGCCTGGCGCGGCTGATCTACGCCCTGGGCATTCCTTTCGTGGGCGAGCGCACGGCCCAACTCCTCGCCGAGCACTTCGGTTCGCTGGACAAGCTCGCCTCCGCTACGGTGGAAGAGCTCAGCGAGGTGCCGGAAGTCGGCCCGAAAGTCGCCGCCAGCATCGTCGAGTTCTTCAGCGAACCGGCCAACCGCAAGCTGGTGGAGAAGCTGCGAAAAGCGGGATTGAGGTTCACTGAGGAGCGCAAAGCGCCGCGCGATTCGCGTCTGGCTGGCAAGACGTTTGTCTTCACCGGCGCGCTGGCCCATCGCTCGCGTGAGCAAGCCGAAGAGCTGGTCGTCAGCCACGGCGGAAAAGTCTCATCGTCAGTCAGCAAAAAGACCGATTACGTCGTGGTCGGCAGCGAGCCCGGTTCCAAGTACGACAAAGCCAAATCGCTCGGGGTCACCATTCTCGACGAAGCGCAGTTTGAAAAGCTTCTCGCTTCGAAGTAGGGCCTCGTCCACCCCGGCGTTGGCGCTAGCCACTCGAACTATTGCGGTAGGCCGAGGCGCCGCGCCAGGTCGGCGAAGCGCGGGTCGGCTCGCAGGGAGTCGAACGCGGGATCAACGTTGAGGAGGTTAAGCCCTCCATCCCGCTCCTCGTACGCCTTCTCCAGTGCCGTGAATGCCTGCTCTTTGTCTCCCAGCCGTGCATAAACCCCTGCCAGATCGCTGGCTGGCAAGTAAGGTTGCCTGAATTCCTGCGTCATCCACTCAAGCTGTTTCTGCCAGTAGCCCTTCGCCCCGGAGGCGGCGTAGCCTTGGCGGAGCGCCGCCGCGTCGCTCGAGTGGCCTCGAATGTTGGGCATCATCCTGGGCGTCGCGGCGATCGCCTCTTGGTACTTTCCCTCTTGCTCGTAAATGCCAATCAGGCGGAAAGTAGCCGCTATAAAGTTTGGATCCATCTCGAGCGTTTTCCGATACTGTTCCATTGCCTGGTCGTATTGGCGCGCGTAATAGTAAGCCATCCCCAGGTTCGTGCTGATGATGGGCGAGAGCGGATCGAGCTCCTGCGCTCTTTTCATTTCGGCAATTGCTTCGTCCAGCCTGCCCATGGGAGCCAGGTAGCGGAGGGCATACCAGTGATGCGCACTTGCATAGCGCGGGTTCAGTTGTAAAGCGCGCCTGAACTCTCGTTCCGCAGCCGGCCAGTCGAGATCGTAGGCAGCAAGGACACCGGCCAACGTCGTGTGCGCCTCGGCCAGGGTGTCGTCGAGTTCGAGAGCCTTCAGCGCCGCTGCCTTGGCTCTGGGGAGAGTTTCCCGCGGGGGAAGCACCCCGAACCCGCTCATCACGCTGTAGCTGTCGGCCAAACCAGCATAGGCCAATGCGTAGCTCGGGTCCCTGTCGATGGCCTCCTGGAAATACTGGATGCACTTCTTGAAGCTTTCCGGGGAACGCTTGTTCCACTCGTAGCGGCCTTTGAGATAGAGCTGATAGGCCTCGGCGTTTACGGTATGCCGCTTCGCCATGCGGGTCATTTCCTCGCCGCTCAACCGCTGGCGCAGCTTCTCGGAAATTTCCTGCGCAATCTCATCCTGCATCGCGAAGATATGCGCGAGCTTGCGGTTGAAGTGCTCGCCCCAGAGCTGCCGGTCATCCTGCGCGTCCACCAGGTCCACGGTGATGGAGAGGCTGTCGCCGCGTTGCACCACGCGGCCGGTGACCACCGCGTGCACCGCCAACTCGCTGGCCACTTTCTTGGGGTCAATCTCCCGGCCCTTGTATCGAAAAGCGGAGCTGCGAGAAGTCACCCGGAGATTCGGGATCCGGGAAAGGCTGTTGATCAGGCCTTCGGTGAGGCCGTCGCTCAAGTAGTCGTTGTTTGGGTCGGCGCTTGCGTTCACGAAAGGCAGCACGGCCACCGAATCAATGATCTCACCGTGCCCCCGGGACCAGGTGAGCCACGCCCCAATGGCCAGCAGCGCCGCCAGCGCCACTCCGCCTAGCGCCAGCGCCGCCTTGCCCCGCCACCACGGCCGAGCTGATTCGCCGGCTACGTCGCCGCCCACGGCCGCTAGCCGCGCGGACTCGGTATCGCGTTTCAGCCGCTTCAAATCGGCGCGCAACTCGGCGGCGCTCTGGTAGCGCATGGCGCGGTCTTTTTCGAGCGCCTTGGCAATGATGCGTTCGAGTTCCGGCGGCAGCTCCGGATTCAGCCGCACCACTGGGGTGGGCGCGCGGTGCAGGATCGCCGCGAAGATCACCGCAGAAGTGTTTCCCGAAAACGCCATACGCCCCGTGGCCATCTCGTAGAGCACCGCGCCGAAGCTGAATAGGTCGGTCCGCGCGTCGAGTTCTTCTCCCCGGGCCTGCTCGGGCGACATGTAGGCAACCGTTCCCAGAGCCGTGCCGGGGCTGGTCAGATTCCCTTCGGTAGTGAGCCCGGACGAGCGAGACGCGCCGTGCGCTGCGCTCGCCGGGCGGCGTTCGGGAGCCAGCTTGGCGAGGCCGAAATCCAGCACCTTGGCCTGGCCGCGCTCGGTGACGAAAATGTTCGCCGGTTTGATGTCCCGGTGGATGATGCCCTTGGAGTGCGCGGCATCGAGCGCGTCGGCAATCTGAATGCCCAGCTCGAGTAATTGCTGTGTCTCGAGTGGTCTCCCATCGACGAGGTGCTTCAGCGTGTGACCTTCGAGCAGCTCCATCACGATGAAGTGCCGGCCCTCGTATTCGTCAATGTCGTGGATGGTGCAGATATGCGGGTGATTCAGCGCGGATGCGGCGCGGGCTTCGCGCTGGAAGCGTTCGAGGGCCGCCGCGTCGGAGGATGGCTCCTCGGGCAGGAATTTCAGCGCCACGTGCCGGCCAAGCTTGGTGTCCTCGGCCATGTACACGACTCCCATGCCGCCGCCACCCAGTTCTTCGACAATGCGGTAGTGCGAGATGGTTTGGCCGATCATGGAGGGTGAATCCGCCCTTCGGCGGGCTCAGCATCGCTGCTTGCGCGGAGCGCAGCGGAGGGCGCTGCGCAGGCATCTTAGGCTCCGCCCCGGGGCAAGTCAAACGCGTGATGATCTGACCTTGGCCGGTCGGGACTTGTTCACACCATTTCATCACCAAGTCGCGCGTTGAGGGAGGGCGGCGCGCCGCGTATAATGGAACTGGCGGGCAGGTCGGGTGATCGCTGGGCCAGCATTTCACGATGCTCGGCCTGGAGGAAAGTCCGGACACCGCGGTCCGACGTCTAACGATGGTCGGACTGAAGGGCAACGCGCCTGGTAACGCCAGGGGGTCGGGTCTGCGAGGACTCGGCCACGGACAGTGCCACAGAAAATAAACCGCCGGTGCAGCTTGCGGTAAGCGCGAGCGAACCGCGAAAGCCTCGATGACAAGCCGGAGGAAAACCTTCGGCTCGTCTTTCACAGGCAGGCTGTGCAGGGCAAGGGTGAAACGGTGGGGTAAGAGCCCACCGCTCGGGCGGCAACGCTCGAGGCACGGCAAACCCCGCGTGGTGCAAGGCCAAATAGGAGGGGAGGGCTGGCCCGGCCCGGTATAACCCTCGGGTAGGCCGCTTGAGTCCCGAAGCGATTCGGGACCCAGAGGAATGATCACCCCGGTGCGTAGGCCGCACGCGGTTCGGCGCCGAAAGGCGGCGGACCGATGGACACGCGCCGGACAGAATCCGGCTTACAGACCTGCCCGCCGCTAACTTGTATATTTTCCAAGTATCATCTCAAAGATCGGGCTAGCGCTCTGCGGGAAACTGCGGCGAGCGATACTCCTATTGCTCAGCCCGCTCCAATGTGTCGTATAGGGCTTGAGCCGGGTGCACCTGCCCACTCTCATCCGCCACGGTGACCGCCAGAATGCGGATTTTGTCGTTATCCGGCAGTGTCAGCGTCTTGGCATTCGCCGGCACATCGAAGAAATAGGCAAACAGGTAAGAATAGGCATAAGGCTCATTAGCGCCGTCGGCGGTATGGCGATGCGAGGCGAACCACGCCACAGGCGAGCGCTTGATAAAGCCCGGCGTAAGGCCCTTATACTCCAGCACAATCCGGGTCCTCGGCGGTTGCTGCTGGGTCCCGGCGGCACCTCCGGCCGGGGCGCTTGGTGGCGGCACCGGCACTTCCACTCTATTCCAAAGGCGGTTGTCCCACTGCCCGATATAGCCGCCCCAGTCCTGGATCGTGAGTTCGACAGGGTTACGGCCAATGCGGAAAGTGGCCTTCTGGTCGCCCTCCGCCGAGGCCGCCAGCACGTACAGGCGGTTGAACTTGCCAGCCGGCAGCGAAATCGTCTGGCCACGGGAGGCAACGGCATTGGGTTTCCCGCTCCCGGCAGGAGCAAGGCTGAAGTGAATGCCGGCATAGGCAATCTCGCTGGGCAGCATCTCCGCCGGCAAGCTGCGGCCAGCGGCATCGAACCCGCCGGCCGATTTCGTGCCATCCACGCTGGCGACAGATAGATCGTAGGGCAACGTGACCGGCCGCGACTGCGGCGCAGCGACCTTCGCGGGCGCTGGGACGAGCTTCACCGCAAACGTGCGGAGCTGATACGGCCCCAAAGAGGTCACCAGTTCGCCCTTTGCCACCGTGGCTGCGCCCAGGGGCATCTCCTGGCCGTTGACCTCGCGGGCGGCGGCAACTGGGGCGGCAAAGGTGACGCGAACGCTCTGCGCCGCCTTGCCGTCGATTTCGACGAGGCGGACGATCACCTCATCGCTCTCCTCGGCTTTCTTCAGAGCCAGAACGCGCACTCGGCTGTTGTTGAGATTCAACAATGAAAAGCTCTTGCCAAGGGCCCCCTGGTGCTTTGGACTCTCGAAGGCAATAAGAGGCTGATTAAGGCGGTACGCCTGCCAGTCGGTCTGTTCCCGGCGCCAGTCGCCGGCATGGCCGGCCAGGCCGTAAACGAATTCATGGTGGCCCCAATCCTGCGTGGTCTGGTCGCTGTACTCCTTTCCGTTACCTTCACCGAGGCCGGGACTGTAGAGAAGGGTCAGGCGCAGGGTGCTGTCGTCCGGCTTATCCGAGCCGTACTTGCAGTCCGAAAGCACAGTCACACCGTAAGCGCCACTTCTGTCGGTGAGATCGAACCACTGGTGCGAGGGAACTTCGTACTTCTTGGGGTCGTTGTTGCCTCGCTGAATGGTGCCGACATCCCAGTTGTAGGTCGCCTCAGGATTCGAAGCGGCCAGGGGGAAGGTAGCCTTGAGGGCGGTCTCGCCGGTCTTCCAATCGATGACATTGGCGAATTCGACGCGATTGCCGGCACCACCGGTGGAGAGACGGATCGTCTGGACGAACCGGGAGGCTTCGGATTCGCGTTCGACCTCAAGGGCCACGCGAACCGGACCATTTTCGGTGATGCGTACCTTGGCCGGCCCCTGGACAAAGGCGCGCGGCGGCTTCTGCTGGTCTGTCCAATCCATGTTCCAGGCGGGCCAATCCCTGGGCTTTTCAGTCTGGAACGCCAGACGCGCTGGGGCGGAAAGGAGTTCGCGATTGATGGTTTTGTCAAAGATGCTGGCCACGTCGCCGTTCTGGTCCACCTTGATGCGGTAGCGGGCGTTTTCAAGCGACGACTCGGTGACTTTCAGCGCGGAAGCGGAAGACTCGCCCGCCTGAACATCGTAAACAGCGAAGCCAACGGAAGGCGCCGTAGCCAGGAACAGGACCTTCGCGGCTGCGTTGCTCCGGCTCTCGCCGGCCAACTGCGCGGGCACTTCCTTGCCGTCCGGTGCGAAGACGCGAACGGCCTTCGGCACGCCATCGGGGAAGGAGACAGTGGCTTCCACGACGTCTTCGCGCTGAACGTTCAAGGGGTTGTAAACTATGATGGCCGTGCCCTTGGCCTGGGTGTTCAGCCCGGACGCAATCGCCTCTGTGGCGCTGGTCAGCACGCCCGCGAACTGGTTCATCGCTAGCGCGTCGTCGTTCCATGAATACTCGTACGACTTCGGGGTGGCGGTTCCAGCCATAATATCGTGGAAGTGGCCGCCCATCACCAGTGTCCAGGCGTTATTCAGCCGCTGCCGGGGATAAGGCCTGCCGCCCAACCATTCGGCGGCAACAGAAGCCCGCTCAGCGGCATCGGCGAGCAGCTCGTTCTGACGGTTCCACCTCTTGTGGTAGGTCTCCGACGTAAGGGAGCCGGCCGAGTGCTCGATCAGCAGGAGATCGCCCTTGTAGTGCGGCAGGCGGGCGGCCTGGTCGGGTTTGATGTTGAGGAACATCTGCTCGGCGTTCGAGGAGATGACATTCAGCGGACCGTCGCCCACCCTGACCTCCGGACCGCTGGCCGCGGAAATTCGTTGTTCATATTGAAAATGGTCCTCGCCCGGATTCCGTGGTGGCGGCAAGACCGCCGTGCCCTTGGTGACGATCGCTTCCAGCAATTTCACCGAAGGTTCCCGGGGTGAGCCGCCGGTGTCGCCGGTGCCGTAGTAGTGATAGTCAGCGAACAGGCCACTCACCTTCCCGTCCAATTGGACTCGCTTGGGCCAATCCACGTAGCCTCTGCCCGCTGGCGATGGTGGAGGGTTGCTTTTGCTCAGGTCAGAGTTGATATCGCCGTCATAACTGCCTGGGTTAAGCGCTGCGATCACGCTTCGGCCGTCAGGACCTTCCCAAATGCCAACGTTGAACGGGATGCCGGCCGGCGTGTCTTCCGGCGAGCCGGGGCCGCCGACGGAGGCCGCCGAGTGCCATGTCAGTTTCTGCGTGGAAAAACCCTTGATTCCGGCATGAGCCATGAGGCTGGGCAACGACGCGGGGAAACCGAAGCAGTCCGGCAGCATGTATTCGGCACTGGCCTTGCCGAACTCGCGCCGGGAAAACTGGTTGCCGTAAAGGAACTCCCGGATAATGGACTCGGCGGAAGGCGAATTGACGTCGCCTTCTTCCATGGACGAACCAGCCGGGAACCAGTGCCCGGCTGCCACGTACTTTTTGACCTTCTGATAATCGGCCGGGAAATACTCCTTCATCATGCGGTAGCGGTTGGCGCCGCTGAAGTTGAAGACATAGTGCGGGTACTTCTCAAACAGATCGAAGTTCAGGCGCATGGTCTTCAGAATGTACTCATTGATGGTGGTTGGATATTCCCAGCGCCACTGCGTATCCAGGTGCGCGTAGCCAACCACGTACAGCGTCGGCTGCTTGGTTAGATCCGGGCCCGCCGACTCCTTGGGGCGCGCCGCATTAGACTCTGAGGCATGGGACTGTGTCGCATTGGAGTGGGCCGCAGCCACACCTTGGGATTGCGCGGCGGCTGCAAACGGCAAGAAAAGGGAAGCGATCGTCAGGCCGGTGAGCACGCGGACAGTCTTGCGGTGGCTTGGCATAATCTTTAATCAACTCCCTGCGAGGGCATTTTAATCTGCCCGTCGACGTTCAAATGTGCTGGAATTTAGCCAAGAGCCGGTATCGAAAGCAAGCGCAAGTTTGCCGCGCTCTGTGCCATCGCTGCCGGCGCGAGCGATCTCTTCCAACCCTGCGCCGGTTTCCATGATGCGCCGCGTGCGTTCCCCGTTGCACAATTGGAATAGGCGTGCGCGAAGGCCCCTGCCCAGGTAGCAGAAAAAACCGTATCTTACAAAGCAGGCCACGAAGCGACCGCAACGATGAAGGTCAGAATAGGCCACCGCCGCAGCAAACGCCTAGCTCTGCGCGTGCCCGTGGTCGTTTATCGGGGGTCGAGGGATAGAGGCGCCCTTCACGGGAGAACGAACATGCTTTCTCTGAGGGCCAACCGGGGGATGCTTGCTGGCCAGTGTCCTTCCCGCCGGTTGATCACAAATCATCGCCCAAGTAGGCGGAAGTGCTTCACCTGGAGCGACGGCCTGCAGGCGGCTGAAACGCAAAGGAGCAGCAATGATCGGTCATCCCCTTAAGGTCCGTGAGCTAATCGAAGCAATCGATCGAGGAGAAATATTACTTCCCGAAATCCAGCGCGCCTACGTTTGGAAGGGGCCCCAGGTTACCAAATTGATTGACTCACTATACCGAGACTATCCATCCGGCCAGATCCTGCTCTGGGATACTGCCGACCTTCCGGTTACGAAGGTCATCGAGGGAGTGGAGATTCAGCCTGGATCGCAAAACGGCCACCCCAAGATCGTTCTCGACGGCCAGCAAAGGCTGACCTCCCTCTACAAGGCACTAAGAGAAGATGCCAAAGACCTGGAGGTCTATTTCCATCTGGGGAATGAACAATTCCAATTGTACTTGGCCCGGCTCAAGGCGGACCCACTTTGGATCTCGGTGCGCGACGTGTTGAACAACAAGAAAACGGACTTGAAGACGCTTCGCGAGATCGAAGGAAAACTCGGAACGAATATTGACGACGATACGAAGGACGTTTATTTGGACCGCCTCCAGAGGCTCAGGAGGGTCGGCGACTACAAGTATCCCATCGAGATCTTCAAAACCGATGACTATAACCAGGTGACCGAATTATTTGTAAGGATCAATTCGGGTGGGACTCGTTTGCGCGCTGCGGAGCTGGTCCTGGCGCAACTGGCATTGCGTCTGCCTGGCGCTCTTGTGGACACATTCGAAAAGGCCATCGATGAATACGACGAATTAGGTTATGAGCTGGATGCACGCTTCCTGATTCGCGCGCTCATTGTTTCCGGGACGGGGCAAAGTCGCTTTCGGTATCTCTCCGACTTCTGGAAGAAGGACTCGGAGGAGTTTAGGAAAGTCTGGCAGAGGGCAAAGCGGGGCGTGGATACAGCCGTAAACTTCGTTCGGCAGAACGCCGGATTCGAGTCTTCCGACTGGCTTCCCTCATTGAACGCCCTCATTCCGCTCGCGGCCTATTTCGAGCGCCACAATGCGGTAACTGGAGATATTGAGCACGGGCTTCTGCAGTGGTTTTACGTTGCTTCCCTGCGGGGCCGCTACAGCTCTGCCGCAGAAACCGCGATGGATGAGGATCTGAAGGCAATTCAGAGCGAAGACCCCATCTCCAAACTGATGCGCAACACCCTTGGGCCAGACGAAAAGATCGAAGTTAGCGCAGATGAATTTGATGATGCCGGCTGGAAAAATCCACTTTTCCCCATGACCTATGCGGTTGCCAAGAAACGAGGGGCAAAGGATTGGTTCAAGGGAATGGCACTGAGCCAAGATGTCGCCGGCGAGGACCACCAGGTGGAAATCCATCGTATATTTCCCAAAGCGCTCTTGAAGGAGCGGGGCGAACGCAGGAAGGACATAGACGAAATCGCAAATCTGGCGTTCTTGATGGCTCGCCCCAACAAGCAGATCAACAAACGCGAGCCCCTGGAGTATCTTTCGGAAATTGCCGACGAGCATCCTGACCGGCTCATTGCACAGTCGGTGCCGATGGAAAGAAGACTTTGGACGCTTGACAAGTTCCAGGATTTCCTCGCGGCCAGGAGGCAACTGCTTGCAAAAGCTGTAACCGATCTGCTCCAAAACCCTACATGCCGTTCGTCGAGAGTGTTGGTCGAGCGTTAGATAAACCTCCGGCTCCTCCATCGTCCTGCTGAGGGATTCCGGCCGAAGAGCTTCATGCGGTCTCGGGGGCTTTCTGTGTCACGGCTCGCCGGAGCTGGCTGAGCAGGTCTTGCTGCCAGGGCTGCTCCTTGCGCAGAAGAAGCTCCGCATGCGCGCGGAGACGTATCTCTTCCTCTCGGGTCAGGTCTTTACTGGTCAGGATGAAAACGGGAAGATCGGCGGTTCGCGGGCTGGCCCGCCATTCTGCCAGTAGCTCGAAGCCGCTTACCCTCGGCAGCAACAAGTCCAGAATTACCAGTTCGGGCAAGGAAGTCGCCACCTGGGCGCGGGCCTCGGCACCATCGGCAGCGGTGGCCACCGCGTAGCCTTGCTCGGTGAGCAATTCGGTGATGATTTCGCGGGTGGGCGTATCGTCTTCGATCACCAGGATAGGCCGCTCGGGGGGCGCGCCGCCTCTCCGAACCAGGCAGCGCTGGACCGCCGCCAGCAGGGCGGACCGCTGCACCGGCTTGACCAGGTACTCGTCAGCACCAAGCGCCGCGCCCATGCCGGGTTGATCCACGATCGTCACCACGATGATGGGAACGCTCGCGGTGCGCGCGTCATTCTTCAATTGCAGCAGAACCTCCCAACCGTTGGCCGGCTTCATCAGCAGGTCCAGGGTGATTGCGTCGGGTTGGAGCTCCGCCACGATCTCCGCGGCACGGTCAGGCTGATTACACAACACCACCTCGTAGCCGGAAGCGGTAAGATGCGTCTGGATAAGCTGTCCCGCCACGGGGTCATCCTCAATCACAAGAACCCGCGGCGGCTCTTCCGACTTTGCACCGGCCTCGCTGATTCGGGGGCTGGCTTGTCGCAGAGCCGTGGCAGCAGGCAAGGCGAAAAAGAAGCAACTTCCCTGGCCCGGTTGGCTCTGGAGACCGAGCTGGCCGCCCTGCAATTCAACCAGGCGCTGGGTGATGGCCAAGCCCAGGCCCGTACCTTCTGTGGCCTCACCGGATTGCGAGAAACGGTAGAAGGCGTCAAAGATGCGCTTTTGCTCTTGGGGGGGAATTCCCGGCCCGGTATCGCGCACCTCCACTCGGACTTGGCCGTCCGTCTTGTGAGCTACCAATTCGATGCGGCCGCCTGCGGGAGAGAATTTGATGGCGTTGCCAACCAAGTTCATGAGCACCTGCTTGAATCGCGTGGAGTCGGCGCGGATGGCGAGCCCGGTTGCGGCAAATTGAGATAGTGTTTGCGATTTTTTCTCCACCAGCGACCGCAGCGTGCTGGTCACTTCCGCAAAAGCAGTCGGAACGAGCACATTTTCGATGGCCAGCTCCAAGCGGCCGGCCTCGATTTTGGAAAGGTCGAGGATGTCGTTGATCAGATTGAGCAAGTGCTGTCCACCATTGTGGATGTGGCTGACGTAGCGAGCTTGGCGCTCGTTCAGTGTGCCGTAACGTTCCTCGGCCAATAGGGCGGAAAAGCCCAGGACCGAGTTAAGCGGCGTGCGCAATTCGTGGCTCATCGTGGAGAGGAACTGATCCTTGAAGCGGCTGGCGCGCTCGGCTTCTTCTTTCGCTCGCACCAGGGCCTTGTTCGCCTTTCTCGCGTCTTCCGGGCTGGGCAGGGCGAGTGCCTTGGGAACGAGCTGCAGGAGAAGGACGGCTGTGGGGACGGAGGCGAAAGCTGTAATCGCCTTCAAGACTCCTGCGAGCCAATAGGCCCCGTGCCAAAGGTTCCAGACCTCCATGGCATGAGTGGCTCCGCAGGCCATGATGAAGACGCCGAAACACAGGAACATCCAATCGAATGGCAGGTCGCGTCTTTTGCGCACGAAATGGACCAGGGTAATCGGAATCGACACGTAGGCCAGCGTAATCAGCAGGTCAGAGATGACGTGCAACCACACCAGCCCGGGATTCCAGTGGTAGGAGTACCCGTGAGGCATGAACTCGCCGGAAGAAAAAAGATGCCTCAAGAATTCCACGGTTAACCTCCTATCGGTCTCAGCGTGCTACCTCGACGGAGCCGACACGAGACGGCACGAAAACTGACTGCCCTTCTGCCGATGAACCCCGGGAGAATGGCCCCGACATATGCTTAATCAGGAGGGAGGATCACTCTTAGGCTTTCGGCAGGTCGCCTCCCAAATGGTTAACGTCGCTTGCTTTACCGAGCGACAGCGGTCTCCTACAGCAATCTGAAGCAACATCGGCCACAAATAGGCGGCTCTTCGATTTGAAGCCCCGCGGTGGGCACAATGGGTACCTGTGAATTTGCTCAGTATAAGCAGCAAGAATACGTTTTCGGCCCAAGATGCGCGCATGGTCATAAAAAGCAAGGTAGCCGGTGTCCGGCGGACAGGAAACTTGGCGGCCTTCTATAATAAAGTAGTGTCTTCACTCCCGATGTATTTTACTGCCCTTTCTGCTCGATCCAATTTTGATTGAACGAATCTGTTGCGATCCTCGCCGGGGCGAAACGATGCCCGATGATTTGCGCAAACAAACTACCCAAGCGAAAGAGAGCCGATGAGGTGATCGTGAATGGCGAACTTCTCCATAAGCAGGTAGAGGAGGGTAAGCTCGCGGTGATAAAGGCTATCTACAAACTGGAGACCACAGAAGTAATCGGCCTCGATTGATCGTGGAATTGAGGAATGACATGGCGAAGGGTTTTTCAACAAGCTGCTAAGGGCTCTCTACGTTCCTCGCCTCCCGGCCCCGACAGACGCCTCTTTTGGCGCTGCTTGGGCCCAGCATCTTATGCACAGAGTCGAAGTTGGGTACGGACACTCGTCTTGATAATTTGCCTCGCCACATTCCCACGTTGTTCCGCAGCGCGGGCATTGATGTGTGTGAGTCATTCGGCTACCCGTTGAAGCCATGGCTCCCCCTTGCAGGTTAACCCCCTGGCAGCGATGTCAAAGAGTGTGAGACTGCGCACGCGCACACGGATGCCAGTCCGGGTCCCCGAAGTGCGAGTCGCACAGCCCTAACGCGCACCGCTCGCGGGCTTCGTGGCAGGAAGCGTACAAGGCTCGTCCCATCCAGAGATACCTTTGGCAGGGTGCCGGCACATCCTCACTCTGCTTTTCTCCCGTTGGCATGTCCTCTCCCTGTACGGTAACTCCATAGCTCGGGGGCTGTCAAAGTGAAGGCTGCTAACTTTGCTGGTGGGCCTCGTCAGATTATGCCTCCTCTCCCTTGCTACCGACCCTCGACCCGGCATCCAATTGACAGCCGAGAGCGTATCGTTTAGCAGGTACGCTGAGCGGTTTAATCTCCGGGTCGTCAGGGAGGACGCCGATGGTCGAGCATCTGTTTCCCTTGAAGGATCGCCGCGAAGTCGCTGAGGGCACCATGGCATTCTGGT
>Ga0209158_1001057_pt1 | contig 18842 bp, 13 predicted proteins | sample GraSoiAngelo_140_FD_185897 | JGI IMG/M metagenome (GOLD analysis project Ga0209158, IMG submission 185897) | Grasslands soil microbial communities from the Angelo Coastal Reserve, California, USA - 14_0929_12_30cm (SPAdes) (version 2) | ecosystem: Environmental > Terrestrial > Soil > Grasslands ...
CGCTCGAGGTAGCGCTCGACCTTGCGCCGGCCGAGCCACCGCGCCATCAACGCGGGAATCTCATTACCGAGCGCGTAGCACAGGAGTGCCGGGTGACGCGCGCAGACGCGTACCCGGTTGCGGATCAGCGCCTCGACGTCCGGCGCGCCGGGCCGACGATCGATGAGATACCCGACGTACTGCTCGGCGCTGAGGCCCACCATGACGCGCAGACCGTGGTGCGACGCGATGTCGAGCAGCCCGCGGGGGGGCGTCGTGTGGGGGATGCGAACGGCGTTGATCCCGTTCGCCGCCATCTGGGCGAAGTCCCGCTCCACCGTCGCGAGATCGTGATACTCGTTCCCCGCCGCGTCGGGAGTGAACGCTCCGTAGGTCACGCCGCGCACGTACAGCTTCTCGTCGCCGACGAACAGGAACTTGCCGCGCACACAGGGCCGGACTCCGGGGCCCGGTGCTGGGGCGGCTTGAAATGCCGGCGCGGCTGGCTGCACCTCGCCGCCCAGACGCGTCGCAGGAGTCACGACGAGCCTGCCGTGGTTACTCCCGTTGGTCGACCCTTCGGTGGGACTCTGTACGATGCGCCGCATGGCACTCCTAGGGCGTGTCAACGTGCGCGCGACGATCCAAGCTGGGCGTCCCGCCCGCAAGCGGCATGCCGTATGCAGGGAGGACCACGGGGGCTGCACGAACTGCACGGCGCGCGGATGGAAAGCCATGTAACAATTAGGCGAAGGATGTGCTGCTGATTTGCAGCGGTCCGGCCGGGCGGTGGCTGCTCGTTCGACCGTGCTGCTGATATGGAACAGTCGCCGACGCGCGGCCGCATCACCCGCTTATGTGATGCGAGTCACGACGTTACCTGATCGAGCGATGGTCGCTCTTTAGCTATTTGGCCCTGCGGTTCGGTCCTGAGCCCGATCACCTCGCGGTACGTCGCTCACCGATGACCCACGATTGTCGGACGGGCGGCGGGGCCGACCCCGGATGCACGCTCTCCCAAATCTCGCGATTCAACTCCATCTCGTCCGCTTCATCCGCCTCTGCCAGATCACGCGCCGGGATCCGAGAGCGGAACGCACTGGGATTGAGCTCGTGGAGGGGCCATGTGTTCGGCAGATGGACAAAAGGCGTCGAGTCAGGGCGTCGAGTGAAAGCGTTCCACAGAGGCGTGGCGCCGGCGTCGTACTGGCTGAGCGGGGGGAGGCCCAGGATCCCTTCGATGGTTCGCAGGACGGACGCCGTCGTGTAGAACGTGCTGTCGACCGCGTTCTGGCGAGCGTACGGGGACGCGACCAGAAGGACCGAGCGGTGCGCGTCCACGTGGTCGGGGCCATTCTGCGCGTCGTCTTCGAGGACGAAGACGGCGAGCGATGGCCACGCGGGAGATTCGGAAAGACGCTCCACGATCAACCCGAGCGCGAGATCGTTGTCGGCCACCATAGCCCGGGGGGTGGGTCGTGAAGCCTGACGGCCGAGGGTGTGGTCGCGCGGCAGCCACACGATGACGAGGTCCGGAAAGCGGTTCTGCCGGTCCCAGCTCGTGACCGAGTCGGCGAACAGTCGTGCTCGTGTCGTGTCGGGAATGGCCAGCACGAACCCGGGGTAGTTCGCGGCGGTGATGTCTTTCAGGCCGGGGATGTTGGTGCGCCCGGTGCGCGTCCTGGTTGAGTCGTCGTCGGACTCGGTCATCTCGCCGAAGTTCACCACCCAGAGTCGGTTGCGCTGCGCGGCGTCCCACAGGTAGGTACCGCCCGGATTGGCGAGGTCCTCTCCGCTCGTCAGGTCCCACTCACGCCGATTCGAATAGATCTGGGGCCACGTCTTCTCGTTGTAATCGCTCGCATATCCCCGGTCGGTCCATTCGTGGCCGTCTGCCGAGACTTCGCCGTTCACATAGAAGTTGTCGAACAGCACCCAGCGAGCGGCGATCGCGTGCGCGTTAGGCGTCACGGCGTTGTCGAAGATCGCGAGCCGCGCGTCGCCGTTGCCGCGGGCGACGTCGCCCAACACCTGATCGTAGGTCCGGTTCTCCCGGATGAAGTAGACCACGTGCTTGAGCTCGGGCGGACGGTCAGAGGGTCGGACGGTCGGACCCAGGCGCGCGTTCGAAAACGGACTCAGGGCGTGCACCTGACTCGTGTATCGCCGGAGCCCTGCCGAGTCCGGCACCGGGATGATGGACAGGGAACCGGTGATGACGTTGCCGATGTACCTGCCGTCCGGATTCGCGCCCGAGCCGTTGCCCTTGCCGTTCGCCACGTAGAGCGTGCGCCCGTCCGCCGAAGCGGCGACCGCGCTGGGATACCACCCGGCCGGGATGAGTCCCGCGACGCGCATGCCCGTGGCGCCCAGGCGCACCACGGCCACCGCGTTGCTCCCCGCCATGGCGACGTACAGGGTGCGCCCGTCGGGAGACAGGGCGAGCGCGTTAGGATCGCTCCCGGGAGGTGCGTGCGGCGCGAGTGCGACCGTGAGCTGCTCGCGCACCTGGCCCGTCGCGAGATCGACGCGCGCCACCCCGTTCGCCCCCGCGAGCGCGACGAGCAGGTCCGAGCCGCGCAGGGCCAGGGCGGAGGGATGGGGCCCGACGAAGACGGCGGACCGGGAAACGGGCGGACTGACGGACAGGTCGATGACGGAGAGGGTCGAGTCGCCCCAGTTGCTGACGTAGAGCGTGCTACCGTTTGCGACGGCGGTGTAGGGGCGGTGACCCACCGCCACCGCCCCACGCCGCTCGAGCGTGGCGGCGTCGATGAAGTAGACCGAATCGCTCAGGTTGCCGACCACGGCCACGAGACCCTGCCGCTGCAGGAGCGCGAGGCCGGCGGTGTAGAGCTTCGCGCCGGAATCGGCGAGCGCCACGCTGTCCCTGATCCACGAGGCGCCGCCTTGCCACGCGAAGCGATACACCCGGTTGGTCGCGCCGCCGCTCGCCCACACAGTGTCGCGCCAGTCCCGACCCGTACGCGCCAGGCCGAGCCACGCCGCCGGCAGCGTCACCTGCCACACGACGTGAGCCCGCACGGGGTCGATGCGCATCAGACTGTTCTCGCCGTAGCCGTCGTTGGTGACGATGACGGACCCATCGGAAAGCGTCACGAGGTTCAAGGGCAGCGTGCCGATCGGGACGACACGCCCGGCCGGACGGATCCGCCAGCCGGAGGGAAGCAACGTGGACCCATCCGGCAGCGAGCCCGGGACGAGACGCGTCGCGAGGAGCGCGGCGCCCGCGATGGCCGGGAGCGCGAGCAGGGAGCGCTTGAGCATGGGCCGGAATATGGCCGCTCGCGGGAGCGCTGGCATCCCCTTAGCCTTAGGCGCGATGACCGGGCTGATCTTTCATCTGATCCCGCATACCCACTGGGACCGTGAGTGGTACCTGCCGCGCGCCGCGCTGCAGGCCCGGCTGGTGGCGGTCACGGGCGATCTCATCGAGCGGCTGCAGGCACAGCCGGCCTACCGCAGCTTTCTGCTGGACGGGCAGACGGTGCTCGTCGAGGATTACCTGCGGGCCTGCCCCGATCGTGAAGGCGACCTGCGCACGCTCGTGAAGACGGGGCGGTTACAGGTGGGGCCGTGGTACGTGCTCCCCGACGAGCAGATCCCGTCGGGCGAAGGGCTCGTGCGGAATCTGCTGCTCGGGGCCGCCGACGCGGAGCGGTTGGGCGGCCGGCTCGACGTCCTGTACTCGCCCGACGCCTTCGGGCATCCCGCTGCCTGGCCGACGCTGGCGCGCGAGTTCGGGATCCGGTACGGCGTGGTATGGCGCGGCTTGGGGGGCGAGACCGGGCAGGAGCGCGACCTCTACCGCTGGCGCGGGCTCGACGACAAGGAGGTCCTGCTGTGGCACCTGCCCCGCGCGGGGTACGAGATCGGGGCCGCGCTGCCCGCCGACGCCGAGCGCCTGTTCGCCGCCTGGGCGCCGGTGCGCGGCGCGCTGGTGCAACGCGCGACCGGCAAGCACGTCCCCGTCTTCATCGGTGCCGATCACCACGGCGCGCATCCGGACGTGCCGCGGCTCCGCGATCTCCTTGCCGAGCTCGACCCGCAGAGCGCGTTCCGTGTGTCACGACTCGACGAATTCTTTCAGGCCGCCGCGGACGGCGCGAAGCCGTCGCCCCTCGCGGGTGAGCTGCGCTGGTCCTATCGCTACGCGTGGACCCTCCAGGGCGTGCATGGGACGCGGGCGCCGCTCAAACGACGGTATTCCGCGGCCGAGCTGGCGCTCGCGCGCGTGGCCGAGCCGCTCGCGGCGCTGGCGCGGCGCGCGGGAGGGCGCGACCGCCGGCCGGTGCTCGAGCTCGCGTGGCGTGCGTTGGTGCGCTGTCAGTTCCATGATGCCATCGCGGGCTGCGCGGCCGACGACGTCGCGCGCGCGGTCGAGTCGCGCCTCACGAGCGTCGAGGCGCTGTCGGGGGAGGTGGTGCGGGGCAGTGTGCACGATCTCGTGCACCACGATCCCGATGCGGCGCGCGGCCGCGCGGCGTCGCCGTCGCCCACGCTCGTGATCTGGAATCCCGCGGCCCGTCCCCGCCGGGGCGTCATGATCGCCGACGTCACGCTGTTCCGGCGCGATGTGCTGGTCGGCCCGCGCGGGGATCGTGTCCCGCGGGAGGGGCAGGGCTACCGGCCGTTCGCGCTCGCGACTTCGGATGGCCACACCGTTCCGGTGCAGCTGCTCGACCGGCGGATCGGGACGGAGCGGCTGGACGCGGCGCACCACTACCCGGACCAGGACGAGGTGGACGAGGTGCGGATTGCGTTCCGGTCGCCGACGGTGCCGGGGCTGGGATTGGCCAGCGCCGGCCTGGCGGCAGGTGCCACCGGAGCGCGCGGTACTCGACCTCCCGGCGAAGGCGCGCTCGTGAAAGGACGCTCGCTCGTCAACCATTGGATCGAGGTCGCGATCGAGCCCACCGGGGCACTCACGCTGCACGACCGGCGCTCGGGGCAGCGCTTTACCGATCTGCTCCGAATCGAGGACGGCGGCGATGCCGGGGACACGTACACCTACTGCCCGCCGAAGGGGGACCGGCTCTTCCGCTCGGCCCGTCCGATCAAGGTCGGGCGACTGGCAGCGGGGCCGCTCGTGGCCGCGCTCGAAGCCCGCTTCGAGATCGGTCGTCGCGTGGGGATACGGCTCGTCGCCATCCTTTACGCCGACAGTCCTATGGTCCGCTGTATCCTGGACATCGACAATCAGGCGGCATGGCATCGCTTGCGCGCGCGATCGCCCGTTGGACTCCCCGGGGCCGCCGCCGTCGCGGGGACGGCATTCGGCAGCGTGGCGCGACCGCCGATCGCCGTCGATCCGGTGGACTTTCCGCTCGAGACCCCGGTTCGCACGGCGCCGGCGCACGGGTTCGTGGCGGCGGCGTCCGGGGCACGCGGGATCGCGCTCTTGGCGCCGGGCTTCTTCGAGTACGAATGGACCAGTCGCGGAGACCTGCTCGTGACCCTGCTGCGCGCGGTGGGCGAGCTGTCGCGCGGCGACCTCTCGACCCGACCGGGTCACGCGGGCTGGCCCACGTCCACACCGCTCGCGCAATGCCCGGGACGGACTCGGGTGGAGCTGGCCATCGCACCGGTTTCAGAAGCCGAGCTCGACCGCGGCGACGCGCTGCCCTCGCTGTGGGAAGACGCGTTCCTGCCGCTGCGCGGGTTCTGGCTGCGCGACGCCCTGGACCTCGCGCCGACGCCGGTCGACATCGCGCTCGAAGGATCGGGGCTCGTGCTGTCGGCCGTGAAGCCCGCGCAGCAGGGCTCCCCCCTGGTGCTGCGCTGCTACAACGCGACCGATCGGAAGACGGCGGGGGCGTGGCGATTCGGTGAGAGTGTGAAGAGCGCCCATCGCGTGCGCGCCGACGAGCGCGAATCGGTCGCCCTGGTGCTCGAGGGGCGGGGCAAAACGGTCCGGTTCGTCGCCGAGCCGCACGAGGTCGTGACCATCTTGGTGACATAAATGCGGAATGCGGAATGTAAAGGTGAGCGTCACGCCCCGAACGACCTTACACTGCAATTTCGCATTCCGAATTCCGCATTCCGCATTCGGGGGAGGGGAAGTTGAAGGAGCACCACATCGGTGTGTCGCGTACCGCGCGGTACTTCACTCTGGGCAATAGCTCGTCGGGGGTGGGGGAGGTGTGGTTCGCGTGTCACGGATACGGCCAGGTCGCGTCGCGATTCCTGGAGAAGCTGCGCGTGCTCGACGATGGGCATCGTTATCTCGTCGCGCCGGAGGGGCTGTCCCGGTTCTATCTGAGCGAGAGTCCGACGGAGCGGCGTGTCGGCGCAAGCTGGATGACGCGAGAGGATCGGCTCCGCGAGATCGAGGACTACGTGCGGTACCTCGATGCCGTGTACGCGGAGGTGTTCGGGTCCCTCGATCGCGCAGGTGTGACAGTGCACGCCTTGGGGTATTCCCAGGGTGCTTCCACCGTCAGCCGCTGGGCGGCCCTGGGAAAGGCGAAGATCGATCGTCTCACACTGTGGGGCGGCGAGTTTCCGCCGGATCTCGACCTCACCCTCGACAGCACCGTGGGTCGGCTGCGTGCAGCCCACCTCAAACTCGTGTACGGCCGCTCGGATGAGTACATCACACCGAAAGTCATCCAGACCATCACGACGCGGTTACGCCAGCACGGAATCTCCTTCAATGAGATCGCGTTCGACGGGGGGCACGAGTTGAACGAGGGCGTGCTCCGAAGCCTAAGTGGGTGAACGTTGGATCCAGGGCATCTTGGAGTGCATCTCCCAGCAGGGTGCAGGCGACCACGACGAGCACCAGCGCGATGCCCGGTGCGGCCGCAACCCAGGGCGCATTGACCAGCGTATCCCGTCCCGACGCGATCATGTTGCCCCACGACGGCGTCGGCGGCTGGACGCCGACCCCCAGGAATGACAAGCTGGCTTCCAGCGTGATCGCATTCCCCAGGCCGAGCGCCGCCGAGACGATCACGGGCGTGAGGGCGTTGGGAAGGATATGGCGCGCCAGCACGCGGCGCCGCGACAAGCCGAGCGCGACTGCGCCCTCGACGAACGGACGCGCGGCGAGCGACCGCACCTCGCCGTGCACCAGCCGTGCGACCGACATCCAACCGGTGAGACCCAGCACCACGATGACCAGCACGGCGCTCGGCCGGGCCATGGCCGCGAGCAGCAGCAGGAGGACCACGCGCGGGAGTGCGAGCACGAAGTCCGTGAGACCGAGCAGTGCCGTCCGTACGGGGCCCGGCCAGAAACCCGCGACACCGCCCACCACCACGCCGACCACAATCGACAGCAGGACGGCCAGCACCCCGACGGTGAGCGAGACGCGCGCTCCGTAGACCAATCGCGTCCAGACGTCCCGCCCGAAGCGGTCGGTGCCGAGCGGATGGAAGCTGCCGGAATGGTCTGTGGCGAGGGGCCGCAGAAACCGCGTTGCCACGACGTCCTGCTGCGCCGTCGGACTGCCGCTGGAGACGAGCGGCCCGGCGACTGCGGCGCCGGTCACGATCGCGAGCACTGCCACGCCGAAGGCGGCCCGGCGGTCGCGCCACAGGCTCCTCATGTCTCTCCTTTGCCGCGCCGGATGCGCGGGTCGATCCACGCGACGCCCAGGTCGGTCAGCAGGTTGCCCACGACAACCAACACGGCGGTGACCACGGTGGCCGCCATGACCACCGGATAGTCGCGGGCCAGGACCGCCTCGACCAGGCGCCGCCCCACGCCGGGCCATGCGAACACGGCCTCCACCAGCACCGCACCGGAGAACAGCGCCGGCAACGACAGGCCGATCAGCGTGATCACCGGGATCACAGCATTGCTTGCAACGTGGCGTCGTGTAACGCGAAACGGTGACAGCCCCTTGGCCTCCGCGGTCCTCACGAAGGCCTGGCTCCTGACATCGCGCATCGCGCCGCGCACGAACCGCGCGGCTCCCCCGATGCCGATCAGCGTGAGCGTGGCGAGCGGCAGCGCGAAGTGCCGTAGCCGGTCGGCGAGGCGGCTCCAACCGGTGAGCGCGTTGGCGTCGAGCCCGGTCGCACCGAACGCCGGGAGCCAGTGTGCCCAGTACGTGAACGCCATCGCGAGCATGAGCCCGAGCCAGAACCCCGGCAGCGCGAACAGGGTGACGGTCGTGACGGAGAGCGCCGCGTCGACGCGTGGACCCGCGCCGGACTGCCAGGCCCCGACCGCGAGGCCGAGCAGATAGCTGAGGATGAGCGACGTGCCCACGAGCGCCACCGTCGCGGGCACTGCGTCGCCGAGCAGCTCGCGCACCGGGCGCCCGGTGGCGATGCTCCGGCCCCAGTCCCCGCGGACGAATCGGGCCAGCCAGATGGCGTACTGCGCCGCGAGGGGCCGGTCGAGCCCGAGGGCGCGCCGTTGGGCGGCGAGCTGCGCGGGCGTGGCGGTCGGCCCGAGCAGCCGCTCCACGGGATCCCCCGGCGCCAGCCGCACCAGCAAGAACGTGAGCGTGACGACCCCGGCGACGACGACGGCCCCGACCAGGGTGCGGGTCCCGACGTGGGCGAGCATACGCCGAATCTCGCGCGAGCCGCCGGGCCCCGCTAGAATGCGGGCGTGCGGCGACGAGCGCTGTGGCTGGTGACCGGAGGGATGGTGATCGCGGCGTGCGGCTCGGGAGCCGCGCACCGCGGTCGCACGGTGGTGTACGCGTCGGGAGCGGACCTCCAGAGCGTGAACCCGTTACTCACCGTGCACCCGTTTGCCAAACAGGTAGAGCGCTACGTCCTACTCACCACGCTCGTGCGCTACGACTCGGCGCTCGTTCCCCGGCCCTACCTCGCGCGCGCGTGGACGTGGTCGGAAGACCGGAAGAGTCTCACCTTCCGACTGCAGCCCGGCGTGCGCTGGGGCGACGGCGTGCCCACGACGGCCCGCGACGTCGCGTGGACCCTGTCGGCGGCGAGAGACGCGGCGACCGGGTATCCGCGCCTGAACGATTTCGCGGACGTGGCGTTCGTGAATGACCCGAACGATTCCACCGTAGTGATTAGGTTCGCCCATTCCCAGGACGCGATACCGGATGTGCTCACCGACCTCGCCATCCTCCCCGCCCGCTGGCTCGACTCGATTCCCCGCACGGAGCTGCGGCGCGCCGATTGGAACGAGCACCCCATCGGCAACGGGCCGTTCCGCTTCGTGGCGCACGAAGCCGGCCGCCGCTGGGTGTTCGCCGCCAACCCGGACTTCCCGGCCGCGCTCGGCGGACCGCCCGCGCTGGAGCGGTTCATCGTCGTCGTCGTGGACGAGCCGACGACCAAGCTCGCCGCGCTCACGTCGGGCGAGATCGATTTCGCCGGGATCCAACCCGCGCATGCCGCGTTCGTCCGCAAGAACCCGGCGCTCGCGGTGCTCGATTACCCGCTGATCATGCCGTACGGGATCGTCTTCAACACGCGCAACCCGCCGTTCGACGACCCCCGCGTGCGGCTCGCCGTGGCGCTCGCGCTCGATCGCCGGGAGATCGTCGACGGCTACCTCTTCGGCTTCGGCTCGGTGGCGGACGGCCCGGTGCCACCGGGCGTTCCCGGGTACGCGCCGGTGCGTCCGATTCCCACGAACCCGGACTCGGCGCGCCGGCTGCTGGGCGGCCGGCACATCGCGTTCGAGCTGCTCACCGTCGGAAGCGGCGAGGGGGCCCTCGAGCAGATGATTCAGGCCCGGCTCGCCGCCGTGGGCTTCGACGTCGCGATCCGGCAGCTCGAGCTCACGGCGTTCCTCGCGCGCGTCAATAGTCGGCAGCGGGACTTCACGGCGGCCGTGCTCGGCACGCCGGGCGATCCGGGACTCGGCTATTTGCAGACGCTCGCCGAGCTGGCGGGGGTGCGACCCGCCCCCGATCCTGCCAGTGCGCAGCGCTTGTTCCGGGATTCACTGCCCGTCGCATTCCTCTACCACGTCCGGGGCGTGCAGGGGATGAACCGCCGGGTGAGCGGCGTGCGGATGGACGTGCGGGGGGAGTTGCCGACCATCGCGGGGTGGCGGACGGAGCCGTGAGACGGCGCGACCAGCCGACTGAATTCCATGCGACCGCCCCCGTCCGTCTCGACTTCGCCGGCGGCTGGACCGACGTCCCGCCCTTCTCGGCGCGCGAGGGGGGCGTCGTCGTGAACGGGGCGATCGAGCTCACCGCGCGGGTCGCCGTGCGGATCGGCGGACGTCTGATCCGACTGGTCTCGGAGGACCTGGGCGAAGAGCTCGAGTGCGCCGACTCGGGTGGCCTCGTGCTCGACGGCAGGCTCGATCTGCTGAAGGCCGCGCTGCGCATGCTCCCGGTGCAGGCAGCGTGCACGATCACGACGCGCTGCGACGCGCCGCCGGGATCGGGACTCGGCAGCTCCGGCGCCATGGATGTAGCGCTCGTCGCCGCCCTAGCCCTGGCCCGCGCGGAGCAGGTGACCGCCCGCGAGATCGCGGAGCAGGCGTGGTATCTCGAGACCGTCGAGGCGAAGATCCCCGGCGGCAAGCAGGATCAGTTCGCCGCGGCCCTCGGTGGTTTTCAGCGACTCACCTTCCGCGATCCCGACGTCGGGGTCGAGCCCATCACCCTCGACCCGGCGTTCGCGACGGCCCTCGCGCGTCGCACGGTACTGTGCTACACCGGCCGGTCGCGCGTGTCGGGTGCCACCATCGCGCGGGTGATGGCCGCGTACGAGCGGGGGGATCCGCGGATCACGGGCGCGTTGCGAGCAATGAAGGACGTGGCCGCCGCGATGGTGGAGGCGCTGCGCGCGGGAGACGTTGCCCGTGTCGCGATGCTGCTGTCGCACAACTGGACGCATCAGCAGGCGCTCGATCCGGAGATGCGCACGCCCGAAATGGCTCAGCTCGAGAACGCCTTGACGGCCGCAGGGGCGCTCGGCGGGAAGGCAGCGGGGGCCGGGGCGGGAGGCTCGATGTTCTTCGTCACCGGGGACGATCCCGCGCCGGCCATCGCCGCGGGACGCGCCGCCGGCGCGACGGTCCTCCCGGTACGCTGGGCGCTCGAAGGGGTCCGCGCATGGTGACGGCCGAGGAGCTGACGGCGCGTCGGGAGGAGATCGCAACCGCGCCCGATCTCGTGGCCCTGCTCGCGCACCTCACGGAGCGCGCGGCGCCGCTCCTCGCCCGCCTTCCGCCGATCCCGGAAACGAAGGCGCTGCTCTCGACCGATGGCGGCATCTGTCCCGAGGACGGCGCCGCCTTCGTATTCGACCCGTGGAATCCGACGGCGCACCGCTGTCCGCGCTGCGGGAAGACCTTCGCCGGGGAGCGGCACGACCGTCATTGGGCCCGCTACCAGCACCTGTGGCTCGCGGAGCGCGCCGCGCACCTGGCGACGCTGGCGGCGCTCGCAGACAACGCTGCGGCGGCGGATCGGGCCGTCGAGATTCTGCGCGCGTACACCCGGACCTATTGGGGATACGCGAACCAGGACAACGTCCTGGGACCGAGTCGGCTGTTCTTCTCCACGTACCTCGAATCGATCTGGATCGGCAACTTTCTCGCGGCGGCGGCGCTGCTGCGAGCGTGCGGGCGGCTGGAAAAAGTCGCGGCGGGGGCGGTGAGCGGAGTAGCGGAGGAAGCCGCGAACCTCATCGGCGAGTTCGACGAGGGGTTCTCGAACCGCCAGACCTGGAACAACGCAGCGCTGGCTGCGATCGCCGGCTGGTTCGAGGACGAAGACCTCGCCAAGCGCGCCATCGAGGGTCCCACCGGACTGCTCGAGCATCTGTTGCGCGGCTTCGGACGGGACGGGATGTGGTACGAGGGGGAGAACTACCATCTGTTCGCGCTGCGCGGGCTCCTGACGGGCGCGGCGTGGGCGCGCCTCGCGGGCGTGGACATTTTCGCCGAGCCCAAGCTCGCGGCGCGCATTCGGGCGGCGCTGCTCGCGCCCGCGCTCACGGCGTTGCCCGATTTCACGTTCCCCGCGCGCAAGGACTCGCGGTTCGGCGTGTCCTTGGCGCAACCGGCGTATCTCGAGTTGTGGGAGGTCGGCTTTGCAAGACTCGGGATGCGGGATGAGGGAAGCGGGATGCGTGAGCTCTCGAGTTGGCTGGCCGCTTTATATCAACGCCCCGCACCGGCTCCTGAGCTCTTCGAATCGTACCTCCATGACGCACCAGCCGCATCCCGCATCTCGCATCCCGCATCCCGCATCACGTTGTCCTGGTGGTCCCTGCTCGAAATGGCGCCGGAGCTCCCGGGCGATGCACCACCCTGGTCGCCGGGGAGCCAGTTGCTCGAGTCGCAGGGTCTCGCCGTGCTGCGCACGGGCGATCGCTATGCCAGCCTCGAGTGCGGCCCGTCCGGGGGCGGACACGGGCACCCCGACCGGCTGCATCTCACCCTGCATGCCGATGGCGTGCACTGGTTGGCCGACCCTGGAACGGGGTCCTACGTCTCGCGCGATCTCTTTTGGTATCGGTCGACCCTGGCGCACAATGCCCCCCGGCTGGACGGCGCGTCCCAGTCCCTGGGCGCCGCGGTGTGCGAGGCGTTCGACACCTCGGGCGAGTGGGCCTGGGTTCGTGGCCGCTACGGCGAGATCACGCGCACCGTCGTCGCCGGCCCCGCCTACTTGCTCGATGTGATAGAGCTGGCGAGCCGTAGCGAGCATGTGCTCGAGCTGCCATGGCACTTCGCGGGAGCGGGGGATGTGGAACGGGGGTGGTGGACCTCTGGGGAGCTGGCGGACGAGTTCGTGTCGCGCGTCGAGAAGCTCGTCCCGGAAGGCGCCGCGCCGGCAGTGCTCGAGCTGGCGGCCGGGCCGCGCGTCCTGAAGGCGTTTCTCTCGTTCGACGGCGAGCTGGTGCGGGCGGAGGAGCCTGGGCGGCCGGGAGACGAGAAGCGGGCAACGTTCTACGTCATGCGGGCCGCAGGCCGGAGTGCGCGACTCGTGACCGTGCTGGCGCCGGTTGGAGACGCCGCGTCGCTGCGTGCCGCGCGCGTACAGGGGAGCGTGATCGAGGTGGAAACGGCGGAGCACGCAGTCGACCGGCACACCGCCACGGCGCTCGGTTGGGAAATCGCGACGAGCTCCGGGCGGATTCGGCTCGCGGGGGCGCGCGCGCCGGAGCCGCCGCTCGCACCCCTCCTCGAGCTCGAAAAGCCGACGCCCGTCGTGGGCGCCGCGCTGCGGGTGTCCTCGCCCCCGCCACTCGACGGGACGCTCGACGGATTTGACACGAGCGAGCCGCTCCGGCTCGAGCTGGAGGATCAGTATCGCCGCAGCGAAGAGCCCTATCCGGGCCCGGACGACTTTGCCGCCGTCGCCCACGCGGCCTGGGACGACGACGCACTCTATCTGGCGGTCGACGTCGTGAAGCCCGAGCTGTGCATTCGGCCCGGAGAAGCGCCGCCGCTGCGCCTCGACAACGAGCCCGACGATATCCATTCGGACGGTCTGCAGGTGTACGTCGCTGGGGACGGAGGTGGGGACGGCCGTGTCGGGTATCTCGTTGTCCCTGAAACCGGCGCGACAGGGCTGCGGGTGCGGGCCACCAGCGATACCTCGGCTGATCCGGGCGGAGTGCGCGGCGCGTGGCGGCGTACCGACCGCGGGTACACGGTGACGCTGGGCATCGCGTGGCCCGAATGGCAACGCGCGCATGTCGGCGGGCGGCTGCGGTTCGACCTGCTCGTGAACGAGATGCTGTCGGGTCGCACGCGACGCGCCGGACAGCTGGTCTGGAGCGGCGGGAACGGCTGGGTGTTTATCCGGGGTGATCGCCAGGAACCGGAGCGGTTCGGCATCCTGGAGCTGGTGGGATGACCGTCGCCGTCGTGCTGCACGAGCCCCAGGACCTCGTCAACATCGCCCACGTGGTGCGGGCGCTCAAGAATTTCGGGTTTCGCGACCTCCGGTTGGTGAGCCCGCGCGAGTACGACCCGTATCGGGTCGAGGGCATCGCGCACCAGACGCAGGACGTGGTGGCGCGTGTGGCCCGGTTCGATCGCCTGGAGGACGCGCTGCTCGACTGCGTACACGTCGTGGGGTTCACGGCGCGAGGCCGCACGGCGAAGCGCAATCTTCAGCGCCCGCGGGAAGCGGCCGCCGAGATTCTGACACGCGGGGAGGCCGGCCCCGTCGCGCTGCTGTTCGGGCGGGAAGACAAGGGGCTGCCCAACGAGGCGCTCGACCGTTGCCACCGCGTGGTGACCATTCCCGCGAGCCCGGCGTATCCTTCTCTCAACCTGGCGCACGCCGTGGTGCTCATGTTGTACGAGCTGGCACTGGCGCGCGGCGACGAGCAGCGGCCGTTCAAGACGCCGCGCCGCGAGAGCCCGCCCGCGACGGTGGACGACCTGGAGCGGCTGTTCGCGGACGCCGAGGCGGCGCTCCGCGCGATCGACTTCTTCAAGACGCGTCAGGTCGAGGGTGTGATGCGAACGCTGCGTGACGTGATTCATCGCACGCCACTCGATCAGCGCGAGGCGAAGCTGGTACGGGCGATGGCCATCGAGGTGGTGAAATACGGTGAGCGACTGGCGCGTTCCCGGCTTCACGTCGACCGGTAGCAAGCGACCCGACGCGCTCTTCGGCGCCGACGCGGACGGGGCACTGCCGACGCGTATGACGCGCGCGGCGGGCTGTCGTGTGTGGGATGCGGCGGGCCGCGAGTACGTCGACTACGTGATGGCGCTCGGCGCCGTGGCGCTCGGCTACGGGCAAGCCGCGGTGAATCGCGCGGCCGAGCAAGCGATCGCGGCTGGCGTCGTCGGGCCGCTGCCGCCGGTGCTCGAGGAAGAGCTGGCCGACGCGCTCGCCATGCGGATCCCGTGGCTCGAGCAGGTGCGGTTCTTGAAGACGGGTGCGGAGGCCGTGGCGGCGGCGGTCCGACTCGCCCGGGTGGCCACCGGGCGCGACCGCGTACTCGGGTGCGGGTATCACGGCTGGCTCGACTGGTCGCAGGGCGGGGAAGGCGTGCCCGCGGCCACCCGGGCCCTGTATGCCGAGATCCCCTTCAACGATGTCGAGGGCACGCGGCGGCTGATCCGCGAGGCAGGCGACCGTTTGGCCGTGGTCGTCATCGAGCCGGTGGTCGTGCTCGAGCCCACCCGCGAATGGCTCGAGGCGTTGCGTGCGGAGACGACGCGCGTAGGCGCGGTGCTCGTGTTCGACGAGATCAAGACGGCGTTTCGGGTGGCGATCGGCGGCGCGGCCGAGCGCTACGGCGTCCGGCCCGACCTCGCGGTCTTGGGCAAGGCCATCGCCAACGGCTTTCCGCTCGCCGTCGTAGGTGGGCGGGCGGACCTCATGGCGGGCGTGGCCCGCACATGGATCTCCTCCACTCTCGCGACCGAGAGTGTGGCGCTCGCCGCGGCACAGGCGACGCTGGCGGTCTTCGCCCACGAGGATGTGTGCGGGCATCTGCACCGGATGGGCACACGGTTGCTTCACGGCCTTCATCGGTTGCACCGTAAGCACGCCGACCTCGTGACGGGCGTGGGCGGGATCGCGGAGATGTGTTTTCTCCATTTCGCGAGCGAGAATGTCTCGCGGGATGTGGCGCGGGGTTGTGCCGCGCGCGGGCTGCTATTCAAGCGGACCGCGTACAATTTCGTGTCCCTGGCCCACGACGAGGAGACGATCGACCGGACGCTGGAGACGCTCGAGGAGGTTTTGGGAGCGATCGGATGATGGGACGCCTTCGCATGCGCATCATTGTGTTGAGAGCCATCGTTGCGGTGACTCTCGTGGGCTTCCCCCACCCGATCGCTGCTCAAGCAGGAACTAGCAGTTGTCTCGCACCGGATGACACGTCGGCGCGGATTGTCGCCTACGTCAAGTTCATTCTGACTGACACGAGCCAGGCTTCCGCTCGAACGAGGGATAGTCTGGGAATCACTGGCGTGCAGCCCAGTCAAGTCGTATCCGTCACCAACAGCCAGGCGTGCTCCAAGATTGTCGCCTTCTTCGACCATTTCGAGGGAGTGATTCGAAGCAGGCGCCGAGTGTACGCGTATTCGATTGGGCCCACCAGGCTTGTAGCCCAGGATCCAAACTTCAAATCTGGCCAGTGGACCCCCCTCATGTTTCTTAACGGGACCTACAAGCTCATTCAATCGCACATGGTCTTCTGAGAGAGCCCGGCGCGCGATCGGGGTGTTCAAGGAGAGGGCGTACAGGGAGACGGCGTACAATTTCGTCTCGCTGGCGCACGACGAGGAGACGATCGACCGGACGCTGGATATTCTGGGCGAGGTGCTCGGCGCGACTAGGTGAAGCAGCCCCCGGGTGCGTGACTCCAGTCACGGTGCCGAGGTCGGGTGCCCCGTATTGTCGGCGACCCTTACGCCGAGAGAGTTTGGTGGTTCAGACGAAGCATCGCCTGGGTGCGCTGTCACTCCTCATGCTCACGCTCGCCTTTGGTTGCGGCGACCGTCTGACCGGGCCCGAGGTCGTCCAGATCGTCGACGCTCTCGAGAAGCCGTTCTGGAGCGACAGTAGTGAGGCTCGCGCACGACTCCGATTCCACGGGATGACCGCGATCTGGGCCGAGCGGCTGTCACGATTTCACAACGTGTCGTCCGTCACGCTGCACCGGAACGATCAGACCCTGAAATACCGAGCCGTCGTCTTCGAGCGCGTAGTCGTCGGGCCCGGACTCGACGAGCACCGCGACTGTGCCAGCACGTACTGGTCGGCTTTCCTTTGGAGCGAGGGGACTCCACCGGAGGGTCTGTTACTCGTCGGCGGTCAATTTCGCGAACGGCTGCGGCCGAGACTGTTGATTTGCTCGGTCTTCTACTTGAACCGTCCGGAGCCTATGCTCGCCGTCCTGGCTAACGAGGACCAACCGAGGATGAACAATCCCTTCGCCGAGGACGGGGACGCGGACATCTCACCTGGTAACGTGAAGGGCGAATGCGCCTTCCTGTCACCGGAGGATTTCCGTGTTCTGCGAGAGCAGTGGGGCATCGCCTCGTGCGAGATTACCCGCCACCGCGTGCGGTTTCGCGCCCAACTCTCTCGACCCGAGCACCTAGGGGCCGCTGTGGAGTGGGGTGGGTCCCAGATCGAACTCCGGCCGACCGACGTGATGGGGATTCGCTACACGATTCGCTGCGACGGGACCGGACCCCGCGGCTGGTGCCCCCAAAAGTCGGGCTCAGCCGTAAGCAAGTAGGGAATCCCCCCAAACGGGGCCTTGCGCTTGCCGACGGGGGCACGGAAGCTTCGAACCGTGACCCTCCAGCGCAAGCTGCTCTTGGGCTTCTCCCTCATGGTGATCCCGGCCCTGCTGGTCGGCGTGCAGGCGATTCGCACCAATGGGCTGGTGCGCGGCACGCTCGAGTCGCTGGGTGAGCGGTTGGCCCGTTCGCGGACGTACGCCGAGGTGGAAGACGCCATGTTCAACCAGACCCAGGTGATCTGGCGTTACCTGAGCGGAGATCCCGCGGCCAAAAAGGAGTTTCCCCTCACCGAACAGGTCGTCGCATTCTGGCTCGATCGCTGGACCGCGGGACTTCCACCGGACGAGCTCAAGCTCGCGGATGGTGTCCGCGGGATCGAGAAGGATATCCGGGCGGTCGCGGGTCGGGTGTTCAAGCTGCACGACGCCGGCCGTCACGATGCGGCCGCCGTCCTGGCGCGACAGGAGCTGGTCGAGCGCCTGCAGCCGGCCCTGGCGGAGGTCAACCGGGAGATCTACCGACGAGCGCGTGAGTTCAGCGTGCAGGCGGCTTTCACGCAGGTGGCCGGGATCGTGGACGCGGAGCGGCGTGTCCTGTGGGGGATCGTCGCACTCGCGCTCGCGGGCGGTCTCCTGGCGTCATGGCTCATCTCCCGCAGCCTGGCGCGCCCCCTCAACGAGCTGCGGCACGCGATGGCCGTCGTCGGCGCGGGCGATCTGGATCACGCGATCGAGCCGCGCTCCTCGGACGAGATCGGCGACCTGGCGCGCGCCTTCGCGCAGATGACCGAGCGGCTCCGCCAGTCCCGCGCGCAGCTCGTGCAGTCCGAGAAGCTCGCCTCCATCGGCCAGATGGCGGCAGGCGTGGCCCATGGCCTCCGGAACCCGCTCGCGAGCCTGCGAGCCGCCGCGCAGCTCGCTCAGCACCGGGTGGAGGGCCCGCCCGGCGCCGCCCGCGAGCAGCTCGACGCCATCATCGAGCAGGTGGATCGTCTCGACCAGCGGATCGCGCACCTGTTGACCTTTTCGCGCCCTGCTGCGTTCCGCCCGCTGCGCGAGAGCGTGCAGACGCTGGTCGACGGCGCCCTTCCCAGTTTCGCCGAGCTGTTGCGCCAGCGCCGAGTCGAGCTGGCGGTGACCGTTCCGCCGACACTCCGCGAAATCCGGGTCGATCCCATGCGGCTCGAGCAGGCGTTGACCGAGATCATCTCCAACGCGCTGGACGCCATGTCGAACGGTGGGCGGCTCGAAATCGCAGCGCGGTCTCAGGTCGGCGAGGCTGGCGCCGACGGCGTCTTGCTCGAGATCACCGATTCGGGCGCGGGGATTCCCGCGGAAATTCTGCCTAACCTGTGCGAGCCGTTCTTCACGACCCGCGCCGAGGGCACGGGTCTCGGCCTCGCCATCGCGAAGCGCTACGTCGAGGAAACCGGCGGCCACCTGGACATCGCCAGTCGGATCGGCCACGGTACCACCGTGCGTATCTGGCTGCCCGTCGCCAGCGGTGACCCGGTGTCGACGCCGGTGCGGAGTCTCGGATGAGCGGCTCGACCGTGCTGATCGTCGACGACGAGCAGACCCTGGCCCGCTCAGCCAAGGCCTTCCTCGCGGACCACGGCTACGAGGCCGAAGTGGCGGCGTCCGGCGAAAAGGCGCTCGAGCTGCTGGAGCGCCTCCAACCGGACGTCGTGTTCGCGGACGTGCGCCTCC